>FSXZ01002318.1_pt1 | contig 16109 bp, 15 predicted proteins | sample 1638121 | NCBI WGS metagenome assembly FSXZ01 (sample SAMEA3914788, study PRJEB12502) | metagenome | biome: forest; material: soil | place: Canada | collected 2011-07-03 | depth 0.1 m
CCAGCCAGTCGCGACCCGACCGCGAATACGAGGAGACCCGGGAGAAGCTGCGCGCTGTCGCCCCCTTCCTCGTCACCGACTCAGCCGACACCGAGCCCGCCCCGACCGGGAGCCGGGCAGCACCCCGGGAGCAGCGATGACCAGACCGTCGAAGACGCCGATCACGCCTGGAGCCGCGGCGATGAAGCCCGCGCAGATCGCGCACGTGTCCGAGTGCATACGGACGCTGAGGTCGGTGCGCAGATTCCATCAGGCGCAGGTGGCACCGGACCTCGTCGACTTCGTGATCAGCCATGCGATCCAGGCCGGGTCCGGAAAGAACCGGCAGCCCTGGCGCTTCATCGTCATCCGCGACTTCGGGCGCCGGGCGAAGGTGGCGGACTGGTACCGTGCGGCATGGGAGCACCTCCTCATGGCCCGCAGCGGGACGGGAGCGGCCGATGACAAGCAGATCACCGCGGCGAGCACCCTCGCCGAGCACCTGGACGAGGCACCCGTGCTGATCGTCGCCTGCTTCCAGCCCTCCCCCGCCAATCCGGCCGACTTCTTCGGCGGCGCCTCGATCTATCCCGCCATCCAGAACCTGCTGCTCGCCGCGCGCGCCGTGGGTCTCGGCGCGACGCTGACGACGATTCAGGCCTTCGAAGACCCGGAACACGCTCCGTCGAGGACCGGTTCCGGCCCGGTGCCCGCCTCGTCCCCGTGCGCCGAGCTCAAGCACCTCCTGGCGATCCCCGAGCCGGTGGTGCCCGCGGCCGTGATCCCCCTCGGCTACCCCCGCGACCCCTTCACCCCGACGTCCCAGCGCTCTCCCGTCCATGCCGTGACCTACGCCGAGGAGTGGGGGCGGCCCTGGCGGGAGCGTTCGCCGGATGCCGACGCGAGCCCGCTCGCCGTCACCCAGCCGTTCGATCTCTGAGCCACCGCGAGGAGCGGAGATGGCACGAACACATCCGCCGAACCAACGACTACGTTCCCTGCTGGTGGAGGCACGGTGGTCGGGCGGCCAGTTGGCCGCAGCCGTCAATACGCTCGGCGGCGAGTCCGGGCGCGCACTGCGCTACGACCGGTCGACGGTGGCGCACTGGCTGGCGGGCACCCGCCCCCGGCCGCCGGCCGCGGCGATGATCGCCGAGGCGCTCTCCCGCCGGCTGGGGCGGGAGGTGACGGCCGAGCAGATGGGCTTCGCCGGTCCCGACGCGCGAGCCGACCACGACTCGACACCCGGGCAGTTCGAGGACGACGTGCGGGCCGTACTCGCGCGCCTGGCCACGACACACACGGGACGCAAGGAGCGGGGCAGACGGCAGACGGGTTGTGTCTACAGTCTCGCCGCGCTCGCGGTCCCCGGATTCGACCATGCCGAGGCGCTCCGCTCAGCACAGGCGGCGCACCGCGGAGGCTACCGGGTGGACATGTTCGAGGTGCGTTCGGCCGAGGCCATGTTGGAGCTCTTCCACGCCGATGACGCCGCGTTCGGCGGCGGCCACGGGCGCAGGGCGCTGTCCGCGTACCTCGCCGCGGACCTCGCGCCGCGCCTGGCCGGCTACGCGGCGCCGGCCGTGCGGCGCCGACTGTTGGCGGTGGCCGGCCAGCTCTCCTATCAATGTGCGTTCATGCACTTCGACGACGGGCTGCACGGACCGGCCCAGTCGTACTACCTCGCGGCCCTCAGCCTGGCCGCCGCGAACGGAGACAGCACGGCCTACAGCGTCGCACTGCGTGGCCTGTCCGTTCAGGCCCATGCCCTCGGGCACCGCCGCCACGCGCTCGAGTTGGCCGAGGCCGCCGCGTCCGGCAGCACCGCGCCGCCGATGACGCGAGCGTTCGTCTACGGACAACTGGCCGTCTCCCACGCCGCCGTCCAGGCGAAACGCGACGCCGTCGCGGCGCTCTCGGTCGCCGAACGGTACCTGGAGCAGGCATCAGGCGACAGTGCCGTGCTCTCCGGGGCCTACCACCAGTCGTCTCTGCTCTACACGCAGGCCCAGGTCCGGGCGCTGCTCGGAGATACCGCGGGAGCGCTGACGGCCCTGGCGAGCTCGATCCGCAATCGCCCGGACGACGAACGCCGTTCTCGCGCGATCGTGCTGGCCCAGCTCGCGCAGTTGCGCCTGAGCTGCGGGCACTTGGACCAGGCCGTGGCCACCTGGCATCAGTTCCTCGACGAGCACCCGCACATTCAGAGCGGACGAGCCGACACCGCGGTCAGGGCACTGCGCGCACAGGTCCGCCCGTTCGCCCGGAACCCCGCGGCTCGCGCCCTGCTGGAGCGCACCCGCGCCCACACGCCCGGCATCCGGAGCTGAGGCGCGCGGCGGGCCGGCTTGGCCGGCCCGCCGCATCAGAACACCCTGATCTTCCTCGGAGCCCTATCCGAGGTCGGCCGCCGCCGGGGTGTATTCATGGTGCAGGGCCGCCAGGGACGAGCCGGTCAGCGTGTGCGTCGTGCCACCACCGTCCGTATACGTCACGGCGGTGACCGGCGTCACCTTGTAGGCGGCCTGGTCGGCGATGAGGTAGCCGGCCATGCGCGCGTTCGCGATCGGGCTCAGGTCGGCGACCGTGGTCGGCGTGGCGCTGAGACGAGCAGGCAGGTGCGTGACGATGTACTGGGTCACCGTCGCGGCGCGGACCGTAGCAAGGACATTGTCATATGCATTCGGATACCACGGGGTGTCGGAGATGCCGCGCACCAGGATCCACGGGGTGCCGGTCGTCGCGTTCGCGAAGGCGAAACCGATCGCCTCGTTGTCCTCCGCGTCGGTCTGGTAGAGCAAATTCTGGGCGGCGATCCAGCTCAGCGGCTCGGTCCAGACCGGTGCGTCACCGATGGCCCCCACGACGGTCTTGTTCGCCACCGAACCGGTCGCCGCCGGGTTACCGGTCGCGTCGGCGATCGAGGTCGTGCCGAGCAGGCCGGATGCGCGGGATCCGAGGGCGGTGAGCTGCACCGGCGCGGCGAGCGCTTCCAGTCGGGCCCAGTGGGGGTCTACCGGATGCTTCGTCGCCGCGTAGGTTGACGCATCCGCCGGTGTCGGGAATTGATTGTCGTACTTCTGCACCACCGCGCCGGCGATATTGCCGTGCGGGATGGTGTGAATCTCCATTGAGTTGTCCTCGCCCTGCGCACCACTGTCATAATAGTGGATTGCCTCCTTGTTGACGACCAGGCCGCTCAATACCACATCCCCCACGTTGATTCGGGAATTCTCGGCCCCGGCGGTGCCGGACATGATCGTCGCCCGCGGATGGAAGACGGTGTCCAGCAGATAGGCGGCCAACTCGGCGCCGGGATCATCCTCACCGCCGGCGACGTCGACCACCGGGACGCCGCCCATGAAGCCGATCCAGTACGTGTAGTTGCCGATGACCCTGGAGTGCGTGGAGGTCATCCGCGCCAGGATCGCCGCCTGCTCGTTCGGGGTCGCATCGACGATGCCGATCGGCGCGGGGAAGTGCCTGAACTGGGCTGATGCCGCGCCGGCGGTCCCCGGCGCGGCCGCCAGGGCAGCACCGGCGACCGCGGAGGCACACACGACGGATCGGAGTCTTCTGGGCATTGCTCGCCGCCGCGAAGCAGGCATGGCTCTCCTTGTGTCTCGCAGGAAAATATGTGACTCTTCATCGGATCGGAAGGTACGAAATTCTCGAAATTCTCGTACCGTCACTCATATCGAAACACTGTCACTCATATCGAAACCATGGCCACGCAAAGGCCGGCCGCCTTGAGGTGAGCCGGATATTCCTCAATCTTTCCTCATGGCCTCAGGTTCCGTGTGTGTTTCCGCGAGCCACGGCGTGTTTGCTCGACGAGTCTCGGCTCGGCTCTCCCGCACCGCTTGATCCGGATTCCATCGGGCTGCCTCCGCTTCCCGGTGGCACGGATGGGCCAGGAGGTGAAATGAGGTGGTCTGCCCGGTGTGACCCGGTAAAGCGGGTATCAAGGCGTGGTGCTACTGATCAGGCCACCGGGCGTCTACGCCGCGCAGGGCGACACCTTCCTGCTGATCTCCCGCCTGCAGCGGGAGGAGTTGGGGCCCGGCCGCCGGGTGCTGGACGTGGGTACGGGCAGCGGCGCGGTCGCCGTCGCGGCCGCACGCCACGGGGCGTCGGTCACCGCCGTCGACGTCTCCCGCCGGGCGGTGGCCACGGCGTGGGTGAACGGGATGCTGCACGGTCACCGGATCGCGGTGCGCCGGGGCGACCTGCTCGACCCGGTCCGGGGGGAGACGTTCGATCTGGTGCTTTCCAATCCGCCGTACGTTCCGGCCGCACGCCCCTTCCCGCCACTGCACGGCATCGCTCGCACCCGGGACGCCGGCCTGAACGGCCGAGCGCTGCTCGACCGCATCTGCTCGGAAGCCCGGGGCGTACTGCGTCCCGGGGGCGTCGTGCTGCTGGTGCAGTCCGCATTGAGCGGGGTGGACGCGACGTGCGCGCGCCTACGCGAGGCGGGACTCTCCAGCGAGGTGGTCGCGCGGACCCGGCAGCCGTTCGGGCCGGTCATGCGGGCGCGAGCCGGTTGGTTCGAGGAGCGCCGACTGATCGGGCGCGGCCAGCGCGAGGAGGAACTGGTGGTGATCCGCGGTGTCCGGCTCGACTGACCGCGGGTCCGGGCCCCCGGCGGCCCGGGTCGGACCTGAGCCGGCCTGTCGCGTGGTGATGCCCGAAGACGTCGGGCCCGTCCTGGTGCAAGGGCCGGTCGAGGTCGTGCTGCCGGACGGGCGGGTGGAGGTGAGCGAGCGGCCGGTGGTGGCGCTGTGCACCTGCATGCGCAGCCGGCGCTACCCGTTCTGCGACACCAGCCACCGTCGGCACAGCCGCCCGGGGATCGAGGGTTCAGCTGACGGGGCGGCCAGCGGGAACGTCCGGGAGCGGCACGCGCAGTGAACTGTGCCCCGCCCGCCAGCACTGCATGAGGTGATCGGCGAGCCGCTCCTCGGCCAGGCCGCTGGCCGCCAGACCGAACGCGATGTCTTCTTCGAGCTGTGGCTCGTGCGTGAGCAGTTCTCCGATCACGCCGCGCCGCACCACCTGTTCGTGTACGGCGTCCGCCTCGACGTGCTCCCGGTAGAACGCGACACCGTCCGGGCCCGCGCCCAGTCGCTCGAACGCGCGGGCGAGCCGGTCGGAACCGGGCGATGAGGTGATCTCCAGCCCGGCGAACTGGCCGACCAGCGCTCCCCGGTGGGCCCGGTGCAGGGCGAAGAGCGACATCAGGTTCACGGTGGCCAGGGCGGGCGCGGGGACGGCGTCCAGGTAGTGGCCGTAACCGGTCTCCAGGTCGAAATCGGCCATCATCCGCGCGAACAGCGTCGAGTGCACGCGCCCGCCGCGTCCGGCGCCGTACTCGTCGTACTCGATGGCGACCATGGCCGCCTGCGCGGGCCCGTGCAGGCGGGCGATGGCGAACGCCTGCGGGTCGGCCTCCTTCAAGTGGTAGAGGGAGCGGTGCGCGAGATACTCGCGCGCCTGCCAGCGCTCGCCCTGCTCCAGCAGGTGGTAGGACGGGCCGCTCCCGTCGATCGGCTCGATCAGCAGCTGTTCGAGCTGGTCGCGGAGGGGTTCGACCGGTCCGAGGGTTTCGCGTACTGCTGTGAGGAATCCGTCCTCCAGTGCGCGGCGCAGCCGAAGCAGATCCGGATCCCACTCCCAGCGCGCATCGACACCCGCGAACCCGCGATAGTGCAGCTCGTAGCAGGCGTACAGCGCCAGCTGCCAGTCCTCGCCCCACGCGTCGGGTTGTGCTTCCGCTCCCGGGACGGGAAGCGGCGCGCCGTCCTCGTCCGGCTTCTGGGCGATGCGGTCGAGGACGGCGCTACTGAGCGGGCCTCGCGCGCGCGGTGGCGGCGGCTGAGGACTGTCGACTCCCATTTCGTGTGCTCCTCGGACTCAGGCGCCGACGTCGGACGTGCGCGTGGAGCGCGCCGCGGTCCGGGTGCGGCGGGCATAGGCGGCTGCTCGGTTCGCGGCGCCGTCCACCACGTTGCGGCGCAGTTCGAGCACGCAGCACTTGGGTCCGCCACCACCCTTGCGCAACTCGCCCAACTCGATCCCGATCGGCTCATAGCCCGCCTGCGCCAATCGCGCGGCCAAGCCGGACGCCTCCGCCGGGAGCAGCACGTGACGGCCGTCGCTGATCGCATTCAGCCCCAGGGCCGCCGCATCGGATTCCTCGGCCAGGATGGCGTCGGGGAACAACTGCTCCAACAGGGCGAGGCTGTTCGGGGAGAATGCGCCCGGGAAGTACATGATCTGTTCGTCGTCGAGCACGGACAGCGCCGTGTCCAGGTGATAGAACCGCGGATCGACGAGGGTGAGCCCCAGCACGCGGCGAAGCAGGTACGCCTCCGTCTGCGCGTACGAGGACCGCTCGGTACGGAACCCGTTGGCCGCGAGGATGTGGCCACGCGCCACCAGATGGTCGCCCTCCCCCTCGTTGACCTGCTCGGCCCGCTGCACCTCGGCGTAACCGTGAGTGCGGAACCAGGCCGCATAGGCCGCGGACTCGGCATCCCGCTCCCGGTGCCGGAAGTTGGCGACCAGCACACGGCCGTCGACGACGGTCGCGCCGTTGGCCGCGAACACCATGTCCGGCAGTCCGGGCACCGGTTCAACCAGCTCAACCGTGTGTCCCAGCGAGAGGAGGGTCGCGCGCAGCACCTCCCATTGGCGTACCGCGAGCCCGGTGTCCACCGCGACGGCCGGGTCCATCCACTGGTTGATGGAGTACTCCACGGCGAAGAACGTGGGCCGACACATGAGGTACCCGCGGCGCCGCGCGGATCGCCCCACGCGGCCCGAGCAGGTGGCTTCCGGCATGGCGCGGCCCTTTCGTCGCACGTGTACGCCTCCATCGACCGGCGGTGCCGCCCGACGGCCACGGTCTACCCGTGAACTTCGATCGATACGCGGCCGGCGCCGGGCGGGATCCGCCAGGCGCGCGACCGCACGGCTAAGGTGGTTCTGGCTCAGCATGTCGTCAGACGGTGCGGGAGGAGTCGCTGTGAGTGCAGGACGACCGGACGCCGTGCCCGCCGCCCCCGACCGGTCCGAGGACGGGGGCCGGGCGGGCGGCGCGATGAGCCTGGCCGGGATTCTGGCGGCGGCGGAGGCGGCGGCGCCGGTGGAGTCGCTGGACGTGGTCGCGCGCATGCTCAGGGACCACCTCGGGGCCGTGTCGGTCTCGTTCCTGATCACTGACTTCACCGGCGGTTCGGTGGTGCGGCTCGGGGCCGCGGGCAGCGTCGTGACCAGCGAGCCGGCCGCGCGCATCGCGTTGCCGGGCACGCCGTACGACGAGGTCGTGCGCACCCAGCGGCCCAAGGTCGAGCAGGACGGGGCGGGTGCGCCGGCCCGGATCCTCGCGCCGGTGACCAACCGGGGCGATGCCATCGGCCTGTTGGAGCTGTTCCTTCCCGCGGCGCCGGACCCGGCAGTGATGCGCGAGATCAGCCAGGCCGCGCACGCCCTGGCGTACATCGTGATCGCGAACCGGCCCTTCACCGACGTGTACCAGTGGGGCCGGCGCACCGTCGCGCTGAACCTCGCCGCGGAGATCCAGCACCGGCTCCTGCCGGAGTCGCTGGCGTGCGAGGCGGCGCAGTTCGCGCTCGCCGGGGCGCTGGAGCCGGCCGACCACGTCGGGGGCGACACCTTCGACTACGTCATCGACCGCGAGACCGTCGAGCTGTCGGTGACCGACGCCATGGGCCACGATGTGAACGCCGCGCTGCTGGCCACCGTGGCGATCGGCGCCCTGCGCCGGGCTCGGCGGGCGGGCGCGGATCTGGCCGAACAGGCCCGTCAGGCCGATCAGGCCGTGCGGGACCACGGCGATCGGGGCTACGTCACGGGCCAGCTGCTGCGGGTGAACCTGTTCGACGGCAAAACCGAATTCGTCAACGCCGGGCATCCCTGGCCCCTGCGCATGCGCGGCGGGCAGGTCCGCCGGCTCGTCCCGGAGATCGATCTGCCGTTCGGCCTCAGCCTCCGCGGCTCCCGCCCCCGCGATTACCGGGTGCAGACGCTGGACCTGCAGCCGGGCGACCGGCTGGTGATGTTGACGGACGGCATGCTCGAGCGCAACGCCCAGGACGTCGACCTGGCGGACCTGATCGTGCGCACCCGCGAACTGCACCCCCGGGAAACCGCCCGGACCCTGATCGGCGCGATCGTCGAGGCCTGCCACGGCCATCTGCAGGACGACGCCACCGTCATGTGCCTGGACTGGCAGGGGTTCGCCCGCTCCCGGCACAACGCCGCCACCGGCGCCGACCTCACCGACGCTTCCCGCTCGTCCGACGAGGCGGCTCCCACTTCCGAGCGATGACGTGAGTTCGCGGACTTGAGTTCGCGACTCCGGCCCGCGCGCGTGCGCGGGCCGGAGTCGGAGTCGGTGTGCCGGTCCACCGGCCGGGGTGTCAGACCCGCGAGCCGCGGCGACTGCCGGTGGCCAGGTGCACGAGGGCCAGCAGGATGGCCGCGCCGACGATGGCGGTGATCCAGGTGCTGAGGTGGAAGAACCCGTTGAGACTGTGCACGTGGAAGATGGCCTTGGCCAGGAATCCGCCGAGCAGTGCGCCGATGATGCCGACGACGGTCGCGACCACCAGTCCGGTGCGCGTGCCGACGAGCTTCTCGGCGATGATGCCGGCCAGGGCTCCCAGCACGATCCAGGCGATGATTCCCATGCGTATCGATCCTTCGGTCGTAGGGCCGTGCGGGCCCGTGGGTACCCTCGGTTACCCGCTCGGGGCAAGGCCAATCGGTGCGGGGTGAGCACGTCCTGGAACGGTTCGGCCCCGCTCGCGCCCGGCGCCTCATCCGCGAGCCAGACGGTTGCCGGGTTCATTCCGGTTTGGGCCGCCCGGTCGCGGGCAGCCGGAGCGGGTGGCTGGCGGGCCGGGCTCGTCGAGCACGGATTCGCCGGCCGCCCCAGGAGGGCCGATGAAGGCGTAGACCGGCAGTCAAGGTCCTGTTCATCCCCTGACGGCCGGTCACCCGGGCACCGGACCCTGACCTCAACCCTCGACACCGGCTACAGCGTACGCATGTGCGCACGATCGAAGGAGCAGCATGACCAGCGATACAACCGGACCTGCGCACCCCGCGTCGCACGGCCGCCAGGTGAGCGCGCCGATCGCCGAGCGGGCCGGCTGGGACGCGACGGACGTCCGGGCGGTCGACACCGTCCGGATGTTGGCGGCCGACGCGGTACAGAAGACCGGCAACGGCCATCCGGGGACTGCCATGAGCCTGGCGCCGCTGGCGTACCTGCTGTTCCAGAAGGTGCTGCGGCACGATCCGGCCGATGACCAGTGGCTCGGGCGCGACCGGTTCGTGCTCTCCTGCGGCCATTCGAGCCTGACCCTCTACATCCAGCTGTACCTGACCGGGTACGGGCTGGAGCTGAGCGACCTCCAGGCTCTGCGCACCTGGGGTTCGGCGACTCCCGGGCACCCGGAGTTCCGGCACACCCGCGGAGTGGAGATCACCACGGGGCCGCTCGGCCAGGGCCTCGGCGCGGCCGTGGGGATGGCGTTGGCCGCCCGTCGCGAGCGCGGGCTGCTGGACCCGGACGCCGCGCCGGGCCGCAGCCCGTTCGACCATCACGTCTTCGTGCTCGCCTCGGACGGAGACCTGATGGAAGGGTTGACCGCGGAGGCGAGCTCCTTCGCCGGCCACCAGGAACTCGGCAACCTCGTGATGGTCTACGACGCGAACCGCATCTCGATCGAGGACGACACCGACGTCTCCTTCAGCGAAGACGTCGGCGCCCGGTACGCCGCGTACGGCTGGCACGTGCAACACGTCGACTGGACCCGCACCGGGGAGTACGTCGAGGACGTGGACGCGCTGCTCGCCGCGATCGAGGCGGCCAAGGCGGAGACCGGGCGACCGTCGATCATCGTGCTGCGTTCGATCATCGGCTGGCCGGCGCCGACCAAGCAGAACACCGGCAAGGCGCACGGCTCGGCGCTCGGCGAGGAGGAGATCGCGGCGACCAAGAAGCTGCTCGGCTTCGACTCGACCCTCGACTTCTTCGTCGAGGACGAGGTCCTGGCCCGCACCCGCGCGGCCGGGGAGCGAGGCAGGGCACTGCATCAGGACTGGCAGTCGGTCTACGAGCAGTGGCGCGCCGCCCACCCGCGCAACGCCGAACTGCTCGACCGGCTGCGCGAGCAGCGCCTGCCCGACGGATGGGCCGACGCGCTGCCGGTGTTCGAACCCGACCCGAAGGGCCTGGCCACCCGCGCCGCGTCCGGCACCGTACTGAGCGCGTTGGCCCCGGTGCTGCCTGAGCTGTGGGGCGGATCGGCGGACCTGGCGGAGAGCAACAACACCACGATGGACGGGGAGTCCTCCGCGCTGCCCGAGGACCGGCAGACGAAGCTGTGGCAGGGCGGCCCCTACGGGCGAACCCTGCACTTCGGGATCCGCGAGCACGCGATGGGCGCGATCCTCAACGGCATCGCCCTGCAGAGCCTCACGCGCCCCTACGGCGGCACGTTCCTGGTCTTCAGCGACTACATGAAGCCCGCGGTCCGACTGGCGGCGCTGATGCAGCTGCCGGCCACCTACGTGTGGACGCACGACTCGATCGGCCTGGGCGAGGACGGCCCGACCCATCAGCCGGTCGAGCATCTCGCGGGGCTGCGCGCGATCCCCGGACTCGACGTCGTGCGCCCCGCCGACGCGAACGAGACCGCGGAGTGCTGGCGCACCATCCTCGAACACGACGACCGCCCCGCGGGACTCGTCCTGACCCGGCAGAAGCTGCCGGTGCTCGACCGCCGTGACGGCGCCTTCGCCCCGGCCCGCGAAGCGGCGCGCGGCGCCTACGTGCTGGCCGACGGGGACACCACGGGCGCGGGAGCCGCTGCCGGGGCCGCAGGTGACGGCGCGTCGCTTCCGGACGTGATCCTGATCGCGACCGGCTCCGAGGTACACATCGCCCTGCAGGCGCGCGAACTGCTCGGCGAAGCCGGGCTCAAGGTCCGCGTGGTGTCCATGCCCTGCCAGGAGTGGTTCGCCGCCCAACCCGAGTCCTACCAGGACCAGGTGCTCCCGCCGCGGGTGCGGGCCCGGGTGAGCGTGGAGGCGGCCGCCCGCCAGGGTTGGCGGGAGATCGTCGGGGACGCCGGGCGGATCGTGAGCCTGGATCACTTCGGTGCCTCGGCCGACTACGAGCGGCTCTACCGCGAGTTCGGGATCACCCCGGAGGCCGTGGCCGAGGCCGCGCGCGCGAGCATCGCGGACGCCGCCGGAACCCCGCGGCCCGGCGGTGTCCGTACGGCCCCGGCGGCCGCGACCGACGGCGGCACCGGCGACCGCCCGGCCTGACCGCCGCGGCGGAGCCGGGGGTGCGCGCGGGGCGGTGGGGCCGCCCCGCGCACGCACCGCGCCGAAGCGCACCGGCTTCGCCGTAGTCGCCGCGGCGGGCCCGCATTCGTCGGCCAGGTGCGGTTGGTTACGCGCTTTCCTTGCGGGCAGGGGCGGCGGGTGCCGGGGCGATCGCGTCGAGCGCGCTCAGGCCGTTGAGGGTACGGGGGTAGCCGATGAACGGCAGCAGCCCGGTGAGTACCGCGATCAGCAGGGCTCGGTCGTTGCCGACGTGCACGTTGGCGGCCACGTGCCCGCGCACCTGCGGATCCGCGCCGCCCAGTGCCACGAGCATGGAGAAGGTGAGCAGTTCGCGGGTGGGCACGTCGAGGCCGGTGCGGGTGTAGTGGTCACCGAAGCAGTTGCCGCTCAAGAACTCCTGGATATGGCTCTGGTCGGCGGGGGCGTTCGCGTACATTGCGTCGACCGCGGCCTCGCCGACGATCTGCTTCTGCACGGCCAGGCCGGCCGCCAGCCGGGTCTGCGGCGTCGTCGTCGACTGGCCGGGCAGCGGCAGCGCCACCCCGCGCTCGGTCAGGATCTCGTTCGTGGCGTTCAAGACGTCGAAGACGTTGCCCATGCCGACGTACGGCACCGCCTGGTAGACGATCTCCTTGGCCTCGACCGGGCTCACCCCGATCGCGAGCGCGGCGCCGAGCATCAGCCGGTACTCGCTCAACGCGCCGAGCGCGATCAGTGCCGCGAGCTGCGTCATGACCCGGGTGCGTTCGGGCAGCGGGCCGGCGTGGCGCAGCACCTCGTCGAACGCGAAGTTGTCGAAGTACTCGATCAGCTCGGGATCGGAGACCGCCAGCTTCGAGACGTGCCCGGGAAACAGGCGCTCATGAGCCGCCGCCGCGGCGGCGTTCGGCTTGTGCTCGGTCACGGGCGCACGACCACCTTCAACTCCTCGCGGGTGTCCATCGCAGGGTAGGCCTCGACCACCCGGACATCTCCCGCACCGTACATGTCGGCAGCTCGCATCGTAGATCGCGCCTTTCGAAATAGGGGACTGACCGCAGCTTCCGGGAGAGCCCGGGCCGCCGCGCGGCGGACGACCTGATCGGGCGAATGCCCGTTCCGAGCCTCCCTGCGGCGGCTGGGCACCGACCACATCGACCTCTACCAGGTGCACCGCCCCAGCCCCGAGACCGACGTCGCCGAAACCCTCGGTGCCCTGTCGGACCTCGTCCACCAGGGCAAGGTCCGTTACATCGGCTCCTCCTCGTACTCCGGCTCCCAGATCGTCGAGGCCCAGTGGGTCTCCCGGGACCGGCGGCTGGAACGCTTCGTGACCGAGCAGCCGCCCTACTCGATGCTGGTCCGCGGCATCGAGGAGGACGTGCTGCCCACCGCACGCCGCCACGGCATGGGCACGCTGACCTACAGCCCGCTGGCCGGCGGCTGGCTCTCGGGCCGCTACCGCAAGGACACCGCCGCCCGCCCGGCCTCCGCGGCCCGCCCCGCGGCCCGCTTCGATATGCAGACCCCGGCCAACCAGCGCACGCTCGACGCCGTCGAACGGCTCGCCGTCCTGGCCGACGAGGCCGGCCTGAGCCTGATCGAACTGGCCGTCGCCTTCGTCGTCAACCACCCCGGCGTCACGGTCAACCCCGCCGACAACAGCTACGGCGACTTCGAACTGAGCACCGGTCAGCTGCGCCGCTGACCGGGCGTTCGATCAGGATTCCCGGCCGGTGGGACGGGTGTGCCCGACGTCTGTCCGCTCGGCCTGCCCGGCAGGCGCGGCGTCCTGAGCGAGGGTCGCGGCCCAACTGGCGAGCAGGCGGAGCTTGTCGGCGGACGGGCTGGCCGGCTCGGCGCTGTAGGCGATGATCGTCAGGCCGGTGTCGGCGGGCAGCTCCATCGCGTCGAAGTCGAGGGTGAGCTCGCCGACGACGGGGTGGTGCAGGTGTTTGACGCCGGTGCGGTGCAGTCGGACGTTGTGCGCGGCCCAGCGGGTGCGGAACAGCTCGCTCCGGGTGGACAGTTCCCCGATCAGGTCCTGGAGGGCCTTGTCGTGCGGGTCGCGGCCGGCTTCCGAGCGCAGGATGGCCACGACGTCCGAGGCCATGCGTTCCCAGTCGCGGTAGTAGTCGACGGCCGCGGGATCGAGGAACATGAAGCGGGCCAGGCGGGCCGGCCGGTGCGGGTCCGTGAAGACCGGGGAGATCAGGGCGCGGCCGAGCGGATTGGCGGCGAGGATGTCCAGGCGCCGGTTGCGCACGTAGGCCGGGGTCGTGGTCATCGAGTCGAGGATGCGCTGGACGGACGGGCGCACCTGCGGTTTGGGGGCGCGCCGGGGCGCCTTGCTCGTCGTGCTGATGGTGTGGACGAGGTCGAACAGGTGGGTGCGTTCGGCTTCGTCGAGCTGGAGTGCGCGGGCGAGGGCGTCGAGGACGGATTCGGAGACGCCGCCGGCGTTGCCGCGTTCGAGCTTCACGTAGTAGTCGGCGCTGACGCCGGCGAGCAGCGCGACCTCTTCGCGCCGTAGCCCGGCCACCCGCCGGTTGCCGCCGTAGACGGGGAGCCCGGCCTGCTCGGGAGTGAGCTTGGCGCGGCGTGAGGTGAGGAAGTCGGCGAACTCGCGGCGTGGGTCCATGTCTTCCACGGTACGTCGTCGGCGGACCGCGTGGGGGGCTCTGCCGGTACCTGTAACAGCAGAAACACCCTGGTGGGAGGCGATTTTCGGCGGATGGTGGCAAGGTGGGAGGCGAAGGTTCGAGCGCACCACGGCTCCCCGGCCACCTGCGCCGGGCTCTGGCCGACGGCCTGAGCGAGAAGGACCCGCCACACACCCGAAGGAAGCAGACATGCAAGTCGTCACCGAGACCCCCACGCTCAAGGCCCCCGCCGAACGCTTCACCGGCGACGTGTACCTCAACCCGATCCAGGGTCCTGACGCGGCCGCACGGCTGAACGGCGGCCTGGTGCGCTTCACCCCCGGCGCCCGCACCAACTGGCACTCCCACGCCCTGGGCCAGACCCTCTACATCACCGACGGCGTCGGCCTGGTCGGCACCCGCGACGGCAATGTCGTGCGCGTGCGCGCCGGACACACCGTCACCTGCCCGCCCGGCGAAGAGCACTGGCACGGGGGCACCGACACCACCCTGATGGCGCACATCGCCCTCGTGATCGACAACGGCGACGGGGACGACACCACCTGGCTCGAACCGGTCACCGACGCGCAGTACCAGGCCGCCCTCGCCACTGCCCACGAGTAGAGGCATCCGCGGGAGTAGCGGAGCCAAGGAAGTCGTCGGACGGCGGGGTGACCGCGGCGCTGCGCACGGGCGAACTGGCCGTCTGAGCCGGACCGAGCGCAGCGACCCGGCCTCGGCCATGGACCAGCCGTGCGCCCGTGGCCGAGGCGACCAGGCCGAGGTGCCTATGACTTGGCGCGCTTGCGCCCGAGCGTGAAGTAGAGGAGCGAGCCGAGCGTGTTCGCGCCGCTGACGACGCGCCAGAAGCGCTTGCTCCCGCGCAGCTGTTCCGGGCTGCGGCCGCGCAGATCTCGCCACGCCAGCGCGGTCACGACGGCATGCGCCGGGATGAGCATCACCAGGGGCTTGAGCTTCCGGAGCACTCCGGGTTCATCGGGCTCATGTTCTGCCATGAACAAATCGTGCCACAGCTGGTACGTGCGCACCGGGCGTGACGGGGGCGGGTTCCACTGTCCGGGGGGGCCGGTGGTGTGAATGCCGGTCCCGGGCACCCCTGACTTGCGGTTCCGTCAGGCTGCGAGTCGACCGCGGCCTTCGCCGCCGCGCACGGCGACGAGCAGCCCGGCACTCAGCATGTTGATATCTGCGCCCGGGGCCGTTTCCCGGATCGACCTGGCGAGCGCGATCACCATGTGGCGGGTGTGCGGGTCGGTCCTGGCTCCCCCGGAGGTGACGTGCTGCCAGAGCCTGTCGAGGGCGCGCAGGTAGGCACGGCTGACGGGACCGGTGTTCGCGCGCCCGAGGAGAAAGGTCACGGCGGAGGCCGCGAGGTTCTCGACGTCGCCGCTCAGGCGCAGGAGCAGCTGGTCGCGGAGTTCGGGGACCTCGCCGAGCAGGTCGAAGCCGGTCCGGTAGAGCTCGAGGCGGCGGGCGGGCGGTGCGTCGCGGGTGTAGTCGAGCTCGGACAGCAGGGTTCCGGCGAGGAAGGAGCCTGCCTCGAGGTGCCAGCGGATCGCGGGGCCGGTGGCCCGCAGGAACGGCACGGTCTGCAGGAGCAGCGTCGTAGTGCGCCAGTTCGGCAGGTACGCGAGTTCTCGGATGATGCGACCGGCCGGGCTCGACGGCGGGAATGCGAGCTCGTAGCTGATCTGGGGAAGGGTGGTCGCGAGGATCTCGTAGCGGCTCAGGGTGTGCTCGGCGGGCGGGTGGATCAGCGCGATCGCGTCCAGCAGCGCCACCGGTGTGCCGTCTTCGCGGCGGAAGAACAGTTCGATGCGGCCCTCGGAGCGTTCGGCCCGTACCCGCAGCAGATCGATCACGGCGTGCCATTCGTCGCTGGAGAGCTGCCCGTGCCACAGGTGGGCGTGCCGGTGCCAGTACTCGACGACATCGCGGGTCCGGTGGAGCTCGGCGCCGCTGATCTCTCGGTCGGCGCTCAGTACGGTCAGCAGGGTCAGGTTGACCGAGTAGGCGGCCAGGCGTCTGGGGATCGGCTCGCGCACCGGCTCGTAGTCGCCGTGCGAGCGGGCCGAGGGCGGGTAGAAGGCGCCGGCC
>FSXZ01000977.1_pt1 | contig 16076 bp, 14 predicted proteins | sample 1638121 | NCBI WGS metagenome assembly FSXZ01 (sample SAMEA3914788, study PRJEB12502) | metagenome | biome: forest; material: soil | place: Canada | collected 2011-07-03 | depth 0.1 m
ACTTTACTTTTAGGTGATGGGCATGCGTGACGCTCGCAAGCGGACACTGAAGTGATCTCACAGAAAAGGGATCGGGCACTCAGTCTTTAACCATGCTAGGGGTCAGGATCTGCACTGACCCGATGGGGCAGCGCTCGAGAAGCCGCCTGGAGATTATCCTGGATGCGCTTCACCTCTCTCGCGATCAGCTGATCTGGACGGTGGAAGGCCTCGAGTAGCGCGACGCGCGGGCGGCCGAGCGGGCCTTCCGGTGCGATGACTTCTCTGCGGCCGTCGGTCTACCGGGTATGACTATGACGACGAGGGTCCAGAGCGTGTCGATCCCGGTGGCCGATCACGACCGGGCGCTGGCGTTTTACACGCGGGTGCCCGGCTGCGAGTTGCGGACCGACATCGAGGTGTGGCCCGGGGCCAGGCTGGTTGAAGTGGTGCCGCCTGGTTCGAGCGTCGGCCTGGTGCTGCTGCCCCCGGACAGCGAAATCCCGATTGCCGTGCGGCTGGGCACGACCAACGCCGAGACAGCGTGCGCGCGGCTTCGCCAGGCGGGCGCGACACTGCACAACGATGAGGTCGTGCACCTCGATGGCGCCCCGCCGATGTTCTTTTTCGCCGACCCGGACGGCAACGGGCTCGTATATCTAGAGGAAGAACCCGGCGGGGCCAGCGACAACTGATGCCCGGCCGAGCGAGCATGCGATCGCAGCCTGACACGCGACGAGAAGGGTATGAGGTCAGTTCGACGCGGGACCACGACACGGTGAGGTGACAGGCGATGGACAACGGCTCCCGCGGCGAGCTTCTTGACCGGCTGGCCGGGGTGATCGAGTCCGTCACGGCCACGCACCCGCTGCGGGTTGCCGTCGACGGGCCTCCCGTCGCCGGCAAGACCACGCTGGCCGACGAGCTCGCACTGCTCCTGCGCGCCCGGGCCGCGAGGTCATCCGCGCCTCGACCGAAGGCTTCCAACTGCCCCGGGCACAGCGCTACCGGCGCGGCGAATTCTCACCCGAAGCCGACTACCACGACTCCTTCGACTACGACACGCTCCGCCGGGTCCTGCTCGATCCGCTGGGCCCAGACGGCGACCGGCGCTACCAGCACGCCGGGCGCCGGCCTCGCTCATTCGCTCAGGAACGGCCGCACCTCAACCTTCCGGTTGCAGCTCTTCGACCCTTCAGCGGCCAGCCTGAGCGCCACGTCGAGGTCGGGCGCCTCGATGATCCAGAGGCCGCCCAGGTACTCCTTCGACTCCACGAAGGGCCCGTCTGTGATGACGGCCTCCGCGCCCCGGTTGTCGATGACGGTGGCGTTGTCCGGCACCCCGAGGCCGCCGGCGAAGACCCAGTGGCCATCGGCCACCAGCCGCTCGTTGAACAGGTCAAGGGCGGACATCTCCTGCGGGGTGGCGGAGCCGGCTATGTCGTCCTCCTGCGGGGTGGCGAAGTCGGCTGGGTCGTCAATCACGGAAACCAGATACTGCATCGAGGATCATCTCCTGTGGTCCGGGCCTGTCCCGTCCGGGCGGCCGCTCACCCTTGCTACGAACACCCCTGCCCCGATCCGACACCGCCGCCCGGATTTTCTTCCCGGGACCCCGGGTCCCGGCGGCGTGACGCTGTTGATCGAGACAAAGGTCTATGCCGACGAGCAGCCCGGCCAGTGTGATCGCCTTGCTGATGCGTGGGCAGACGAGAAGGCGACCCTGGTGTTCCTGACAATCGACGGGCAGTTGCCCTACACCGCCGTCGCGAGCGCCGGGCTGTGGCATCAGCTGGCTTGGCCCCAGGTGGCGGCGGTCATCGCGAACGCGGCCCGTGCGTCGGACTGCGCGCCGGGAGTACTGGACTTGCTGGCGACTATCGAGATCTTCGGAAGGTGAGTTAACGATGGCTATTGATGAGAAGGTTGCGTTCTACCTGCGGCATCGCACGCTGATCGAGGAATGGGCCGCGCTCAGGGGGCAGGCTGCGGCTGCTCTGGAAGAGGCCTTTAGCCGCGCGGTCGGGATCGTCGGCCAGCGTCCGGACCTGCCGGAGATTGTCAAGGACGACGCAGATCGTGCCTATCCCCTCTGCCGCGTCAGCCTCCAGGTTCCAGGCATTGCATCCGACACGGTGTTGGTCGCGCTGGGCTGGACGCGTGGGGGCTGCTGAGGCCATCAGGCGAGTCGCGGCCTTATATGGGCATTAAGACCCCCGGCGTGCGCCTGCTGGACGCGACCTGAGCGGGATGACTTGGAGTTCCTGGGAATCCCTGAGGAATTGGCCGGATAGATGAGAAATTCGTTGGTCACATCGATGAGAAGCGTCGAAGAGGACCCGGTCAGCGAGGTGCCGTTGGCCAAGCAAGATGAGAACCTACACTGACCCGGCATGGCGGCGGCCGGGAGCTTTTCAGCATCCCGGCCGCCGCCGCGTTGTCCGGCCGTGGCGCTTACTTGGCCAGCGGGCTGGTCGTCCAGTCCGTCGGGTTCGCGGGGAGGAACTTAATGACGGGCACGATGGCCTTCATTGCCGCCTGGCCGATCTGGTTGTAATTGGCTGAGTAGGTGTCGAAACCCATCCCCGCCGAGCCGCCGTGCGCATCTACCGGGGCCGTGCAGGCTGTCGCCCAGGATTCGTCGTCCGGTTTGGTGGTACCGGAGTTCCCGATCTGCCATTTCACGCCGTTGTCGGTGGCGAAGTAGGAATCGGACATGGCCGGGCAGAACGAGTGCTCGTTGGGGTCGCTCCAGGCCAGGATGTCAATGACGTTATCTTCGTCGCCCATGGGGTGAGCGACGGGGATAGCCGCCGAGTCGAGGTCCAGCTCGCTGGAGATCAGGCGCCCCCTGACGAAGGTGCCGGTCACGCTGCCCACCGTCCAGCCCTGCGGCAGGGCCTTCGTGAACTCGTACGGGAACGTGAACGGCGTCGGGGTCCAGGACAGGTTGCTGGCGACCTTCACCAGTTCGGCTCGGAGCGTTGCCGTCTGCCGCGCGAGTGGGGAGCAGGTCTGCATGGCGCCAGTCACCGGAGTCGGAGTGGCCGTTCCAGTCGAAGTCGGGCTTGGTTTGGGGATGTTGATCTTGCAGTCCTGTCCCCAGCCCGCCTGTGACTGGGCGACGGTTTCGCCGCCGGTGAGGATGGTCGCCCAGCCGCCGTTCGCGTACTCCCACTCCAGGCCGCCGGCGAGCCACTTGGCGGGACGGCCGTTGATGTCCGGCGCGCTCCCGATGACTGCGAGCTCCGCCGAGCTGCCCGTTCCCCCGCCGATCTTTACGCCGCGAGCGCCCACCGTGACCTGGAGGCCCTCGCCGCCCCGCGTCGACGCGCCGAAGTTCACCTGCGTCGTCATGACCTCAAGCGGCCCCTGGGATATGGGGACCTCGCCCGGTGCGGGCAGGTTCTCCGTGAACCCCGAGGGCAGCCAGCCGAAGTTCACCGGCAGTACCAGTGGGTTGAAGCTCGTCGGCGCCTCGGTCGGCTGCCCTGTTGTGGAAGCAGCCGTCGACGTTACCTGGGACTGCTGAGGAGCGGACGAAGAGGTTGGCGAGGTCGAGGACCCGTGTCGCGTGGCATTGAGGCCGACCCCGGCCCCCGCGACCAGGACGACCGCGGCGGCGGCGGCGAGCGCGGGCATCAGCCACGAGCCGCGGGACTCGTCCGTGTGCGGCACGGTCACGCGGTCGGCCGACAGCTCCACCGGAGGCTCGGGCACGGACCGCTTGAGTAGTTCGGACAGCCGCTGTTCTTCCATCGTCATCGTTACTTGCCTCCCGTCATGACTTCCGCGAGGCCCGGGTGCTTCCGCAACTTCCCGATGGCCCTCGATGCCTGGCTCTTGACCGTGCCGACGCTGCAGCCCATGATCACCGCTGTCTCGGCCTCTGACCGGTCCTCGAAATAGCGCAGCGCGATGACCGCCCGCTGCTTGGCTGTCAGCTGACGAAGCGCGTGACGCAGGACCTCGCGGCTGTCCACCGTGGCGAATCCGCCGGTGGTTGCTGGTGAAACAACGAACCGTTCGGTGGAAATCTCTGCCGTCCACCGACGGCGTCGCCAGCTCAGGGACGTGTTGAGCATGATCTTGTGCGTGTACGCCTCTGGCGCTTCCATGACGGAGACCCGGGTCCAGTGACGCCACGCCTGGCTGAACGCAGTCTGCGCGAGGTCCTCGGCCAGGGCCCAGTCGCCCCCGGTCAGCAGCCAGGCCGTGCGCAGCATGGGTGCGGAGCGCTGACGGACGAAATCGGCGAAGTCCAGGGACCCCGCTACGCCGTCCTCCAGCCGATACTTATCAGTGATAGCCACAGACCTCTAAAGCGCCTGGGTGCCGGGAAAGGTTGTCGGGCCGCCGAGAATTGTCACAGGCACGCAGGAGCCGCTCCCTCACGCTACGCCACCTTCGCAGACCGCCTCCGGGCCCCTTCACCGCAGCCGTACGAGCCCGCAGTCTTCTCTGCCTTCTGAGCGGAAAAATACGAGAAGTAAGTAACTTGTTAGTTTTTCACGATGATGATATCAATTTCCTTCGTGTCCCCTCATTATTACGCGGCCCGTGCGTGGATCGCCGCCCCGGTTGCGGCCGCCATGGTGTTCATGACTGGAGCGCTGGCAGCGGGCGTTGTCCTCACCACCCCCGCCGACCACGCCGCCGCGACCGTGTCGACGTCCGGCATCTACGTCGATAACCGGTCCGGCGAAAACTGCTCGGACACCGCCAGCGACAGCGGCACCGAGGCCCAGCCGTTCTGCACGATCGCCGCGGCGGCGGCCGTGGTCCAGCCGGGCCAGACGGTCTTCGTCGAGCCCGGCACCTACAGACCGGTGACCATCTCCGTCTCCGGGACCGCGAGCGAGCCGATCACCTTCCAGGGAGCGGCCGGCGGCTCCAACGGAGAGGTCGCCGGCATCGCCACGGTCGACTCGGCCGGGTTGCCCTCACCCGCGGACAATGACTTCCTCATCTCCGGCGCCAGCAATGTGGTGATCACCGGCTTCAGCGTCGGCATCACCGGGTCGGCCGACTATGAGGTGACAGGCTCCTCGTCGAATGTCACGATCAACGAGACCGACGCGATGGAGAACGCGGCCAAGCCGGCCGTCGAGGTCGATGATGCCAGCGGCGTCACCGTGAGCCGGAGCACGCTCACCGACGGTGGCAGCGGGGTGCAGGTCAACGCGGGGGCCTCCGGCGTCGTGATCACCGGGAACACCTTCGACTCGGTCAGCGCGCGTCCTGCGGTCTCCGTCACCGGGGCACCCGGTACGGACATCACCGGCAACACGATCGCCGCGCATTGCGGGCCCGCGATCGACGTGACGGGGTCCGACGGCGCGACCATCGAGAACAACATCGTGACCGTGCACGGCGGGGTAGCCTGCACCGGTACCGATGACGCGACCGCGATCACGGTCGACTCGGCCTCCACCGCAGGCACCACCTCGGGCTACAACCTCATCAACCCGGCGGCGTTCCCCACTGCCTATGACTGGGGTGGCATCGCCTACCCGGCGACGGCCGCAGGCCTGGCGTCGTTCCAGGGTGCGACCAGCCAGGGCGCACACGACATCGCGGCCGACCCGATGCTGAACATCGAGAGGACCACCTCCACGATGGGCCGCGGCGAGGCCAGCTATTACCTCCCGGCGACCGGCTCCCCGGCGATCGACTCGGCGAACTCCGCCGCGCCCGGCGAACTCCCGTCCGACCAGGTCGGCGACCCCCGCGAGAACGACCCGAACGTCACCACCAAGCAGGGGGTCGGCGTCGCCATTGGGTCCACCACCATCTACTACGACCGCGGCTCGATGGAGGTGACCGACGGGCGGGGCGCGACTTTCGGCAACGCCACCGGCACCGGGCCGCTCACCGCGACGGCATTCTTTGTCGCGCCGACCCCGGGATGGGTCTCGAACGGCCTTCCTGAGGACACCCTCGAGTACTGGTGGGATGACGCGAAGTACCCAGACATCACCACCTCGCTGACCGATGATCACACCTTCACGACGGCCGGGTTCCATTCGGTCCTGGTGGCTTTTCAGGACGGCCAGGGCGGCAACGCGAGCAGCGAGATGGACGTCGTCGTGGGCGCGGACTACACGCCGGTGACGCCCACCCGCATCCTGGACACCCGGAACGGCACTGGGCGCGCGGCCGGCGCGGTGCCCGCGCACGGGACCATCACGCTCGGGCTCGGGACCATTGACGGGGTTCCGGCCACGAGCATCAGCGCGGTGGCGATGAACGTGACAGTGACGCAACCCACGGCAGCGGGCGACCTGAGCGTGCTCGCGGGCAACGGCGACACGTCCTCGACCTCGAACCTGAACTTCAGCGCTGGGGAGACCGTCCCCAACCTGGTCACCATCCAGGTCCTGGATGGCGAGGTCAGCTTCCATAACGCGAGTAATGGCACCGTTCAGCTGGTCGCCGACCTTGAGGGTTTCTACGGGCCTGGCGGGTACGGGTTCGAGCCCAAGGGACCGGTGCGGGTGCTCGACACCCGGAACGGGACCGGCGCTGCGAAGGCGGCGGTGGGGCCGGAGAAGGTCCTGAAGCTGAACCTGTCGGGCAAGGTCCCGGCGGGCACCGCGGCCGTGGTTCTGAACACCACGGTCACTGGCCCGCAGAAGGCCGGGAACTTGACCGTCTACCCGGACTCGCCCACGGCCCCGATCGCCTCGAACCTGAACTTCACAGCCGGTGAGACGGTGGCCAACCTCGTCATCGTCCCGCTGCACAACGGCATCGCGGACATCGACAACCACTCGGATGGCTCGGTCAACGTCGTCGCCGACCTGTCCGGCTACTTCGCCTCCGGCGCGCCGGACAGCTTCGTCCCCTACACGCCAACCCGCCTCCTGGACACCCGCACCGCAGGCCAGGGGCCGGTGAAAAGCGACGGCACGGTGGACGCCTACCTCGACACGTTCAGCGGCTGTGTTCCAATCTGCCCGGACCAGGTGGCCACCGTGGTTAACGTCACCGTCACCGCCCCGACGAAGGCCGGGGACCTGACCGCGTACGGCTGGCTTGACCCGCGCCCCGCGACTTCCAGCCTGAACTTCACGGCCGGTAAGACGATCCCGAACCTGGCGATCGTGCCAGGTGTCGCCGTCTCCGTCTACAACGCCAGCGCGGGCACGGTCCAGGTCGTCGTCGACGAGTACGGCTACTTCATCGGGGCGTCCTGACTAGGTCGCCGGACATGAAACAGGCCGGGCAAGGTAGCCCCTGCCCGGCCCGCTTCGATCTGCGTCAGTCCCCGAGGTCGGTGAGGAAGCGGTTGGTGTACTCCAGCGGTGTCGTGCCGGAGACCGAGTTGCAGGTGGGGGAGGCGTAGTCCGTGGCCGAGGAGCAGGGCGTGTCCCGGTCCAGCGACCAGTAGTGGAGGCCGGCCAGGCCGTTGCTCTTCACGTAGGAGGTCAGCGTGTCCACGTCAGCGGCGGTGAAGGTCTCGCTGGTGTTGTCGTTCAGGCCGATCATCGGGGTGACGGCGATCTTGCCGGCCGGGATCCCGTAGGTGTGCTCGAGGTTCTCGACCGCCTGGATCGCGGACTGCGCCATCTCGCAGCTGCCGTTGACGACGACGCAGACGCTGCTCGACGCGCTGCCGAAGTCCATCGTCATCAGGTTGATGACGTAGTTCTTGAGGCTTGAGCCGAGCACCGCCTCGACGACCTCGTTGCCGAGCGAGTTGACGCCGCCGTAGCTGCCGTCGGATGCGGCCAGCGTGGCGAGGGTGAACGAGAACTGGAGGTTCGGGTACTCCGCCTGCGCTCCCGCCGCGGCGGCGACCAGGTTCTGGATGTCAGACTCGGACTGGCCGCCCTCGATGTCGAAGTCGATGCCGACCAGGTGCGGGCTGGCGTAGCGGGCGATGAACGATTCCATGCCCGCCGTGGAGGCGCAGGTGAAGGTGCCGGCCTCGCCGCCGGTCGAGACCACGTACTTCAGGCCGGCCGCCTGGAGCTGCGGAACGTTCTCGGCCGCGAAACTGGCACCCGGGACACCGCCCCAGTTCTCGCTGCCGCAGGCTCCGGTGGCGAACGCGAGCGTGATCGCGGGCAGCTTCGGGACGTAGGTCGACACCAGGCTGCCCGAGCCCACCACCGGCAGGTCGCTGCCTTCGACAGCCGACTGCATCTGGTCGGTGTTCCAGTTCATGTTGATGGTGACGTCCTTGTACGGGCTGAAGAGCGCGCCACTGACCGAGCCCGTCGTACCCGTCCCTGATCCCGAGCTCGAGCTGGAGCTCGGGCTTGGGCTTGGGCTCGGGCTCGGGCCCGATCCGCCGGTGCAGGAGCCGTCGGATGTCCACGGCTGGCCCGAGCCGCTGCCGCCGTTGTTGGTCGCCGGGTCGTTGCCCTGCGTCCACCAGTTGGCGGTGTAGTTGGTTCCGTTCTCGCTGGCCTGATCGCCGGCGGTGTAGACGGCGGTGGAACTCCACGCCGTAGCGCAGGCGGTGGATGCCTGCGCGGCGGACAGGGCAAGGGATTCCTGCGCGCCGGACCCGGACGTCAGCGCGAGGACCGAGCCGCCGGCTATGAGCCCGAGCGCTGCGCTGGCGCTGATGGCCGTGCGCAAAGTCCGTCTTCTGAACTGCATGGACCCTCCAGGGGGCGACAGAGGCTGAGGCCGATCTGGCGCCTCGCCTGCGCGGGTAAACGGGTGATGTGGTCACCTTGTATCCCGGAGAGCCGCGCCGTCAGGGCTTACTGCAAAGAAGCCTTCCAATTAAGCTTCTCTTAAAGCAGCCTTTCGGTCGCCTTAGGACTGGAGGGCGGCGGCCGAGTCAGCGGCCCGGCGTCAAGGTCATGTCGATATGCGGGATGCCGTCTTCGAGGTAGACCTCACCCTCCGGCTGGAAGCCGTGCGAACCGTAGAAACGCTCTAGGTACGCCTGCGCCTGGATGCGATGGCCGTGACCCGGATACTCCGCAGCAGCCTTCCGCAGTGCCTCGTCCACGAGCAGGTGGCCGGCACCGGTGCCGCGAGCGGCCGGGGTGACGATCACGCGACCGAGCGACGGTTCCTGGAACTTCTCGCCCGGCGGGAGCAGCCGCGCAGCGCCGAGCAGGCGGCCCGCGGCATCAGTTCCCGTCAGGTGCCACGCGACCAGGTCGTGGTCGTCCATGTCGGGATAGACGCAGCCCTGCTCGACGACGAACACGTCGCTGCGTAGCCGCAGATAGGCGAAGAGCGCGAGCGGCTCGGCATCGGCCAGCTTCCACCAGGACCAGGTAATGGAATCCTCCACCGTCTCTATTATGTTCCGGCATCCGAGCACCCAGCCCAGCCCGCGTAAAAATCGATGGTTAACGCCCAGTCGGCCCCCTAGGGTGTGGACCGTGGCGGACCCGATAGAGCTTGAGTCCTTCGACGAAGACTCTTACTACTGTGACCCGCTGGGGTTCTTCGCGCGGCTGCGCGAGTCCCGGCCGGTCGCTCCGGTGCTCATGCCGGCCTACGGGCGGGCCTGGATCGTCACCCGCTACGCGGACGTGCGGACGGTCCTGACCGACCCCCGGTTCGCCAAGGACGTCCACCGGTGGCCGGGCGGCGGCCGGTCCCGACCGAGCGAGGCGACCGGCGTCTATGCGCACATGCTGCACGCCGATCCGCCTGACCACACCCGGCTTCGCCGCCTTGTGCAGAAGGCGTTCACACCGCGCCGCGCGGCGCTGCGACCGCGGGCCGAGGAGATCGCGGCCGGCCTGCTGGACGAGATGGCCGCCGCCCCCGGCGACGTTACCGACCTGCTCGGCGCGTACGCCCGCCCCCTGCCGATCGCGGTGCTGTGCGAGCTGCTGGAGATTCCGGAGGCGGACCGCGCGTGGATCGCGGTCGCCGTCGCCGCCTACGACGATCGCGCGCAGCACGATCGGCTGGAGCGTGAGCTGGCCGCCTACTTCGCCGAGCTGATCGCGGCCAGGCGATCCGACCCCGGCGACGACCTGGTGTCGGCGCTCGTTTGCGACAGCCGCGGCGCGGACGGGTTGACCGGCAACGAGCTCGTTTCCACGGTCTTCCTGCTGGTCATGGCGGGCTTCGACACCACCGTCAACCTGATCGCGTCCGGCACCCTGGCGCTGCTCACCCACCCCGGGGAGAAGGCCAGGCTCCGGCGGGACCCGTCGCTGCTTCCGGCGGCCGTCGAGGAGCTGCTTCGGTTCACGAACCCGGTGAACCACGCGAACGACCGGTTCACGACCGAGGACGTGCCCGTCGGCGACGTGGTGATCCCGGCCGGCGAGTGGGTTCTCCCCGCGATCAGTTCCGCCAACCGGGACCCGGCTCAGTTCCCCGACCCGGACCGCCTCGATCTCGGCCGCGACACCAGCGGCCAGGTCGCCTTCGGCCACGGCATCCACCACTGCCTGGGCGCCCCGCTGGCCCGCATGGAGGCCGAGGTCGCCCTCGGCGCCCTGCTCGCCCGCTTCCCGCGAATTTCGCTCGCGATCCCTCGATCGGAACTGCGCTGGCGGCCCGTCAGCCTGATGAACGGCCTCGAATCCCTCCCCGTCCGTCTCACCTGACCGGCCAGGACTTGGGAAGTCAGCTCTTCGTGGCGAGGCCGGAGCGCCGCGCGGTCGCGAGCTGCGTTACGACCCCGACTGCCGCGGCGACGAGCGTGACGACCCCAAATGTGACGGCGATGGCGGTGATCCCGATGGTGCTCAGGAACAGGCCGGCGAGAATGACGGGGACGCCGAACGTGATGTAGGAGACCAGGTAGATCGCGGAGAACAGCCCGGCCCGTTCCTGCGCTCCGACCAGCGGTACCAGGCTTCGGATGGTTCCAGTGAACGCTCCGCCGAGGCCGGCGCCGCCGACGATCGCGCCGATCCAGAGCATCGGCAGTGAGGTGGCGGCGATGCTGCCGATGAACAGAGCAATGCCGACAACGATGGCCGCGCCCCCGGCGAAGACGAGGCGCTGGGGCTTCATCCTCGATAGCGCCACCGCGGTCGCGCCCCCGGTGCCTTGCTCCGCGAAAGCGGCGAGGCCGCTGACGGCGGGACTGTCGATACCGAACTTCAAGTGCAGGATCGTCGGCATCAGTCCCAGGAACAGCGCCGACACCAGCCAGGCCGCGATCAGTGACGGAAGCGTGACGACGAATATGCTGCGCGCCGCCGGCGGGACCGAGACGTGCGGCCGGAGCGAGGCGATGGCGCCCGCTTTACGTGCAGCAGTCTCGGGGGTCAAGATCGCGAAGACCAGCGCGATCAGCATGACCGCGGCCAGGATGATCCACACAGTCGCCGCTGCGGACGACGAGAACTGGGCGATCACTCCCGAGAACAGCGCCCCTATGCCGATCCCCGCCGCCGGAGCCAAGCCGGTAATGACACCCGCCAGATGCTTGCGCCTGTCCGGGGCAAGCTCAAGGATCGCCGCGCTGAACGAACTCGTCGCCGCGGCTGTCGCGACCCCCTGGATGATGCGTGCGAGGATGATCCAGCTGATCGAGGGCGAGACGAGAAAGACGAGCATGGAGACCAGCTCGAGTACGAGCGCGCTAATGAGTAGCGGACGACGGCCGATGTGGTCCGACAGCGAGCCGACGACGAGCAACGTCAGAAGAAGCGCGATCGCGTACACGCCGAATGCGACGGTCACCATCGACGCGGGGAAGTTCCACTTCGCCTCGTAGATCGGCAGCAGCGGCGTCGGGGCTCCCGCTGCGATGAAGAAGGCGGCGAAGGCCGCGGCCATCGCAACGAACGAGGCCGCGGGCGGAAGCCTAAATCGGGATCGAGCTTCGGCCTTGCGGGCCGCAGTCGTGGTCATCGTGTTTCTCCTATGCGATTGCGGGCTGCTCATTCAGTCGAGGAAGGAGAGCACGTCGTCTGCGAACTCGGCGTGATGCTGGAAGAGAAAGCCGTGCGCCGCGTCGGGGTACGTCTTCAGCGTCGAGCCGGGGATCAGGCCGGCCAGCAGGTGGGAGTAGTGCGGCAGGATCATCGGGTCGCGGTCGCCGTTGGTGATGAACACCGGCGCCGTAATCGCCCCGACCCGTTGGAGCCGGGCGTGATTCGGCTCGCCCCATTCGCAGACGGCCGCGTACTGCGCGTTGCGGGTCTGCCAGCTGGTGACCGCGTCGCGGCCCTGGTCGCGTCCGTAGGTCCGCTTGACTGCCTTGGCGGCGGCCTCGAGCCCGGCTGCTGAGTGGGTGAAGAAGACGTTCGCGTATCCCTTCGGGGTTGGGTTCGGCCCGCCGATGTTGGCCATCACGTCGTCAGCCCAGCCGTGCATGCCTGTGGCGCCGGCGGGTGCCGAGCTGGCCAGCACCGCCGACTTGATGAGGTCGGGAACCGTGAGCAGCATTTCCTGGGCGATGAAGCTGCCGATGGAGAATCCGAGCAGGTCGAAGCTGCTTAGGCCGAGCGCGGACACGAAGGAAATCGCGCCTGTTGCCATCGCGGCGACGGTGGTGGGCGTGAGGCCGGATGACGCGGCCACCCCGACGTTGTCGAAGGCGATTACCTTGCGACTGGTGGCGAGCCCATCGATCAGCGCAGGATCCCAGCTGTCGAGCGAGCCGCGAAAGTGCTGCAGGAGCACGAGCGGGATCGAGTCCTCTTTCCCGACCGCGCGGTAGGCGAGGGTCTCGCCGCTGTCGATGGTGACAGTCTTGGTTTCTGCTGCCAGGTAGCCATCCATGCATTCCGCCTCCCGGTTGCCGTGACACCGATCTTTCTTCGGCCACGCGGCCCCGGCCAGGCAGATGACCGGCAGCTTCGTCACGAAAGAGCGTTCCGTCGACCGGGGCAGGGCATCATCGAGGTGGTGGCAGAGGACGGAATGGAGGCGGCTGATGGCTGAGTGGGGCGTCGGCACGCAGTTGCGCGCCATCCGGCTCGATCGCGGCCTGACGTTGGAGCAGCTGGCCGAGTCTTCAGGCGTCAGTGTCCGCGGGATCAGCGACATCGAGCGCGGCGTGCGCGATCGTCCGCGACGCTCCACGATCGACGCACTGAGCGATGCGCTCCAGCTGGATGCCGCCACCCGGAGAGAACTCGCGCGGGAGCAGGCCCGGCGGGTCCGATCGGAAGCGCCGGCCGAGTCGGTCCAGCCTCACCGCGTCCGGGACTTCGTGGGCCGTGATGCAGAATTCCGCATCATCTCGGGCCACCTCGGCGGCGCCGCCCAAGACGGAGTTCCACGCACGGTGATCGTGGCCGGCCCTCCGGGCGTCGGGAAAACCGCCTTGGCAATCGAAGCAACCCAGCGGCTGCGCGAACCCGGCTCGCTGCCGCTCTTCCTTGACCTGCTCGGACCCAACCCGGCCCTGGCGAGGCCGCCCCTGTCCGTGCTCCAGGCGCTCCTTCGAGAAGTCTTCGACGCCCAGGACGGTGATCCGCCCTCAACCATGGACGCCTGCGTCGCCCAGTGGCAGGCAGCGTGCGCCGAACGCGACCGCATCATTGTGCTCGACAATGCGGCGGAAGAAGCTCAGATCCGTCCCGTGCTCACCGGAGGAAGCGTGCGCGTCGTCGTGACCTCCAGGCGGAGCCTGGCCGGCCTTGAAGACGTTGAGCGCATCCACCTCGACCCGCTCCCGTCACCGGACAGTATCCGGCTGCTGCATGACATCGTCCCGCCCGGACAGCGGACCGACCGCGACATCATCGAACTGGCACGCCTCTGCAGCGACCTGCCGCTCGCGCTGCGCATCGCCGGCAACCGCATAGCAAGCCAGCCGTCGCGCACCGCCGCCGACTTTGTCCGACGGCTTCGCTCCGACGACCAGCGGCTGCGCGCGCTGGTGGCGGGGGACCTATCCGCCGAGGCAGCGTTCAGGCTGTCCTACGACGACCTCGACCCGTTCACCGCGCACCTGTTCCGCAACCTCTGCCTCAGCTACGGGCTCATGTTCGACGTGCCGCTGGTCGCGGTCCTCATGGACGCCGACCCCGTCGACGTCGAGGAAAGCCTCGACGAGTTGGTCGAACTCGGGCTCGTCGAATTCATCGGCCAGAGAAGGTACCGGCTGCACGACCTGCTGCGGCTGTTCTCCTCGCACGAACTCCGCCGCGAAGACGAGAAATTCGGTGATCGGGCACAAGCGCGACTTCGCCACTGGCTGCTTTCGACCGCCGCGATGGCAGGCAGCCTGTTCGCGCCGAATGCAGTAGAAGGCCAGGCGGATCGCCCGGAGTGGCTGACCGATCGCGAGCGCGCCGACCAGTGGCTGCGCTGGAACCGCGAGCAGTGGTGGCCGGCCTTCCAGCACGCGGCCCGGATCGGTCATGACCGCGAAGTCATTAGTGTCGCCGAGGCCCTGCACTGGTACGCGCCCACGTGGATGGCCTGGAACAGTTGGCAAGCGTTCTACCTGGTGTCGGTCGAGGCTGCCAGGCGCATTCGAGACAAGGGGCTCGAATCAACCCAGCTCAGCTACCTCGCGTGGGCGGAACTCGTCGAGCAACGAGACGCCTACGCCGCCCTTGACCGCGCGCAGCAGGCAATGCTTGCGGGACGAGAAGCAAACGACGAGCTCACTCTGGGCTGGGCGAACCTCTACCGAGGGTGGGCGCTAAATTCCCTGGGAGACCGCGAAGGCGCCAGCACGGCGTTGAATGAGTCAGCTCTCGCTTTCGACCGAGTCGGGTATGCCGCGGGTGCCGCCCAGGCGAGGAGCATCGCGAGCCGGGCGATGGGCGACGTCGAAGTCGAGTAGCCGGTCCGGTTCACCCGGCTGGCGGAGGGTGATCGCGGCGACGGCGACGGAGACGCCAGCCAAGATGGCGCCTGCGAGCCAGGCGAGGTGGTAGCCGCTGGTGAGCGCTTGCGGCGTCTGGGAGGTCCCGGTGCGCGAGGCCGCCAGCGTGGTGAGCACCGTGAGGCCGAGGGCTCCGCCGACCTGCTGCGCGGTGTTGAACACCCCGGACAGGACGCCCGAGTCGGCATCGGTGGCACCGGACATCCCCAGCGATGTCACGGAGGGCAGGGTCAGCCCCCCGCCGAGGCCGAACAGCGCGAGCAGCGGCAGCAGCCGGGAGCCGTACGCCGCGTGCGCGGGCACCTGGGTGAGCAGGGCCAGCGCCGCCGTGATCATGACCAGGCCGGCCAGCAGCAGCCGCCGGGCGCCGAATCGGATGGTCAGCCGGGCCGACAGGCCAAGCGACACGATGGCGATGACGGCGGCGGTCGGGATCAGGCCAAGGCCCGCCTTGGCCGGGCTGTAGCCGAGGGCGCGCTGCATGTAGAGGATCACGATCACCTGGAAGCCCATCGCCGCGCCGATGATGAGCAGCTGAGCGAGGTTGGCGCCGGCGACGTTACGGGAGGCGAGGATGCGCAGGGGTAGCAGCGGGACCCGCCCGGCCGCCTGAAGCGCGGCCTGGCGAATAGCGAACCCCGCGAGCAGCGCGACCGCCAGGAGGCCGGCCCACCAGTCGGCCGACCGGGCGATGGCGAAGACCCCCAGCATGACCCCGGCGGTCGCCAGCAGCGCGCCGAGTGCGTCCGCGCCCTTACCGAGGCCCATGCCCCGGTCGCTGGGCAGGGTCCGTGCGGCAGCCAGCCCGGTGAGCAGGCCGACGGGGAGGTTCACGAAGAAGATCCAGTGCCAGGTCGCGTACTGGACCAGCAAGCCGCCGACGATCAGGCCGGCCGAGGCGCCGACCGCGCCGGTGAAGGCGAACGCGCCGATGGCCCGCGCCTGCTCCCTGGGCTCGGTGAAAAGCCGGACGAGCATGCCGAGCGCGACGGCTGACACCAGGGCCGCGCCGGCCCCCTGGACGAACCGGGCCGCGATCAGCATCCCCGGGCCGGCGGCGAGCCCGCAGGCCAGCGAGGCCACCGTGAACACGGCCAGGCCGGCGAGGAACATCCGCTTGCGGCCGAGTAGGTCCGCGAGCCTGCCGCCGAGCAGCAGCAGCCCGCCGAAGGCGATCAGGTAGGCGGTCATGACCCAGCTCAGGCTGGCGGCGGTGAAGCCGAGGTCAGCCTGGATCGTGGGCAGGGCGACGGTCACGATCGTGCCGTCGAGGATGATCATGAGCGATGCCGCGCACAAGATGACGAGCGCGAGCCAGCGGTTGCCTTGTCCCATGAAGGGAAAATAACAGATAATCTAA
>FSXZ01000246.1_pt1 | contig 16068 bp, 14 predicted proteins | sample 1638121 | NCBI WGS metagenome assembly FSXZ01 (sample SAMEA3914788, study PRJEB12502) | metagenome | biome: forest; material: soil | place: Canada | collected 2011-07-03 | depth 0.1 m
CATCGGTGCGTGCCGACACGTGCCGGCACGTCCCGCGGCTCCTTCGGAAAATCTCAGCAAGGTGCGCGACGATGGACGGGCCATGACTCGAACGCGCACCCCGGCCGACGGCGCGCGGGCCCACACCCCGGCCCCGCCGCGGCCCGGCGTCTCCGCCGCAACCGTCCCCGCCGTACCCGTGCGCGGGACCGTGACGACCCGTCAGGCAGGAGCCGCGTCATGAACGCCCCGCCCTTCCTTCCCGTCGTGCTCAGCCTGCTGATGCTCGCGGCCGCCGTGTACTCGCTGTGGCGGCTGGCGGTGGCGCGGGTGCTCGAACGCGCCATCGACGTCGAGGCCGACCTGCTGCACCTGGCCGCCGGCCTCGCCGCCGCCGGTCTCGTCTCGAGTTGGGCGCGCACCCTGCCCCGCGACCTGTGGGCCGTCCTGTTCGCCGCCGCGGCCGTCTACTTCGCCTACCGCGCCTGGGAAGCGTGGGATGAGCCGCGCGCCCGACTCGTGCCCGCAGCCCGCGCCGGACTCAGCGGCGTATTCGTCTACGCGTTCCTCGCCGGCGTCGCCCCCTCCACCCTGCACGGCTCGACCGCCGGCCAGTACACGATGGCCGGAATGCCCGGGATGATCAAGGACCAGACGATCGCGCTTCCTGCGCTCGGCCTGATCCTCGTCGTGGCGCTCGCGTTCTACGCCGTCGCCGTGGTCGCCCGACTCAGCCCCGAACCCGATCCGGAGCCCGCCGTTGGTAGTGCCGGGAAGACGGCGACGGCCGCGAATGCGGCGAACGTCGGGAAACCCGGAAGGACGGCGGCAGCGGCTGCGGCTGCAAAGGCACCCGCCGCGAAGAGCGCGGGCAACCGCCCCACCGAGGCGTCCACCGCGCTGCTCGCCCCACGCAGCGTCGAGATCTGCCGGATCGTACTCGTCCTGGTGCTCGCCTACGCGATCCTGAGCAAGCTCGTCTGACAGAGGACGTCTGCCGCGTCACCGGATCCGGCGTTCGGACGGGCTCGATGAGAGGGGGCCGCCCGGTGACGCTGCAGGTGCGGGGCATCGTTTTGCCAGAGCGGGAGGAGCGGTCCCTCTGGATCGACGGGGAATGCCGGCGAACCGATCCGGTCCCGGGCTCGCAGTTCGTCGTCGACGGCGGCTGACTGCTGGCCGGCCTGGTCGACGTGCACACCCACCCGGGTACCGAAGGCCTCGCCGAACCGTTCAGCGACCAAACGCTGCGCAGGCACCTGAGCGATCACCGCGACGCAGGGGTGCTTTCTGATCCGCACGCCGGGCACCGCGGCCCGCATGCCCGGCTGGGTCGACCAGGACCCGGAGCTGCCGCGAGTCCGTTCGGCAGGCCGCCGGCCGGCCACCCCCGGGCCGGTTCCTTCCCGGTTTCGGCCGCGATGTGAGCGAGGCCGACCTCCAGCCTCGCTGCGGAGATGTCCGCGAAGATGTGGTGCCGGGGGCGGCAAAGGCCTGAGATGGGTCAGGCGGTGCGCAGGTGCCGGGCCAGGAACGCGGTCTGCGCGGCCAGGGCCTGCTCGTGTGCCTCCAGGAGCGGGGCGTAGTGTCCGCCCGGCAGCCGCTCGAGTTGCTCGTTCGGGGCGCGGCGCGCCGCGGCGACCGCGGCCGGCGGGTAGGCGGACTTGTCGTTCTCGCACACGAGCACGAGCAGCGGGCAGCGGATGTGCCCCGCGGCGCGGCCTGGCCGATACGCCGCCAGGCGCAGCACCGAACGCGCGGCCGCCTCCTGCCGCCAGGTCTCGGCATGCAGGCCCTGTGGGTCCAGCGCCCGCTGCGTGTCGGCGACGTCCGGGGTGGCCAGCACCGCGACCGTGCCCGGCGCGCCGCCGAGCGGCACTGTCAACGGCGCCCGGCCGAACACGCCGCCGACCGCGTCGAGCAGCCCGCGCGCGGTCAGCCGAAGCGAGGCGCCCGGCGTCTGGTGGCCCATCGCGGAGCGGGTCGCGGCCAGGCCCCCGGCGTTCGGGGTCTGCGCGATCGCGGCGGCCAGTTGCGGATGGCGGGCCGCGACGTTCAGCACATGCCCGCCGCTGGCGGAGAAGCCCCAGACCGCGATCCGGGACGGATCGACCCCCGGCAGCGTCGCGGCGTACGCGATCGCCGCGTCCCAGTCGGCCAGTTGATGGCCGGCGGCTTCGCCGTGACCAAGGAGCCCATCGCCCGCGGTTTGGGCGGCAGTTGCCGCAGGGCCTGGAGGATCGTCAGCCGCAGATCGGTGGACGCGTCGTGGGAGGCGATCCGATTCGTCGTCGGCGTGTTCCGCACGAGGCTCTGGACCTCGGCCTCGCGCCGCAGTTTGCGACGCTCGGACAGGAACACCCGAACCACCGCGGTGTGAACGTAGGCGTCCAAGTTGTCCGCTTCGCGCGCCCGGCTCCAGGACTTGAGCAGTCCCAGGAGCGTGGACTGGACCATGTCCTGCGCGCTCCCGGTTTCCGCACAGCAGATACGCGGTGCGGTCCAGCTGTTGCTGTCGTTCGCGGGCGAAGGCCGCGAAATCTTCATCCATACCCTTGTATGAGCGGTCCGGCCGCCCCGGCGTTGCACCGCCGCCGGAATCTCGCGCGGCGAGCGCTTCGGAGTCGGGGTCGCGCAACAGTGCCGGCGGCGGGCGCACCGGATCGTCGCGCCCCGGGACGCTGCCGTCCTCGACGCGACGTCTGGCGGGACCACACAGCCGCCGGCTGCTCGGCAGCTGTGCGCCCAACAGTGCGTATAACACGGAGGGCGGCCCTGTCTCGCCGCCGTGTTGGCTTCGTGTTGTCTCGCTGTTCGACCCGGCTGCCAGAGTGGTGATCGCGGCCGGTCGATGGCCGCAACCACGTGAACGCTGTGGACGGGCACGGTCGGGGGCGGGTTCCCGGTGGCCGCTCAAGCCTCCGGTACCGCAGGCCGCGTCAACAGATCGGAAGGGGCACGGGCTTATGGCGATTCGACTGACCGCAGACATCCGGCGACAGCCCTCGGCGGACATCGCGCTTGTCGAGGCGCGAGAGAACCTGTTGGCGTCCTTGACGCGGTATCGGGATCCGGGTCCGCGCAACGCCTCGACCGCCTATATCTGGCCGACGGACCTGTGCCTGGTGGGCTGCGGACACTGCAACTTCGCGTCTCCGCCCAGCAGTCGGGATCCCGGGCGCGCGCGGATCACGGAGCGGCTGGACGGGCTGCTTCGCATGCTCGAGGAATCCCGGGTCTGGAAGGTCGTGCTCTCGGGCGGGGGAGAGCCGCTGCTCGAGCAGGAGTTCTGCCGTGGATTGCTGGCCGGGGCCGCCTCGCCGGACCTGGCCGAACTCGAGCTGATCACAAGCGGCTACGTCTCGGCCGACCGGCCGCTGACCGTGGACGACGTCGCCGCGCTGGCCGACGCCTGGCGCGGCGGCCGCTCCTCGCACGCCCGTTTCCAGATCCGCATCAGTGTGGACTGGTTCCACCGCGGCCGGATCGGCCTGCAGCCCGCGGTCGACCTGATCTCCATCCTGACCCGGCCGGAGTTCGAGGACGTCGGCTTCTACATCCGCTCGGTGCTGCTGGAGAACGACACCACGGTGGAGGACCTCGCCGCCATGCTCGGTGGCCGGGTGAGCCCGATCGAGGACTACCAGCAGGACCTGATCCTGCCGGACGGCCGCACGATCCTGGTGTATTACAAGAACTTGATTCTCGATGGACGTATCACCCGGCGCAAGCTCGACCGGCTGCCGGTGGCTCTGCCCGCGCAGTCGACGATCGCGCAGTTCGGCAAGAGGTTCGAGGACGGACAGGGCCACAGCGTGCCCGCCCGTACCTACAACGGCCCCGAGGTCAAGGCGCTCGACGGGCTGGCGTGCATCTTCGAGGACGACGGGGCGATCAAGATCCTCGAGGGCAACGCGCCCGACCGAGTCGCGAACCTGGCTGCGCTGGGCAGTTGGCGCGAGGTGATGGACCACTTCTACGCGGATCCGATCACGGTGCTGCTGGTGCGCGAGGGCCCTGACGCGCTCGCCGCGCTGATCGGCGACCGATATCCGCGCGCGGCTTCGGTCGCCGAGGACCACAACGAGCTCTACCACCTTGTCGCGCGGATGCTCGAGGCGCCCGAGCAGGCGCTCTACGCGACGCTGCGGGCGCTGGAGCTGCACATCCGCGAAGGCCTCGTCTCCGCGCCGGACGAAGCGCTCGCGCGAGCGTGGCGGGCGCTGGACGAAGCGGGGACGGCAGATGTCTGATGTACCGCCGCCGGCATCCCCGCCGCGCCGTTGCCTGGCCCTGATCGGCGCGCCCGGAGCGGGCAAGAGCAGCGCCGTGCATTGCGTGCTCGACCAGGGCGGCTCTTCCGTCGCGCATTTCGGTGTCAAGAAGTTCGCGCTGGACTTGATCCGAAGGCAGCGCCCCGAGGTCCGGCCCATGCATGAGGCGGTCTTGGCAGGCCGGGTCCTTCCGGATGAGGACGTCCGGGCGCTGCTCGAGATCTTCCTGCGTGAGGAAGCCGCGGCTTCGGACCGAGTCCTGGTCGAGGGCTACCCCCGCAGTCTTCGGCAGCACGGCGATCTGCGTGAGACGCTGTGCGCGGCCGGGGTCGGACTCGCCGGTCTGGTCGTCGTGGCCATCGACGACGAGACCTCCGTCCGGCGCACCCGGAGCCGCACCGCATGTGGTCGGTGCGCCATGCCCTCCGCGCCGAATCAGACCTCGCCGACGTGCACGAGCTGTGGCGCAAGGATGGAGCGCCGTGCCGACGACGAGCTCACGGTGCTCCGTGCCCGGCTCGCCGATTACCGGCGTACGGAACGCGACCTGCGCGGGCTGTTCGGCGCGGACGTATTCGAGGTCGACGGTTGCCTGCCGCCGGAAGGGATCGCGGACGAGCTGGCGAGGCTGCTGGAGATCACGGTGCTGCAGCCGGTCCCGGGAGGCGCCCGGTGAACGCACCGTCCTGCCCGCAGTTCGACGCGCTGCACAGCCTCGACTGGACGGATCTCGTCGAGGTCGGCGCGCGGACGCACACAGTGCTCGAGGAGCTGACCGGGCACGGCGGCCGGCTGCTGCTCGACCTGCTGGAGCGACTGCCCGCGCAGCGGGATCTGCTCGGCCTGTGCGAGCGGTTGCCCTTCATGGACAAGCTCGTGCTCTGGCAGGCGGCGGGGAGCGCGGTGCGGCTGCGGGCACACGTATTCCGACCCGGATACGCGGACTGGCCGCACAACCACCGCTTCACCTTCACCAGCCGGATCGTGCACGGCTGTTATCTGCACCGGGTCTTCGCCGAGTCGGTGCTCGAGAGCCAGGACGAGCCGTCGTGCTGGCAGCCGCTGGCAGTCCGCCACGAGCGGCCCGGCGACGAGTACGTGATGCATCACGAGGCGGTGCACTCTCTGACCGTCCTCGACACGACCGTATCCCTCGTGCTCCGCGGCCCGATCGTGAAGCCGAGCGCGGTCCTGGTCAACGGGAGCACCGGCGAGCGCGGAAGCCTGCTCGGCAGCGACCGGGAGCCGGCGCGGCTGCGCGCCGAGAAGCAAATGGACGCCGCCACCGTCGCCGAGGTCGCGACCGAGATCCGAAGCGCGGTGGGCACCGCGCCCGAGCACCGTAGGAGCGTGGCATGACACTCGACGCGCCAACCCGCCCGACCGCCCCGCCGCTCCCCGGCCAGGGCACACGGACACCGTGGCGTCACCCGAATCAGGGGCTCGAGGAACGGCACCGGCGCGCGGGAGTCGCGCTGCTCGCCGAGGTGGAGGCGGAGGGGCACGAGGTGCTGCTCGCCTATTTCGGCGGCAGTCTCGCCGTCGGGCTCGGACACTCCCTGTCCGATCTCGACCTCTACGTGGTGCCCGCGGACGCGGGCCGCGGCACGACGCGACTGGAGCGCGTGCGTGCGATCGACGGGATGATGGTCCAGGTCAACGTCGTGCCACTGCAGCGTTTCCGGTACCTGGTCGAGCTCGCGAGCGAACTGCGGTTGCGCTCGGACGATCGGGCGCAGGTCGACCTGACCGACCGCGACTTCACCGAACTGGTCCGCCTGGTGACCGGCGAGGCGGTACTCGTCTCGCCGCGGACGGCCGGAGACTACGCCCGTGCGGACCGGGCCGTGGTGCGGCGGCTGCTGCTGGCCAAGTCCGGGCTGGCGGTCACCGCGCTGAGCGAGGACACCGCGGGCTGTCTCGCGTCGGAGGATCTCCGCACCGCCTGCGCGGCGGCCGTACTCGCGGTGCACCACGGCGCCGAAGGGCTGCTCGCCGGAGCCGACGACCTGTACGTGGGTCCGAAGTTCCTGCACCGGAGGCTGAGCCGCTGCCCCGCCGCGCAGCATGTCGAGCAGGGCTTGTGGGACCTGCTGCGCGGCACGCCCGCGATCGGCTCGACGCTCGAGGAGGTCGAGCGGTTCACCCGTGACTGCCTGTACACGGCGAACGGCCTGATCGGCTTCGCGATGCTGGACGGCTGGCTCGAGCCGCTGCACGGGCCGGTGACCGTGACCCGCGCCGCGTCCGGCCCGATCCGCCACCACGACTACACCCTGGTCCGCTACAGCGACGCCATCGGCGTCGCCGGCCCGGACACCGCGTTCCGGGTGACCCCCGAGATGGCCCGGCTGTGGCTGTACCTCGACGGGACGGCCTGGGAGGAAAGACGTCGGCGACTGCTCGAGCCAGAGCTCGGATTCGCCGAACAAGGTGCCGACGCGGCGTTGCTCGACGAGGCCCTCGCGCGCTTGGTCGCGCACGGCGTCGTCCTGGGCGCCGCGCCGGTTGTCGCATAGGTCTGGAGAGGAGGGAACCCCATGTTCGACATCGAGAAGGACAAGAGCCTCGGCTGCGAGCCGGACTCCGAGTAGGTCGGCTGCGCGAGCAGTGACCGCCGGAGCGCCCCGTCGGCCGGCCGCCGGCCGGTTCGACGGGGCGCGCCGTCTCGCACCCGCGGAGCGGGTGCCGCCGTCGATCCCAGGAACGGAGAAGAGCGAACCGTGTGCGTCCTCGAAGTCGAGCAGTTGCGTCGCGACTTCAAGCAGCGCCCGGCGCTGCGCGGCGTCAGCTTCACCGCGCAGGAGGGGGAGGTCGTCTCCATCCTCGGTGCCAACGGCGCGGGCAAGACCACCCTGATCAGGATCATCAGCACCCTGCTGCTGCCGAGCGAGGGCCGTGCCGCGGTCTGCGGGCTCGACGTGGTGCGTACTCCCGCCGCGGTACGCCGGCGGATCAGTGTGGTGTTCGGCGGCGACCGCGGGCTCTACGGCCGGCTCAGCGCGTACGACAACCTGCGCTATTTCGGCGCGCTCAAAGGGGTCCAGAGCCGCGAGATCAGGGCTCGGGCCGCGGCGGTCTTCGAGGGCGTCGGTCTGGCCGGCCGGGAGCGGGACCGGGTGGAGACGTATTCGCGCGGCATGAAGCAGCGGCTGCACCTCGCGATCGGGCTGCTCACCCGCCCGGCGCTGCTGATGCTGGACGAGCCGACGATCGGTCTCGACGTGGTCGAGGCGCGGCGAGTGCGCCGGACCGTCGCGGATCTGGCCGGAGCCGGTACGACCATCCTGCTCACGAGCCACAATGTAGAGGACCTCGACGTCCTCGCCGACAGGGTGATCCTGCTGCGCACCGGGGTGGTCGAGTCCGATCTGCCGATGGCGCTGTTCCGTCGGCAACTCGGCGCGGTGGCCGAGATCGTCGTCACCGGCCGTGGCGCGCCGCCGCGTGCGGCTGCGTCGCTGGGGAGCGTCACGTCCGCGCCGGACGCGGGCTGGTCGCTGCGCATCCCGGTGGAGGGCTGGTCCGCGGACGTGTTCGACTCGGTGCGCCGGCTGGCCGCGCAGACCGAGGTCGTCGACATCGACGTCGTGCCGATGGGGCTCGATCAGGTCATCGAACACGTCCTGCAGAGCCCGTCCACTCCGGTCGGCGGCGGGGTGGCGCCATGAACTTCTCGGTGCTTCGCGCAGCGCTGCTCATGCAGCTCCGGCTCGTCGGCGTGGTCCCGGCGACCTACGTCACGGCCGCGGCCATGCCGACCATCTATCTGCTGCTGCTGGCGCGTGGGCTCGGCGGAGCCGCGCTCGCGGAGACTGTCAACCAGGTGACGCTCATGGGTGTGTGGGGCGGCACGGTGTGGAACTGCGGCCTGACGCTTCGCTGGGACGCGATGACCGGGGTGCTTCCCGCGGTGTCGGCCTCGCCCGCCCGGATGCGCGATGTGATGCTCGGTCGCTGTGCCGGCGGGGTGCTCTTCTCCCTGGGGGCGGTGCTGGCGAGTGTCGCCGCGGTCCTGGTGTGTACGCGCCCGACCGACTCGGGTATGGCGTGGCGGTGTCTGGTGGAGACGGGGCCCACCGCGGCGGTGTGCTCGATCGCGGCGGGGTTCCTGCTCGGCTCCGCCCTGATCGGCTCGCGCAGTGCGTTCAGGATCGCGGAGCTCGTGCTGTATCTCGTGCTGGTGTTCGGCGGGATGATGATCCCGCTGGATCGGCTGCCGCGCGCGCTGCGCTTCGCCGCGCCGGCGGATCCGCTCTACTGGATCGGCCGGATCGCCGCGCCCGGCGGCGGTCCGCTCGGCTGGCGGGTACCGGTGTCGGCGGCGGTCTCGACGCTGGCATGCGCGCTGATCGCGGACTGGTGGCTTCGGCTCGCGCTGCGCCGGCTGCGCCGGACCGGGCGGGTGGAGTATGTCTGACCTCACCGTGATCGCCGGAACCTCCTGGGCGAACTACCGGGCGGTCAACCGCGGCTGGGTCCTGCTCACCGGCGTCTTCCCGCGGGCCCTGGTGCAGGTCGCCTTCTACCTGCTGCTGGCGCAGACGCTGCCGGTCCATCCGAGCGCGGCGGTCTCGCTGATGAGCGGCAGCGCCTTCGTCGCCACGAGATCGACCGTCGTCAACGCCACCAGCATTCTGATGATCGATGTCTCACACGGCACACTCGACGGCACCCGGCTGGGGCGCCGTGGTCTGCCGACCGTCGCCCTGGTGCGCAGCTGGATCTGGGTGGCCGAAGGCGCGGCGACCGCGGCGTGCGCATTCCTGCTGCTGGGCCTGTGCGCGCTCGGACCTCGGCAGCTGAGCTCGCATCTGCCCGCCCTCGGGGTCATCGCCCTGGTGAGCGTGACCTCCGTGCCGCTCGGACTCATCGTCGCCGCCCTGGGGCTGCTGCGCAGAATCGAGACGCTGATCAGCAATCTCGTCACCTACCTGCTGCTGCTGGCGTCGGGGGCGCTGACGGCGGCGCCCGCGGCGTGGCTGGCCCGGGTCGGCGCCTTCCTGCCGCTGACCAACGGCGTGCGGGGGCTGTGGAACTCGGCGGACGGCTCGTTCCCCTGGGCGGCAGCCGGGCGGGAGGCGCTCACCGGTGCCGTCTGGCTCGTGGTCGCGATCCTCGTCGTCCGGCTCGTCGAGCGGCACCTGCGACGGACCGGTGAATCAGCATCATGACTTTTCAGGACCTGGACCCACGGAGGGTGCGACCCGCGGCTTCCCCGGGTGTGCGCGGTCCGGACCGGCACGGCGCCTCATCGCCGGGCGAGGTGATCCTCGCCGTGTGCGAGGGCTTCGCCCGCGCCTTTCCCGGTCAGCTCGGCGTCCTCGTCGAAGCCTTGTCGAGGGCGGGCGTGCGAACCTGCGTGCACGAGCGTGTCGACGGCCGATTTCCGGACGGCGACCTGCGGGTGGGCCTGCCCGGCGCAGCCGCCGGCCGGCACGTGCTGATCCTGCAGTGTCCGACGGCGGATCCGGCCGGCCTCGACGCCGCGCTGGTGTCGGTCTTCGCAACCGCGTACACCTACCGTGAATACGGGGCCGTGGGCGTCACGGCGTTCATGCCGCACCTGCCCTACTCGCGGCACGACCGGGACATCCCGGAACACCGCCGAGCCGCACTGGCCGGGATGGTCGCCGCACTGAGCGGCGCCTGCGGCCTCGATCATCTGATCAGCCTCGCGTCGGGCCGCGACGAGCTCCTCAGTGCCCTGTTCGACGCCACCCGGCTCACCCTGCTCTCCACCGAGGCGCTCCAGCTCGACATGCTCGCCGCGGTCGCGCGGACGGACACCGTGCTCGTCGCCCCGGACCACGGCGCCCTGCGACCCGCGCGGCGGATCGCCGGCCGGCTGCGGCTTCCGCTCGTCGGAGCGGCCAAGACGCGCCTGGACGCGGACTCGGTTGTGCTCTCCTTCGACGCCGAGTCCTTGCCGGAAGACGCGCGCCACTTCGTCATCCTCGACGACCTGATCACCAGCGGTGCGACAATCGAGGCCGCAGCGAAAGCGGTCCTCGAGCACCGGCCGCAGGCCACCGTCGACGCCGTCGCCACCCACTTCAGGCCCACTCCGGAGGGCCGGCGGCGGATCCGCCGGCTGACCGCGCGCGGCACCGTCAGGGGTATCCGGACCACCGACTCGACCGGCTGGCGCCCGTCCGAACCCGCGATCACGAGCATGGCGGTGCTTCCCCGCGTCGCCGATGCGATCGCGACGGCCTCGCTCGAGGATGTCGTGCCGCGGCCCCACGGTGCGGCAGGCGATCCCGTGCTCGCGGTGTCCGTCGTCTGCCTCGACCAGTCCCGGATCGGCTCGCAGATCCGACGGCTGCGCGCTCTCGGTGTGCGGCGCCTGCACATCGACCTGGCGGAGCCGCGATTCGGCGGCGAACTGGGCCTTCCACTCGGGATCATCAGCGACCTGCGCCGATCCGTGGACCTTCCGCTCGATGTGCACGTCATGCTGGACGATCCGGGCCCGGCGGTGGCCGAGGCGGCGGCCCGCGGTGCGGACGCGATCAGCGTGCACCGGCACTCGCTCGACGCCGACCTCAGCAGAACGCTGCGTGCGCTGGCGGACAAGGACGTTGAAATAGGCATCGCGGTGGAGCCGGGCGAACGCCTCGACGCGGACCTCGCGCGGCGGCTCGGGGCACGGCGCGTCGTCGTGATGTCCGTCGTTCCGGGCGGAGCGGGGCGTCCCTTCCAGCCGAGCGCGCTGCGCACCCTGGCGGCCGCGAAGCAGTTGCGTGACGCCGGAGTGATCGAACGCATCGAGGTCGACGGCGCGGTCTCGGCCGAGACCGCGCCGCTGATGGTCTCCGGCGGTGCGGACCAACTGGTCCTCGGGAGCAGGATGCTGCCGGATCGGCAGGTGTGCGCCGCGCGGATCGCAGGGCTGTGGCGGAGCCTCGGCGCCACCGACACCGGATTGGAGTGTTGATGTCGACATACTCGGTGGAGATCGCAGGGGTGCGGCGCGAGCTGCCGGTCGTCCCCGTGGGGGCGGGCACCCGCATCGCCTTCCTGAAACTGTACGGCGACCTCGAACTCGTCGACGCCGCGATCTCGGCATTGCACACGCGGCTCGACTCCCGCGCCGAGGTGATCCTCGGGCCGGAGACCGGCGGGATCCTGTTGGCGCATCTGCTGGCCCGGAGCAGCGGCGTGCCGTACGTCGCGGCCCGGAAGAAGACGCGCCCAGACATGCGGGCGCCGATCCGGGCCCGGGTGAACAGCATCGGCACCCCAGGTGGCCAGCAGCTCTTCCTGGGGGAGGACGACGCCGCCTCGCTGCACGACCGGCGCGTGGCGCTGATCGACGAGGTGGTGAGCTCGGGCGGCACGGTCGACGCGCTGCGCGAGTTGGTCGACACCGCGGGAGGCCGGGTCGTGCAGGTGCTCGCGGTGGCGACAGAGGGCGAGCGGCGCGCCGACGTGACCAGTCTCTGTCACCTTCCGCTCTTCCCGGCCACGGCGGAATGAGGCAGTCGGCCCGGCGGTCCGGCGCGGAATCAGTCGCCGCCCTGCCCGGCGGAGGGCTCGGTTCCCGGATGCTCCTGCTCCAGAGCGGCCAATCGTTCCGAAGCGGGCGTGGCGCGCGCCGCCCCGATGCGTCGATACAGGGCGACGGCGGCGCGTTGCCCGGCCAGTGCCCCGCTTCGATCGCCGAGTCGATCCAGGCAGCGCGCCGCGCCCTCGAGCGCCCTGGCCTCCTCGATCGGGCTGCGCACGGTGCGCGCGGTGGAAAGCACTTCCCGAAACAGATCGAGGGCCCGCTGAGACTCGCCCTCATCGGCCAGCAGACCCGCGAAGGCATTGCCGCACTCTGTTTCACCTTGCAGGTCGCCGATCTCCCGGAAGAGCCCGAGCGCGTCCTGCAGCAGGGCCCGGGCCGCGTCCGCGTCGCCGAGCGCGCCGCGCACCCGGCCGAGTTCCTGCAGGCAACCCGCCTCGCCCGGCCTGACGCCCATCGCCCGGAACCGGGCCAGCGTGTCCTGCTGGATCTCGAGTGCGCCGGCCGTGTCGCCGGAGGCCAACAGCGCCTTGCCCAGCAGCCACGATGCCATGGCGCCGTTGGCACCCTGATCCAGCTCCCGATAGATCGCCAGGGCCCTGCGTTGCATCTCGACGGCGAGTTCGCTCTCGCCGGTCTCCAGGATGATGGCACCGAGGACGGTGAGGCAGTCGGCCTCGCCGTGTCGCTGCCCGAGGTCCACGAACAGCTCGAGCGCCTGCGTCACCCGTTCGGTGGCGGCGGCGTAGTCACAGCTCATCGCGCTCATATGACCGAGGCCGAACAGCGCGTTGGCCATTCCGCGAGGGTGGTCCAGAGCCCGGCAGAGCACCAGCGACTGCTCGAACAGTTCCGCGGCATACAGAAGGTCGCCGACTCCCACCGCCACCCGGCCCAGATGGGACAGGGCCGTCGCCTCGAGCGCCGGGTGGCCGAACTCCCGATACGCCGCCAGCGAACGGCGCAACAAGTCCTGGGCACGCGGATAGTCACCGGCCATGATCGCGGCGCGGCCCAGCTCGAACCTCGCGTTTCCCTGCCCGCGCAGGTCGCCGACCTTCTGGAAGAGCTCGAGCGTCTCCTCGAACAGCGGCACCGCGTGGACATGTCCCGCCGCCGCCAGCAAAGCGCGGCCGACTTCACAGGCGGCGTTGGCCTCGCCGAGCTTGTCTTCCGCCTGGCGGTAGAGCGCCAAGGCCCGCTCCCGGGCGTCGGCCTGCGCGCCGTGGTCCCCCGTCGCGCCCCAGACGCGGCCCACGTCGAACAGGGCGTCGGCTTCGGCGACCACATCGCCGCGGGCGTGTGCGGCCCGCGCCGCCGTCTCGCTGATCTCCGTGGCCCGCTGCCAGCGGCAGCCGAGCCGCAGGAACCCGGACAGCGGTGTGGAGAGGGCGATGAGGTGCGTATACCAGTCCTGCGTCGTGGCCAGTGCGAGCGCGCTGAGCAGGTTCTCCTGCTCCGCCTCCAGCCACGCGCGCGCCGTCGCGTAGTCGGCGGGGGCGCCGCGCACGGACTGTGTGTCGGCGGGATGCTCCAGGTGCTTCGTATACGAGGACAGATACCAGTCCGCGGCCGCGGCCATCTGCTCGTAGTGGCCGAAGAGTCGTTCGAGCGCCTTCTCCCGTGCCGACACGTCCTCGTCTGTGCTCCGTTCCCGGCCGTAGGCGCGAATCAGGTCGTGCAGGCGATAGCGATCGGGCCGGTGCTGGATGAGGAGGCTGTGCCCCACCAGCGCGTCGAGCAGCCCGGCGGCCGTGCGCGGATCGGCGTCGATGAGGTGCCCGGCCGCGAGCAGGTCGATATCGGGCCCGGGCGCGATGCTGAGCAGGCGGAACAGCTGCTGCTCCGCCTCGGGCAGCGCCGTGTACGAGAGGTCGATGACCGCGGCGACGCTACGGTCCTCGTCCTGCAGGTGCCGCAGGCGCGAGTCCTCCTCACGCAGTTGCGCGATGACGTCCTCGATGCCCAGCGCCCGCTGGTGGAGCAGCCGCGAGGCCACGATCCGCACGGCCAGCGGCACTCCCGCGCACAGTTGCACCAACGCCTGCATCGCCGTGTGCCGTCGTGGCGCGCGATCTTCCCCGACGACGCGTTCCACCAGGACGGCCGCGTCTTCGGGCGCCAGCGAGTCGAGGGCGACGTGGCAGGCGTCGTCCAGGCCGGCCAGGGTCCTGCGACTCGTCACCAGCACCAGGCAGCCGGGAGTCGCAGGGAGCAGCGGCCTGAGTTGCGCGGCGCTGACGGCGTTGTCGAGCAGGATCAGGGTGCGCGTGCCGTGCAGCCGGTCGCGGTAGAGGGCGGAGCGTTCGTCCAGTGTCTCGGGGATCGTCTCAGCCGAAACGCCGAGGTACCCGAGCATCCGGCCGAGCGCGTCCTCGGGGCTGGTGGGCTCGAAGCCCTCGGTGTGCCCGTGCAGGTCGAGAAACAGCCGGCCATCCGGGAACTCGGTGCTCACCCGATGCGCGACGTGGACGGCGAGTGCGGTCTTGCCGATGCCGGCCATCCCGCTGATCGCACAGACCACCGGGCTGCCCACGGTAGCCTGCGCGTCGGCCGTGCCCGCCGCCTCGAGCAGACGCCCGATCTCCGTCTCGCGCCCGGTGAACAGGCGGGTGTCGGTGGGCAGCATGCTGCGCCGGTCGCGCGGGCGGGGCTCGCCGCCGGGAACGGGCCGCGGATGAGCGGCCGGCAGAGCGGCATCAGGCCCGTGGACCTCGGCGGGCGCGTCGAGGCGCGGCCCGGTGGGAGCCGCCAGATCCGGATCGGCGTTCAGGATGCGCTGCTGCAGCGTACGCAGCGTCGGAGCGGGCTCCACCCCGAGTTCGTCGATCAGGGTGCGCCGCAGTTCGGCGAAGGCGTCGAGGGCCTCGGCCTGCCGACCGGCCCGGTACAGGGCCGTCATCAGTTGTGCGTACAAGAACTCCCGTAGCGGCTCCTGGGCGATCAGGGTTCGCAGTTCCCCGATGATCTCGTGGTGCCGGCCGAGGAACAGGTCCGCGTCAAGGCGGCCCTCCAGCGCCAGCCAGCGCAACTCGTGCAGCTGCGCCACCCGCGGATCGTCCTGGAGCGCCGGCACGTCCTCCAACGGCCGGCCGCGCCACAGCGCCAGGGCGGAGTCCAGCTGCGGCTTCGCCCGAAGCCAGTCGCCCGCGCGCGCCGCGTCGCGCCCCGAGACGCAGTGTGCGGTGAAGACTTCGATGTCCAGATCTGTCGGCTCCACACCGAGCACGTATCCCCGGCTCGCGGTTCGGATCCGGGTGGTTGCCTCGTCGCCGAGCATCCTGCGCAAGCGCGAGACGTGATTGGTGAGCGACGCGGCAGCAGTGCTCGGAGGCCCGTCCGGCCACAGCACGGCCGTGAGTCGTTCGGTGGACACGACCGCCTTCGCGTCGAGCAACAGTGCGGCGAGTATGGTGCGCGGCATCAAGCCACTGATTTCGTATTCGCCGGTCTCGTCCAGCATTCGCACGGGGCCTAGAAGTTGAAAGTGCATGCTAAACATCCCCCGCTTGTCGGGCTCCCTGAATGGGGAGCCTAACATCTGTCTGGCGGCTGGGGTTGATCGTGTCCACTGGGGACAAAGTACAGAGACGGTGGTGGTGGTCACCGTGGGAACCCGCTCGTGAATTCGCCCACGTATTAGCTGATGCTGATTCGCTCGGCTATCCGGCCGGCGATCGACGACTTCCCGGCGGATCCGCGGCGCGGCGCAGGAGGCGGCTGCCGAGGGGCGGTGGGCGTGGCGGCACAGGGTTCGCGGTGAGTTCGAGCGCCCGGGACGGCCAAACCGTCGTGTCAGCGGCGGTATCGTCAGTGGCGCCGTTGAGGATCTCGATCACGTTCGTGGCCTAGGCGGCGTGGGCCGAGACGCCCTGGTCAGGAAACCGCTTGAGCCGGAGCGTGAAGGGCCGACACGCCGGCTACTCGGCCAACTCCCAGGCGAAGGGCCACCACCAGTTCTGGAGCCCGGCTGCCGCACCTGGCCAGCGGCCTCACCTTCGGGCAAGGAGCCGCGCAACCAGCACGCCCGGCACTCGCGGTTCTGTAACCAGTTCCATGGGGCCGGGCCCGTAGCCGTCTGGATGTTGACACCATCCTCTGACCTCGTACCTCCCTCCTGCTCTTAGGGCTGGATTCAGAATGAGGTCTTCAGTCGGCGCCAGCCGTGATGGCGCAGGCGAGGGTGAGGAAGGCTTCGTGGACGTCGTCGCGGATCTCCCACCGGATGCGTAGACGGCGGAACCAGTGCAGGAGCGCGAAGGCGGCTTCTGCCACCCATCGGTATTTGCCCAGGCCGGAACC
>FSXZ01000463.1_pt1 | contig 16036 bp, 12 predicted proteins | sample 1638121 | NCBI WGS metagenome assembly FSXZ01 (sample SAMEA3914788, study PRJEB12502) | metagenome | biome: forest; material: soil | place: Canada | collected 2011-07-03 | depth 0.1 m
GCGAAAACCACCCCCGGAACGAAGCCGCCGCCGTGTGCACCCCCGCCAGGTTCCTGATATGCCCCCGGTGACCGACCGAGGAGAGAGACCCACCCCAACCCCACCACCCACAAAAAACCCCACCCGCCACCCAGCCGACGCACCCTCTCTCCGAGGAAGGGCCTGCCAGCGGCGCCGTTGACTTCAAATCTTGAAACCCCAACCAACCCACCCACGCAACGGGTGGGCGAACGGACAGACACCGCGCGGGCTCGCCGCGGCGAGCCAGCGCACCAATCAGAACCAAGCCCGAACCGCGCAAGGCGAACTGATCACTGGTATTGGGGCTTGGCGGGCGGCGGCCACGGGGGGCTCACTCCTGGTGGGCGGGCGCGGGGCTGGGGTGGCCGGGCGACTGTCCTCTGTGGGCCCGAGGTGACCGGACCACTGTCCTCCGCGGGTCGGCTGGGCGGCGGGGTGGGCGGTCCGGACGGGTGAAAGCGTCGGGGCGCGGCGCGGGGGGTGATATCCATAGGACGACAGCGGCGGCGGACGGGGCCGGGCGATCGGATAGTGGAGGGGGCGAGAACGCGGAGGTGACCGGATGCTGTGGGAGGCCGTCGGCACGGCGCTGGTCGCCGCCTTCTCGCCGTGGACGCTCCTGGTCGTCGCCCAACTGCTCGGCCAGCGCGACCCGCGCCGGCTGCTCCTGGCCTTTCTGGTCAGCGCGGCCGCGCTGACCCTGGCGGTCGGCTTCGCGGTCGTCCTTCTGCTCGACGGCACCGGGCTGAGCGATCCGCACACGCACCGCACGCCGTCGGCCGGGCTGGATGTGGGCCTTGGGGTGGCCGCGCTGGTTTTCGCGGTGTTCTTGGCGCGGCGACCGGTGCGGCCGGGCAAGGCGCGGCGCGAGGTCGGCATCCTGGGCGTGCTCGCGCTGGGCCTGGTGGTGGGCTCTCCCTCGCCGCTCTATCTGGCCTCGCTCCACTCGGTCTCCAAGACCCGGCCGGGGGCGCTCGCGTTGACGTGGGAGGTGGTGCTGCTGGCCGTGGTCGTGCTGTTGCTCGCGGAGATCCCGGTTCTGCTGTTCCTGCTCGCGCCCGAGCGCACCACCGCGATCCTACGGGTCGTCAACGGCTGGCTGGCGGCGCACGGGCGCCGGATCGCGGTGATCGCGTCACTGGCCGTGGGCACCTACTTCATCGTCAGCGGCGTGGTCCGGCTGCTCTCGGCGGCCTGACGGCGGTCGGCCCGCGCAGGATTCTGGACGATGCGGTATACACGTCTTGCAAAAAATAATGCGTGATCGTCAGGGGAAGAGCGGCGTGATGGCTCGGCGTGGTGTGCGGCCGGCGGCGATGATATGCGCGCTGGTCACGGTGCTCGGCGTGAGCGGCTGCAACGGCGCCGCGCCCATCGGGGTGCCGCTGCCCTCGGGTGGGGATTCGGATTCGGCGGCGGTGAGTGCGGACTCCGGCTCGAGTTCCGCTTCCAGCCCGAGCGCCGCCGCGAGCGCGGCCAAGTCCTCGGCGGCGGCGGGGCTCCAGCCCGCGGGGATGCCGGGGAACTGGCATCTGGTGTTCGATGACGAATTCACCGGCGGCTCCCTCGACACCGCGCGCTGGTCCACCGGCTGGCTCGGCGACGGCATCACCTCCGACGTCAGCGGCACCGACTGCGATGACCCGAACCAGGTGTCCGTATCCGACGGGTCGCTCGCCCTCGCGCTGGTGGCGCGGACCGAGACCTGCGGGGGCGTGGAGCAGCAGTACGCCACGGGGGCGGTGAACACCGAGGGCAAGGAGTCGTTCCTCTACGGCGCCTTCGAGGCTCGCATCTACCTGCCGACCACGTCCGACGGCTCCTACATCGCCAACTGGCCGGCCTGGTGGGCCGACGGGACGAACTGGCCGGACGACGGCGAGATGGACATCCTGGAGGGGCTGAGCGGTGTGGCCTGCTACCACCTGCGCTACAGCGCCACGGACTCGCGCGGAGGCTGCGCGTCCGGGAACTTCAGCGGGTGGCACACCTACGGCGCCGACTGGGAGAACGGGTCGGTCACCTACTACTTCGACGGCTACAAGGTGGGCACCGAGTCGAACGCGGGCCTGACGCCCGCGCACCAGTTCCTGGTGCTGAACTACGAGGTGCACAAGGGCTCGAAGTACACCGACGTGCCCGCGACGATGCGGGTCGACTACGTCCGGGTGTGGCAGCACTGACGGTGCCCCGCCCCCACCCGGACGTCGCCCGAGGCGCCTTCCGGCGCCGGGCCCGCTACCGCTTCGGGCGCAGCACCGCGCGGCCGCGGCGGTAGGTCCGCCAGCCGCGGGTGGCCGCGCTCTCCCGGGCCGGGGCGGTGCGCGCGCCCTCGCCGCGCGCCCAGGCCTCGACCCGGCGGCTCGGGGTGTCCGAGCGCACGGTGAGCCGGGACACCCGGAAGATGTCATCGCGCTCTGAGCTCAGCATATTGCGGATGGCGAACCCGCCGCGGTACCCGGTCTCCCGGGTGAGCGCGCGCACCCGCGCGTCCGAATAGCCGTGCGGATACGCCAGCAGATCGACGTCGTGGCCCAGGGTCTGTTCCAGGATGTCCTTGCCCACCACCAGTTCCTCGCGCACCGCGGCCCGCGGGACGGTGTCGAGCTGCGGGTGGGTGTGCGTGTGCGCGCCGATCTCGACGCCCGCCGCGGCCACCTCGAGCACCTGCGCGGCGCTGAGCATCCGGGCCGGCGGCAGCAGGCAGTCGCGGGCCGGGCGCAGGCAGCCGGTGGTGACGAACAGGGTGGAGGGCAGGTCCCGCTCGGCCAGCGCGGGCAGCGCCGTGTGCACGAAGTCCTCGAAGCCGTCGTCGAAGGTGATCAGCACCGGATTCTCCGGCAGCCGCGGGCCGCCGGCCAGGGCGTCGAGCACCTGGCCGGCACCGACCGGGGTACGTCCGGCATCGACGATCCGGTCCAGCTGCTCGCGGAACGCGCGGGTGCCCACGGTGAACGGCGCGATCCAGCTCGGCGGATCGTCGTCGACGCTGTGGTAGAGCAGGATGGGTAGCGGTACCGGCATCACTCGGCCGCTCCCGCCCGGGCGGCGGGGCGCGCACCCCGCGTCCCGCGCGCACCCCGGGCCCGGCGGCCCGGGCACAGCGCTGCCAGCGTGGTGATACCGGCCAGCACGGACATCGCGCGCACGGTGGTGTAGCAGTGCCCGAGGTAGAACGCCTCGGACACCAGTGTGGCCAGGCAGAGGCTGATCACGACGGTGAGGATGCGGTCCTCGCCGGCGTCCGGCTCGACCTGCGGGGTGAGCCGGCGGCGCAGTCCGGTCAGGGCCGCGCCGGGGCCGAGCACGAGGAACGCGACGGTGAGCACGATCCGCACGGCGCCGCCCGCCGTCAGCGCGGTCGCGGCCAGCGCGATCCAGCCGGAGAGCGCGAGCAGGACCCGCCCGGCGCTCACTGGGAGCCTCCCGCGGCGGCCGCGGCCGGGTCCAGGTAGACCCGGTAGACCGCGGCGTCGGCGTTGCGGTAGACCACGTCGAAGCCGTTCTTCGGAGTCAGGCCGTTGATCAGGGCGCTGAGCGAGGCGGGGGGCAGGTCGCCCTCCATCTTGATCTCGGCGAGTTCGGAGGCGGTCACGATGAAGTAGACCGTGCCCCCGTCCGCGGCCTGCGCCTGGGTGCGGATGGCGCCGATGGGATCGGTGACGGCGGGCTGGGTGGCCGAGTTCGAGGTCGGTTCCTCACCGAGCATCCAGACCCGGCTGTAGCGCTCGTAGTTGAGGTACGCGTCGGGGTAGTACGGCAGTTCCGAGATGATCAGGGAGCCGGTCGGCGCCTTGGTGGCGAGGTAGTCCGCCGCGGCCACCTCCTGCGGCGTGAAGTAGTTCATCTGCTCTTTTCCGTAGTAGCTGAAGAGCATCGCGGTCAGCAGTGCGCCCAGGGTGCACGGCAGCAGCACGGCGCTGGCGCCCTTGCGCCGCCGGGCCCGCGGGATCAGGCTGGCCGCGGCCAGGACGGCGGCGCCGGGGAGGCTGAAGAAGTAGACGCGGTAGATCATCTCCCCGCCGTAGTTGTTGGCCACCACGGCCGGCAGCGGCGCGAGCATGAGCAGCAGCAGCCGCATCCGGTTGTCGAGCCGGGTGCGCCGGGCCACCGCCCACAGCGCCAGTGCCCAGACCGCCACGGACAGGCCGCGGTCGAAGTAGGAGAGCACGACCTGGCCGGTGGAGGCGTCGCCGAGGCCGACCACGCCGGAGCCCGCGTTGGAGTCCAGCGCGCCGAAGGCGGAGAGGAAGGAACTCAGGTTCTTGCCGACGAAGGGCCAGGCCACGGTCGTGTCCCAGACCAGCAGCAGCACCACCGCGGCGGCCAGCAGCCAGAGCGCGTAGCGGCGGGCCTGGCGCGGCAGCGCGAGCGCGAAGGCCGCGCTCACCAGCATGATCGGGGTGAGCTGGTGCGAGGAGGCGATGGCCGCGATCGCCAGCAGCAGCGGTGGCAGCCAGCGGGCCAGCGGCTGCGGCGGGTCGTCGCGCATCCGCTTGAGCACCACCGCCAGGATGACCAGGTAGAGCACGAACGCGAACGCCTGCGGCGAGAAGTAGTCCTGGCCGATCCAGGAGGCGCAGAAGAACACGAACAGGCCGGTCCACAGCACCCGGCGGTCCGAGGTGGCGTGCCGGAAGATCGAGAGCAGCGGGGCGATCATGGCCAGGTTGAACACCGGCGGCGCCCAGGCGGCGTAGGACAGGGCCGACTTCAGCCCGGTCACGTGCAGGATCAGGGCATTGAGCGTGAAGAAGCCGGGCCACTGGTAGTACGCCGCGAGTTCCCCGCCGTTGGGGTCGCCGGCGTTGTGCACCATGTAGTAGTTGATGATCGCCACGTGCTTCCAGGCCCAGGCGTAGCGCAGGGTCGAGTAGACCAGCGTGGGGGTGGCGTGGATCATCAGGATCAGCAGCACGATGTAGGCCAGCAGCAGCAGCGGGCCGCGGGCGCGGTCGCGCACCGCGATCGAGAAGCCCACCGCGAGCACGCCCGCGGCGATCCAGTAGGTGATCGGGAGCACCGAGATCAGGCCGAGGTCGGTCATCCGGCCGGGGTCGATCCGGGGCAGCGAGACCAGCCACAGCACCAGGGCGGCGAGCGGGGCGCCGACCGCGGTGACCGCGGCCGCCCGGGCCCCGGGGGCCTGGGCCCGCAGCCGCGCCCGGCCGAGATCCACCCGGCCGCGCAGGTAGCCGAGGGCGGTCAGCAGCACTCCGGCGACGAGGGCGAAGGCGGTCGTGATCCGGCCGTGCAGCAGGGCCCGCACCACGCCCGCGGGTATCACGGAGCTGACGTAGGCCCGTTCCGAGCTGAGCGCGGACTCGGCGCCGACGTACTGCGTCACCGCCGCCTTCGACACGCCCTCGGCGTAGCAGCGGCGGCGGAAGTAGTTCCAGCCGGCCCGTTCGGCCGGGACGGTGTGCCGGACCCTGGCCGCGGGCTCGTGCAGCAGCTGCGCGTCCTGCCGGGTGCGCGAGACCCGGATGCACAGCTCCGTCTCCTCACAGCCGGCCGGATGCTTGCCGACCCGCCCGAGGTCCTCCCGGAAACCGCCCGAGGCGGCCAGCGCGTCCCGGCGCAGCGACATGTTCGCGCCGATGAAGTTGCGCACCCGGGCCCGCTCCTCGGGCAGGCCGAGGTAGCTGCAGCCGACCACCCAGAGGAACTCCTCCGGGAACCAGCGCGGGCGCGGGGCCAGCCAGGCCGGCTCCACCAGGCCGCCGACGCCGAGGACGGCCGGATCCCGGTACTGCGCCAGCAGTCCGGCGCTCCAGCCCGGTTCGGCCCGCGCGTCGTCGTCGAGGAAGGCCACGACCTGTCCGGCCGCCGCCGCCACGCCGGTGTTGCGGGCGCCGGACAGGCCCTGGGTGTGCGCGTTCGGCAGCACCCGGGCGCCGACCAGCTCGCGCCGGGCGCGTTCGGCCAGTTCCTCGCAGTGGTCGATGACGACGAGGATCTCGTCCGCGGGCACCTCCTGGGCCCGCACCGACTCCACCGCGGCCACCAGGTCGGGCCAGCGCTCGGTGGTGTAGGCGCAGATCACGACCGTGAGCGTGGGCAGCCCGGAGGCGGGGACGCGGGGCAGCCGGATCGTCAGATCCTGCGCGGCGAACCCGGGGCCGGTCCGCTCGGGTAGTACGGCGTGGTCCGTCATCGGGCCACCGCCTCGAGCACGTCGAGGACGTCGCGCCGGATCCATATCCGGCTGGAAAGGTAGCGCACTGATTCATCCAGAGTGTCGGTGATATGCCAGAGCCAGGTGAGAAGCAGCAGGCCCGGGTCGGTCTCTTCGCGGTCCGGGGCGCGCAGCGCCCGGACGGTCAGTTCGCCGATACCGCGGCCGGAGGGTCCGAGCCGGGTGGCGAGGGTGAACCGGGTGGCGTCCAGGGCGGTGGGCCCGTCGGGGATCGCGTCGGCCCAGTCCAGGATTCCGGTCACCCGGGTCCCGTCCGGGCTGAAGAGCACGTTGCCGGGGTGGAAGTCGCGGTGGACCCAGCCGACCGTGAGCGGCCGGCCGTCCAGGCGGGAGTACAGGAAGGCGCGCAGCGCGGCCGTGGTGGCGGGGTCGGGCCGGCAGCGCTGCCGGGCCAGGTGCCGGCCGAGCGCGTCCAGCGGGGCGTCCACCCAGCGCTCGAGTTGCGCGGCGCCCACGATCTGCTCGCGCCCGGTGACCTTGTGCAGGTGGTTGATCGCGGTCAGCGCGGCCACGGTCAGCCGCGGCGCGGCCTCGGCCTGTTCGCGCAGCAGCCGCGATCCGCTCACCCCCGGCAGCCGGCGCTCGGCCGTCCACCGCGGCGGCATTGCGGGCTCGCTCGCGACGATCCGCGGCAGCAGTTCCCGCCAGGCGCCGAGCCGCGCGTCGTCATACAGCACCTGGAGAGCCTCGGCCTGATGCGAGAGCCGGCGCCGAGCCGGGAGGGTGCGCGCCCAGTGCACCGCGGCCGGCTCGTCCCGCAGCCGCACGACCAGCACGTCCGCGGGCGGGCGCAGGCTGCGCAGGGCCGGGCCGGCGACGCGCTGGGCGCCGGGTACCGCCTCGGTGCGGGCGGCGCGCCGGGCCGCGGCCCGGTCGCTCGGCCAGGCCCAGACCGAGCGGACCCGGCGCACCGCGTCCAGGCCGAGATCGGCGCCGCGGCTGAACCAGCGCCCGTTGCCCGGGGGGACGGCGCCGTGCCGGCCGGGGCCGCTGTGCGCCTTGCTGGCGCCCAGCCACCAGGACCGGCGCACCAGCAGCACCAGCGCCGTGGCGCTCTGCGCGATCACCCAGCCGTATCCGGCCCCGGCGATGCCGAACCGGGGCAGCAGCAGGAAGGCCAGCGCGATCGCGGCGCCGCTGTCGGCGGCCAGGATCGCCACCACCACCCCGATCCGCCGCTGCGCCCGGCCCGAGGCCACCGCCGTGTCCACGATCAGGTTGGGCAGCGCGGAGAGCAGCAGCAGCCGGATCAGCCCGGTCGCGTGCACGGCGTATCCGGCCCCGAACACCCGCAGGATCAGCGGGGCGGCCAGTACGGACGCGGCGACCGCGGCCAGCAGCCGGGGGCCGGTGTGCCACAACACCTTGCGGCAGTTCGCGGCCAGGTAGGCCAGGTCGGTGGCCGCCTCCACCACGATCGAGGAGCCCATGTTCGCGCTGAACAGGTAGAGCGTGTACGCCACCATCCAGGGCAGCGAGAAGTAGGCGCTCTGCTCGGCGCCGAGCCGGTCCGTGACGATCAGCGGCATCAGGGTGGTGGCCACCAGCCAGCACATCGCGCCGGTGAAGTCGCCGGCCAGGTACGCCACGGTGGGCCGGTCCGGGCTCGGCAGCGCCGTCGTCTCCCGGGTGTGCTTCGGCACGGCCCGGGCGAACAGCAGCCAGTTCGTCAGCCCGATGGCCACGGCCAGCGCGGCGTACCAGGACACCAGGATGCCCTGCGGCAGCACGATCACCGCGAACAGCACGACGAAGCCCACCTTCGCCACCGAGAACACCGCGTTCTCCAGCAGCACCCAGTCGGCCCGCAGCAGTCCGGTCAGCGCGCCGTCCTGGATCACGAAGAGCCCGTAGGCCACGGCCCCGACGGTGAACCCGAGCCCGGCCCAGGGCGTGTGCAGGAAGTCCAGTGCCGGGGACAGATGCGGGACGAAGAACACGAACAACGCGCTGATCAGGGCCGTGACGCCGACGGCGACCAGGTAGACCCGGCGGATCAGCCGGGCCGTGCCCGCGCCCGCCGTGGGCACGAACCGGACCAGTACGTTCGAGAGGTTCAGTTGCCCGAATCCGGCCAGGAACATCATCGCCGAGACGGCCGAGTAGGCGCGTCCCACCTCGCTCGGGCTGTACCAGCGCGCGACGAAGACCCAGTAGCCCGCGCCCAGTCCCGAGGTGGCCAGCGAACTCGCGGTGAGCAGCAGGCCGGTGCGCAGCAGCCGGTCGGTGCGCCCCTTGCGCGCGTTCGAGCGCGGCGGGGGTTCGAGCGGGTCCGGTTCGAGCGGGGGCGGCAGCCACAGCGGCAGCTCGGCCAGGGTCTCCGGCCTCAGGTCCACGCGCATCCGCCTGTCCCGGACATACCGGTGGCGGCCGCCGCGGCGATGGCCGGGGGCCGGTGCGGATCCACGACGCGCCCGGCGGGCGGCGTCGGCCGCCGCGGCGCGATCGTCTGCGGATCAGCCATGCTCAGTTCCCTTTCGATTCCGTACCCCGCGCCCGCGCCCGCGCGTGCCACCGGCTGCGCGCATAGGCCGCCGGACCGCTCAGCAGCCCTCTGCGTTCCAGCCGGGAGAGCTCGGCCGGCCAGGCCTGCGGGTCGGCCTCGTCCGGGCTGCTGTCCCGGCGCGCGTAGAGCAGGCCCCGCGGCAGCCGGCGGATCAGCGCCGGAATCATCCTCGGCTCGTGCACCAGAGCCGCGGTCAGATACGCGCCGAGGCCGACGCCGTAGCCGAGCGCCTGCCGGGCCAGGGCCTCGTCCTCGCTGCGGTGGTGGTGCCAGACCAGCGCCTCCGGCTGGTAGACCACGGCGTGTCCGGCCGCGGCGCAGCGGAAGAATGCCAGCAGGTCGTCCCCGCCGCGGGCCGCGGTACCGGTGCCCAGGGCCGGGTCGAAGCCGCCGAGCTCGCGCAGCACCTCGGCGGTGAACGCCATGTTGGCGCCGGAGCCGAGCCGGCCGGCGGTGAACGGGAACAGCGGGTGGCGCGGCGCCGAGCGGTGGTGTTCGACCACGTCGAAGCCCTTGGCGAAGGACCCGCGCCGCTCCAGCATGGCCTGGGCCCGCGTCTCGAGCTCGGCCGGCATGATCAGACCCGTGACACAGCCCGCGCGCGGGTACGCCCGGAAGGCCTCGACCAGCGCACTGGCCCACTGCGCGTCCACCACCACGTCGTCGTCGGTGAACGCCAGGATCTCGCCGCGCGCCACGGTCAGGCCCCGGTTGTGCGCGGTGGCCAGTCCCGGCACCGGTTCGGCGACGTAGCGCACCCGGTCGCCGTAGCGGCCGTGCACCAGCTCCCGGGTGGCCGTGGTGCTCGCGGCGTTGTCCACCACGACGATCTCGAGGCCGGGATAGTCCTGCCGCAGCAGCGAGTCGAGGCAGCGGGCCAGCGAGGTGGGACGCTCGCGGGTGGCCACGATGACGCTGACCGAGACCGGCTCGGCCAGGCGCTCGGCCCGGATCCGGGCGCAGGCCGGCCCGTCCCCGGACACCCGCGCGGGCACCGGCAGCGCGGAGGTGGGCAGCGGTGGGGCCGCGGGCGAGTCGGCGCCGTGCCCGGCGTCGCGGGCCTCGTGCGCGGCGATACGGTCGGCGAACTCCCGGTGCACCGCGTCCAGCAGGCGCTCGGTGCCCCCGGCGGCGGCCTCCAGCCGGCCGTGGGCCACGCCCAGCGGGCGGCCGTGCCGGCGCACCAGGCCGAGTACCGGGCCGGAGATCGCCGCGTCGGCCCGGCCCACACCCGGCGGCGGCGCGATCCGGCTGCGGTCCAGGTCGATTTCGACCACGGATATGGGGGTGCGGGCCGGGTCGATCCCGGCCGAGACGGGGAGCACGGCGGAGTCCGTCGCGGCGGTCACCGCGACCGCGGGCTCTGGGTCGCGGGGCGCTTGCGCTCCTGCAGCACCACGTTGAGCACGCGGGCGCCGTCGCGGAAGGTGTGCAGGTTCGACCGGCCGCTGCGGCGCGGCAGCTCCAGGCTGGGCACCTCGGCGATCCGCAGTCCGGCCTTGAGCGCGTGCAGCACCATCTCGGTCTCGATCTCGAATCCGTCGGACCGCAGGTCGAGGTGGTCCAGGAAGACCCGGCGGAAGGCGCAGAAGCCGTAGCACAGGTCGGTGATGGTGGTGTGGTAGAGGCTGCGCACGGCGGTGAGCAGCGCGAGGTTTCCGGCCCGGCGCAGCGCGGTGATGTCCAGCGAACCGCCGCCGGCGATGAACCGGGAGCCCTTCACGAAGTCGTAGCCGTTGTCCAGGAAGTGCAGGTAGTGCGGGATCTCGGCGGGCGACATGCTGCCGTCGGCGTCCATCATCACCACGAGTTCGCCGGTGGCGTGCCGGAATCCGGTGCGCAGCGCGTTGCCCTTGCCCGGCCCGTCCTGGGTGACCACCCGGACGTGCGGCAGGGTGCGTTCGGCCATCAGCACGGTCGAGTCCCTGGAGCCGCCGTCGACCAGCAGCACCTCGTCCACGCAGTCCGGGATCTGCTCGAGTACCCAGCCGATGTTTCGGGCCTCGTTGCGGGCGGGGATGACGAGGCTGACGCCGACCGGCGCGGGCGCGGCGGCCGAGCGGACGGGCGCGGCGTCCGGGGACGGGTGCGCCCCGTTCGCCGACGGCGCGAGGGACGGCGAACCGTTGCGCGGGGTGAGGTCGCCGAGCGTCCTCACGTCCGCGCCGTTTCCGGCGCGCGGAGTTGCACCGCCCACGGCGGAAGTGGTCATCTGGAAGTGCCCCCTTCGGGGTGTAGGGCGGGACGCGCCTGACGTGCTGGCAGGCCCTGAAGGCGCGTCCCGATCTGAGGATGGGCGAGATGCGGCGGGTGCGCGGGCGCGGCGCAGGCTCAGCTGCGCGGGGAGAGCGCTCGCCGCGGCGGCGGGGCCGAGAGTTCGGCCCACACACCGGCGAGTATGCCCGGCAAGCGTTTACCGGGTAACAACGGATTCATGCCCACCCCTGATATTTCATCGGAACTTCTGGGCGACCGCCCGCCGCTCGCCCACCGAGCGGCGGTGCGAGCCGACGACGGCTCCCGTGCACGGACGGATCGCGTCGCGTGTCCCGTGGATTGCCGTTACCGCACCAGCCACATGCCAAATTTTTGCGTAATCCTTGCACGTGGGTTGAGCCCGGGTCCACCGCGCTGGGAGGTACGCGCCTTATATTCCGATTCGGATGCGTACACCTGAAGCCGAACCGTGACCAGGCATGAGACGAATCTGGGAATCCCATGAAGAAACAATGGGAAGCGCGGACCTTTCTCAGAATGCGAAGAAGGCCGGGCCGGCCAGAGCGCGGCCCGGCCCGATTGCGCCCAGGGCTCGGCGGAGGTCAGCCGGGATCAGGAATCGGACATCCCGGGCAGGCCGGGCTCGCCGCGGCCGGCCAGCGCCCGGCCGTGCGCAAGCGCGGCCAACAGGTCCGGGTCGCCGCCGACCACGACCGGATGCCCGACCTCGGAGAGCATGGGCAGATCGCTGATGTGGTCGCCGTAGGCGAAGCAGCGGGCCGGATCCACGGCCGGGGCGGCGTGCAGCAGCGCGCGCACGGCCGCGCGCTTGGCCTCGCCGATCATCGGGGCGCCCTCGAGCCGGCCGGTGAACCGGCCCGCGCTCAGCTCGGGCCGGGAGCAGAGCAGGCGCTCCGCGCCCACGTACGCGGCGATCGGCTCCAGCACGGCCGGGAAGGAGCCCGAGACGAGCACGATCGCCGCGCCGGCGGCCCGGTGCCGGTCGAGTTCGCGCAGCGTCGAGGCGATCAGGAAGTCCGGATCCGCACTGCGCGCCCCCCACCACGCCACGCCCGCCCGCACCACCTCGACCGCGCTCTCGCCCGCCCAGATCCGGTAGTACGCGCGGTTGGCCTCCTCCCGCGGCACGCCGGCCGCGGTCATCGCCGCCAGATCCCGCCGGGTGCGCTCGGCCTGCCGGGTGCCCTCGCCGCCGTACTTGGCGGACAGATAGAAGTCCAGGAAGTCGAACAGGCTCTTGCAGTCGATCAGGGTCTCGTCGACGTCGCAGAACACGAGCACCGGCGCGGCCGGCGGGGCCGGCGGCTGCGCCACCGCGGCCACCGCGGCCACCGCCGCCGGGTAGAGCGCCCGCGCCGCCTCGGCCGGACTCAGCGCGCTCATCGTCCGGTCCGCGGCGGCAGCGCGCGGGCATACGCCGCGGCCGCCGGGCCGAGTCGGAGCACTCCGTGCGCGGCGACGGTGTGCACATCGCGCCAGGCCCGGTGGAACGGGCCGTCGGCGCCCCGGGCGGCCGTTCCGCCGGTGCGCAGCAGCCGGTCCACCCCGTCCACCAGGATGCCCACGCCCACCGCCGCGTCGCGCCAGGTGAGGGCCGCGGCCGCCTCGTCCAGCGGTCCGCTGTCCGCGCGGGCGGCCGCCGCCGCGAGCAGCAGTCCCGCCGCGGCCACCTCGCCGGCGGACCGGGCCAGGCTCTGCGCGGCCGCGCCGTCGAGCGCGCCGCCGCCGGACAGGGCCGCGTCGGTCCAGCCGGCCACCGCGGCGCGGGCGGCTCCCAGCGCCACCGAGGCCAGCAGCGGACCGCCGAACAGGTGCGCCGGCACCGCATGCCGGCGCGGCTGCTGCGCACTGGGCAGTGCGCGCGTCATCTGCTCGAACGTCATCGAACGCTGATCCGGCACGAACAGGTCCCGGGCCACGACACCGTGGCTGGCGCTCGCCCGCAGCCCGACCGCGTTCCAGCTGCGCTCGATCTCCAGGTCCGCGCTCGGGACCGCGCAGACCCGGATCTCCTCGGCGTCCGTGCGGCGCGCCCCGAGCAGCACCCACTGTGCGTGCTGGATCCCGCTGGCGAACTCCCAGCGGCCGCTGACCGACCAGCCCCCCGGCACCGGCCGCACGGATCCGGCGGGCGGGACCACCGCCGCGGATATCCGGGCGTCGGGCGAGGTGCCCCAGATCTCCTCCTGGCCGCCCTCGGGCAGCCGGGCCGCGTACTTCCCGTGCATCGCCCAGAGCACCGCGCACCACGCGGCGGACGCGCAGCATTCGGCCGCCGCGGCGGCGGCGGCGAACAGCTCCGCGTAGCCGTCGGACAGCCCGCCCCAGCGCGCGGGCACGAAATAGCGCGGGAAGCCCGCGGCGGTCAGTTCGGCGACGACGTCCTTGGCCAACACCCCCTGCGCATCGGCGTCGGCGGCGTGAATCGTCAGCGTGGGTAGACACAACAGGGTGAAGGCCATAATCATCTCTCCTACGTCGACGATGTCGGCGCGAAGCCGAACCGTCCGCTTATAATAAGCGTTCGAAACGGTATGTTTCTATCAGGGGCTTGCTCGCTCACACCTCCAGAGAAGGGCTGCTTTCACATGGCGTCGACCGTAGGCCGGTCCCCGGACGCGCCGGCCCACATCACCAAGGGCTATGAGCGAGAGCTCAAGCAGGAGCGCGCCGTGCAGACCCGGGAGCGCATCCTGATCGCCGCGGCCCGGGCGTTCGCGGCCGACGGGTACGCCGAGGTCACCCTGCTGAACATCGCCGAGCGCGCGGGCATGACCAAGGGCGCGGTGTACTTCCACTTCAAGAACAAGGAATCCCTCGCGGTGACCATCGCCGAGGGCTTCTACCAGCGGATGGTCGAGAACACCGAGACCGTCACCCGGCTCCAGCGCCCGCCGCTCGAGTCCCTGGTGGAGTTCCTGCGCCAGACCGCGCAGGCCTTCCGGGACGACGAACTGATCCAGGCCGGTTCCCGGCTCCAGCTCGAGGGCTCCTCGGTGGCCGCGCCGATGCCGGCGCCCTTCCGCACCTTCGGCGCCACCGTCGAGTCCTGGCTCGCCGCGGCGGCCAAGGAGGGGCAGCTGCCGGACGGGGTCGATCCCGCCGCGCTCACCCGGGTCCTGGTCGAGGCCTACTTCGGCGCCCAGCACATCTCCTGGGTGCACAGCAACTGGGCCGACATCGTCGAGCGCGTGGACGAGATCATCCACGTCATCCTGCGGGTCGAGGCGCCGCGGCCGAGGGCTTGACCGGGCGAACCGCCGGGCTCGACAATCGGTGCGCTCGCGTGGCCACGCCGCCGGCCGCGGTGCGCGGGCACCGGATGCCGCACGGATGTCCACGGGCACGGAGAGTCGGGTTCAGGTGGTTTCCGAGTACGAGATCGCACCCCGGGAGCTCGTCCACAAACGGGCCGCCGAGGGCGTACTGCTCGACGGCTGGCGGCGGACCGGCGAGGCCGACTACCGGGTCTCCACCCGGTGGGCGCAGGCCGGCCCGTTCTACTTCGGCCCGGACGCACGCCCGGACCCGATGCTCTTCATCGAGAGCATCCGCCAATGCCTGCCGCTGCTCAGCCACGTGGCCTTCGGCGTACCGCTGGGCCACCACCTGGTCTGGGACCGGTTCAGCCTGCGCCTGGCGCACCGCACGGCCGGGCCGCCGCGGCCCGGGGCGGACGCCGAGATCGACGTCCACTGCGACGAGATCCGCAGCCGGGGCGGGCGCGCCTCGGCGCTGGGGCTGAGCTTCAGCGTGCGGCGCGACGGGGGCGAACTGGCGAACGCCCGCACCCGCTTCAGCATCCAGCCGCCGGCCGTCTACCGGCGCATACGCGGTGAGGCGATCCGCCGGACCAGCGCGGATCCGCGCGCCACGGTGCCGCCGGCCCCGCTGAGCCCGGCCGCCGTCGGCCGCACCCGCGCCTCGGACGTGCTGCTGTCCGCCACGGACCGCCCGGACGTCTGGCAGCTGCGCCTCGATCTCGGACACCCGGTCTACTTCGATCATCCGGTCGACCACGTCCCCGGCGCGCTCCTGCTCGACGCCGCCCTACAGGCGACCCGGGCGGCCGGCCTGCGCGCGGGCCGCACGGCCGTGCCCGTGGGCATCGACTGCCGCTTCCACTCCTTCGTCGAACTCGACGACCCGTACCTGCTGGAAATCCGGCAGATCACCCTGGACGGCGCGGGCTACGGGGTGGCGGAGGTCACGCTCGCCACCGGGGACGCGCACCCGGTCTTCACCGCCGTGGTGACGCTGCACGTGCGCTGAGACGGGTGCCGACGAGGCCCGCGCACCGGCGAGAATTTCCCTTATTCCACGGTGTCGTCCAGGCCCAGGGCCATGACGCCGTCGGCGAAACCGAGGTAGAGCGTCGTCTCGAAGGCGACCAGCGCCTCGATCTGGTGGCGCACCGGGACCTGCATGATCTGCGTGCCCTCGAGGTCCCAGATCCGCAGCATCCGGTCGCGACCGCCGGTCGCCACCAGGGTCCGGCCGCTGCGGCCCTTGATCCCGCAGGCGGCCAGCAGCCAGTCCCCGGTGGTGCCGCGGTGGTCCAGGATGCACTTGCGCCGCTCGGCCTCCACATCCCAGACCACCAGAAAGTCCCGGCTGAGCATGCCGAGCATCGGCGCCGTACCGCTGCGGCTCAGCGAGACGATCCGCTCCACGCTCTGCGGCCCCTGGACGGTCAGCTCGGGTTCGCGCTGGTCCAGCCCCCAGATCCGGATCAGCCCGTCCCCGCACAGCGCGGCCAGGCGCGCCGAGCCGGGCCGCGGGCCAGGCAGAACACAACACTGCGACACACTCGAGGGCACCGGCTTGGCCGGATACGGCGAGGGCCGGCCGGTCGGACTCCAGAACCTGATCAGCCGTCCGTGCTGCACGAGCGCGGCGATCGCCAGCGTCTGCCCGTCCAGGACGACCGGGTACACCGCGCTGACCGGTTCGTCGTTCAGGTACCCGCGGTCCGCCTGGCTCTGGATCCAGTCGATCTGCCCGCGGAACACGTCGAGGCCGGAGAGCGAGCCGATGATGTCCGGGCGCACCAGCACCGGTTCGCCGGCCGC
>FSXZ01003044.1_pt1 | contig 15974 bp, 13 predicted proteins | sample 1638121 | NCBI WGS metagenome assembly FSXZ01 (sample SAMEA3914788, study PRJEB12502) | metagenome | biome: forest; material: soil | place: Canada | collected 2011-07-03 | depth 0.1 m
CGCGGGGACCCATCAGCGCTCCCACCTCCCCTTGTCACGACTTACGTCCTGATATCCGTCTTCGACGTTAGCCGGGCCGTACGGGCACTGTCAACCGGCATCCGTGCTCCCGGCCACTTCGCCGTGCCTTACCCGGGCAGTGCCTTACCCGGGCAGTGCCTTTCCCGGGTTGAGGATGCCGCGCGGGTCGAGCGCCTGCTTGATCCGCCGCTGCACGTCCAGGGCGTCCTCGCCCAGTTCCTCGGCCACCCACTGCCGCTTGAGCAAGCCCACGCCGTGCTCACCGGTGAGAGTGCCGCCGAGGCGCAACGCGGTGCGGAACACCTCACCGGCCGCGGCCCACACCGGCTCCGGCACCGGTCCGGCCGCGTCCTCGAGCACGAAGATCGGGTGCAGGTTCCCGTCGGCGGCATGCGCGAGGGTGGCCACCCGCACGTCGTGCCGCTCGGCGATGCGCGCGACCTCGCCCACCGCCTCGGCCAGCCGGGAGCGCGGAACGGCGACGTCTTCTATCAGTACTCTGCCGAGGCGTTCGAGTGCGGGCAGCGCGCGGCGGCGGGCCCGCAGCAGGTCGGCGGCTTCGGCCGGGTCTTCGGTGACGGCGACCTCGGTGGCGGTGGGTGCGACGGCGGCGCGCACGGCGTCGGCCTCGGCCGTGGCGCCGATCCCGTCCGTCTGCACGAGCAGCAGGGCGCCGCCTCGCGCGGTGAAGGCGGTGCCCTCGGCCGCGTCCACGGCCGCGAGGGTGGCCCGGTCGAGCAGTTCGGCGATCGCCGGCCGCAGCCGCCGCTCTCGGATCCGCGCCACCGCCGTCGCGGCGGCCTCGACGTCGGCGAAGTACGCGGCGATCGTGGCCGTCGAGACCGGGCGGGGCAGGAGGCGCACGACGGCGCCGACGACCACGCCGAGGGTGCCTTCCGAACCGACGAACAGGGCGGTCAGGTCGTAGCCGGTGACGCCCTTGACGGTGTGTCGGCCGGTCTCGATCCGCCGTCCGTCGGCCAGCACCAGGTCCAGGCCGAGGACGGACTCGCGGGTCACCCCGTACTTGGCGCAGCGCAGTCCGCCCGCGTTCGTGGCGATGTTCCCGCCGATGGTGCAGATCTCGACGCTGCCCGGGTCCGGCGGGTAGCACAGGCCGTGTTCGGCGGCCGCGCGATCCAGGTCGGCGGTGATCACCCCCGGCTGCACCACGGCGATCTCGTCGTCCGGATCGAGCTGCACGATCCGGTCGAGCCGCGCGGTGCTCAGCACGATCTCGCCGTCGACGGCGGTGGCCGCGCCGGACAGGCCGGTGCCCGCGCCGCGGGGCACCACCGCGATGCCCGCGGCGTGGGCGGCGCGCAGCACGGCGGCCACCTCGTCCGCGCTGTGCGGGAAGACCACCGCCGCGGGCAGGCCTTCGGGCGCCCAGCCCGAGCGGTCGTGCCGGTGGGTGGCCAGGAGCGCCGCGTCCGTGCCGATCCGGTCGGCCGGGAGTACCCCGGCGAGCACGGCGGCGACCGACTCCGTTCGTGTTCGTATGCTCATAGGTCTGTGCCGGGCCCGGCCGTGGCCGCTGCCGGGGTGGTGTCGGCCGGGCCGGCGTCGGCCGGCGGGTTTCCCGGCTCGGCGCCGACGGCGATGGGCCGGTCCGGATCGCTCGACCACTGGGACCACGAGCCCGGATACAGGGCGGCGTCGAGGCCGGCCAGCCGCAGCGCCAGGATCTGATGGGCCGCGGTGACTCCGGACCCGCAGTACACGCCGACGCTTCCGGGCTCGGCCCGCGGCACGCCGAGCCGGGCGAACCGCGCGCGCAGGCGGTCGGCCGGCTGGAAGGTGGCGTCGGGGGCGAGGTTCTCCGCGGTCGGAGCGCAGACGGCGCCGGGGATGTGCCCGGCGCGCGGGTCGATCGGTTCGCTCTCCCCGCGATAGCGCTCGGCCGCCCGGGCGTCGAGCAGCACTCCGGTGCGGGCGAGTGCGGCCGCCTGGTCCGCCTCGAGGGTCGGCAGCCGTCCGGAGGTGAGGGTGACGTCGCCGCCCACCGTCCCGTCCGGCTCCGTCGGCCCCTCGGCCAGCTCGAACCCGGCCGCCTGCCAGGCGCCGAGGCCGCCGTCGAGCACGCGTACGTCCGCTACGCCCGCCCAGGTCAGCAGCCACCAGGCGCGGGCCGCGGCGAGCGAGCCGTTGTCGTCGAGCACGACGACGCCCTCCCCCTGCCGCACGCCCCACCGGCGTGCGGCGGCCTGCAGGTCCTCGAGCTTCGGCAGCGGATGACGCCCGTGGCGGGCCGTCGGGGGCGCGGCGAGTTCGGAGTCCAGGTCGACGTAGCGGGAGCCGGGTATCCGCCGCTGTGCGAAGTGCTCGCGCCCGTGCGGATCGCCGAGTGCCCACCGCACGTCGAGCACGACCGGCCGCGGATCGTGGGTGAGCCGCTCGTGCAGTTCGTGCGCGGTGATCAGCGGCGTGGTCACGGCTTCAGCTCCTGAAGGATCGGCAGTGCGTCCGTCGCCGTCCGCAGGGATTCGAGGAAGAGCACGACCCGGGCGGCGACGCTGCGGTGGGAGGCCGAGTTGAGCGCGTCGTGCCGTCCGTTGCGGACGAGCACCACCTGCGCGTCGGGCAGGCGTGCGTACAGGGCCCTGACGTCGTCGAAGGGGCTGAGCACGTCGTCGTCGCCGTGCAGGCCGAGGACCGGCAGAGTCAAGGTAGCGACATCTACTGGTGCACTCAGCTGCGGCGTGATCCGCTCGGGCCGCAGTGCGCCGCGCTCCACCAGGGCTTCGTCGGCGAGCAGCCCGCGGTGGCTCGGGCAGGAGGCACGGTAGTCGACCTCCTCCTCCCAGGTCTCCGGGCTCGCGTCCGGCCCCTGATCTGGATCCGGCAGGCCCACCAGGACGAGCGCGTCGACCAGTCCGGGCTGGCGCACCGCGGCGTGTACGGCCGCGAGCGCGCCGGTGTCCACGCCGACGAGCACGCGCGGGGAGACCGCGTCCTCGGCGCGCAGCGCGGCGTCGAGCCGGGCGGCCGCCTCGTCCGGGTCCCGGGCCGGGTCCGGCAGGGCTCTGACGCGGTAGCCGTCCGCGGCGATGCGGGCGCCGAAACGGCGGTAGAGGCCGGGTTGCTCGCCACGGCCGGGCAGCAGCAGCACGGTGCCGCGCGGCGCGATGCCGGCGGGCTCGTTCCAGGCGGAGTCGGAGGGGGTCGAGACCATCGTGGAGCCTTTCACAGGCGGATCGGGGGAAGCGGGGTCAGGGCGCCGGGGATCGCGTCGAGCAGGTCCCGGGTGTAGGAGGTCGCGGGTTCGGTGAAGACGGTGCGGGTCGGGCCGGTCTCGACGATGCGTCCCGCTCGCATGACGGCGATGTCGTGCGCCAGCTGGGCGATGACGGCCAGGTCGTGCGAGACGAACAGGTAGGCCAGGCCCTGTTCCCGCTGGAGTTCGGCGAGCAGGTCGAGGATCTGGGCCTGGACGGAGACGTCGAGCGCGGACACGGGTTCGTCGAGCAGCAGCAGTTCCGGGTCCAGGGCCAGAGCGCGGGCGATCGCGACGCGCTGGCGCTGGCCGCCGGACAGTTCGGCGGGCTTGCGCCGCCCGAGGGCGCGCGGCAACGCGACCCGGTCGAGCAGCTCGTCCGCGCGGGCGCAGCGGGCGGCCGCGTCGCCGATCCCGAACGACACCAGCGGTTCCGTGATCGACTCCCGGACCGTGAACCGGGGGTCGAGGGAGGCGAAGGGATTCTGGTGCACGAGCTGGAACCGGCGGCGCAGGGCTCGGATCTGCCGCTCGGGTCGGCCGGAGATCGGCTCGCCGTCGAAGCTCACCGAGCCGGCGCTCGGGGTCTCGAGGCCGAGGGCGAGCCGGAGCAGGGTGGTCTTGCCCGAACCCGATTCGCCGACCAGGCCCAGGGTCCGTCCCGCGCGGACGCTGAGCGAGACGTCGTCGACGGCGCGATGCGACCTCGGACCGTCGGGCGAGCGCGGCAGCGGGAAGTCCTTGGTCAGGTGTTCGAGCCGGAGGATCTCCCGGGAGGCCTGCTCCGGCGCGCTCGGCGCGTGGGCCGCGCTCTCCTCGACCTGGGCGCGGCGCAGGCGCAGTCCGGGGGCGGCCGCGATGAGTTGGCGGGCGTAGTCGTGCCGGGGCGAGACCAGCACGTCGGCCGGGGGCCCCTGCTCCACGACGCGGCCGTGCCGCATGACCAGGACCCGGTCGGCGCGGTCGGCCGCGACGCCGAGGTCGTGCGTGATGATCAGGAGTGAGATTCCGGCGTCGCGCACGAGGGTGTCGAGATGGTCGAGGATGCGGCGCTGCAAGGTCACGTCCAGCGCGCTGGTCGGCTCGTCGGCGACCAGCAGCCGCGGCCGGCCGGCGAGCGCGATGGCGATGAGCACGCGCTGGCGCATGCCGCCGGACAGTTCGTGCGGGTACTGACGGGCCCGCAGCACCGGGTCGTCCAGTCCCGCGCGTTCGAGCGCCTCCACGACCTCGGCGGACAGCTGCCGGCGATCGACCCCGCCGCGGCGGCGCACCGCCTCGGCGACCTGGGTGCCCACGCGCAGGGTCGGATTGAGCGCGACCATCGGATCCTGCGGAATCAGGCTGACGACGCTCCCGCGGATGCGTCGCAGCTCCCGTTCCCCGACCCCGGTGACCTCGGTGCCGCCGACCTGGATCCGGCCGCCGGTGATCCGGGCCGCGGTGGGAAGCAAGCCGCACAGCGCGTTCGCGGTGGTGGTCTTGCCGGAGCCGGACTCCCCCACGATCGCGACCCGCTCGCCCGGTGCGATGGTGAGGTCGAGGTCGACGACGGCCGTGGTGGGCTGGCGTCGGCCGGCGTAGACCACGGACAGGCCCCGTACTTCGGCGAGGGGAGCGCTCGAACCGGTCATCGTTGGTGCTCCTCGATACTGCGGGCCAGGTGGTTGACGCTGAAGACGACCGCGACGACGAACAGGCCGGGCAGCAGCGAGAGGTAGGGCGAGGTGATGAGGTAGTCGCTGCCGTCGGAGATCAGCCCGCCCCAGTCGGCGGCCGGGGGCGGGGCGCCGAAGCCGAGGAAGCTGAGCGAGGCGATCACCAGGATGGCGGTGCCCGCGTCCAGCACGGCGAGCACGAGCACCGGTCCCCAGGAGTTCGGCAGGACGTGCCGGATCAGGATCCGCGCCCGGCTCGCCCCGCCGACCCGGGCGGCCTCGACGTAGGGCAGCGTCTTGACCCGCAGCACCTCCGCCCGGGTGGTGCGGGCGAAGCCGGGGGTGATGCCGATGCCGACCGCCAGGGCCGTGGGCACGGTGCCGAACCCGAGCGCGGTGACGATCGTCAGCGCGAGCAGCAGCGGCGGCACGGCCAGCACCACGTCCACGGCGCGCATCAGGGCCGCGTCGAGCCAGCGGCCGAAGTATCCGGCGACGACGCCGATGAACAGGCCGCCGACGGTGGCCAGGCCGACCGCGATCAAGGTGCCCTCGATGGTCAGGGCACTGCCGTGGATGACCCGGGAGTACAGGTCGCGGCCGAGTTCGTCGGTGCCGAACCAGTGCGCCGCGCTCGGCGGCTGGAGTTTGTCCGGGCCGTCGGTGGTGTCCGGGTTCGTGCTCGTGATCGCGCCCGGGTCGAAGGCGGCGAGGAGGACGAAGAGCACGAACAGGGCGGCCAGGACCGTCCCGGGGCGGCGTGCGGCCGCGCGCGCCAGCGCCCGGATCCGCGCGCTCCCCCGCGGGTCGGTGGCCGCGCCGCCGACCGGTCCGGCCCCGGGCTCGAGCGGCTCTGCCGGATCCGCGTGCGTGCCCGGGTCCCCGGCCTGGCTGTGGAGATGCACGGTCATCGCGTCAGACCACCTTCGGCGTGTGGGCGATGCGCGGATCGAGCAGCGGGTAGAGCAGGTCGACGAGGAGGTTCACCCCGACGAACACGACCGCCGCGACGAGCACGATGGCCTGCACCACGGGTACGTCCTGGCTGAGCACGGCCTGCTGGGCCAGCCGTCCCACGCCGGAGATGGAGAAGACCGTCTCGGCGATCACCGCTCCGGTGGCCGCCGTGGCGATCAGCAGGCCGAGCAGGGTCAGGGTGGGCAGCGCGGCGTTGCGCAGTGCGTGCCGGAACTGGATCGCGCCGCGGGTGAGCCCCTTGGCCTTCGCGGTGGTGATGTAGGGCTCGCGCAGCGTCCGCTCGAAGCTGCTGGTCAGCACCTGGGCCAGCACCGCTCCGGCGGGCAGCGCCATGGAGACGGCCGGCAGCACGTACGAGCTCGGCGTGGAGTTGCCGGTGGAGGGGAACCAGCCGAGGTCGAAGCTGAACAGCTGGATCAGCAGCAGCCCCACCCAGAACGAGGGCACGGACACCCCGATCGCGGGCAGCCGGGTCAGCAGGGCCTTCGCCGGGCGCCATTGGACCCATGCGGCGGCGTAGGCCACCGTGAAGCCGAGGATCAGCATGAACACCACGGCCAGCGCGGCCAGGGTGAGCGTGGTCGGCAGCCGCTGGGCCAGGACCGTGGAGACCGGCAGGCTGAGCGAGGTCGAGGTGCCGAAGTTCAGGTGCAGCGCGTCCCACAGCATGCTGAAGTACTGCTCGACCAGCGGCCGGTTCAGCCCGTACTGGGCCTCCATCTGGGCGAGCTGAGCCGGGGTCAGGTCCTGGACCTGGACGTTGGCCCCGGACAGGCGCAGGGCCACCGGGTTGCTCGGCAGCAGGTTCAGGATCAGGAACGTGGCGGTGTACGCGGCCCACAGCACCACCAGCGCCTGGCCGAGCCGTTGCAGCAGGTACCTTCTCACGTCGTCTTCCACAGGTCGTTGGCCCGCAGGAAGCTCTCGCTGGTCCAGGCGAAGCCGTGCAGCTTGCTCGAGAGCGCGGAGACCTGCTGCCGCTCGTAGACGGGGAAGGCGGCGCCCTGTTCGATCACGTACTGCTGCAGGGCGGCGTAGGCGGCGTCGCGCTTCGTGGTGTCCACGGTGGCCAGGCCCTCGGCGAAGTAGGCGCTGACCTGCTTCGCCGTCGCCGCGTCCTGGGTGAACTTGCCGGGGGCGCTCTTGACCACGCTCAGGTCGAGGATGGTGGCGAGCACGCTGGCGTCGCCGCGGGTGAAGTAGCTGTCGAGCAGGTCGTAGTCGCCGGCGCTGTCCCGGGTGGTCTCCTGGGCCGCGGTCACGATCTGCAGATCCAGATCGAAGCCGACGCTCTTGACCTGGTCCTGCAGCAGCTGGGCGCCGGCCGTGTTCGAGGTCAGCAGGTAGACGAGCGTGAGCTTCTGCCCGTTCTTGTAGCGGTAGCCGTCGGAGCCGGTGGTCCACCCCGCCTGTTCGAGCAGCGCCGCGGCCCCGGCCGCGTCGTGGCCGAGCAGCGCCGACTCGTCCTTCCACCCCGGGGTGCTGGAGTCCAGCGGGCTGGTGACCACCGGATAGCCCGACCAGAACACGGTCGAGGCGTATCCGGCCCGGTCGATCGCCTTGTTGAAGGCCTGGCGCACCAGCGGGTCGGCGAACGGGCGCCCGGCGCTGATGTTGGGCAGCAGCAGGTCGCTGATACCGGGCAGGGAGCGCTTGACGACGGTGTCGCCGGCGGCCGTGATCCGCTGCTGGTCGGCCAGGCTGATCGGCAGCCGCGGCCAGGCGATGTCGATGTCGCCGGCGAGCAGGTTGCCCACCCGGACGCTGTCCTCGGTGATGTAGGTGACGTTGATCGCGTCCAGATACGCGGCGCCCTGGTTCTTGACCAGCTTGGACGGCCAGGCGTAGTCCTTGCGCCGGGACAGCTTCACCGACTGGCCGGCGGTGAAGCTGTCCAGGGTGAACAGCCCGGATCCGATGACCTGGCCCGCGGCCCGCTGCTGCGGGGTCTTGTCATAGGTGTCGGGCGAGAGGATGGCCAGCGTGGTCGTGGACGAGGCCTGGAGGAACTGCGCGTTCGGCCCGTCGAAGCTGACCTTGACGGTGTATTCGTCGAGGACCGTGCTGGACTTGTAGCCGTGCAGGTACACGATGCCGAGAGTGGAGTTCGCGCCGAGTGCCACGATGCCGTCGTAGGCCGTCTTGACCGCGGCGGCGTTGAACGCGGTTCCGTCGCTGAAGGTCACGTCCTGGCGCAGCTTGAAGGTGTACTCGCTGGCGTCGTCGCTGACCGTCCAGGACTCGGCCAGCCAGGGCACGATCTCGCCGGTCTCCGGGTCCTGATCGGTGAGCGAGTCGGCGAAGTTCCGGTTCAGCGAGCGCGTCTCGATCCAGTAGACCTGGTTGGGGTCGAAGGCGCCTTCCTCGTCGGCCCAGAAGGCGATGTTCAAGGTGCCGCCCTGTTGCGGAGCGCCACCGCCGTCCGCGGCGGCCGCGGCGCCGGTGGTGGCGGTCGCACTGTGCCCGGAGCAGGCCGAAAGGACCGCGGCGGCGGAGACCGCGCCTATACCGAGCAGAAAGCCGCGGCGGCTGGGGCCGGTGTCGGGAATGCGGCGGTAGGCGGAGCGGGGCGGAAGACTTTCCATGGCGGGGATCTCCGGTTCTCTCGGTCCCGGGGCGGGACGGGGCGAGGTGTCGGTGGGTGCTGATCGGTGGGTGCTGATCGGTGGGTACTGACCTCGGAGCGCTCAGGCCGCGGCGGCGCGGCCGAGGGCCTGGCGGCCGAGGATGAGCAGGGCGGCGTCGTCCTGGGGCGGGTGCACCCGGGAACACTGGATGTCGCGCAGGTGCCGCTCGAGCGGATTGGCGCGGGTCAGGCCCGGATTGCCGAGGCTGGCCACCGCGGTCTGCACGGCGGTGATCGCCGAGCGGGTGACCAGGAGTTTCGCGGCCACCGCGCGCCGGGCGGCCTCCGGGGCGCCGGCGTCGATCCGGGCGGCGAGGCCGTAGACGACCTCTTCCGCCTGGATGAGCTGCGCCTCGATCTCGCCGGAGACGGACTGGATCCGCTCGGTCGTGGCGATCGGGCGGCCGAGGCCGGTGGGGACGCGCTCGTGGGCGAAGCGCAGGAAGAACTCCTGGGCGGCCCGGGCGACGCCGAGGTACAGCGCCGAGATGGCGATCCCTGATCCGGCGTAGGCGGCCGGGTCCTGCGCGCTCTGCGACAGCGCGACGCCGCGGAAGTTCTCGGCGGGCACCTCGACGTCGCGGTAGATCACGTCGTGGGTGCTCGAGGCCCGCAGTCCGAGGTGGTCCCAGGTGCGCACGATCTCGATACCGGGATGGTCGCCGGGCACGATCACGTGCCCGAGCAGCGGGTCCTCGTCCTCGGTCGCGGCCCACACCGCGTGGTAGGCCAGGCCCTCGGACCCGGTCGCGTACCCCTTGTGGCCGCTGAGCACCCAGCCCTGCGCGGTGCGGCGCACCGTGGTCGCGGGCAGCCCGCCCCGGGCCGGGGCGCCGAGTTCGGGTTCCGCGCGCACGGCGTTGACCAGCACCGGGCGGGTCAGCGAATCCGCGACCACCGTGCGGTAGAGCTCTTCCGGCCACCAGGCCCGATCAGCCTGCTGCCGGTGCTGGAAAACCGTCATCGCGGCCAGCAGGGCGACCGAGGGGTCACCTTGGCCCAGGGCTTGGAGTACGCGCGCGGATTCGGTGGCGGTCAGCTCCCTGCCGCCGTAGCGCGGGGCGACACCCAGCCGGAGTATCCCCGCCTGATGCAGCACATTGACGGGCTCCCAGGGGAAGCTCGCGGTGCGGTCGTAGTGCTCGGCCGTCTCCGCCAGCTTCGCGGTGAGGGCCGCGAGCGCCTCGGGCGAGGTGTCCACCTCGGGCAGTCCCGGCGCGGCCTGAGGCAGGTCAGCGGCCTGATGCGTCGGCGCGGTCGTCGCGGTCGTCGTGGTCATCGCTACGACGCCTTCGCTTCGGCGAGCCCGTTCACGGGGGCCGCATCGAGCGGCGGCTGAGCGACCACGGCGCCGCGTTGGCCGGTCGCGGCCCGGTGCGCGAGCTCCTGACGGACCAACGGAATGACGTAGCGCCCGTAGTCGATCGCGTCGTTCAGATTGTCGTATCCGCGGATCGATATGAGGTCGGCGCCCAATTCGACGTAGTCCAGGATCGCGGCGGCGACGGTCTCGTAGCTGCCGACCAGCGCGCTGGAGGCGCCCGCCGCGTTGGTGACCTTCGACGGCACCGTCCACAGCGCCCGATCGTGCACGTCCCCGCGCTCCGCGATGGCCAGTGCCCGCTGTGAGCCGACGTTCTGCGGCGCCCCGCCGCCCAGGACGCGCCGGGGCAGGTAGCCGCCGTCCTGGTAGGTCCGCTCGACGGTCGCGACCGTGCGGTGCGCCTTCTCCCAGGCCAGTTCGTCGGTCGCGGCGACGATCGGACGGAAGGTGACCCAGGTGCGCGGAGTGTCGGTGCGGCCGGCGGCGCGCGCGTATCCGGCCACCCGGTCGATCTGCTCCCTCGTCTCGGCCAGCGGCTCGCCCCAGAGCCCGAAGATGTCGCCGAGCGCGCCGCCGACCCGGTAGGCGGCCTCGGACGAACCCCCGATCGAGACCGGGATCGTGCCGTGTACCGGCCGGAACCCGGCCGCGAAGTTCTCGAACCGGTAGTAGCGCCCCTCGTGCGACCAGGGCTCTGTCTCGGTCCAGGCACGCCGCAGCAGCCGTACGTACTCCTCGGACCGGTCGTAGCGCTCGTCCTTCGCCAGGTAGTCGCCGTGGCGGGCCTGCTCGGCGTCGCTGCCGCCGGAGATGATGTGCACCACCGCCCGGCCGCCGCTGAGCCGGTCCAGCGTGCTCAGCGCCTGGGCCGCGACGGTGGGATAGATGATGTTCGGGCGCAGCGCGACGATCGGCTTGATCCGCTCCGTGTACGCCGCGATCGTGGCGGAGACGGTGAACGGGTCGTACCCGGCCGAGCCGTAGGCGACCAGGGTGTAGTCGAACCCGCCGTCCTCGAGGTAGCGGACGTACTTCCGGATGTAGTCGCGGTCCGGGGCGCCACCCGGCTTCGGGAAGAGCTCGCTCGATTCCCAGACGTTGACGAGACTGATGAACTCGACGGTCATGACCTCTCCGTAAGGTTGCTGGCGGCGTGCGTCGGCTGTGCACGGGGCGGCGGGACGGCGGCGGGGTCGCGGCGGTCTTCGAGCGCGAGCAGGGCGTGCAGCGCGGCCTCGTCGGCCAGGCCCGGACGGCCCGCGTTCCGGCCCAGCTCGCCCAGGCCCTGCTGCACCGCGGCGCTGAGCGGCGCCTCCAGGCCGATCAGCCGGGCCTGGAGCACGACTTCGCCGAACAGGAAGTCCGACTCGGACGTGCCGGTCCGGGCCAGGCTCTGCCAGGTCGAGCTGCCCGCGCGTTCGTGGCCCGGCACCGGCTGCACGGCCATGGCGGCGACGTCGAGCGTGGACTCGGCCTTGAGATCGGCGGCGTCGATGCCGGCGGCGGCGAGGATCCGGCGGGCCTCCTCGCGCAGCGCGGCCGAGAGCTGGTCGCGCAGGGGGCTCGGCGCGAACAGGGCGTCGAGGTTGTAGCCGATGTTGCCGATCAGCTTGCCCGCCTTCCACCGCTCGACATCGGCCACCACCTGCACCGCGAACCCGGCCCCGCGCAGATCCTGCGCGACCCGCACCGCGGCCTGATGTTCGCCGCGCGGAGCAGGACCCAGGTACAACAGGCCGACGGTGGGCGCGGCCGGGGAGACCACCTCACCCGGCGTCAGATGGCTCGAGGGGATCAACACCGCGGCGTCCAGCACGGTCGCGAACCGACGCAGCGCACTGCGCGCGTTCTCCAGACCGTTCTGCAGCAGCAGGATCGGCAGCCGCTGCGCGGCGGTCCACCCCGCACCGTCCGGCTGCGCACCCTCCGGCCGCGCGACCGGCTGCCAGGCCCACGCAGCCAGTACCGCGTCAGTATCCTGCGACTTCGTGGCCAGGACGAGGACGTCGTCGGGCTCGAGGTCGAGTTCGGACGGGCCCGCGACGGCGGGAATCTCGAGCCGCTCGGCCGCGTCCGGCCTACGGTAGATCAGACCTCTTTCACGCAGCGCGTCCAGATGGGGGCCGCGCGCCACCAGAACCACGCGGTGACCGGCCCGGTGCAGTTCGGCGCCGACGGTGGCGCCGACGGCTCCGGCGCCGATGACGACGTAGCGGCTCATCGCGCGGATTCCGGGGCCGCGGCGGACGGGAGCGTGCGGAAGGAGGGCAGGGATCGGGGCATGGTGTCCTCGGGGGGGGTGCGGGCGGATACGGCGAAGGCCGTCCGCACCGGTCGGTTCGCGCGGCGAGCGCAGGGAAACCGCGCGGCGGGGCCGACCGGCGGGCGAGCCGGGAAGGGGGAGGGCGGGGCGGAGCCGCACACCGGGAGGCGGCAGCGCCGGACGGCCCGGGAGACGGCTCGAGGGGCCGGGGGCACCGCGACGCCGGGGGCCGAACGGCCGGGGGCTACGTCAGCGGGTGCTACACCCGGTCGTGGTGATCATGCCGAAGTCGATCGCGCGCCGCTGCGTCAGCCGCCGACGGCCGACCCGGGCGCCGCTCGGGCAGCACGCGGCCGCGGCCAGGGTCACCCTGGTCACGCGCAGCACGCCGTCGCCGATCATGTTTATACGATGGCCGATTCACCAGGCGATGTCCAACGCGGAAAACGAATCGCGGTCGATCACGATTCGTCATCGATCATCGTGCCCCGTCCGGCGCCGTACCCGCGCGCTTCGGCGCCGCTGTTAGCATGAGCCATGGCGGCCGTGCTGGACATCACAGCTTTGCGAAGCCTCACCGCCGTCGTCGACTGCGGCGGCTTCCACCGGGCCGCGGAGGCCCTGCACATCTCCCAGTCCGCGGTCAGCCAGCACGTGCGGCGGCTGGAGAAGATCATCGGCCGGCCGATCGTCGCCCGCAGCGGGCGCACCACCCGGCTGACCGCCGACGGCGAACTGCTCGTGGCCGAGGCGCGGGTGCTGCTGGCCGCGCACGACCAGGCGCTCACCCGGCTCGGCGTCGCGGGCGCCCTCGACGGACAGACCCTCACCATCGGCGCCAGCGAGCACGCCGCGGACCGGCTGCTGCCGGCCGTCACCCGCACCCTGGCCGAGGAGTTCCCCGGCGCGGTCCTGCGGTTTCGGATCGACCGCGGCGGCAAGCTGCACGAGGCGGTCAACCTCGGCCGGATCGACATCGCGATCTTCCTCGGCGAGCCGGGCGTGGACGGCCAGCCGGTCGGGGCGCTGCCGCTGGCCTGGTTCGCCGCGCCCGGCTGGGAACTGCCCGGGCCCGGCCGGCCGGTGCCCGTCGTCGCCATCGACGATCCCTGCACCATCCGCCGCGAAGCCCTGCGCACCCTGGCCACCCACGGCCGCAGCGCCGTCGTCACCGTGGACGCCGCCTATCTCGCGGGCGTTCTGCACGCGGCCCGGGCCGGCGTCGGCGTGGCGCTGCTGGCCGACCTCGGTCCCCCGCCGGACGGCCTGATCCACCTGCGCGGCCTCCCGCAGGTCGAGCCACACCCCATGCACGTACGTGCCCGAACACGCATGCCGGACCGGCTCACCGCCGCGGTCGCGGCCGCGGTGAGCGGGGTCCTGTCCGGCGGCGAGGACGACCTGCGCTGAGGGAGCGGGGCCGCATCCCCGGACACGCACCGGAGCCGGCCGCGGCCCCGCCTGATCGTTGACGGCCCGAGCGGGCTCTCTTATCCTGGCGCTCAGGCCACGAGCGTCGGCGCAGAACCCTGGTTCGCCGACAGCGACCCTCCACCGTCGTGGGGTGCCCCGGCACGAAGCCCGGCCGCGGGCGGACCGACCCGTGGCAAGAGCAGTACTCTCATTCCCCCGGAGGGAGACCAGCGCCATGCAGCGCGTGCACCCCGGCACCGCCATCCCCCGCCTGCCGCTGCTCGTCGCCCGTCTGGATGTGGACCTGGCCCGCCGGGCCAGCGCCCTCTGTCGCTGATCCGTTCGTCCCCACCCGCCCGCGCCGTCCCTTCCCCGACGGCCGGCCGTCCCGCACGCATCGGGACATCCCGCCCTCGCGCCGCCGCGGCCCCGCGTGCCCGGCCGCGGGGTATTCGACGACGGACTGTCACGACGGAGCCGCTACAGATGGACATCGTTGGCCGCGACCATGAACTGCGCCTGCTGCGGCAGGACCTCGAACGCTGCGTGACCGAGCGGCGCGGCGGCGGAACACTGCTGGCCGGACCGGTCGGAGTGGGCCGCAGCGCTCTGCTGCTGCGGGTGGGCGAGGAGGCGGCCGCGCTCGGCGCGCACGTCCGGCACGCCACCTGCTCGCCGCTGGAACACGACTTCCCGCTCTCCACGCTCCACCAGCTGCTGCACTGCGCCGCACTGGATCCGGCGGACGCCGAACGCTGTGACGAGTTGCTCGCCGAAGGGGCGCTGGTGGCCGGGACCTGCTCGGGCCGGCTGACCGCCGCGGTGGTGCAGGGGCTGTGCGAGCTGCTCGGCCCGCGGGCCTCGGGCCGTCCGACGGTGCTGCTGGTCGACGACGCGCAGCACATCGACGCCCAGTCGCTGGAGGTGCTGCTCTACACCGCGCGCCGGATCCGGACGCTGCCGGTGCTGATCGTGCTGGCCGAGCGTGACGCCACGACGCCCGCGGCCGCGACGCACGGCCGGATGCTGGCCGATCTGGCCGGGCAGGACCACTTCCGCCGGATCGTGCTCGCGCCGCTGTCCGCCTCGGCCATCGCCCGGCTGCTGCGCGGGGTGCTCGGGCCGCGTTCCGCCGAGCGTCTCGCGGTGGACTGGCACGCCGTCAGCGGCGGCAACGCACTGCTCATCAAGGCCCTGATCGACGATCGGGAACGCCGGGCCGCGCAGTGGTCCGGCTGCGCCGAGTCGGGCTTCAGCCTCGGCGAGTCCTTCCGCAGGGGCCTGATCACCTGCCTGTACCGGCTCGAGCCGCAGGTGCTGGCCGTCGCGCAGGCCCTGTCCATGCTCGGCGAGCCGGCGCCCGCGGCCCTGCTGGGCGACCTGGCCGGCGTGGACGCCGACGTCGCCTCCCGCTCCGTCGCCACGATGGACGCCGCCGGACTGCTGGACCGGGGCTGGTTCCGGCACCCGGACGCGCGCGCGGAGGTGATGCGCAGCCTCGACGCCGCGGCGCTGGCCGCGCTGCACCGGCGGGCCGCGTTCCTGCTGCACGGATCGGATGCGGAGGCGACCCGGGTGGCGCGGCACCTGGCGGCGGCGGGCGACGTCCGCGAGCCGTGGGCCTCCCCGATCCTGCAGGCCGCCGCCCGGCACGCGCTGGACGCGGGCCGGGCCGAGACCGCGGTGCAGTGGCTGCGCCTGGCCGAGCGCGCGGGCGCCGACGAGCGCCAGCGGGCGTCGGCCAAGGCGGCGCTGATCCAGGTGGAGGCACGGCTCGACCCGGCGAACCTGAGCCGGCATCTGCCCTGGGTGCTCGACACGCTGCGCCGGGAACGGCTCTCCGGCAGCCTGGCGCTGACGGCCGTGAAGTACTCCTACTGGCATGGACGGCCGCAGGAGGCCGCCGACGCGTTGGCCCGCCTGCGTGCCGAGGGCACCGAGGTGCCCGGCCAGCTGCGCGCGTGGCTCGAGGTCTGGTACCCGGGCGCGCTGGATCATGAGCCGGCTGACCACGGCGGCGGCGAGGGCGATCCGGGGCCGGACGACGGGCTCGTGGTGCTGGCCGATCTGCTCTCCGGGCACGACACCCGGCGCGCCGTCGAGCGGGCCGAGCGGGTGTTGCGCGAGCACCGCGGGCACGCCGCGGGCAGCGAGGAGGCGGTGGAGTCCCTGGTGGCCGCGCTGACCGTGCTGCTCTACGCGGATCAGGCGGACCGCGCGGCGCGCTGGTGCGAGCCGTTGCGGGACCACACCACCTCGGGGTGCAGCCCGATGTGGCGGGCGATGCTGACCGCCGTGCGCGCGCAGGCCGCGCTGCGGCTCGGCGAGCTCGAGGACGCCGCCGAGGCGGCACAGGCGGCACTGACCCAGATCACCCTGGAGGGCTGGGGTATCGCCGCCGGGATCCCGTTGTCGGTGCTGGCCCTCGCGCGCACCCGGCTGGGCCGGCCCGAACACGCCGCGCGCCATCTGGC
>FSXZ01000905.1_pt1 | contig 15907 bp, 11 predicted proteins | sample 1638121 | NCBI WGS metagenome assembly FSXZ01 (sample SAMEA3914788, study PRJEB12502) | metagenome | biome: forest; material: soil | place: Canada | collected 2011-07-03 | depth 0.1 m
ACAGCTTCACCCAGGTCGGCTACGGCAACACCTCCCAGTCCGGGCCGCTGGACATCGCCATCGCCCCCGGCAGCTTCAACAACATCCTCAGCCTGGGCTCCGGCACCGTCTAACCCGGCCCGATCAGCGCGCCCGCGCTGCGCATCGCCTGGGGGCATGCGCAGCGCGGGCGCCCGGGGTCCGGGCCGGGTCCTGCGCCCGGTCCGGACCCACCGCTCTGGCGCAGGCGAGGAAGGAGCAGGCCCGTGGCCACAGCCACAGTTACCGGCAGCGCCCGGCTCGGGTTGGTCGGCGGGACGGACGTGCCCGCGGCCACCGAGATCCCCCGCCTGGCGGAGGGGGTCGAACTGCTCGGCGAGTACCAGGGCTCGGGCTACACCCAGCCGCCCTCGCTCATCCGCCGCCCCGACGGTCAGGTCATCCAGATGTCGCGGCTGCTCTACCTCACGGCCGCCGCGATCGACGGCACCCGAGACCCGGCCGCCATCGCCGGGCTGGTCAGCGACGACCTGGGCCGCGAGCTCAGCCCCGACCAGGCCCGCTACCTCATCGACGCCAAGCTGACGCCCCTGGGCATCATCGGCGGGCCGGCCGCGCCGGCCGCGCCGCCGCAGGCCAGCCCGCTGCTCGCGCTCCGCGCCCGCGGGACGCTGCTGCCGGGGCGCGCGGCGAGCGCCGCCGGCACCCTGCTGCGGCCGCTGTTCCGGTGGCCCGTCATCGCGGCCGTCGCCGCCTGCGTCGCGGCCACCGACTACTGGCTGTTCTTCGTGCACGGCCTGGGCGGCGGCGTGCACCAGGTCCTGGCCGACCCCGCCAGCCTGCTGATCATCCTGGCCCTGTCGCTGCTGTCCGCAGCGTTCCACGAATGCGGCCACGCCGCCGCCTGCCGCTACGGCGGCGCCCGGCCCGGGCGTATCGGCGTCGGCCTCTACCTGGTGTGGCCGTCCTTCTTCACCAACGTCACCGACTCCTACCGGCTCAGCCGCGCCGGCCGGCTCCGCACCGACCTGGGCGGCCTGTACTTCAACCTGATCTTCATGCTGGCCCTGGCCGGCCTCTACACCGCCACCCGCGCTCAGATCCTCCTCCTGGTCATCGCCCTGACGCACCTGGAGATGCTCGAGCAGCTGCTGCCGTTCGTCCGCTTCGACGGCTACTTCATCCTCAGCGACCTCACCGGCGTCCCCGACCTGTTCGCCCGGGTGCGGCCCATCCTGGCCAGCGCCCTGCCCGGGCACCGCCAGGACCCCCGCGTCACCGGGCTGCGCCGCCACGCCCGGATCGCGGTGACCAGCTGGGTCCTGTGCGTTATCCCCCTGCTGGCCTTCACCCTCGGGTACATGCTGGCCCACCTGCCCTCCATCAGCCACGCCCTGTGGCGCGCCGCGAGCCTGCAAGGACGCCATGCTGCCACCGCGGCCGGCGCCCAGCATTACGCCACCGCCGCCCTCGATGTCGTCGCCGCCGGTCTCGCCGCCCTGACCCTGGCCGGGTCGCTGTACGTCATGACCAGCCTCGCCCGGCGCGCCGCCGTCACCGGCCTGCGCTGGTCCGCCGGCCGTCCCCGCCGCCGGGTCCTGGCCGCCGCGGCCGGTCTCCTCGTCCTGGCCGCGCTCGCCATTGTCTGGGTGGCCAGCAGCCAGTTCCGCGGCTGGTAAGCCGGCCCGGCCCGGGTCAGGTCAGGTCAGGTCAGGTCAGCGCCTCCGGCGGGCCGCAGGCCGGCCGCGCACCGGCGGACCTCGGCGATGATGGCGCGGGCGTCGGCGGTGGTGGTGGCCGGGTTGACGACGCAGGCCCGCAGGGCGAAGCGGCCGTCGACGCGGGTCCCGGCCAGAAAGACCCGCCCGGAGGCCTGCAGGGCATGCAGCACCATCTCGTTGTGCCGGTCCAGGTCAGCCCGGGGCGCGCCGAGGTGGCGGAAGCAGACGATGGACAGGCCGTGGCCGAGGACCTCGAAGTCAGCGGCCTGGTCGAGGTCACGGCGCAGGGCGCGGGCCACCGCGATGTCGCGCGCGATGAGCCGGCGGTAGCCGTCCTGGCCCAGGTGGCGGAGCTGCATCCACACTTTCAGCGCCCGGAACGGGCGGGTCTGCTCGAGGCCGTACTCGGAGAACCACACGGGCTCGTCGGGGTCGCCGCCGGTCCGCAGGTAGGGCGGGACGAGGCTGAAGGTGTCGCGCGCGATGGCCTCGTCGCGGAACAGGACCAGGCCCGCGTCGACTGGAGCGTAGAGCCACTTGTGCGGGTCGAGCGCGATGCTGTCGGCGCGGCCGAGCCCGGCCCGGACCGGCGCCCAGTCGTCCAGGAGCAGGACCGCCGGGGCGCCGTAGGCCCCGTCCACGTGCAGCCAGATGTCGTGCTCGGCGCAGGCGGCGGCGATGTCGGGCAGCGGGTCGACCGCCCCGGTGTTGACCGTGCCCGCCGACGCGATGACCGCGATCGGCAGCTTCCCCGCGCTCCGGTCGGCCGCCAGCACGCGCCGGAGGTCGCCGGGGTCCATGGCGCGGTCGGCGCCGGTGGCGATGGCGGTGATGTGCGCCGAGCCGATGCCCAGGACCTCGACCGCCTTGGTCGCGCAGCTGTGCGCCTCCGCGGTGGCGTACACGACGGGCTCGCGGCCGGCCGCGAGCAGGCCGTCCCGGCGGTCGTCGAGGCCCGCCCGGGTCATGGCCCGCCGCCGGGCCGCGGCCAGCGCCGTCAGCGTCGCGGCCGACCCGCCGCTCACTAGCTGCCCGGCGTGGCCGCCGCCCCAGCCGAGCAGGTCGGCAAACCAGCGCACGACCTGGCGCTCCAGGTGCACGGCGGCCTGGTTACCCCCGGCCACGCTGGGGTTCATCGCCGCCGCCAGCGCGGACCCGGCCACGCCGAGCGGGTGCGGCGGGGAGTTCACCCACGCGGCGAAGCGCGGGTGGGCGTTGCCGAACGGGTAGGGGGCGATGGTAGCGGCGAACTCGGCCAGCACCTGCTCAGCGGGAACCCCGTCCCGCGCCCAGGGCGCGGTCGCCCACGTCTCGAGCAGTTCCCGGGGCGGGCGCCGGGTCACGGGGCCCGCTCCGTCCGGCACGAGCAGGCCGGCCAGCAGCCCGGCCGTCGCCATCGCGAGGTCGCGGACCTGCTGCGCCGGCCAGTCCCAGCCCGGCTCGGCCGGGTCAGCCGGGCCGGTCGGCCCCGGCGGAGCCGCCGGCGGGCCGGCCGTCACCGCGCCGTCCCGCCGCGGCACCCGGCCGGGCGGTGATCGCCGGCCACGTCCATGGCCAGGTAGTACACGCAGGGCTCGTCCGCCGGGTTGGCGAAGCCATGACGGCGGTCGCCGGGGTAGAAGATGCTGTCTCCCTCGCCCAGGCGCCGGGGCACCCCGTCGAGAGCCAGCTCCAGCGTGCCCCGCTCGACCGCCACGTACTCGCGGCTCCCCGGCGGGTGCGGCAGGAACGTACCGGCGTCCACCCGGTTTCCCAGCGTGGTCCGCATGAACTCGAACTCCACGCCGGGCAGCACCGGGGACAGGATCCGGCGCTCCCAGCCGGCCGGGTCCGCCAGGACCGCCTGGTCGGCGCGGGCCAGCGGCACGGGCTCGTACCGGGACTCGTCCTGGGTCAGGCGCGCGATGCTGGAGCCCAGCGCGGTGGCGATCCGGTCCAGGACCAGCACCGTGGGCGCCCGGCCGCCCCGCTCGATCTCGGAGATCATGCTCCGGCTCACGCCGCTGGCCGCGGCCAGGCCGTCCAGGGTCAGGCGCCGCGCCCGGCGCAGCGCGCGGACCCGGGCACCCATGGCGGTAGCGGACAGCATTTATCCACTATAGTGGATGAATGCCCAAGGGCGAGGCGGCTCAGGCGCGGAACTCGGTCTCCTCGAACCACTGCCAGGTCTTCGGGATGCCGACCTCGCGGCTGATGCTCGGCTCGTAGCCGAGCACCTGCCGGGCCAGGTCGTAGGAGGCGAAGTTGCGCTCGACCTCGCCCGGCCGCCGGGGCCGGTACTGCACCGGATGATCGGGCGCCCCGGCCGCGCTCGCGCACAGCTCAGCCAGCTCCGCGACGGTCGTCTCCACGCCGGAGGCAATGTGCAGCACGGTGCCGCCCGGCACGTCGCTGTCCAGGGCCAGCTCGAGCGCCCGGGCGATGTCATCGACGTGGGTGTAGTCCCGCGACGACTGGCCGTCGCCGTAGATCACGATCGGCTCGCCCGCGTGGATGGCCCGGAAGAACATCGTCATGGCGCCGCGCTTGCGGGCACTCCACGGCCCGTAGACATTGGCGAAGCGCAGGGCCACCGTGGGCAGGCCGTAGGCGTGGGCGAAGGCGCACGCGTAGCCCTCACCCGCCAGCTTGCTCGCCCCGTACGGCGAGATCGGCTTCGGCAGGGACGTCTCGCTGACCGGGGGCGTGGCGTTGCCGATCAGGGCGCCCCCGGTCGAGGCCTGCACGGTCCGCTCCACGCCGGCCCGCCGGGCGGCGTCCAGGACGCGGAAGGTGCCGACCACGTTCACGTCGAAGTTCGCCACCGGGTCCTCGACCGACATCACCACCGACCCGGCGGCGGCCAGGTGGATGACGGCCTGGATGCCCGCCAGCGCGGCGTCCAGCGCGGCGGTGTCGCGGATGTCCCCCTCGACCAGCTCGGCATCGACGCCCGCGAGGTGCGCGGGGTCGCCGGTCGAGTAGTTGTCGAGCACCCGGACCGAGTGGCCGCTGTCGACCAGCCGCCGGACCAGGGTCGCCCCGACGAACCCGGCCCCGCCGGTGACAAGCACGTGCCGCGCATCAGCCATGGGACGTAAAGCTAGCAGCTAGGCCCCGCGGCCTGGCCCACTTGGCGCCTGGCCGCGGAGTCGGGAGCTGCCCGTTGACAAATCAGATGAACGTTCTTTTAATTTTGTTCATAGGACGAATCGCTCCCGCCGTCCGCTGCGCACAGACAGGGGTAATGCCGTGAAAGTGCAGATCGACTCCGAGCGCTGCCAGGGCCACGGCCGCTGCTACGACCTCGCTCCCGCCCTGTTCGGCGAGGACGACGAGGGCTACGGCACGGTGCTGGCGGGCGGGGCGGTGCCCGCCGGGCGGGAGCAGGACGCGCGCCTGGCGGCGGCCAACTGCCCCGAGCGCGCGATCGAGATCGTGGAGGAGACCTGACATGACCGCCGATGACCGGTTCGCCCGTCGCGAAGACCAGCCCGACGAGCCGCTCGGCACGATGAGCGAGATCATCACCGGCCCGGTCACGGACTGGGCCACGGACTTCTCCCACCTCGAGCCCGAGTGGGCCGCTGACCCGTACCCGATCCAGGATGACCTGCGCCAGCGCTGCCCGATCGCGCACACCGACCGGTTCGGCGGCGGGTGGCTGCCGACCAGGTACGAGGATGTCGCGGCGGTCGCCGCCGAGACCGATCACTTCTCCTCGCGGGCGATCATCATGGGCAACTTCCGGCCGCCGCTCGACCTGGCGCCGGTCGGCGACACGCCCCCGATCTCCTCCGACCCGCCGTTTCACCACGACGCGCGCAAGCTGCTGCTGCCCGCGTTCACCAAGACGGCGGTGACCCGCCAGGAGGCGGGCACCCGGGCGCTGTGCCATGCGCTCATCGACGAGATGGAGCGGCCCGGCGTCGTTGACGCCGCCCACGACTACGCGCAGTACATCCCGATGCGGGTCATCGCCGACATGCTCGGCTTCCCCCAGGAGGACGCCCCGCAGTTCCGCCAGTTCGTGGAGAACGCGCTCGAGGGCGTGAACCGCCCGCACGAGGAGCGCGAGGCGGGCTTCACGACGCTCTTCGACTACCTGCTGGACCAGGCCCGCGATCACGTCGAGAACCCGCGGGACGACCTCACCACCTACCTCATCAACGCCGAGCTGTACGGGCACAAGCTCGAGCCGGACCACGTCGCCGGCACGATGGCGCTGCTGCTGATCGCCGGGATCGACACAACCTGGAGCGCCATCGGCGCCTCGCTGTGGCACCTGGCCCAGCACCCGGCCGACCGCGAGCGGCTCGCCGCCGAGCCGGCGCTGGTGCCGACGGCGGCCGAGGAGTTCCTCCGGGCCTACGCGCCGGTCACCATGGCCCGGCTGGTGCGCGAGGACATGCACTGGCACGGCGCCGACATGAAGGCCGAGGACTGGATCCTGCTGTCGTTCCCGGCGGCCAACCGCGACCCGGCCCAGTTCGACCGGGCGGACGAGGTCATCATCGACCGCGAGGTCAACCGGCACGCCGCCTTCGGCCTCGGCATCCACCGCTGCATCGGCTCGCACCTGGCCCGGATGGAACTCCGCGTCGCCCTGCAGACCTGGCTGGAGCGCGTCCCGGACTTCACCCTGGCCGACCCGGCCGCGGTGACCTGGTCCGCGGGCCAGATCCGCGGCCCGCGGACGCTGCCGCTGCTCGTCGGCGGCTGAGCGGCGGGCCGCGCCAGCCAGGTCTGCCCGGCCGCGACGGGCCTAGCCCCGGCGCCAGCGGGACCGGGCACGGAGCTGGTCCGGCGCGAGCCAGGCCGCGATGTCGGCGACCACCGCCGGGTCGACGTGCTGCGCGGCTTCGTAGTCGGCCGGCCCGGACGGGCCGGAGCCGGGAAAGAACAGGTGATCGTCAGCCTCGTAGACGCGGATCGTGACGTCGGGCCGCTGGCCCAGCCGGGACTGCCACCGGGCGAGATCGTCTTGCACCGTCACCTGGTAGTCGCGGCCGCCCTGGAGGATGAGCATCGGCAGCTCCAGGGCCACCGCGGTCCCGACCGCGTCATAGGTGCCCAGGCCCCGCCAGTACGACACCGGGAGGCCGAACGGCAGGTCCCTGGCCGGCGTCGACGTCGCCAGGTCGGGGCGCTCGGCCTGCGCGGCCTGGCGGGTGATAGCGGAGACCAGGGCATCGGCGGCCGGGCCGGGATTCAGCCCGGCCAGGTAGCGGGCGACGCGGACCGCGGCCTCGGGCAGCGGCTGCGCGTCGCCGGCCAGGATCACCAGCCCCGCCACCGATTCCTCGGCGGCGGCGACCATCGGGGCGGCCCGGCCGCCCGCGCTGTGACCGAGCACGAAGATGCGGGCCGGGTCGACGGCGGGCTCATCCCGGAGTATGCCGGCGGCGGCAACGGCGTGCGGGACGTACTCCTGCTCCATCGTGAAGCCGGGCGCGCTCGCCAGCTGGGCGCCGCGGGCGAAGGTCACCTTGTCGAAGCGCAGGACCGCCACGCCGCGGCTGGCCAGGCCCCAGGCCAGGTCCTTGAGCGGCTTGTTCGGCCCGCTCGTCTCGTCGCGGTCGAACGGCCCGCCGCCGCCGAGCAGCACCGCACCGGGCCGCGGGCCCCGCCCGCGGGGCACGGTCAGCGTGCCGGGCACGGACATCGGGCCGGAGCCGACCACGACGTCCCGCTCCTCGAACCGCTTCGGCACGGCGTAGGGCGGCGGCGTCCACGAGCCAGCGACGACGGGCGGGCTCAGCCGCAGGCCGTGCAGCAGGCCGGCGCCGTCGACGGACATCACCAGCGTGAGTCCCCCGCGCGCGCACGTCAGCGGGACGGTCACCCGGACCAGCCCGGCCCTGGCCGGCTCGCTGGCGGGCGCCCCGATCTCGGTGACCGGCCCGCGCCGGCTCAGCTCGGCGGCCCAGGCCAGCCGGAGCGTGTCGGCTGACACGGCCGCCCGCAGCCGCGGCGCGAACAGCTCCTCGATCTGCGCGAAGCGCTCGTCCCGCGCCATCTGGGCGACGGCCGAGCCGACCGCCGGCGGGCTAGTGACGTCCGCCATCCGCTCCCTGCCTTCCCATATCCGGGAAAGGCTACCGGCAGCGGAGGACGCGGCCGGGTCCCGCCCGTCCCCCGCAGCCCTGGCCAACGTGCCGGTCTTGATGAAGGCTGCACTTATCCGGGGGCCGGCGGTCCCCGGCCCGGTTCCCTCAGGAAGGTTCGGCTGATGACGACAGCGCAGTCTCATCTCGGCAGCGCCGGCTACGACGAGCTGATCGGGTCGCTCGACCTGGCCGGCAAGGTCGCGCTGCTGACCGGCGCCTCGATGTTCACGCTGGTCCCGGCGCCCGCCATCGGGCTGGGCGAGCTCCGGTTCTCCGACGGCCCGACCGGCGTCCGCGGCCTCCAGTTCAGCGGCAGCCAGGTGGCCGCGCTGTTCCCCAACGCCACCCTGCTGGCGTCGGCCTGGAGCGAGGACACCGCGTACCAGGTCGGGCAGATGCTGGCCCAGGAGGCGCTGGCCCAGCAGATTCACGTGGTGCTCGGGCCGACCATCAACCTGCACCGCACCCCGCTGGGCGGCCGGCTGTTCGAGGCCTATTCCGAGGATCCGCTGCTGACCGCCAAGCTCGCCGCCGCCTACGTGCGCGGGCTGCAGGACAGCGGCGTGGGCGCCTGCCTCAAGCACCTGGTCGCCAACGAGTCCGAGACCGACCGGCACACAGTCAGCAGCGTGGTCGACGAGGCCACGCTGCGCGAGCTTTACCTGCTGCCGTTCGAGATCGCCGCCGCCGAGTCGGATGCCTGGTCGATGATGGCCGCCTACAACGACGTCAACGGGGTCCCGGCGACGGAGCAGGACCACGTCATCAACGAGATCGTCAAGGGCGAGTGGGGCTATCCCGGCCTGGTGATGTCGGACTGGTTCGCCACCAAGTCGGCCGGGCCGGCCGCCCGCGGCGGCCTGGACCTGGTGATGCCCGGGCCGCGCGGTCCCTGGGGCCCGGGCCTGGTCCAGGCGGTCCGGGCCGGCGAGGTGGCCGAGGCGGTCATCGATGATCACCTGCGGCGGCTGCTGCGGCTGGCCGACCGGGCCGGCGCGCTGGGGACGCCGCGCGATTACCCGGCCGGCCTGCCGGCCCCGGACAGCCCGCTGCGCCGGCAGCAGCTCACCCAGCTCGCCGCGGCGGGCATCACCGTCCTAGTCAACGGCGGCAGCCTGCCGCTGAGCCGCCCGGTCACGGTGGCCCTGATCGGCCGGCACGCGCTGCAGACCGTCGACATGGGCGGAGGCTCGGCGCAGGTCAACCCGCCCTATCAGGTCAGCGTGGCCCAGGGCCTGACCGAGCTGCTCGGCGACGCGGTGACCGTGACCGACGGGGTGGAGGTCCGCACCCGGCCCGTGCCGGCCCGCGGCGGCTTCCTGACCGACGAGCTGACCGGGGCGCCCGGCGTGCGGTTCACCCTGGTCGGGGCCGGCGGCGCGGTCATCGAGGAGCGGGTCAGCGCGACCGCGACCACGCTCGTCGGCCTGGACGATGACCTGGCGGAGCCCGTGCGCGAGCTGCGGTTCCGCGCCGCCGTCAGCGCGGACGGCCTGGTCGAGGCCGGCGTGATCGGCCTGGGGTCCTGGGAGCTGCAGCTCGACGGCCAGGACCTGGCCTTCGAGCTGGCCGTCTCCGGCCACGGCTTCGGCGAGGAGATCCTGTCGCCCCCCGCGCAGACGGCCCGGCTGCGGATCGGCCCCTCGGCTGTCCTGGCGGGCACCGTCCGGCCGCAGTCGGCCGGCGGCGCGGCCCGGTCGGCGATGGCCCCGCCCGCGGGCCTGTTCGGCCGCTTCGGCCTGATCGCCCGCGCGGCCCCGCGCGACCCGGCCGCCGTGATCGCCGAGGCGGCGGCGGCCGCGGCCGCCGCGGAGGTGGCGGTGGTCGTCGTCGGCCTGACCGAGGAGCAGGAGACCGAGGCCGTCGACAAGAGCACCCTGCGCCTGCCGGGCGCCCAGGACGACCTGGTGACCGCGGTTGCCGCCGCCGCGCGGCGGACCGTCGTGGTGGTCAACGCGGCCACCCCGGTGCTGATGCCGTGGATCGGCGAGGTCGACGCGGTCCTGTGGGCCGGGCTGCCGGGCCAGGAAGGCGGTCACGCGATCGCGGCCGCGCTGCTCGGCGACATCGAGCCCGCCGGCCGGCTGGTCACGTCCTTCCCGGCCGCCGACGGGGCGGCGCCCGCCTGGTCGGTCAGCCCGGCCGGCGGCGAGCTGCGCTACGACGAGGGGACCTATATCGGCTACCGCGGGTACCGGGCCGGGCTCGCCCCGCCGCCGGCGTTCTGGTTCGGGCATGGTCTCGGGTACTCGAGCTGGGCCTACTCCGGGGTGACCCTGCTGGCGCCCGCCCCGGCCCCGATCGTGTCGGTCTCGGTGACCAACACCGGCCCGCGGCCCAGCCGCGAGGTGGCCCAGCTGTACTTCCAGCCGGAGGAGGCCGGCCAGCCGGTCCGGCTGGTCGGGTGGCGGTCAGTGACGGTCGAGCCCGGCGCCACCGCCGACCTGGAGATCCCGGCCGACCGCCGGCTGGCCCGGCGCTGGAACACCGGCGCGCACCGCTGGGACCAGCTCTCGGGCCGGGGCCAGCTCATCGTGGCCCGCGGGCTGGGCGACATCCGGGCGACGGTGGACGTCGGCTAGCCCGCCGGGGCGCGGGTCACCGGGCCCCGTCCGTCCCAGGCGGGGTCCTGCGCCAGCCGCTCGGCGATGCGGTCGTGGAAGCTCTTGCGCCGCAGGGCCGCCTCGATGTCGGTCGCGACCTGGCTGAGGGGGTAGGGGATCTCCGCCTCGATCTCGGCCACGGCCGCCTCGGTGGCCCGCCACTCGGCCGCGAGCCGCCCGACGATCCGGCGGGCCTTGGCCGTGAGCGTCACGTTCTTGCTCCGGGCATCGGTGCCGGGACTGGTCCGGACCAGGCCGGCCGCGCGCATCGCGGCCACCTTCTGGCTCGTCCCGGAGTGGGTGCGCTCGACGGAGGCGGCGAGCTCGGTGATCGTCATCGGGCCGCGGGCGTGCAGCCGGATGAGCTCCATCACGAAGCTCGGCTTGACCCCGCCGAGCTGCGCCTCGGCGTAGATCCGGGCGAGGTCCGCGTCCATCGCCGCGACCAGCAGCCGGAACGGCCGCCACAGGCTCTGCTCGGTCGGGTCGGGCGCTCGGTCCTCGGTCACCGGGTCATCGTACCGCCGGTTGTAACAGTGCTTATAACAGTGCTTATATAAAGACTGTTATAGTCGGCAGCTGCCGCCCGGCTGGAAGGAGCGCCGACCCGTGCCCCGAAAGATGCGCCTGCTCGCGGACCTCAGCCCGCTACGCGAGTCGCCCGCGTTCCGCCGCCTGTGGGTCGGCTCGACGCTGTCCTCGGTGGGCGGCGCGCTCACCACCTTCGCCGTCCCGCTGCAGGTCTACGACATCACCCGGTCGCCGCTCGCGGTCGGCGCCCTCGGCATCGCGACGGCGGTGCCGATCCTGGTCATCGGCCTGCTCGGCGGCTCGCTGGCCGACGCGTTCGACCGGCGCAAGATCGTGCTGATCGCCAGCGCCGGGATGGCCGCGGTGTCGGCCGGGCTGGCCGTCCAGGCCCTCGCCGGGCTGCGCCTGGTGTGGCTGCTGTACGCGCTGACCGCCGTCGACGCCTCGCTCGGCGCCATCGGCACCCCGGCCCGGCAAACCTTCGTTCCCAGCCTGCTGCCCGCCAGCCAGCTGGCCGCCGGGCTGGCCCTCAACCGGCTGACCTTCCAGATCATGCTGAGCGCCGGCCCGGCGCTGGCCGGCGTCATCACCGCCGCACCGCATCTGGGCTTCCCGGCGTGCTACCTCATCGACGCGGTCACCTTCGGTGCCTCGATGTACGGGGTGGCCCGGCTGCCCCGGCTGCCGGCGCGCGCGGGCGCCCCCCGGCCGAGCCCCCGCGCGCTGGCCGACGGCGTCCGCTTCGTGCGGCGCAGCCCGCTGCTGGCCGGCGCGTTCCTGGCCGACCTCAACGCGACGGTCTTCGGGCTGCCGGTGGCCCTGTTCCCGGCGATCAACGCCGAGCGGTTCCACGGTGACCCCCGCACGCTCGGGCTGTTCATGACGGCCATCGGCGTCGGCGGCCTGGCCAGCGCCGCGCTCTCGGGACCGGTCGGGCACATCGCGCGGCCGGGCCGGGCCATGCTCGCCGCGGTCATGGTGTGGGGCGCCGCCTTCGCCGGCTTCGCGGTCGTCCCCGGCCTGTGGCTGACCCTGGGCCTGCTCGCGGTGGCCGGGGCCGCGGATACCTTCACCGTCATCTTCCGGGGAACGATCGTCCAGGCCAGCACGCCCGATGAGCTCCGCGGCCGGGTCATGGCCGCCGACTACGTGGTGGGCGCGGGCGGCGGCCAGCTCGGCAACCTGGAGGCGGGCGCGCTCGGCTCGCTGACCACGCCGGTGATCAGCGCCGTGGCCGGCGGCCTGGCTACCGTGGCCGGAGCGGTGATCATCGGGCTGGCCCTCCCGGCGTTCACCCGCTACCGGAGCCAGCCGCGCGACGACCCGGGCCAGGACCCGCCGGAGGCCGTCCCGGCTCCGGCCTGACGCCGGGCGGCGGCCAGCGCACGGCCGCGCCGCCAGGCGGTCAGCTATGGTCACAACTGTGGAGCGAGTAGACATCGCGGTGATCGGCGCCGGGGTGATCGGGTCGGCGACCGCCCGGGCCCTGGCCGCGCGCGGAGCCTCGGCGGTGCTGCTGGAGCAGTTCGGCCCGGGTCACGCCCGCGGCTCCTCGCACGGGGCCACGCGCATCTTCCGGCTGGCCTACCCCGACCCCGGCTACGTGCGGATGGCCATGGCGGCCCAGCTCAGCTGGGCCGCGCTGCAGGCCGATGCGGGCGAGCGGCTGCTGGTCACGACCGGCGGCCTGGACGCCGGCCCCGGCGCGGCCGAATGCGCCGAGGCACTGGCCGAGTGCGGCGTGGAGCACGCCTGGCTGGAGGACGGCGAGCTGCGGGCCCGCTTTCCGGGGATAGCCGCGGCGCCCGGTGAGCGCATGCTGTTCCAGCCCGACGCCGGCGCATCCCTGGCGGGCCGGGCGGTCGCCGCGCTGCAGCGGCTGGCCGGGCGGGACGGGGTGCCGCTGCGGGCGCAGACACAGGTCCGCAGCGTCGAGGCCCGCGGCGACCACGCGGTGCTGCGCACCTCGGGCGGCGACATCACCGCGCGGGTCGCCGTGATCGCGGCCGGGCCGTGGAACGAGCAGCTGCTGGCCGGGATCACGGCCGCCCCGCCGCGGCTGACCGCGACGCTGCAGCGGGTGCGCTATTTCGCGCCGCGTGACCCGGGGCACCGGTGGCCGACGATGATCGACTGGGCGCCGGCGGCCGCGGGCTGGTACGTCGTGCCGATGGCCGGCGGCGCGCCGGGCGTCAAGGTGGCGTCTCATCTGCCCGGCCCGGCCGTCGACCCGGCCCGGGGCCCGTTCACCGCCGTCAGCCCGGCCGCCGAGCAGGAGGCCGCTGCCTACGTCCGGCGCCGGCTGCCCGGCCTGGAGCCGGCCGGGCTCGCCCCCGAGACCTGCCTGTACACGATGACCTCGGACGAGGATTTCGTGCTCGACCGGGAGGGGCCGATCGTGGTCGGCGGCGGCTGCTCGGGTCACGCGTTCAAGTTCGGGCCGCTGCTCGGCGAGCTGCTGGCCGACCTGGCGCTCGGCACGGAGCCGGCCCTGCCCCTGGACCGGTTCGCGCTGTCCCGGCCCGCCCTGTCCCGGCCGGCCCGGGTGGCGGCGGCGGCCGCCGCCGGTTGACGGCGCCCGATCACACCGCACATCCTGGACATATTCACCCGCCTGGGCGAGGTCCGCGACCACTGGAGGGGCTGATGGAGCTACCGGGACCGGGACTGGCTGCGCCGGTGGACATCCTGACCGATCCCTGGGGGATCCCGCACATCTACGCCTCGAGCACCGCCGACGTGTTCTGGGCGCAGGGCTTCCAGGTGGCGCGGGACCGGCTCTGGCAGATCGACACCTGGCGGCGGCGCGGCCTGGGCCTGCTGTCGGAGGTCTGGGGCCGCGCCTACCTGGAGCAGGACCGCGCGGCCCGGCTGTTCCTGTTCCGCGGCGACATGCACGCCGAGTGGCTGGCCTACGCCTCCGACACCAAGCGGATCGCGACCGCCTTCACCGCCGGGATCAACGCCTACGTGGCCATGACGCGCGAGGATCCCGCGCTGCTGCCCCTCGAGTTCCGCGAGCTGGACTACCAGCCCGCGCTCTGGGAGCCGTCCGACGTGGCCCGCATCCGCAGTCACGGCATCTCCAACAACCTGGTCCAGGAGGTGGCCCGCGCCCTGATCCTCCGCGACTTCGGAGCCGAAACGGAGGAGCTCCGGCGGCGGCGCCAGCCGTGGCGGCCGCTGTCCGTCCCGGACGGGCTGGACCTGAGCGTCATCCCCGACGACGTCCTGCGCGACTACCTGCTGGCCACGATGCCCGCGCAGTTTCCGCCCCCGCCCGCCGCCCCCGGCCCGGCCGGCCCGCCCGGCCCGGCCGCCTCGCTGGCGGGCGCCGACGGCAGCAATAACTGGGTGCTGGCCGCGGACCGGACCGCGACCGGGCGGCCGATCCTGGCCAACGACCCGCACCGGGCGGTGACCCTGCCGTCGCTGCGCTATCTCTCGCACCTGGTCGCCCCGGCGTTCGACGTGATCGGCGCGGGCGAGCCCGCCCTGCCGGGCGTCTCCGTCGGCCACAACGGCCGCATCGCCTTCGGCCTCACGATCTTCGCCGTCGACCAGGAGGACCTGTACGTCTACCAGACCCGGCCGGGCGCGCCGGGCGAGTACCGGTACCGGGATCAGTGGGAGCCGATGCGGATCGTGCGCGAGCAGATCCCGGTCCGGGACGAGCCGCCCGCGGAGGTCGAGCTCGCCTTCACCCGGCACGGGCCGGTCATCCGCGCCGTCCCCGACCGGGACGCGGCCTTCGCCGTCCGGGCCGCCTGGCTGGAGCCGGGCACCGCGCCGTACCTGGGCGCCGTGGAGTACATGCGGGCCGGGAACCTGGAGCAGTTCACGGCCGCGCTGAACCGGTGGGGCACCCCCGGCGAGAACCAGGTCTACGCCGACACCGACGGCAACATCGCCTGGCAGGCCGCCGGCCTCACGCCGGTCCGGCCGAACTGGGACGGCACGCTGCCGGTGCCCGGCGACGGCCGCTATGAGTGGGCCGGGTTCTACGACGGCGATGCGCTGCCTTCGGAGGTGAACCCGGAGCGCGGGTGGATCGTCACCGCCAACGAGATGAACCTGCCGGCCGATTTCCCGCCGGAGCGGACCATTACCTACGACTGGGCGGCGCCGTACCGGCGCCAGCGGATCGCCGAGGTGCTCGCCGCGGGCCCCCCGCCGGGCGTCGCCGACCTGGTCGCCCTCCAGGCGGACTTCGTCAGCATCCCGGCCCGCCGGATCGTGGCCCGGCTGGCCGGGCAGCGCTTCGCCGACCCGGCCGCGGCCCGCGCCGCCGCGCTCCTGGACGGCTGGGACGGCACCCTGGACGCCGGGTCGGCCGCGGCCGCGGTCTTCCAGGTCTGGTACCGCCGCCACCTGCGCCCCGGCCTGCTCCGGCGCGCCCTGGAGCAGCTCCGCCCGCCTGGCCCGGTCGATGCCGCGCTGGCCGCCCTGCTGCCGGCCACCGACCTGCTCGGCGACCCCCGGATCGACCTCGACCTGATCGAGGATCCGGGCCGGTGGCTCGGCCCCGACCCGGAGCCGACCCTGGCCGCGATCTTCGAGCGCACCCTGAGCGACGCCATGGCCGACCTGCGCGACCTGCTCGGCGCGGAGGAGGACGGCTGGTCCTGGGGGCGCCTGCACCAGGCCCGGCTGACCCACCCGGCCGCCGCGGCCGTGAGCGACGTGGCCCGCAAGCAGCTCGCCATCGCCCCGCTGCCGCGCGGCGGCAGCTCCGATACCCCGGGCGCGGCCACGTACCTGCCCGACTTCACCCAGATGGGGGGCGCGACCTTCCGGCTCGTCGTCGATGTCGGCGAGTGGGACAGCTCGCTGGCCATGAACAGCCCCGGCCAGTCGGGTGACCCGGCGAGCCCGCACTACGCGGACCTGTTCGCGGACTGGGCGGCCGACCGGGCCTTCCCGCTGCTGTACAGCCGCGACCGGATCGAGGCCGTGGCCCGGCAGCGGCTCCGGCTGGTGCCGC
>FSXZ01000990.1_pt1 | contig 15873 bp, 10 predicted proteins | sample 1638121 | NCBI WGS metagenome assembly FSXZ01 (sample SAMEA3914788, study PRJEB12502) | metagenome | biome: forest; material: soil | place: Canada | collected 2011-07-03 | depth 0.1 m
CGCCCTGCCGCCCGGCCCGGCCGCGCAGCTGGTGGTCGAGCCGGCTGCTGCCGTGCCGGCCGGCGCCGATCACGTGCAGCCCGCCGAGCGCGGCGATCTCGCCCTGGTCGCCCGCCGGCCCGCCGAGCCGGATGTCGGTGCCGCGCCCCGCCATCTGGGTCGAGACGGTGATGGCGGCGCGGGTGCCGGCCCGGGCCACGATCGCGGCCTCCTCCGCGTCGTTCTTGGCGTTCAGCACGGTGGCGCTCAGCCCGGCGGCGCCGAGCGCGGCGGCGATCCGCTCGGACTGCGCGACGTCCAGGGTGCCGATCAGCACGGGCCGCCCGGCGGCGTGCACGGCGGCGGCGTGCTCGGCCAGGGCCTGCTCCTTCTGCCGGGCGGTGACGTAGAGCCGGTCCGGCTCGTCGGCGCGCACGCACGGCCGGTTGGGCGGGATCACGGCGATCTCCAGCCCGAAGAACTCGCGCAGCTGCTCGCCCACGGCCACGGCCGTCCCGGTCATGCCGCACACGGTCGCGTACCGGCCGACCAGGGACCCGATCGTGATGCTGTCCAGGATCTCGCCGCTGCGGGTGGCGGTCAGGCCCTCCTTCGCCTCCACCGCCGCGTGCAGGCCGTCCGGCCAGCGCTGCAGCCGGGCCACCCGGCCGCGTGACTCGCTGATGAGCTGGACCCGGCCGTCGGTGACGAGGTAATCGACGTCGCGGCTCAGCAGCGCCTGCGCGTGCAGGGCCATGTTGAGCCGGGTCAGGGTGGCGAGGTGCTGGTCGGTGTAGAGGTCGATCCCGCCCAGCGCCGCCTCGGCGGCCCGGGCCCCCGCGGTCGTCAGGTGGACGGTCCGCCCGTCCTCGGCGACCTGGTAGTCACGGCCGGGCCGCAGCCCGCGGGCGACGGCGGCCAGGTCCGGGCCCGCCTCCTCGGCGTCGGCCGCGCCGGCCAGCACCAGCGGGACGAGCCCCTCGTCGACCAGCACGGAGTCGGCCTCGTCGATCAGCGCCACGTCGGGCGCGCCCGTGACGAGCCCGGCGGCGCTGGTCACGAGCCGGTCCCGCAGCACGTCGAACCCGAACTCGCTGACCGACCCGTAGGTCACCTGGGCCGCGTAGGCGTGCCGCCGGCTGGCCGGCGCGGAGGTGCTGCCGATCCAGCCGACGGTCACCCCGAGCAGGTCATAGACCGGGCGCATCCACTCCGCGTCGCGCCGGGCCAGGTAGTCGTTGACCGACATGACCTGCACCGACCGGCCGCGCAGCGCGTACCCGGCCGCGGCCAGCGCCCCGGACAGGGTCTTGCCCTCGCCCGTGGCCATCTCCGCGACCTGCCCGGACAGCAGGGCCAGGGTGCCCAGCAGCTGGGCATCGAAGGGCCGCTCGCCCAGCCCGCGCCGGGCCGCCTCGCGGCCGGCCGCGCAGATCCCGGCGTCATCGCCCGCCGCGGCGGCGGCCGCGGCGGCCGGCGCCAGCTCACGGTCAGCCAGGGCGCGCACGGCCGGCTCGCGCGCGCCGATATCGGCCAGCAGGTCCAGGTAAGACTGCAGGCCGGCCGTGCCGGGCCGCTGCAGGAGGCGCCGCGCCCGGCCGCGCAGGCCGGTTAGTCGCGGAGCCACGCCCAGCCAACGCTCAGCGGGCCTGCCGGGTTCCCGCCGCCGGGCCACCGGCGGGCGGCGGGCCATTCCGGGCCTTTACCGAGTGCGAACAGGGCACCGGGCATTGGCCGAGTAAAGGGACGATAAACGGCGCTTTGATCGGTAGAATGCCGATCGGGCCACGGCGGCCAGGCCGGCAGGGACGGCCGGTCACCGCGGGCCGGGGTCCGCGGGCACCGGCGGTGACGGCGGGCGGGCAGCTCACGACGACCGGGGCGGGAATGACAGACGACGTCGCCGCATTCGGCGCGCTGCTGCAGGACCGCCGCCAATCTGCGATGTTGTCCCAGGCGGAACTCGCATCCCGGTCCGGCCTGAGCATCCGCGCCGTCAGCAACCTGGAGCGCGGCCGGACGCGGTGGCCGCACCCCGACTCCGTCCGCCGGCTCGCCCAAGCGCTGGACCTGCACGGCGGGGAGCGAGACGAATTCCTGGCCGCGGCCCGCCGGCGGCTGACCCGGCCGGCTGACGACGCGCTCCGGGCGGGTCCCGGGAGCGCCGCGGCCGGGGCGGTCGTCCCCCGGCAGCTGCCGGCCGCGGTCCGGGAGTTCGCGGGCCGCCGCGGCGAGCTGGAGCTGCTGTCCGGCCTGCTGGACGAGGCCGGCGCCGGCCGGCCGGCCGTGGTGATCTCGGCGATCGGGGGGATGGCCGGCATCGGCAAGACCACCCTGGCCGTGCACTGGGCCCACCGGGTGGCCAGCCAGTTCCCGGACGGGCAGCTGTACGTCAACCTCCGCGGCTTCCACCCCTCGGGCCAGCCGGCGGATCCCGCCGACGCGCTCCGCGGCTTCCTGGACGCACTGAATGTCCCGGGCGGCCGGATGCCGGCCAGCCTGGAGGCCCAGGCGGCCCTGTACCGGAGCATGACGGCGGGCCGCCGGATGCTGATCGTGCTGGACAACGCGCGGGACGCCGAGCAGGTCCGGCCCCTGCTGCCCGGCGGCTCGGGCTGCCTCGTGGTGGTCACGAGCCGCATCCAGCTGACCGGGCTGGCCGCCATCGAGGGCGCCCGCCAGCTGACGCTCGACGTGCTGAGTGAGGCCGAGGCGCGGGAGTTCCTGCGCCTGCGCCTGGGCGCGGCGCGCCTCGACGCGGAGCCGGGCGCCGCCGGCGAGCTGATCCGGCTGTGCGGCCGGCTGCCGCTGGCCCTGGCCATAGCCGCGGCCCGGGTCTCCGGCCGCTCCCGGCTCCCGATCGGCGCCCTCAGCGCCGAGCTCACCGATGCCCGGCACCGGCTGGACGCGCTGGATACCGCGGACGAGGCGGCCAGCGTGCGGGCGGTCTTCTCCTGGTCGCTGAGCCGCCTGCCCGCCCCGGCGGCGGGCCTCTTCGGGCTGCTAGGCCTGCACCCGGGGCCTGACCTCACGATCCCGGCCGCGGCCAGCCTGGCCGGCCTGCCGCTGCCCGCGGCCCGCCGGGCGCTGGGCCTGCTGGCCGGGGCGCACCTGATCACCGAGCCCGTCCCCGGCCGGTTCGGCCTGCACGACCTGCTGCGCGCTTACGCCGCCGAGCAAGCTCGCGCGTCCGGGGACGGCGCCCGGCGCCGGGCGGCCGTCGGGCGGATGCTGGGCTACTACGTGCGAGCCAGCTGCGCGGCCGCCGTACGGCTGAACCCGGCGCGGGAGCCGCCGACGAGCCTGCGCGTGCCCGGCCGGGCACCGGGCCTCAGCCCGGCGCCCGGCCCGGACGCTGGCCAGCAGGCCCTGGCCTGGTACGAAGCCGAGCTCGAGACGCTGCTGGCGGTCACCCGCCAGGCCGCCCAGGGCGGTTTCGACGCGGAAACCTGCCTGCTGGCCTGGAGCCTGGCCGACTTCCTGGACCGGCGGGGCCGCTGGCGTGACTGGGTCCTGACCCAGGAGGCCGCGCTGACCGCCGCGCGCCGCCTGGGCGACGACGCGCTGCAGGCCCGCACCGAGCGGGGCCTGGGCCGGGCCTGCACCGAGCTCGGCCTCCTCGCGGAGGCCCGGGCTCACCTCGAGCGCGCCCTCGCCCTGAGCCGGAAGCTGGCCGACCGCGCGGGCCAGGCCAACACCTACCTGGCGATGGCGACGGTGTCCGAGTACCAGGGCGCGTATGACCAGGCCCTTGAACAGGTCGAGCGGGCTCTCGGCCTGCTCGAGGAGGCGGGCGACAAGACGGGCCAGGCGCGCGCCCTGAACGGGGTCGGCTGGTTCCACGCACAGCTCGGCCACCACAGCGAGGCGCTGCACTACTGCGAGCGGGCACTCGCGCTCTACCAGCAGACCGAGGACCGCCGCGGCGCGGCCGCGACCTCCGACAGCATCGGCCTGGCCCTTCAGCTCCTGGGCCGCCATGCGGAGGCCATCGCCGCGTACCGGGCCTGCCTGGAGATGCACCACGAAGCCGGCGACCTGGCCAACGAGTCGGAGACGCTCAGCCGCCTGGGCGACTGCTGCCGCGCCATCGGGGATGATGCCGGGGCGCGGGCGGCCTGGGAGCGGGCTCTGGCCATCCTGGACGGCTCGCTGCGCCCCGTCGCCGCGGGCGGCCGGGGCACGATCGACGCGGCGCCGCTCCGCGCGAAGCTGCAGCAGCTCGCCGCGGGCGGGCCGGCCTCGGGCCGGAGGCCTGGCGAGCCAGGTGAGCAGGCGCCGGCCCCGCGGCCGGGCTAGCGGCGAGCCGCCGCCGCCCCGCGGGCATGGTCGCGGGGCTTTGTCATGATCTAGGCTGCGGCTTAGATGACCTCCGCAGCAACCTCCGCAGCCCCGCCCCGCCCCACGCACCGCGGCCCGATCCTGGCCGCGCTGATGGCCACGATGGCGCTGTCGGCCATGGACAACACCGTGGTGGCCACCGCGATCCCGCAGGTGGTCCGCGACCTCGGCGGGTTCTCCCTGTTCAGCTGGGTGTTCTCGGCGTACCTGCTGCTGCAGACCGTGACCATCCCGGTGTACGGGAAGCTGGCCGACCAGTGGGGGCGCAAGCCGGTCCTGATCACCGGCACGATCGTGTTCCTGGTCTTCTCCGGGCTGTGCGCCCTGTCCTGGAACATGGTCAGCCTGATCGCGTTCCGCGGCCTGCAGGGCATCGGCGCCGGGGCGATCATGGCCACCGTCAACACCCTGGCCGGGGACCTGTACGACCTGAGTGAGCGCGGCCGGGTCCAGGGCTGGCTGTCCAGCGTGTGGGGTGTCTCGGCCATCCTCGGGCCGGTCCTGGGCGGGTCCCTGGCCCAGTACGCGTCCTGGCGGTGGATCTTCGTCATCAACCTGCCCGTGGGGGCGGTCTCGCTCACCCTCATCGGCCGCCGCCTGCACGAGCGCGTCGTCCGCGCGCGGCACCAGGTCGACGTGCTCGGCGGGGTGCTCATCCTGATCGCGGCCGGCTCGCTGGTGTTCGGCCTGCTGCAGGGCGGCGTCGCGTGGGGCTGGCTGTCACCGCCCGGCCTGGCCGTGTTCGCGGTGACGGCGGTGGCCACGGCGCTGGCGGTCGTGGTCGAGCGCCGGGCGGCGGAGCCGATCATGCCGCCGTGGTTCTGGAGCCGGCGGGTGCTGGCCGGCTCGGGCCTGGGCGGGGCCGGGCTGGGTCTGCTGGTGATCGGGCCGAGCACGTTCCTGCCGACCTACGGGCAGGAGGTGCTCGGGCTGGGCGCGATCGCGGCGGGCGGCGTCCTGGCCACCATGAGCATCGGCTGGCCGCTGGCGGCATCGCAGTCGGCCAAGCTCTTCCTGCGGATCGGGTTCCGGGACACGGCCCTGATCGGCGCCACGGCCTGCCTCGCGGGCGTGCTGATCTTCGCGCTGGCGCCGCGGCCGGCCGGGGTGGGGATCGCGGTGGCCAGCACGTTCGTGTCCGGTTTCGGGCTGGGCCTGCTGTCGGTGTGCACGGTGGTGGGCCCGCAGTCCACGGTCGCCTGGGACCAGCGCGGCGTGGTGACGGGCGCCGTCATGTTCTGCCGGTACCTGGGCCAGAGCCTGGGCGCGGCCGTCTTCGGGGCCGTGTTCAACGCCGCCCTGCTGCACCGGCTCCGGACGGCGCCCCCGGCCCTCGCGGGCCGGCTCCCGCACCAGGTGAACGCGGTCAGCGGGGCCCTCGGCCGGCCTGCTGGCCCGGCCACGGCGGCGGTGGACCGCTACCTGCGCCAGGCCATCACGGCCGGGGCGCACGACGTCTACCTGGTCCTGGCCGGGGTGGCCGTGGCCACCCTCCTGCTGGTGCTCGTGATCGTCCCGCGGCGGTTCGCGACCACCGCCGGGGCCGCCGCCGACCAGCCGGTGGAGTAGCGGGGCGCCGGGCCGGCGCCGCGGCGCTGTAGCATCCCCTCGGCGGGCAGCGCCCGCCGCCGGGCGGGCCAGGGGGAGAGGCGCGGGCATGATCGTGGGCGTGGGCGTGGACGGCCGCTACGGCTTCTCAGCCGCCGAGCAGCGCGAGATCGCCAGGTCGGCGGTGGCCGGCGGCTTCGGCAGCCTGTGGACCAACGCCGTGGGGATTCCCGATCCCTTCCACGTGTGCGCGCTGTGGGCGCAGGCCGCAGCCGGGGAGAACCTGCGCACCGGGATCTCGGTCGTCGGCGCCCTGAACTGGAAGCCGCAGTCACTGGCCGGGCAGGCCGCGACGGTCGGGCTGCTGTCCGGCGGCCGGTTCACGCTGGGCATCGGCACCGGCGGGGCCAACGTCCGGCAGCGGCCGATCGCCACGATGGCCGACTACCTGGCCGTGCTCCGCCCGCTGCTCGACGGGCAGGAGGTTGACTACCGCGGCCCGACCATGGACGTCGAGCGGACCCGCCTGAACGGGTCGTTCCCGCGGGTGCCGGTCTACCTGGCCGCCCTGGGACCGCAGATGCTCCGGCTGGCCGGCCGGGCCGCCGACGGCGCGGCGATGAGCTTCGCCACGCCGGACGAGATCGCCCGCCAGGCCGCGATCATCGCGGCGGGCGCGGCCGCGGCCGGGCGGGACCGCGGCGACGTCGCGCTGTCGATGTACATCCGGGTCTGCATCGACGATGACGCCGAGGTGGCCCGCCAGGCGTTCGCGACGACCGTCCTCAGCTACGCGATGGCCCCGCCGGGGGCCGACAAGCGTTTTGCCTACCGCGGCCTGTTCACCCGGATGGGCTATGACGAGGTGCTCTCCGACCTCGAGGCGCGCCGGGACCGGGGCGCCTCCGCCGCCGAGATCGCCCGCCGGGCGCCGGACGAGATGCTGCAGGCCGTCGGCTACTTCGGGACCGCGGCCGGCGCGGCCGCGCGGTTCGCGGAGCTGTCGGCCGGCCTCGACGAGGCGATCGTGCGCTACGTCGCGGCCCGGCCGGGCGTCGGGCCGCTGCTGGCGGCCATGGACACGCTGTCGCCGCAGGCGGTCGCGGGCGCCGTGGCCTGACCGCCGGGTACCGGGCGGCCCGGGCGGGCGCGCCGGCCGGACCCGGGGCCAGCGGGCGGCGCGCCGCTATAATCCGGGAAATGGCGCCCCGCCTCGTTCCGGAGTACCCCTCGCTGCCCGAGGTTCCTGAGCCGAACCCGGTCGCGCAGCGGCGGGCGTGGGGCAAGATCCCCTACGAGGAGCGGTTCCGCCGCCAGCGCCGCGACCTGCTCGATGCCGCCGCCGCGCTGGCCGCCGAGCACGGCGTGGCCGGGACCAGCGTCGCGAGCATCACGTCGGCGGCCGGGCTGGCCAAGCGCGTGTTCTACGAGCACTTCGCCGACAAGGAAGCCTGCTTCGTCGTGCTGTTCCGTGAGTTCGGGGCCGAGTACCTGCGGTCCGCCCTCGACACGGCGGAGGCGGCGGCCGGCGCGAGCCCGTTCGAGACGCTCCGGGCCGTCATCCGGACGCTGGTCAGCTACCAGGGCGGCGACCCGCGGCTGATTGCCGCCATCCGGGCCGAGGCCCGGCCCGGCTCGCGGCTGGCCGCGGCCTACGACGAGCGGCACCGGCAGATCGCGGACCTGCTGGTCGTCGTGGCCCTCCGGCTCGGGTCGGCCCTGCCGGAGCCGACCCTGCGGCTGGCCGCGCTGCTGCTCGTCAACGGCGTCGTGGATCTCGGCGCCGAGCTGCGGGAGCGCCGGGACGCGCTGCGCGAGCTGACGGTCATCGTCTGCCTCGCCTTCGGGCTCCCGGCCCAGTAGGCGCCGCCGGGCGGCCCGGTCCGGCGGCCAGCGCGCCGGGCGGCCGGGCCCGGCGCCCGGGGTGCCCGGCGGGGTACCCCGGGACGTGACGTTCGGCACAGCGATGCGCGCGGCCGCCGATGACCAGATCCGGGACCTCGTGCGCTGGCCCGGCCTGGATCTGCTGGTCACGCGGCGTTTCCGCGGTCTGGGTCCCCGGCCCGGGGCCGGGGTTCCCGCACTGTTCGCCCGCCTGGCACCGGCCAGCCGCCTGCCGTAATTCTAGAACGATATATCAGTATCGTATTCTAGAATCACCCTGCGGCAGGAGGCCGCGGCAGCGTGCAGAGGTGGGCTGATGCCAGATCGGGGACCGGGATGATCCCGCACGCCTGGGGACCAGGCGAACCCATAACGATGCCCGGGCGGCCGTTCCGGGCCCGCGTCCGGGAGACGTCGCTGCGGCGCACCAGCGACCGCGCCGAGTCCGCCATGGTGGCCGTGCTGATCGCCGTGTTCGTGGCGGGCGGGGCGCTGCTGGGCGTGGCCGCCGGCCGGTGGACGGACACCGCCGCCGTCCGCCAGGCCCAGGCGCAGAGCTCGTGGCATCAGGTCCGCGCCGTCCTGGCCGCCCGCGGCACCCAGGGGCTGGCTGACTTCGGCGGCGACTGGTCGACGCTGTCGGCCCCGGCCCGGTGGACCGCCGGCGGCCGCCAGCACGCCGGCCGCGTGCCCGCCGGACCTGGCGACCGGCCGGGCCAGGCGGTCCGGGTCTGGGTCAACGCCGCGGGGCAGCCGGTGAACGCCCCGGCCGGACGGGCCGGCCGGCCACTGCGGATCGGCCTGGCCGTCACCGGAACGGAGCTGGGACTGGCCCTGATCCTGGCCCTGGCCGGGTGCGCCGGGCGCTGGGCCCTGGACCGGCGGCGGATGGCGGACTGGGACCGGGCCTGGCGGGCCACCGCGCCGCTGTGGACGGCCGGCCCGCGCTAGCAGCGCGGCGCGCCCGCCCGCGGTCGGCCCGCCCGCGGCGGGCCCGGCTTACGGCGGGCGGCGGAGTCCGGCGGTCGGCAGGCGGTTCAGGCGGCCGGCGGTTCAGGCGGCGGGGTCAGCCGGCCACGCGGGCGGCCGCCCGGCTGGCCAGGAACTCGGTGGTCCGCGCGGCCGTGCTCTCGTCCAGCGGGAGCAGCTGGGCGGCGAAGTCGGTGGCGCCGCCGTCCGCCAGCCGGGCCAGGGCCGCGTCCAGGTGGGCCTCATCGCCGAGGATGGCCAGGTCAGCGAGGGCGGCGACGCCCTCCCGGTCCCGGGTGGCCTGATACGACGGCAGGGACTCGTAGAAACCCGTCTGGCGGGCGAGCCGGGCGCGCAGCCCGTCCGGGTCGGCGGTGAGCCCGATCGGCAGCCCGACGACGATCCGGGGCGCAGGCCGGCCGGCCGCCTGCGCGGCCGCGGAGATGGCGGGCACGATGTAGTCGGCGATGGTCCGCGGCCCGGTCCACGACGTGATCGTGCCGGTCGTGGCCGCGCCGGCCAGCCTCAGCATGGCCGGGCCCATCGCCGCCAGCAGCACCGGCACCACGCGGGCGCCGCGGCGGATCAGCAGCTGCGTCTCGACGCTGAACACCTCGCCGCGGAAGCAGGCCGGCTCGCCGGCCAGCAGCGGGCCGAGCACGGACAGGTACTCCCGGGTGTGCCGGGCCGGCCGCTCGAACGGGATGCCCAGGTCGTGGCTCATCATGACCTCGTGGCTGGCCCCGATGCCGAGGGTGAGCCGCCCGCGCAGGGCGTCGTCGGCGGTGAGGGCCTGCTGGGCCAGGGCCGCGGGATGACGGGGCCACGTCGGCATGATCGCCGTGCCCAGCTCGATGCCGGCGGTGGCCCGGCCGGCCACGGGCAGGGCGGTCAGCGGGTCGAAGCCGGACCCGCAGGGCATCCACACCGTGGCGAACCCCCGGGCGGCCAGGGTCTCGACCCGGCTGGCCAGGCTGTCCATGGTGGACTCCGACCGCAGGCCGAGCCCGACCGTCATCCCGATGCGCACGTCGCGGCCCCCTGTTTACCTGGATCGTATCCCGGCCGCGCGGCCGGGCCGGTCCGCCGCCGGCCGGCCCTCACCGGAAGGTGAGCTGGTCCCCGTCCACGTCGACGGTGATGGTGTCCCCGGACTCGAAGTCGCCCTGCAGCAGCAGCATGGCCAGGTGGTCGCCGACCTCGCGCTGCAGCACCCGGCGCAGCGGGCGGGCGCCGAAGTCGGGGTCGTAGCCGCGCGCGGCCAGCCACGCCTCGGCGGGCGGGGTCACTTTCAGGGTGATCCCCAGGCTGGCCGCCCGCTTAGCCAGCTGGCGGAGCTGGATCTGCACGATCGCGCCCAGGTCGCCCTCCTCCAGCGACCGGAACCGGATGATCTCGTCGATGCGGTTGATGAACTCCGGGCGGAAGAACTCCTTCGGGTCGACGGCCAGGTTGGACGTCATGATCAGCACGGTGTTGGTGAAGTCGACCGTCTTGCCGTGCCCGTCGGTGAGGCGCCCCTCGTCCAGCAGCTGCAGCAGGGTGTTGAACACGTCCTGGTGCGCCTTCTCGATCTCGTCCAGCAGGACCACGGCGTAGGGGCGGCGGCGGACGGCCTCGGTGAGCTGGCCGCCCTCGTCGTAGCCGAGGTAGCCCGGCGGCGCGCCGATCAGCCGGGCGACGGTGTGCCGTTCCTGGTACTCGCCCATGTCGATGCGGATCATGGCGCGCTCGTCGTCGAACAGGAACTCCGCCACGGCCCGGGCCATCTCGGTCTTGCCGACCCCGGTCGGCCCGATGGACAGGAACGTGCCGATCGGGCGGCTGCCGTCGGCCAGCCCGGCCCGGCTGCGCCGGATCGGCCCGGACATGGCCTTCACCGCGGCTTCCTGGCCGATGACCCGGCGCCGCAGCGCCTCTTCCATGTGCAGCAGCTTGGCCGCCTCGCCCTCCATCAGCCGCTTGAGCGGCACTCCGGTCCAGGCGCTGACGACGGCGGCGATCTCCTCGTCGTCGACCTCTGACTTGATCGTCGGGTGGCCGGTGGGCAGGTCGTCCAGCGCCTTGACCGCCGCGTCCAGCCGCCGTTCCAGGTCCGGGATCTGCACGTACGACAGGTCGGCGGCCCCGGGCAGGTCCCCGGTGTGCTCGGCCCGGAGAGCTGCCGTCCGCTTGGCCGTCAGCTCCTGCTTGACCTGGTGAATGGCCTCAATGGCCTGGGTCTCGGCCTGCCACTGCGCGGCCAGCCCGTCGGCCTCGGCGCGCACCGCGGCCAGGTCCCCCTCCAGCTGGCCCTGCTGGGCCGCCTTCTCTTCCTCGTCACCCTCGGACGCGGCCAGCGCGTGCAGCTGGATCTGCAGGGTGCGGGCCCGCCGGTTGGCCTGGTCGAGCTTCGGGGGAGTGGAGTCGATGCCGATACGCAGCCGGCTGGCGGCCTCGTCGATGAGGTCGACCGCCTTGTCGGGCAGGTGCCGCCCGGTCACGTAGCGGTCCGACAGGTGCGCGGCGGCCTCCAGCGCCGAGTCGTGGATCCGCACCCCGTGATAAGCCTCGTGCCGCTCCCGGAGCCCGCGCAGGATCTCCACCGTGTCCACCGCCGACGGCGGGTCGACGAACACGGGCTGGAACCGGCGCTCCAGCGCCGCGTCCTTCTCGATGTGCTGCCGGTACTCCTCCGGGGTGCTGGCGCCGATCATCCGCAGCTCGCCGCGGGCCAGCATCGGCTTGAGCATGTTGCCGACGTCCATGCCGCCCTGGCCGCCGCCCGCCCCGACGATCATGTGCAGCTCGTCGACCATCAGCAGGAACTCGCCCTGCGAGGACGCGATCAGGTTGATCGCCTCCTTCAGGCGCCGCTCGAACTCCCCGTGGAAGCTGGACCCGGCCACCATCTGGGCCAGGTCGAGCGCGACCAGCCGCTTGCCGATCAGGCCCGACGGGACGGCGCCCTCCACGATCCGCAGGGCCAGGCCCTCGACGATGGCCGTCTTCCCGACGCCCGACCGCCCGATCAGCACCGGGTTGTTCTTGGTCTTGCGGAGGAAGATCTGGATGAGCCGGGTCATCTCGCCCTCGCGGCCGATGACCGGGTCCAGGACCCCGTCGCGGGCCGCGCCCGTCAGGTCCCGGCCGAAGCGCCACACAACTGGCTCCTCGGGCCGCCCTGCCGGCCGCCGCGCGCCTACCCTCACCATGTGCCCACGGGCATTGGCCCCTCCCCGTGTCCCGCCCCGCGAGCCCGTCGCCCACCGTCCGGGTGATGATCTCTTTGCCCAACAATGACATAACTACCTCGAATCATGACCTGCCGAATCCCGCTCGGTCCATAGCGAAGGGCCATTTGCCGCTGAAACGGGGTGCTGCCGGGCACTCGCCTGCGCGACGGTCAGGCCCGGCGCGGGGTCCCGGGCCGGTCCCGCTCGGCCCTGTCCCACTGCGCCCGGGTGAGCTCGTACTCCACCTCGCCCGGCTCCGGGCCGGCCGCGACCGCGCTCCCGGTGCGGCCCGGGCCGGCCGCCGGGACCAGGACGAGGCCGCACTTCTCCAGCACCCGCCGCGAGGCCGCGTTGGCCGCCATGGCGTGGGCGAATACCCGCTGGACGCCCAGGTCGGCGAACCCCGTGCGGATCAGCGCGCGCGACCCCTCGGTGGCGTACCCCCGGTTCCACGCCGCCCGCCGCAGGCGGTAGCCCAGGTCGGCGCCGTCGCCCGCGCTGCGGAAATGGAACCAGCCGAGGAACTCGCCGGCGGGGCGGGACTCGGCGGCCCAGGTGCCGAAGCCGGGGAACCTCTCGTAGTACCGGACGTGAAACGGCAGGATCTCGTCGCGGATCTGCGCCCGCGGCGTCGGCTCGCCGCCGCTGATGTAGCGCATGACGTCCGGGTCGCTGTTGAGCTCGAACAGGTTGTCCTCGTCCGCCGCGGTGAACTGGCGCAGCCGCAGGCGGCCGGTCTCCAGGAGAATCTGCATCCCCCATTGTCGGCCCGGCTCTGGTTCCCGGCCCGGCTCCGGCCGGCCCGGTTCCGGCGCTCTCGGCGGTGAGACGATGAGCGCAAGCGCAGTCCGCAGCCCCGAGACTGAGGAAGCCGACGATGGTCCGGTACTCCGAGAATCCGACCGCTCGCGTCGAGGTGCAGGTCGCGGCGCCGCCTTCCGCCCTGTGGCCGCTGGTCAGCGACATCACGGTCCCGGTCCGCTTCTCGACCGAGCTGGTCGCCGCGGACTGGGCGGACGGCACGACCGGGCCGTGCGACGGCGCCCGGTTCACGGGCCGCAGCCATCACGATGCGATCGGGGACTGGCAGACCACGTGCGTGGTGATCGCCTGTACGGAGGACCAGGCGTTCTCCTGGGCGGTCGGCGACCCGGCCTACCCCTCGGCCCGGTGGGGCTTCGAGCTCGAGCCGGCCGGCGGCGGCACCCGGCTGCGGCAGTGGGCCATCCTCGGCCCGGCGCCGTCGGGCCTGACCCCGGCCATCACCGCCATGCCCGACAAAGAGGAGCGGATCGTCGCCCGCCGCCTGGCCGAGCACGAGGCGAACATGCGTCGGTGCGTCGAGGGCATCAAGGCCCTGGCCGAGGGCGGCGCGCGGTGACGGCCAGCGAGCTGCGCGAGGAGCCGGGACGCCCCGGCCGCCCGGCGCCGGGCCGGCCGCTGCGGCTGGCTGTCTCGGCCTCCGCCCTGACGCCGGAGTCGGTGGAGTTCGTCACCGAGGCCGAGCGGCTGGGCGCGGACGCGGCGTGGAGCGCCGAGCTGTGGAGCTACGACGCGCTCACGCAGCTCGGCTACCTGGCCGCCCGGACTTCGAGGATCGCCCTGGGCACGTCCATCGTGCAGCTGGGCGCGCGGACCCCGGCGATGCTGGCCATGTCGGCCATGTCCCTGCAGCAGCTCACCGGCGGCCGGTTCCGGCTCGGCATCGGGGCCAGCGGCCCGCAGGTCATGGAGGGCTGGCACGGCGTCCGGTTCCGCCGCCCGGTGCAGGCCACCCGCGAGACCATCGAGATCATCCGGGTCATCAGCCGCGGCGACCGGCTCGAGTACCACGGGCAGGTCTATGACCTGCCGCTGCCCGAAAGCCAGGGCCGGGCCATCCGCTCCCGGGCCACCCCGGTCCACGTGCCGGTCTACATCGCCGCCATCGGCCCGGCCAACCTGCGGCTCACCGGCGAGCTGGCCGACGGCTGGCTCGGCAACGCGTTCATCCCCGAGGCCGCCGAGGCGTTCCTGGCCCCGCTGCGCGAGGGGGCGCGGCTGGCCGGCCGGACGCTGGCCGACCTGGACCTGCAGATCCCGGTGGCGGTCGAGTTCACCGAGGACGTCGACGAGGCCGTGGCCCGGCACGCGGCCGGGTACGCGTTCACCATCGGGGCGATGGGCTCGGCGACCACGAACTTCTACAACAACGCCTTCGCCCGCCAGGGCTTCGGCGAGCAGGTCGCGGAGGTGGCCCGGCTGTGGCGCGACGGCCGCCGGGAGGAGGCCGCCCGGCTGGTCCCGCTGGAGATCGGGGAGAAGACCAACCTGCTGGGCACCCCGGCCATGATCGCCGATCGCATCCGGCTGCACCGCGCCGCGGGCGTCAGCACCCTGCAGCTCAAGCTCGACGGCCCGCTTAGCGCCCGGCTCGACACCCTGGCCCGGATAACCGAACTAGTTAGTGCGGTCAACAAAGAGTACTAAGCGCTACCGAAAGTCGCAGAAATAGCCTCTTGACACCCCTGCTTCCAGGGTCATCATTGGACTAATTCCGGATGCAGCACAGGCGGAAAGATCAGCAAGGCGGGGGTACCGCGGCCGACGGCAAGACCGGCGCGGGCACCACGAAAGCACGGCCATAAGTACGACGATGTCGTCGGCGCTCACGGCCGACACCCCATGCCCGGCATTTGCCTGGCCAGCACTGTTACCCCTCTGAGTGGCAGTAACTCGTCACGACCAGCTGAAGGTAAAGACAGGTCACGCGGCCCGGTTCACACTGCGCAAAGTTGCCCGCCGGCGGCGGCGGGCTTCTCGGGCGGGAGAGCAGGCACCAGTAGCGTGCCATTTCCCGTTGCCACGAAGCATCCGGAGAAACTGAGGGAAAGTGACACAATCTTCCCTGCCATCCTGATCTTCAGCCGGGTCCAGAAGCAGAAGGGCGGAGTGCTCCAAGCACCCTCCACCTGAGTACGTCCGGCCAGGCAAGCGGCGGCTCGCCTGGCCGGCATCGTCCGGTCACTCCCTCGGCCGGGCGTCGCAGGCCGGCGTCAGGATGCGCCGGCCTGCGGTGCGTTCCGGGACAGCCCGGCTCCATTCAGCTGGAGCTCAGCGAGCTGTTTAGCACCTGGCTCGACACCTGCCCCCGACGACCGAAATAGTTAGTGCGGTTAACAAAGAGTACTAAGCGCTACCGAGGCTCGCAGAAATCGCCTCTTGACACCCGCGCCTCCAGGGTGATCATTGGACTAATTCCGGATGTAACACAGGCGAAATACTCGGCAGTACGGGGGCACCGCGGCAGGTCGTGAGCCTGGCGCGGGCACCACGAAAGCACGGCATAAGTACGTCGATGTCGTCGGCGCTCCCGGCCGACACCCATTCCTGGAATTTTCCCGGCCATCACTGTCACCCGCTGAGCTGCGGTGACCCCTTCGGCCCAGGCGGCTGAAAAGACGGGCACGCGGCCAGGTAAGCGCTGCGCACAAGTTGCTCCGCCGGCGGCGGCGGGCTTCTCTGGCGGGAGAGCAGGCCCTGTAATGCCATTCCTGTCCATCGTCATGCCAAGAAGAGGGAGCTGAGGGGGAGCAATGACGGAACCAACCGAGAGTTCAGCTGTTGCGGTCGGAGCCGGCGAGCGGGCGGTGGCGGGTGATATTGCCGCCCGCATCGACCGGCTACCGCTGACCCGCACGCAGTACGGCTATGCAGCCATCACCCAGTGGTTCTGGGGCATCATGATCGCCGCCGACGGACTCGTCGCCGGCCTGTACCCGTTCATCTGGGCCCCGAAGAACCTGATCACCTCGTTCCAGTTCGACCTCATCCTGGGCTCCAACATCGGCGCCGGCATCCTCATCGGCGAGTACATCGGCGGGTTCGTGTCCGACCGGATCGGCCGCAAGTGGACGCTGATCGTGGCGGCGCTGGTCGAGGGCTTGTTCATCTGGCC
>FSXZ01002058.1_pt1 | contig 15849 bp, 13 predicted proteins | sample 1638121 | NCBI WGS metagenome assembly FSXZ01 (sample SAMEA3914788, study PRJEB12502) | metagenome | biome: forest; material: soil | place: Canada | collected 2011-07-03 | depth 0.1 m
CCGCCCGCCCGCTCCGCGCCGTCGCCCGCCCGCCCCGCCCGCGGCCTGCCTCAGTGCTGCTCATCCGGGGCGGACCTCGGCAGGAGCCAGGTCAGCGCGAGGCAGCCGGCCGCGATGGCGGCCACCACGGCCACGCTGACCAGCATCGCGTGCCCGGCGCCGTGCTGCGCCCGCTGGCTGAAGTAGACCGTGGTGACCACGGCCGAGCCGATGGCGGCGGCCAGCTGCTGGACCGCGCTCAGCGAGCCGCTGGCGCTGCCCGCCTCGGCCGGGGCCACGTCACCGATCGCGACGTCGTAGATGCTGCTGAAGCAGGCTCCCATGCCGGCGCCCAGCACCAGGATCGAGGGCGCCAGGACCCACACGCTGACGGCCGTGCCCTGGGCCGCGACGGTGGCCCACACCCCGGCCGCCCCGGCCAGCGTCACGGCCAGCCCGATCACCACCAGCCGCCGTCCCAGCGTGCCGACCAGGGGCCGGCCCACGACGGAGGCGATGATGATGCCGACCATGAGCGGGCCGAGCGCGACCGCCGCGTGGCCGGGCGTCAGGCCCAGCGCGGTCTGGAAGAACAGCGAGAGGACGTAGGCCAGCCCGTTGACCGCGGCGAAGAAGGCCAGGCCGAGCAGCAGGCCCGCGGTGAAGCCCCGGTTGGCCAGCAGCGACGGCAGGATGAGCGGCTCGGCGGCCAGCCGCTGCCGCGCCCCGAAGCAGGCCAGCAGGACCGCCCCGGCCACCAGGCACCCGGCCGGCACCGCTGTCCACCCGGCGGTCGAGCCCTCGATCAGCCCGTAGATCAGGCTGAACATGCTGGCTCCCAGCAGCCCCGCCCCCAGCCCGTCGATGCGCACGGAGCTGACCGCCGCGTCGCGCGGCAGCAGCCGCACCGCGGCGGCGAACCCGATGCTGCCCAGGACGATGTTGATCAGGAAGATCGGCCGCCAGGTCAGGCCCGCGATGTTGGCGCTGATGATGAAGCCGGCCAGGATCGGGCCGAGCACCGCGGAGGCGCCCATGACCGGCCCGAACGCGCTGACCGCGCCGCGCAGCTGCTCGCGGGAGAACGCGCCGATCAGGATGCCGATGCCCTGCGGGATCAGCAGCGCCCCGAAGCCGCCCTGGACCAGCCGGCTGGCCACCAGCATGGCCGGGTCGGCCGACAGCCCGCAGGCCAGCGAGGCCAGCGTGAACCCGGCGATGCCGATCAGGAACATGCGCCGCTGGCCGTACCGGTCGCCGAGCCGGCCCCCGACCACGAGCAGGACGCCCATGGCCAGGGCGTAGCTGGCGCCGAGCCACTTGATCAGCGCCTCGCCGCCGCCGATGTCGCGGACGATGGTCGGCGCCGCGATGTTGGTGATGGTCGAGTCCATCAGGTCCAGCACGTCGGCGAGCAGCACGACGGCCAGGATCACCCGCAGGCGGGCGGTCAGCCGGGCGGCGGCCGGCCGCGCCGGGCCGGCGGCCTCCTCGGGGCGTGCGTTATCTCTGGTCGTGGTCATGGCCGGGCTCCCCTCCGGGAGAGATCAGGAAGGCATGCGAAACGGGGCCGTCGTCGCGGCGGTGCCGCGCACGGGCGGCGGTGGTGTCAGGTGCTGGCGATCGGGTGCGGGACGCCGGGCGGGCCCGGCCGCGCCGGGCCTACCCGGTGACCGGCCCGCTGCCCGGCCCGGTGACCGGGTAAGTGACCGGCCCTGGGCCCGGCGCGCGGCCCGGTCCCGGCCGGGGGGTATCCCGGATGCCGTTGATCAGCACGGTGAGGCCCCAGGTGAGCCGGTCCGGGCCCCAGCCGGACAGCAGCTCGTCCGCGCCCAGGGCGGCGATGTGCGGGTAGGCGTCGGCCGGCGCCGCGCGCAGGGCCGCGGCCGCCGCCGCCTCCTGGTCGGGCGCGTCGAGCGCCCGCTGGCGGGTGCCCTGCTCGGCGGCGGTCGCCGTCGCGAAGTGCAGCAGGATGTCCACCCCCCACGCGGCCCGGTCCGGGGCGACCTGGCCCGCGCTGAGCAGGGCCAGGATGCCGTCGGCCAGCCGCAGGGAGGCCGGCCCCGACGGCCGGGTGACCAGCGCGGACTGGGCCAGGCCGGGGTGGTCGAACAGGATGCTGGTGTAGGACCACAGGCCCGCGACGAGCCGGCCTGCCCAGTCCCCGGCGGCCGTGACCGGGCTCAGGTCGACCGCGGCCAGCAGCTCCTCGAGCATGGCCGCGTGCAGCTCGGCGGTGTTGCGGACGTAGACGTACAGCGAGGCCGGGCCGGTATCCAGCTCCTGGGCCAGGCGCCGCATCGTGACCTTGTCCAGGCCCTCGGCCGTCATCACGGCCATGGCCGCGGTGACGATGCCGTCGCGGGTCAGCGCCGGCTTGGCCGGCCGCTCGCGGCGGCTGACGGCGGGACGCTCGGTGGAAGCCATGGCTCCACTATAACGAACATGTTCGTTAAGAACAAGTTCGGGGCGAACATGTTCGCCCCGAACTTCTCCCCGGCCGGCGCGGCCGTGACGCGGCCGGTCAGTCGTAGTGGCGCAGCCGCGGCCACATCTGGCCCCAGGGGTGGCGGGGTCCGGTGCACACGTACACGTGGCCGCCCCACTCCTGGTTATGGATGCCGTAGGGGTTGGACAGCGTGGCCGTGATCCGCACGCTGGTGAAGAACTTCAGCAGGTACGCGCGGTAGCCGGTGACATCCATCGGCCCCGGCGCGACGGCGACCACGGTGGTGGCACGCGGGTTGCCCGGCCCCCACCACCAGTAGCTGTTGTGCCCGCTCACGGCGATCGGCAGCCCGGTCCCCCGGCCGAGCACGTTGATGGCGCCCGCCTCGCTGTAGTCGGCCGTGAAGACGACGGCGTTCGCCCGCTGCGCGGCCGGGAGCGACTTCCAGGTCCTGGCCACGGCGCCGACCAGCTGCGGCCAGCCGACGGTCTCACCCAGGGTCTGGTTCGTCTTGTAGGTCCAGGCGATGTCAGAGGCCGGGAGGACCGGCAGGATGACCGGCACGGAGACCGCGGTCGTCAGCGCGGTGATCAGCAGCAGGTTGCGCAGCCGGCCCGGCCGGGCGGCCAGCCAGCCGTCGATGGCCACGGCACCAGCGGCCAGCAGGGGCACGTAAGCGGCGGAGAGGTAATAGGTCTTGGAACCGGTGGTGAGCGCGAAGATCACGAACAGCAGCCCCCAGGCCCAGGCCAGCGCCCGCCACATCGGCTGCCCCGACCGCCACAGGAACCGCAGCCCGGCGACCCACACCCAGATCAGGGCCAGCGTCGTCACGACGATCTGGCCGATGATGAAAACGGCGATGTTGCCGGCCCCGCCGTTCTCGCCGTTCAGGGCCTTGGTCATGGCGATCGTGGCCCAGCCGTGCTGGGCCTGCCACCAGAGATCCGGCACCTCGAAGGCGATGGCGATGAGGGCGCCGGCGGCGAACCACCGGGTGAGGATAAAGCGGCGGCCGCCGCTGAGCAGGACGCCGGCGACGATCGCGATGGCGAAGAACGCCGCGCTGTGATCGTCGGCAACGCCCAGGCCGGTGGCCAGGCCGAACGCCAGCCACCAGCGGCCGTCGCCGGTCCGGCCGACCCGGGCCGCGAACAGCGCCATCCAGGCCCAGGCCAGGAACTCGTAGGCGGTCGTGTTGGCGATGTGGGCGGAGGCCAGCAGGACCGGCATGGTGGCCGTCCCGATCGCGGCCAGGAGCTGGGCGCGGCGGCCGCCGCCGAACTCGCGCGCGGTCAGGCCGCCCGCTATCACGGCGCCTCCCGCGGCGAGCGCGGGCCACAGGCGCAGCCCGGTCGCCGACAGGCCGAACAGCGCCCGCGACAGCCGGGCCAGCAGCGGGGCCAGGGCGGGCTGGTCAACGTAGCTGGCCTGCAGGTGCACGTCGAGGAAGTACAGCTCGTCGCGGTGGAAGCCGTACCGGGCCGAGAACGCCATCAGCACGGCGAAGACCACGGCGCCTGCGATGATGACGTTCCGGTTGAAAGGAGGGGCGCCGGGTGTCCCTGCGCCCGGCCCCGTCTGGCCGGCCTCGCCCGTCTCGATGCTGCTGCCGGGAACGGCCGGTGATGGCGAGTCCGCGGTCATGGCGTGCCTCCGATACCGGGGCCGGTTAAAACTGATATCACAATGCTATACCCGTCGCCGCCGGCGTCAAGCTGGGCGAACCCGGACAAGACGCCGGGCCGGTCACAGCTGCCCGGCGAGGCGGCCCAGGATCACGGCGGCGGGCTCCTCGGTCGTGTGCCGCCAGCCGGTCCCGGCCCACAGGTGCACGCGCTCGGGGTCGCCGGCCGCGGCGGCGGCCCGGCGGATCGGGCTGGTCAGGTGATGCAGGGCCGGGTAGCCGTACGGGGCGACGTCGCTGTAGGTGTCGGTGAAGTCGTTGCGCAGCCCGCGGGCCGGGCGCCCGGTGAACGCGTGCGTCAGCACGGTGCTGGTGCGCGCGGGGTCGGCGAGCGCGGCGCGGTGCACGGGCGAGGTGCCGGCCTCGTCGCTGCGCAGCAGGATGGTGCCGACCGCGACGGCGTCGGCGCCGGCCGCGAGGGCCGCGCGCGCGCCGTCGGCCGTGGCCAGGCCGCCGGCCGCGATGAGCGGGAGGCTGACCGCCTGGCGGACGGCCGCGACCAGGTCGGTGAGCGGCACCCGGGCCAGCGGCTGGCGCGGGGTGAGCGTCCCGGAGTGCCCGCCCGCGGCGGCGGCCTGCACCGCGAGGGCGTCGACCCCGGCCTCGGCCGCGGCCCTGGCCTCCTCCGCCGAGGTGACGGTCTGCACGAGCAGCGCGCCGCTGCCGCGCAGCGCGGCGAGGGCCTCGGGCGCGGGAATGCCGAACGTGAAGCTGATCACCGCGGGCGGCCGGGCCAGCAGGACGTCGAGCTTGTCGTGCCAGCGGTCGTCGTCCTCGGTCAGCGCGTCGTCCAGGCTGATCCCGTACCGGCCGGCCTCGGCCTTCATCCGGTCGGCGTAGGCGCGGAACTCGGCCGCGTCGGCCGGCACGGGATTGGGCGCGAACAGGTTGACGCCGAACGGGACACCGGCCCCGGCCACCGCCGTGACCTCGTCGGCCAGGGCCTGCGGCGTCTTGTAGCCGGCGGCCAGGAAGCCCAGGCTGCCGGCCCGGCCGGCGGCGGTGACCAGCGCGGGCGCGCCGGGACCGCCGGCCATCGGCGCGGCCAGGACGGGCATGGTCAGCCCGAGGGCGGAGGCGAGGGACGCTGGCATGAGGACGGCTCTCCTGGACGGCGGCGGGCTCTGGTCAGGACTATGCTCCCGCCCGCAGGTAACGGGATGAAGACGAGTGGCGGGGCCGGATCTCATCGCTGCGGCCCGCCTGGTCCCGGGCGCCCGATGCGGGCTGAGCCAGGTGCGGCCCGCCGCGCACTAGATTGAACAGATGGGCGCGTCGGAGTCCGGTAAGGCGCTCACCGGCGGGCGGATGACGAGCGGCATCCTGCGGCGCGGTGACCAGCTGCTGCGGCCGGTGGGATCCTGGTCGCCCGCGGTTCACGAGTACCTGCGCTACCTGGAGGCAGCCGGGTTCGAGGGCTCGCCCCGGCTGATCGGCATCGAAGGCGGCTACGAAGTACTCAGCTACCTGGCCGGCGAGGTCCCGTCTGACCCGGGCTGGGAGCCAGGTCACGGGAGCCGGCTGCCGCCCTACGCCCGGACGGATCAGGCCCTGTGCCGCGCGGCCCAGCTGCTCCGCAGGCTGCATCGCGTGTCTGCGGGGTTCGAGCCAGCGGTCACCGGCTACCGCTTTCACCCGCACCCGCCGCGCGCGGGAGAGGTTATCTCGCACGGCGACCTCGGCCCGTGGAACACGGTGTACCGGGACGGGCTCCCGGCCGCGTTCATCGACTGGGACTCCGCCCAGCCCGCCGACCCCCTCACTGACCTCGCCGCTGCGGCATGGGCCTTCGTACCGCTGGCCCCGGCCGGCCAGCTGGCCGAATCAGGCTTTGCGCCCCTCCCGGACCTGCCCGCCCGGCTGCGCCTGTTCGTGGACGCATACGGGCTCGCCGACCGGAAGAGCATTTTGCCGGCGCTCCAGCGCAGCTCCCTGACCAGCGCAGGACATGTCAAGGACTACCCGATAAGCGCCGCCGACGCGGCTGCCACCCTCGAAGGCAAAGCCCGGGAACTGCGGTGGCTGCATGGTGCCTGGCCTGATCTGGCGAGCGCCCTCTGACGGTTAGCGATCGCGCGTCAGCCCGGTTAGCCCGCCTTAGGCCCGGCGGTCGCCGGGCCTAAGGCACCCGCGCGGCCAAGATAGGGAAGACGGCCGAGGCGGGCGGGGCCCCCTTACGGCGAGCCTCGATGGTACGGACCTGGACAGGTCCCGCTGTCGAGGAGGACACCATGCACCCGTTGCACCCCTACATCATGCAGGGCCTCATGACCGCTCGCGCCGACGACCGCCGCCGGGCCGCGGCGGCTGCCCAGCAGGTCCGGCTGGCTTACGGCCGGCCCCGGTTCCTCGGCCTGGGCCTCCGGCGGGCGCGCCGCCCGGCCCGGCCCGCGGTCCCGGTCGCCTACCGGGCCATGAGCCGCTGATCAGCAGGCAGGCGGCCCGGAAACAGGTTGCCGCAGTGTCGGCCGGCCCTGGCATGCTGGAAGTTGTGAGTACCAGCACCGTAAGCCCTGTCCTGGTCGGCCGGGCCGAGCAGCTGGCCTCGCTGGGCGACGCGCTGGCCGCGGCCCGGCGCGGCCAGCCCGCTACCGTCCTGATCGGCGGTGAGGCGGGCGTCGGCAAGTCCCGGCTGGTCAGCGAGTTCGCGGCCGCCGCCGGCGGCGGCCGGGTGCTGACCGGGGGCTGCCTGGAGCTGGGCGCCGCGGGGCTGCCGTTCGCCCCGTTCACCGCCGTGCTGCGGCAGGTCGTGCGGGAGATTGGCGCGGACGGCGTCACGGGCCTGCTGAACGGCCAGGCCAGCCGGGAGCTGGCCCGGCTGCTGCCCGAGCTGGGCGAGGCCGCCCGGCCCGAGGACGAGGCCTACCAGGGCGAGGCGCGGGCCCGGCTGTTCGAGCAGGCGCTGTCGCTGTTCGGCCGGCTGGCCGACGGCGGGTCGCTGACCCTGGTCATCGAGGACGCGCACTGGGCGGACCGGTCGACCCGGGACCTGCTCACGTTCCTCATCGGCAACCAGCGCGTGCTGCCGGGCGTGCTCATCGTGGTCACCTTCCGCTCCGATGAGCTGCACCGGACCCACCCGCTGCGGGCGCTGCTGGCCGAGCTGGGCCGGGTCGCGTGGGTGGAGCGCTTCGAGCTGCCGCGGCTGACCCGGCGCGAGGCGGCCGACCAGATGGCCGCGATCCTGGCCCACGAGCCCGGGCCGGCCCTGGTCGACAGCGTGTTCCAGCGCAGCGAGGGCAACCCGCTGTTCGTGGAGGAGCTGCTGGGCTGCGGCGAGGGCGAGCTGCCGGAGTCGCTGCGCGACCTGGTCCTGGCCAACGTGCAGCGGCTGCCCGAGGAGACCGGGGAGCTGCTGCGGCTGGCCAGCGCCGGCGGCGTCCGGCTGAGTCACGGGCTGCTGGCCCGGGTCAGCGCCATCGGGGACGATGAGCTGACCCGGGTGCTGCGCCCGGCGGTGGCCGGGAACGTGCTGCTGGCCGACGCCGACGGGTACATGTTCCGGCACGCGCTGATCCGCGAGGCCATGCACGACGACCTCCTGCCGGGCGAGCACAGCCGGCTGCACGCGCGCTACGCCCAGGCCATCGCGGATGACCCCGCGCTCGTGCCCGCCGGCCGGGCCGCCATCGAGCTGGCTCACCACTGGTACTCCGCCCACGACGTGACCTGGGCGCTGGTCAGCGCCTGGGAAGCCGCCGCCGAGGCGGGCCGGGCGCTGGCCCACTCCGAGCAGCTGGCCATGCTGTCGCGGGTGCTGGAGCTCTGGGACAACGTGCCGGACGCGGCCCGGCTCATCGGCACCGACCACGTCGGGGTGCTGGAGCGGGCGGTCCGGGTCACCAAGTTCACCGGGGACGCCGACCGCGGGCACGCGTTCGCCACCGCCGCGCTGGAGGAGCTGGACGAGGCCGCCGACCCGGCCCGCGCGGCCCTGCTGCTGGAGAGCCGCGGGATGCTCGGCATGGAACGGTGCCTGATCGACCCGGCCGGCGGCCAGGTCGACCTGCGCCTGGCGCTGACCCTGGTCGGGGACGGCGGTCATGAGCGGGAGCGGGCCCGGGTGCTGGCCAGCCTGGCTCACCTCCAGCACAAGAACGCCAGCGACGCCCCGGCCCTCGAGTCCGCCGAGGAGGCACTGGCCATCGCCCGGCAGACCGGTGACCTGGCCACCCAGGCCAGCGCGCTGATCACGGTGGCTATGCTGGCCCCCCGGTCGGGCCCGGATGGCGAGCAGGCCGCCCTGGACCTGCTGGCCCGGGCGCGCGAGGCGGCCGGGCAGGCGCATGACCACGAGCACCTGATGGTGGCCGTGATCAACGAGTCGCACCTGCTCGAGGGCGCGGGACGGCATGAGCAGGCGGCCGACGTGGCCCGCAACGGCATGGCCGAGGCGCAGCGGTACGGGCTGTCCCGCACGTCGGGCTCGGTCCTGGCCGTCAACCTGGCCGAGCCGCTGGCCGCGCTCGGCCGGTGGGCCGAGGCCGCCGGGGTCCTGGCCGATACCTTCGCCCTCCGGTCCGCCGACCCGAACCGGGCCATGCTCTGGCAGCTGGGCGGGATGGTGGCCCTGGCCCGCGGTGACCTGGCCGGCGCCGCGCAGGCGGCCGGGCAGACCGCTGAGCTGCTGGCCGAGGTTCCCTACCGGGACCAGACGCACCTGCCCCTGGCCCTGCTGCAGATCGGGGTCCAGGCCGCCGGCGGGCACTTCGGCGCGGCGCTGGCCGCGGCCCGGACCGCGCTGGACACCTACGACCTGCAGGCCAGTCCCCGGTACGCGTGGCCGGTGCTGTCCGCCGCGGTCACCGCGGCCGCCGCGGTGACCGCGCTCCCGGCCGCGGCCCGGCCGGACGCGGACGCCGCGGCGGCGGCCGCGGTGCTCCGCGACGCCCGCGCGGAAGCCGACAAGATGGACGTCCTGAGCCCGGCGCAGGCCGCGCACCAGCTGGCCTTCCGGGCGGAGGCCGCGCGCGCCGGGGCCGCCGGCGCGGACCCCGACCCGGACCAGGCCGGGTGGTGGGCGGCGGCGGCCGCCGCCTGGGGCGTCCTGAAGGAGCCGTATCCGCAGGCCACGGCGCTGTTCCGGGCGGCGGAGTCCGTGCTGGCCGGCCAGGGCGACCGGGCTGCCGCCGTCGCCGACCTGCAGCGCGCGGCCAAGATAGCCGGGGACCTGGGGGCCGCGCCCCTGCTCGCGGACATCACGCTGCTCGCCCGGCGCGCCCGCATCTCGCTGGCCGACGAGCGGCCCGTCTCGCTCGCCGGCGCCCAGTTCGGCCTGACCTCGCGCGAGTTCGAGGTGCTCGGCCTGGTCGCCGCCGGCCTGAGCAATGCCGCGATCGCCGGCCAGCTGTTCATCTCGGCCAAGACGGTGAGCGTGCACGTGTCCAACATCCTGGCCAAGCTGGGCACGGCCAGCCGCGGCGAGGCCGCGGCGCTGGCTCACCGGCTCCGGCTCCTCGACGCGTTCCCGGCTCAGTAGCCGCCGTTCCCCGGGGCCGGCGGCGGGTGACGCTCCCCGGTGCCTGCCTAAAGCGGAGTAACCGGTGAACCTGAGCCGCTGACCGATGCCTGCCGGGGGTTAGATCGGGCTATTCTGATCGCAGGATCGGAGAACGCATGACAGCGGCTATTGGCATTAACATCCGGCGCCGCCGGGCGCCCGGTGAGGTCCAGGGAAATGACCTCCAGCTGCCCCGGCTGCAGGAAGGCGCCCGGCCGCAGCACCTGATCATGAACCTGTTCGGTGATTACTGGTGGGGCCGGGCCGAGCACCTGCCGTCCGCCGCGCTGGTCGCGCTGGTCGGCGAGTTCGATATCTCCTCGACCTCGGCCCGGGCCGCGCTCAGCCGCCTCGGGCGGCGCGGGCTGCTGACCTCGTCGAAGGTCGGCCGGAGCACGTTCTACGGGCCGTCACCCCGGACCGAGGCGGCGATGCGGCAGGGCGCCGAGCGGGTCTTCTCGTTCGCCGTGGCCGACCCCGCCCCGTGGGACGGAACCTGGCTGGTGGTGACCTTCTCGGTGCCCGAGGAGCAGCGCGACGTCCGGCACGCCCTGCGGATGCGGCTGCGCTGGCTCGGCTTCGGCGCGCTCTACGACGGCGTCTGGGTGTCGCCCCGGGCGGGCGCCGCCGCGACGGCGGCCGCCATCCGTGACTGCGGCGTCCGGGAGGCCAGCTTGTTCCGCGCGACCAGCCTGTGCTCGGGGGGTGAGTCAGGGCTGGGCCGGGACCCGCTCTCGGCCTGGAACCTGGGCGAGGTGCGCCAGGCGTACGACGACTTCATCGCGCGCTTCGAGCCGGTCTACGAGCGCGTGGTCAGCGGCGAGATCCGGGCCGGCGAGGCCCTCATCGAGCGGACCGCGGTCACGGATACCTGGCGGCTGTTCCCGGCCGTGGACCCCGACCTGCCCGCCGAGATCCTCCCGGACGGCTGGCCCCGGCAGCATGCGTACGAGATCTTCAGCCAGCTGTACGACTCGCTCGGCCCGCTGGCCGAGGCCCGCTTCCGTCAGGTCGTCTCCCGGTACGCCCCGGACCTGGCCGGGCTGGCCCGCCACCTGACGACCCCGGCCCGGATGCAGCCCGGCGGCGGCCCGGCCACCATCGCGCCCCCGGCCCAGCTCCAGCCCGCGGGCGGCCTGGTGAGCTGGGAAGGCGTGACGGCCGGGTAAGGCCCGGACGGGGGCGCGCCAGCTTACTGCTGCGCCGGGCGGGTCCGCGGCCGCCGCGGTCAGACCCGGACTTCGCGGTCCAGGCCCAGGTCGCTGGCCACGTGCCCGCCGCGCGCCGCCACGTTGTCGCCGGGTACCTCGACGAGGACGATCTTGACGTCGCCGGGCGGGACCGCGAACTCCGCCACGCTCGCCACGATGGCCCGGTAGAGGGCGTGCCGGGCCTCGCCCGAGTGGCCTGCCGTCATCGTGACCTCGACCCGGGTGAACCGCTCGCCCCGCCCGGCCGGGACGATGATGTTCTCCGGCGGGTGCTCGACCAGCCGGAGGACCTGGCCGGCGGCCGGGACCCGCAGGGTCTCCGCCAGCGCGGCGCTGATCGCCTGCAGGAAGCCGGAGCGCGCGCTTCCCAGCCAGCGGCCGCGCACCTCCACCAGCACGTCCGGCATGCCTGCCTCCTCCCGGGCCGCGCCGGTCAGGCCGCCGCGATGGTGGTGACCGTGCCGGAGCTGCCCTTGAACTTGAGCGCGCCGTCCGCGACGTCGACGTACAGCACCCCGCCGGACCCGGGCGTGGCCGGCTCGGCCTGGGGCGTGAAGGCCAGCAGGCCGTCCAGGACCAGCTGGCCGTCGTTGTCCGGGGAGGGCACCACGGTCTCGACGCCGGTCAGGTCGTTGTTCTCCAGGTCGAGCGTGGCCGCCCCGTTGGCCTCGGGGGCGATCGAGATGATCGGGCTGCTGGTCCCGGTCGACACGGCCAGGCCCGTGCGCTCGGTCCCGGTGCCGTCCAGGTAGTTCAGCTTGAGGAACGTGCCCGCGCCGCCCTGGGCCAGCAGCTCCAGGTTCCCGTTGGTGAGGGAGGTGATGAAGGCCAGGTCGGCGATGGACTGGCCGTTGCCGTTTAGCTGGTTGACCAGGTAAGCGCCGGAAATGCCGCCGTCCGAGCCGAAATGGCTAGTCACGGGCAGCCAGCCCGCGATCGAGGCCTGTTTCCGTATTTCCCGCGTTCACCCGAAACCTCATTCCGCCGCTCTGGAAGGCCGATGAGCTGGAAATTTATCACGCCGCGGGTACAGCGCCGGGGCTTATCCGGAGGTCTTTGAGGACGGTGTCCCGGCTTCCGGTAATGACCGGCAAAAGCGTTACCCGGGTCCGGGAATGACAGCCTGGCCGCGGGGGCTGATACCCCCGGGAAACGGTAGCAACCTGGTTGCAGGGTGTTTCGGGGGCGTGGCCCGGGGTTAACCCGGGGATGCATTGGGCCTGAGGCGGCTAGCTGCTGGGGGGCGGATGGGGACACTCTGGGCGTACCGCCGGATCATCGGCGTGGGCATCGCCGTGGCCGCCGCGTTCGCCTTCTACATCCTGGTTATCGCCCCGGCCGTGTTCGCGCCCGGCGCCCGCCGCCCCACCTCGGCCGCCATCGGCGGCCTGTTCGTCCGCTCGTTCGGCGTCCTGGTCCCGCACCCGTTCTGCACGGCCAGCGTCATCACCAGCCCGCGCGGCAACCTGCTGCTCACCGCGGCCCACTGCCTGGGCAAGGTGCCCGACTCGCAGATCGTCTTCATCCCGTACTACTACGGCGGCACCGCCCCCTTCGGGGAGTGGCAGGTGACCCGCTCGACCTTCGCCGCCGGCTGGCTCCCCGGCGGCAGCATCAGCAGCGACTACGCCTTCCTCACCGTCAGCGGCGACGTGCAGAGGAAGGCCGGCGCCGAGAGGCTCGGCACCGCCACCCCGCTGCCGCGCGACGCCACCCTCGAGGGCTACAACCTGGACGGCACCACCACCGTCTGCGCCGGGCATCCCGAGCACGTCGTGCGCGAGGGCCGTCCCCAGCTCCGCCTCGCCTGCCCCGGCTTTTCCGATGCCTCCAGCGGCGGCCCGTTCCTGACCCGCATCAGCCCGAGATCCGGGACGGGCACGATCATCGGCGTGATCGGCGGGTACCAGCAGGGCGGCGCCACGTCGTCGGTCTCGTACGCGGCCGCCTTCCGGCCCGCCGCCCTGGCCCTCGCCCGGAAGGCCGCCCGCCAGCCGGGCAGCTAGCGGCCAGAACCGCTCGACCCCGCGTGGCCCGGCGGCGCCCGGCCCTGGCGGCCGGGCCTGAGCGGGGCGGCCAGCGTTCCGGATAATCAGGCCGGGTGCTCCTGCTTGTCGCCGGCCCACTGGACGTGGAACGCGCCGTCGCGGTCGACGCGCCGGTAGGTGTGGGCGCCGAAGTTGTCGCGCAGGCCCTGGATCAGCGCCGCGGGCAGCCGGTCCCGGCGCAGCCCGTCGAAGTAGGCCAGCGAGGACGAGAACGCGGGCGTGGGGATCCCGGCCAGCGCCGCCGCGGACACGATCCGGCGCCAGGCGGCCACGCCGTCGGCGACGGCCTGCGCGAAGTAGGGATCGACGAGCAGGGACGGCAGGCTGTCCTGCTTGTCGTAGGCCTCGCGGATCCGGTTCAGGAAGCGCGCCCGGATGATGCAGCCGCCGCGCCAGATGGTGGCCATGGCGCCACGGTCGATGTCCCAGCCGTACTCGGCGCTGCCCGCCTGGATCTGGTCGAAGCCCTGGGCGTAGGCCACCACCTTCGACACGTACAGGGCGCTCCGCACGTCCTCGGCGAAGGCGTCGGGGTCGGCGGTATCCAGCGCGCCGACCGCCGACCCGAAGGTGTCCCGGGCCGGGCCGCGCTGCTCGGCGTGCCCCGACAGTGACCGTGCGAACGTCGCCTCGGCGATGCCGGTGATCGGGATGCCCAGGTCCAGGGCGCTCTGCACCGTCCAGCGGCCGGTGCCCTTCTGCTCGGCCTGGTCCAGGACGATGTCAACGAACGGCCGCCCGGTCGCCGCGTCGGGCTGGGCCAGCACGTCCGCGGTGATCTCGATCAGGAACGACTCGAGATCCCCCTCGTTCCAGGTCCGGAACAGGCCGGCGATCCGGGCCGGCTCCGCGCCGAGCCCGGTGCGCAGCAGGTCGTAGGCCTCGGCGATGAGCTGCATGTCGGCGTACTCGATGCCGTTGTGCACCATCTTCACGAAGTGGCCGGCGCCGTCCGGGCCGACGTGCACGCAGCACGGCGTGCCGTCGACCTCGGCCGCGATGGACTCGAAGATCGGCCCGAGCTTCTGGTAGGACTCCGGTGAGCCGCCGGGCATGATGGACGGCCCGAGCAGCGCGCCCTCCTCGCCGCCCGACACGCCGCACCCGACAAAGTGCAGGCCGTGCTCGCGCAGCGCCTCCTCGCGGCGGCGGGTGTCCAGGAAGTGCGCGTTCCCGCAGTCCACGACGATGTCGCCGGCGTCGAGCAGGGGAACGAGCTCGTCGATCACGGCGTCAGTCGGGCCGCCGGCCTGGACCATCACGATGACCGCCCGCGGCCGGGACAGGGACGCGACGAAGTCGGCCATCGACTCCGACGGGATGAACGTGCCCTCGTCGCCGTGCTCGGCGACCAGCGACCGGGTCCGCTCCGGCGAGCGGTTATGCAGGGCCACGGCGTGGCCGTGCCGGGCCAGGTTCCGGGCCAGGTTGCGGCCCATGACGGCCAGGCCCGTGACCCCGATATCCGCGCTAGCAGCGTCATTCATGTCTCGGCCTCCCAGTTGCCCTGCGTCGGGGCAGCGCCTGGGCCCGGCCGGGGCCGGCCACGCTGCCGTCCGTCCCTCCCGACGCTACCGTCACCGGCCGCGCGCCACCGCGGCAGTCGGGCCCGCGGGCCGCACCGGACCGGGGCCGGGCGGGCCGCGCTCCCGGTGCGTCAGCCGGCCACCACGATGACGCCCGGGCCCGCCGGGCCGGCCTCCTGCCGCGCGTGGAGCTGCGGCGCCGCGAACAGGGCACCCGCCGGCGCCCGGGCCGTACCGGCGCCGCTCACCGCGGCGTCGCTCATGGCGCGTCGCTCACTGCGGCGGAGCCGCCCAGCTCCAGGCGTAGCGGCCGTCGTCGACGGCCCGGGCCGCCTCGCCCAGCCGCAGCGGCGCGAAGGTGTCCACCATGACGGCCAGCTCGTCGAAGAACTCCGCGCCGATCGACCGCTCGTAGGCGGCCGGCTGCGGTCCGTGGGCCACGCCGCCGGGGTGCAGGCTGACCGAGCCCGGGCCGATGCCCGAGCCCTTGCGGGCCTCGTAGTCGCCGCCGCAGTAGAACATGACCTCGTCGCTGTCGACGTTGGAGTGGTAGTACGGCACCGGGATCGACTGCGGGTGGTAGTCGACCTTCCGGGGCACGAAATTGCAGATCACGAAGTTGCCGCCCTCGAACACCTGGTGGACCGGCGGCGGCTGGTGGACCTTGCCGGTGATCGGCATGAAGTCGGCGACGTTGAACCGGTACGGGTACAGGCACCCGTCCCAGCCGACCACGTCAAAGGGGTGCCGGGCGTAGACCAGCCGGCTCCCGATCGGCGTCGCGCCGGGCGCCTCGCGGTGCTTGACCAGGACCGGGACGTCGGTGGCGCCCGGCTCGGGCGGCATCAGCGCCTCGGGCCCGTGCAGGTCGCGCTCGCTGTAGGGCGCGTGCTCCAGCAGCTGGCCGGAGTCCGAGCGGTACCGGCGGGGCGGCCGGATGTGGCTGCCCGCCTCGATGATGTAGGTGCGCAGCGGCGCGCCGGGGCCGGGGATCCAGCGGTGCACGGTGCCCCGCGGGATGACGACGTAGTCGCCCTGGGCCGCCGCGAGCGGGCCGAAGACCGTCTCGACGGTGCCCGACCCGGACTCCACGTACACGCACTCGTCGCCGATCGCGTTCCGGTACAGCGGCGACTCGCGGCCCGACGCCGCGTAGCAGATGCGCACGTCGCCGTTGCCCAGGACCAGCCGGCGCCCGGTGACGGCGTCCGCGGCGGCCGGCTCGTCCTCCTTGAACAGGTCGTGCAGCCGCAGGTGCCGCGCCTTGAGCGGGTGGTTGGCGGCCAGCGACTGGTCGCCGAGGTTCCACGCCGTGCTGTCGGTGATGGCCGAGGGCACCCCGCGGTGGTACAGCAGGGCCGAGTCGGACGAGAAGCCCTCCTCCCCGACTAGTTCCTCGTAGGCCAGGTCACCGTCGATGCGCAGCTGCGTGTGCCGCTGGCGCGGCAC
>FSXZ01000418.1_pt1 | contig 15829 bp, 10 predicted proteins | sample 1638121 | NCBI WGS metagenome assembly FSXZ01 (sample SAMEA3914788, study PRJEB12502) | metagenome | biome: forest; material: soil | place: Canada | collected 2011-07-03 | depth 0.1 m
CGGGCGGCAGTACCTGGGGCGGGAAGTTCTCGGGCGACATCGCGGCTCCCTCCATCGGGTTTCTGCTAGCGTATGAGCCCTCTGTCAGGACCGGTCCCCGTCCGGGGGTGTCAGGCCGCAGTTTCCACCGGGACACGCGAGGACAGGCGTGCCCGAGACCCCGAAATGTGCGAACCGGAGCAGCGTGCGACCCGCATATGGACAGCACTATCGCCGAGCCGCTCGGCCCCAGAGATCCCCGTCAGATCGGATCCTTTCCGCTCATCGGGCGCCTCGGTGCCGGTGGCATGGGCGAGGTCTACCTCGCCACCAGTGAGCAGGGCTACGTCGCGGTCAAACGGGTCCGCTCGCCCCGGGTCTCCCGGGAGCGCTTCGAACGCGAGATCGAGGTGCTCTACCGGGTGCCCGCGGGCGTCGCGCCCCGGGTGCTCGCGCACGACAGTGTCACGTCCCTGCCCTGGTTCGCGACCGAGTACGTGGCGGGGCTCGACCTGGACGACGCGGTCCGGCTGCACGGCCCCCTCGGGCCGGGTGCCCTGGGGTTCCTGCTGGCCGAAGTAACCGCGGCGCTGGAGCCGGTGCACGCGGCGAAGATCGTGCACCGCGATATCAAGCCCGCCAACCTCATGCTGGTGCGCGACGGCCTCAAGCTGATCGACTTCGGCATCGCCCGCGCCGTCGACCTGCCCCGGCTCACCCGGCAGGGTGCGAGCTACGGCACCCGCGGATACTGCGCCCCCGAGCAGGGGGACGGCGACGAGGCGGTGGCCGCGCCCGCGGACGTCTACGCCCTCGGCGCCGTCCTGCTCTTCGCTGGCACCGGATCCGAGCCCGGCGACGTCCCGGACCTCGCGCCGCTGCGCACCCTCGACGCCGACCTGGCCGCCGTCGTCGAGTCCTGTCTCGCCGTGCTGCCCGGTGCGCGGCCCACCGCGGCCCAGTTGCTCGCCTGGGCCCGCGCGTCCGGGGCCGGCGGCGAGGAATCCTGGCCGGCCGCGGTCTCCCGGCGCATCGAGGCGCGGCGCGCGTTCGCGGCCACGTCCGTGCACCGGATCGAGACGGTCGATCCCGACACCGCGCCTGAGCCGGAACCGGAATGGGCACCCGAAGCGGAGTGGGCACCGGAAGCGGAGTGGGCACCGGAACCGGAATGGGCACCGGAAGCGGAGTGGGCACCGGAACCGGAATGGGCACCCGAAGCGGAATGGGCACCCGAACCGCAGTGGGCACCCGAACCGGAGCCCGCGCACCGGCGTCCGCCGCCCCGACCCGCCGCGGTGGACCGGAGTCGGGGGCGGTCCGGGCGCGGGGAGAGCGGGCTGCGCGATGCCGCGCAACTGCTGGCCGATCAGGTGCGGCGGCAGTGGGAGCGGGAGGAGCGGGTGCGGCGGGTGCACGACCCGTATCCGCTGCCGATCCGCTTCCAGGGCGCCCGATCGGGCCTGTTCGACCATTGGGCGCTGATCCGCCGGACCGGGCGCGGCACCCACCCCGGGCCGCTGCCGCTGGCCGGGGAGCTGGACGAGATCGCGGCCCGGTTCCGCAGCATCCCGTCGCAGCGGCTGGTGATACTCGGGCCGGCCGGGTCCGGCAAGACGATCCTGGCGCTGCGTTTCGTCCTCGACCTGCTCGACGCGCAGCGTCCGGGCGAGCGGGTACCGGTGATCTTCAGCCTGGGTTCCTGGGATCCCACCGAGCTCTCCCTCTCCGGCTGGATGGGCCGTCAGCTGGCCCGCGACTACAACGCGCTCGAGGCGCCCGCCGCCGGGGGCGGGAACACGGCCGCGGCCCTGATCGAGGACCACCGGATCCTGCCCGTACTGGACGGATTCGACGAGATCGCCGCCGGGCTCCAGGGCCCCGCGCTGATCGCCCTCAACGAATACGGCGGACCGCTCCTGCTCACCAGCCGGCCGGCCGAGTACGAGACGGCCGTGCGGGACCACGACGTGCTCACCGCCGCCGCGTGCATCGCGCTGACCGCGCTCGACGGCGCGGACGTGGCGGAGTATCTGACGCTCGCCAGCCGCCCCGGGCTGGAATCCGCGCCAGGCTTCGGCTGGGCACCGGTGCTCAGGCGGTTGCGGGAACAGCCCGCGAGCGACGGCGTGGCGCATCTCGCGAGCGCGCTCACCACGCCGCTCATGGTCACCCTGGCCCGAGCCGTCTACAGTGACGCGCCAGGCCGCGACCCCGCCGAACTGCTGGACACCGATCGGTTCCGCACCACCGAGGACGTGCAGAAGCATCTGCTCACCGAGTTCGTCCCGGCCCGATATCGGCGAACCGACGCCGGCCGGCGCAGCTGGAACGCCGAGCGGGCCGAACACTGGCTCGGGTACCTGGCCTGGCATATGGAGCAGCAGGGTCGGCACGACCTCGCCTGGTGGGAGCTGGGCACCGTAGTGGGTCGACGGGCCCTGATGCTCGTGGTCGGCGTCGTCGTCGCGGTGGCCGCCGGGATCGTGGCCGCGCTGGTCTACGGCACGGCGGCCGCCCTCGACTCCGGCCCGGCCAGTGGCCTGCGCACGGCGCTGCTGGCCGGGATCACGAACGGGCTCGGGGTGGGGCTCACCTTCGGCCTGATGCACGGGTTCGCCTCGAACCTGAAGGTCGGCGGTCCCGTGTTCGAGCCCTCCCGGATGCGGATACAGCTGCGCGGCGGGATGCGCCGGCGGCTGCGCGAGGGCTTCGTGCCGCGGGTGTTCGGCGGGTTCGTCGGCGGCCTGCTGTTCGGCGGGTTGTGGGCGTGTTGGTGCGCGGCCTACGCGGCCGCCTTCCCGCACGCCTCGACGCTCGCCATCGCGGTGCAGGTGCGCGACGCCCTCGCGCTCGGTACCGGCCTGGGCCTCGCGATCGGCCTGGTCGCCGCGATCGGCGCCGGGCTCGAGGCGGTCAGCGAACGGGCCAAGGCGGCCCGCCCGTCCGTGCTGCTGACCACGAATCGTATCAATGTCCTCACGCAGCTGGCGGTGGTGTCGGCGGTGATCGGGGTCGGGTACGGTGCCGTGCTCGGGCCCGCCCCGGGGGTGGCGGCCGGCCTGATGGTCGCGCTCGGCCTGGGCACCATGACCGCCTGGGGCCGCTGGGTGGTGCTGGCCCGCCTCTGGCTGCCGCTGCACGGCCGGGTGCCCTGGGCCGTGCTCGCCTTTCTGGAGGACGCCTACCAGCGCGGCGTGCTGCGCCAGGCCGGGGCCGTCTACCAGTTCCGCCATGACAGGATCCAGACCCGGCTCGCCGAGCAGTTCGTCCCGGCCCCGGGCGCCGCGGTCCGCGAAGAGGAGCAGATGTGAACGGGCGGCGCCGCACCGCGGCCATCGTGTTCCGGGTCGTCTCAGCCCTGGCGATCGCGGCCGCGCCGGCCGGGTTCGCCGCGCCGCGCGCGTCCGCGGCGCAGCAGGAGAGCCTGTCCCTGACCTACGACTGCGATTTCCCGGTGATCAACCAGGTGGTGGCCGCGCCGGTCCAGATCAGTACGGACATCCCGGACTCGATCGGGGTGGGCCAGTCAACCGCGCACTACGCCGTCGACGCCTCGGCGACCGGACCGGCCCTGCTGGCCACCGGACTGGCCGCGTTCGGAGTGGCCTACCTCACCGGGACCGTGGACGGGCAGGCGGACGTCGAGGCCCCGCAGGGCGATTTCACCGAGACCGTGCACCTGGACATCGCCGAGATCACCGTCTCGGCCTTCAGCTCCTTCACCGGCACCGCGACCGGCGAGGCGCCCGAGGTGACCTTCGGCAAGCCGGGCCAGGGGCGGATCCTGGTCGGCGACCTGACCATCCACCTGACCCCGTTGGACTCGAACGGAGCCGTCAACGGACTCGGCGAGCTGACCGTTCCCTGCACTCCGGCCGCCGGGCAGAACGACGTCGTGTCCTCCTTCACCGTCACCGCTCCGGCGAGCGCGCCCGCCACCCCGGCCGCCACCCGGACCACCGCCGGGGCCGCCACCTCCGCCCCCGGGCCGGCCTCGACGAAGGCCGCCGCCTCGCCCAGCGCGGGCCCGAGCCAGAGTTCGAGTACGAGTTCGAGTACGAGTTCCAGCCGGAGCCCGAGTTCGAGCCCGGGCCGGACTCCGAGCGGGACGCAGAGTTCTGCCGGCGCGCTCGGGGCCGGCTCCGGCACCGGCACCTCGGCCTCCGAGGTCGCCGCCGAATCGGCCGCGCACGCGAGCGCACCGCACACCGCGCACAGCTCGGACGCGTGGGCCTGGTGGCTCGGCGGCCTGGCGCTGCTCGCCGTGCTGGCCGGGGTGGCCGTGCGCTGGGTCAGGCGCGGTCCCGGGCGAACTCGCTGAGGAGTTCGAAGAGCACGATCACGGCCCGGGCGTCCTCCTCGGCGGCCAGCCCGTGCCAGGCGTCGGCCGACGCGCCGATTTCCGCCTCGCGCAGCACCAGCAGTGGCCAGACCAGATCGCCGTCCCATTCCTCCCGGCCGCGCCGCCCGGCCAGCCACGCGCCGAATCCGTCCAGTACGCGCCCGCCCGCGCCCGTGTCCAGCCCGTTGAGGAACGCCACGTGTTCACCGAAGGAGCCGTCGAGACCGAACATCCACGGGCGCACCCCGGCGTGCCGCAGAAAGGTCTTGATCAGCCTGTTCACGCCCGTTCCCGCCCGTCGAGCAATACCGAGCCAGACCCTAGGGCGAGCGGCCGAGGACCGGTCCCGGCGGTGTGCCGGTAGCCTGCCGCCGGCCGAGCGCCCACTCAGTCAGGCGGCGCCGCCCGCCACGGGAAACCGCGTGGTCACCAGCGCGGAGAAGACCGGGGTCGCCGACCGCTGGGTGAAGTCCACCCGGACCTGCTCGTGGCCCGGCTCGGCGGCCGGGAGCCGGCGGGCGTGCACGAGGCAGGTCTCGTCGAGTTCGACGAAGGCGGTGAAGTCGCCCGCGATCGCCGTCACGGTGACCGGTCCGCGCGGATCGTCCGCGGCGGCGGCGCGGGCGGCCTGCATCGCGGCGTCGAGCAGCGCGGCGCCGGGGAGGTGGTCCACCGGGTGGTCGAAGTAGATCGGGTGGGTCGTCTCGACGCGCAGCTGCCAGGCGTCCGGGCGGTCGGTGGCGGACAGCAGGACGTCGCGCGAGGCGCCCCGGCCGACGGCGGCGGCGCAGACCGGCGCCGGCAGGATCGCCGGCCGCAGCTCGGCACTGGAGAGGTGCACCGCCTCGCCGCGCAGGCGCCGGTAGACGGCCGGGGCCTGGATGTAGAAGTGCGTCCGGGCGCTCGCCAGTTCCACGTCGTGCCGGCGTACGGCGAAGCTCAAGGTCAGGTCGGCCGGGCCGCCCGCGCGACGGCGCAGATCCAGGCAGCGGGCTTCGATCTCCACCTCGTCCAGCGGCCGGCCGGCCGCCAGCGCCTCCGGGCTGAGCCGGAGGCCGAAGGACTCCCAGACCAGGTGGGTGGCCAGGGGCGCGCCGAAGGCCGCGTGGCTCAGCAGCGGCAGGCACTGCCGGAGCGTCTCGATCAGCAGCATCGGGTCCGCGTGCCCGTCCGCCGCGAAGTAGTACCCGTGCTCGCGCGGCCACCGGGTGGCCACCCGGAACTCGGCCTCCCCGACGCGGCGCCAGCCCGCGAGCAGCACCTCGTCCGCGGCCAGCTTGTGCACGAGCCGTGCGGGCGCGGCCTCGAGAACGGGAGCAGCCATCTACCGTCATCCCCCTGACTCCGTGGACGAGTCGCCCTGCGACCCGCTGCCGATCTGGCGTGGAAAAGCGTAGACGGGAGGTGTCGCGGCAGTGAAGCCGTGCGAAGGCACACTTATGCACGGGGTGGTTCGGAGTGAAGCATGACCCTTATGATCTCGTCGACGCGGCCCACGATGTCCGCGCGCCCGCTCTGCAGCCAGGAGATGTGCTGGGCGCCGAAGAAGGCCCCGGCCAGCACCCGGGTGAGCTCGGGCGGCGTAGCGTGCCGGGGCAGCGGTTGCCCGGCCGCCACGGCCTGTTCCAGCCAGGACTCCACGATGCCGGCGAAGGTGACGAACGGGAGCGGCAGCGGCGCGCCGACCAGGGAGTGCTCGAGTTGCAGCCGGGCGCCCGCCTGGATCGGCTTCTCCCGGTGGAAGGCCAGGGCGGTCTGCTCCAGGAATAAGATCACTGATTCGAGTGGCGGCCGGCCGAGCCCGGCGACGGCGTCCCGGGTGGCGGCCAGCCTCCGGTAGAAGGAGTCGGCGATGGCCACCGCGAGCGATTCCTTGTTCTTGAAGTGGAAGTAGACCGCGCCCTTGGTCATCCCCGCCCGCTCGGCGATGTCCAGCAGGGTCACCCCGGCGTACCCGTCCCGGGCGAAGGACTCGGCCGCCGCGTCCAGGATGCGCTCGCGGGTCTGGACGGCCCGCTCCTGCTTGAGCTCCCGCCCGCCGTCTGTGTGGGCGCGCACCTGCGCGGACTGCCCGGCCGTGGTCGCCATGGGAACCCTTCAGCGGAAGAACAAACCTTTGAGCAGGAATATTACAGCCTTCCTCAATCCACTGAGTCGCACCGCACCGGGGCGGCGCCCCTCTGCTCATCGAGCCCTGACAACACTCCAAAACAACCCTTCCCAAAGGTATTTTTTTAAGGAACAATTGCGGCGCGGGCCGGTGTCGCGAAGGGCGCACCGGGGGCCCGCGCAGGCCGCACAGCGCCGTGGACGGTTTCCTGCCTTGTGTCGCAAACCGCCCAGGCCGACAGGAGCAGTCTGATGACGATCGCCGTGTCGCTCGAACCGATCAGGGAACAGCTCGATCCCGGACCCGTGCGCGACGGTGCCGGCGCGGACGCGGCGGCGGTGGATCCGCGGCGGCTGTCCGAGGTCGAACTCGTGCCGCTCGCCCTGCTGCGCCCGGGCGACTCGCCCCGCAGCAGGGGAGTCGATCCCGCGCACGTCCGGCTGCTGGCCGGGCTGGACGCGCCGCTGCCGCCGGTCCTGGTGCACCGTCAGACGATGCGGGTGATCGACGGCGCGCATCGGCTGACCGCGGCCGCCTGGAGCGGGGCGGAGCGGATCCGGGTGCGGTTCTTCGACGGGGACGAGGACGAGGCCTTCGTGCTCGCCGTCGCCGCCAACAACGCGCACGGGCTGCCGCTCTCCTTCGCCGACCGCTCGGCCGCCGCGGTGCGGATCCTGCGCGCCCATCCGGAGTGGTCGGACCGGGCGCTCGCCTCCGTCGCGGGGATCTCCGCCGGTTCCGTGCGCGCGCTGCGCGCGGCGGCGCAGGGGGTCCCGGCGCCGCCCGCCGCCCGGATCGGGCGGGACGGGCGGATCCGGCCGGTCAGCAGCGCCGAGGGCCGGCTGCGCGCGGCCGAACTGCTCGAGCGCAGCCCCGAACTGTCCCTGCGCGCGGTCGCCCGGCAGACCGGGATCTCCCTCGGCACGGTGCGCGACGTGCGCCAGCGGCTGGTGCGCGGCGCCCACGTCGTCCCCGGGCGCCAGCACCTCGGCCGGACCGGCGAGGGACCGGCCCGCGAGACGGCCGCGGCGCCGGCCCGGGCGCGGCTGCCGCGGGCCTCGGCCGAGCCGCCGGGCGTACCCCTGCGCGGGTTGCTCAACGATCCCTCGCTGCGGCTGAACGAGGAGGGCCGGCACCTGCTGCGGCTGCTGTTGACCCATCAGATCCTGGCCGGGCAGCGGGATCAGCTGGCGACCTGCGTGCCGGCGCACGCGGTCGCGGCGGTCTCCGAGGCCGCCCGCCGCTGCGCCCGGGCCTGGGACGAGTTCGCGGCCCGGCTCGCCGAGCGCGGTTGAGGACTTCGGCCCGCCGGGTGCGCAACCGCGCACGATGCGCGGTCGCGCACCCGCGCGAGCGCGATCGGCTCGCGCCCCCCATCCCGTGGCAGTGGAGGTGCAGGTGAACCAGGGGAACGTCGGTACGGCCGGACCGCAGCCGGTGCGGCAGGGCGATCCGCCCGCGCCCGCCCTCGACGCGGCGGCCGTGCGCGTGCTGGTCGTGGACGGCGAGCAGCAGGCGGCGCAGACCCTGGTGCGCGGGCTGGGCCGGCACGGCTATCGCGCCCAGAGCGTGGCCACCGGCACCGAGGCGCTGCGTGCGCACCGGCACGCCGATCTGGTCCTGCTCGAACTGGATCTGCCCGATCTGGACGGGATGGAGGTGTGCCGCCGGATCCGGGAGCTCGGCGGCGTCCCGGTCATCATCCTGAGCGCGCGCTGTGCGGAACTGGACTGCGTGCTCGGGCTGCAGGCCGGTGCGGACGACTTCATCGGCAAGCCGTACAGCTTCCGGGTGCTGCTGGCCCGGATCGAGGCGCTGCTGCGCCGGGCCCGCCCGAGCCCGCGGGCCGCGCGGATCGTCACGCACGGGCCGCTGCGCATCGACGCGGGCAGTCGTGAGCTGAGGGTGGAGGGGCGGCGGGTGGATCTGACGCCGAAGGAGTTCGATCTGCTGCACCTGCTCGCCTCGCAGCCCGACACGACCTTCTCCCGGCGCCGGCTGATGAGCGAGGTCTGGGACGACGACTCGGCCCGCGGCCGGACCTTGGACACCCATGTCAGCAGCCTGCGAGGCAAGCTCGGCTCGACCGGCTGGATCGTCACGGTGCGCGGCGTCGGCTTCCGCCTCGGCGAGCCGGGCCGGGCGCAGCAGCGGCCGGCGGCGGTCGGGACGTGAGCGGGACGCTGCTACTCGAGCGGGCCGAGGCTCCGCTTGAGCTGCTCGATCAGCGCGGCGATGCGCGCCTCGTCGCGCCGGTAGTGGGTCCATTTGCCCACCCGGGTGGAACGGACGAGTCCGGCCCGCTCGAGCGTCGCCATGTACGCGGAGACGGTGGACTGCGCCAGCCCGGCCTTGGCCTGGATATGGCTGACGCACACCCCGACCTCGTACGGGTCGGTGATCTCCTTGTTGACCGGGAAGTGCTCCTCCGGCTCGCGCAGCCACTCGAGCAGCTGCAGCCGCACCGGGTTGGCCAGCGCCTTGAGCGGGTCGAGCAGGGCCGAGAGCTCTCCGGCCGCGGTCGTGTCGTGTGTCGTGGTCATCGGCCTTCCGAGCGTGTGCGCACCGCTGCGTCCATTGAATCGATGATATGCGATGTATCGGCCGGCCGGACCGTACGCCGTTCGGGGGAGCGGCGGCCGGCGGCCTTGACAGCTCACATCGACCTTCTGCGATACTTCGATACGTTGGGTATCGCGGGCAGCGGTCGGGTACCGCCTGCCGCTGCAACGGAGGAACCTCATATGCCTATCGGCCTCATCGCCCTGGCCCTCGGCGGCTTCGGCATCGGCCTCACCGAGTTCGGCATCGTGGGCCTGCTGCCGGAGATCGCCGACGACTTCCACGTATCAGAGTCGGTCGCCGGCTACCTGGTCTCCGGCTACGCGCTGAGCGTCGCGGTCGGCGCCCTCGCCCTGACCGCGGCGCTCTCCCGGTTCGACCGCAAGAAGGTGCTGCTCGGCCTGATGGTGCTGTTCATCGTGGGGAACCTGATCTCCGCGCTGGCGCCGAGCTACGGGGTGCTGATGGGCGGGCGGATCATCGCCGCGCTGTGCCACGGCGCGTTCTTCAGCGTGGGCGCGGTCCTCGCCGCGGACATGGTGGACAAGGACAAGAAGGGCAGCGCGATCGCGCTCATGTTCGGCGGCCTGACCGCGGCCAACGTCCTCGGCGTGCCACTCGGCACCTTCGTGGGCCAGCAGTTCGGCTGGCGCTCCACCTTCTGGTCCATCACCGTCATCGGCCTGATCACGCTCGTGGGCATCCAGGTCCTGGTGCCCAGGCACGAGGCCGGGCGGGTGGACCTGCGCGCGGAGCTCGCGGTGTTCCGGCGCGGCCAGGTCTGGGTCTCGGTCGTGCTCAGTGTCCTCGCCTTCGGCGGCGTGATCGGCGGCTACACCTACATCGCCTTCACCCTGACCAAGGTCAGCGGATTCGGCGACCGCACCGTGCCGTGGCTGCTGGTGCTCTTCGGCGTCGGCACGTTCCTGGGCAACTTCGTCGGCGGCAAGGCCGCGGACAGGTCCCTGAACAAGGCCCTGATCGGCAACATGGCGCTGCTGACCGTGGTGATGGCGTTCTTCGCGCTCACCGCGCACAACAAGGTCGCGACGATCATCGCGCTGCTGCTGATGGGCACGGTCGGCCTGGCCACGGCGCCGGGCCTGCAGGTGCGGACCATGAAGTACGCCCTGGACGCGCCGACCATGGCCTCCGGCGCCAACATCGCCGGGTTCAACATCGGCAACGCGATCGGCGCCTGGCTGGGCGGCCTGGCGCTGGCCGCCGGCTACGGGTACGTCTCGCCGCTGTGGGTCGGGGCCGGGCTGGCCTTCCTCGGCCTGCTGGTGGTCGTGTTCGGCTCGCTCGGCCAGGGCACGGTGCCGAGCGGCGCGGTGCCGGCCGAACCCGCCGCGGCCCGGGAGGACGCCGGGGCCGGCGTCGGGTAGCCGCCGTGGCACAGCCGTAGCGGGCGGGTGCGGTCGTTCGCTGCAAGCCGGGGGTCGAGGAATTCACCTTCCTCGACCCCCGGCTTTTTCGCGCGCCTTTACCTGACAGCACTCTGACGTTGCTCTCACAATCCTCTGATGAATTCTGACGGAGTGGAGTACTGCCGCGTATTGCGGCCGATCGGTGGCACCGGCGAGAATTTCCACAGCGGCCGACATGGGGGTCGGACGCTTCCCACCGGGCCTTTCTGGTTCGCCTGTTCTCTGCGTCCGATGATGAGCGCCTGCCATTCCTCAGAATGCCGGAGAAGATGATGACTGTCACCGATTCCCGCGTGTCCGCAGCCGATCTCCTCGCCCTGGCCGCGCCCGCCGCGCCCGCCGCGCACCCGCTGCGGGTCGCGGGCTTCTTTCCCGGGCTCGGCAGCCGGGCCGCCTATCAGAACCTCGATTCCGCCCTGCTCGCCTCCGGGATCCCGCAGGTCGCCGACGTCTACCGGGAGGCCGCCCGCGCCCTCGGCACCCGGCCCGAGCGGCTGCTCGCGGCCCCGGCCGACCTGCCGCGGGACGAACTGGAGCGGCAGGGCTACATCGGCGCCGTCGTGCTCGTGCACAGCCTGGCCGTGGACGCCTACCTGCGGCACCGGGCCGCCGACCGCGGAGTGGAGCTCGAGTTCCTCGCGTACACCGGCGAGAGCTTCGGCATCCTCGCGGCCGCGGTGGCCGCCGGCTCGCTGTCCGTGTTCGACGGCGTCAGGATCGCCCAGGCCTTCACCCCGCTCGTGCTGATCGCGGCCACGGCGCCGCGAACCGACCGGGAATTCGCCCGGGACCTGGCCCGGTACGTGCCGGAATCAGCCCGGCCCGCGCCGCTGATCGCGGAGCCCTGCCATGTCATCGGGCTGATGGCCGCGGACCGCGACGCGCTCGCCGCGACCCTGGCCGCGATCGAGGCCACGTACCGGACCGACCAGGTCGAGCTGCACAAGACCTACTCGCCGACCCAGGCCAACGTGTATGTGAGCGCCGCGGTCAAGGCCGACTTCGACCGCTTCCTCGCCGACATCCCCGCGGTGGCGGCCGAGGAGCTCAAGGCCCCCACCGTCTTCCTGGCGCACTCCGCCCGGATGGCGCCCGCCCGCCAGGCCTTGGACCGGTTCCTCACCCTCAACGGGATCGCCTTCGCGCCGCCCCGGATACCCGTGGCCTCGAACCACGACCAGTCGCTGCTCACCACCGCGGCCGAGGTGCGCCAGGGCATCCTGGCCATGACGGACCAGGTCATGGCGTCCCGAGACACCTGCGACACGATCGAACGCCTCGGCGCCGACTTCGTGGTGGAACTGGGCCTGGGCGAGAAGTCGGTGAAGCTGGTCAAGGACAACCACGTCGCCGCGCCCGTCACCGCGTACACCGGCAGCGCCGAGGACACCGACAGGCTGCTGCGCGCCGGAGACCTCCTCACTCGATTCTCCGCACGGTGCGAAGAATTGCACGCCCCGGATTCTCCGCTTTCCGAGGCGCACTACCGGGTTCTGTGCGAACTCCTTTCTTTCGCGCGGGAGAATGAGTTCTGTGACGATCTGGTTTCGCAGATTCTCACCCGTGCCGTCGATGCCGAGATTCTGCAGGCCCGTCGACCGGGCTCGTCCACACTCCGCCGATTCCTCGAGATATTCCAGCACTCGCGCAACTATCGGGACCACATCGACGCGGCCGGCGGTGAGCTGATCACCAAGGCCCGGTTGAAAAGGCGCGTCACCGCCGAGGACGACGGGCCGATCGGCGAAGCCTTCGTCGAGCTGCGGGTCCGCACCCGCGCGGGACTCGCCCAGACGCGGACGATCAAGGAGCGCCCGGCCGAAGTCCTGGTCTTCCACTTCGACGGCCGCGACGGGCTCGACGACCTCGACGACCTCGGTGCGCGGGACGACCTCGACGCGCCCGGCGGGGCGGGGCATCCGGTGGTCCGCCAGTACGAGCTCTTCGACAGCCTGCTGCGGCACCGGCCCGCGCTGTTCTCCCAGACCGACCACTACCTCGCCGGCGGCGACGTCATCGGCTGGCTGGCCGCCCTCGCCGCGGCCCGGGCGCTGCCGCTGGCCGACGTCCTGGCCCTGCACGCCGTCGACCCGCACGCGGTGGACGTGGACCGGATCCTCGCGGACCTCGCCGCCGCCGACATCCCGCTGCTCTCCCCGGCGGGCGTGCCGGTCTGGTCGAAGCGGGATCTGCAGGACGCCACCCGCGCCGTCCTGCGTACCCAGGCCCTCGGCGACGGGCCGCGCCGGATCCACCTGAACGGAGCCTGCCGGATCATCAGCCTCGGCGCGCACCTGCGGGCCGAGGACGTGGACGCGCCGCACCGGGTCGAGGTGGTGCACGTCGCGGCGCCGGCCGAAGCGCGGCGCAAGCGGCTCAACGCCGGACTCGACGCCGCCGAGTTCGCCTGCCTGCTCGCCCTCACCGAGGAGAACGGACGCGTCCTGCGCGTCGCCAAGAGCCGCCGCCTGCTCTCCAGCTCGGTCTACGCGTACGTCGAAAGCGACGAGACGATCGTCAGCTTCGGCAAGGGCGGGAGCGAGTCGATGACGATCTTCGTCAGGAAGGAGGGCGAGCAGCGCGTCACCGTGCGCAAGATCCTCAGCGAGGCCCTGACCACCGCGCGGTGGAACCCGGACGGCGCGGGCGTGATGCTGCCGCCGTTCGCGAAGGCCAGGAAGCAGGCCGAGTATCTCCAGGCCCTGCCGCACCCGGTCAACGGCTACTTCCCCGAGGTCTACACCCTGCTCGAGCGGGAACTGCCGGTCGCGCCCGAGCAGCAGGCCGAGGGCCGGGCCGTCAACCGGGAAGTCATCTACGAGATGAGCTACGTCGAGGGTGAGGAGGTCAGCCGCTTCGTCGAACGGTACACGCCCCCTCCGGCGGTGGTCGCCCGCCTCTACGAGCAGATCATCCGCGTCCTGAACGACGAGGTGCACACGGTCGGCCGGGTGCCGGCGCCGGGCGAGACGCTGGAGTTCTCCTACTTCCGGAAGATCGAGGAGCGGCTCGAGCTGTGCCGCCGCACCGCGCCCAAGACCTTCGGCGCGCACCTGCTCGACACCGAGCGGATCGTCATCAACGGCGTCTCCTACCTCAACTCCGCGGCGCTGCTGCGCCGGCTGCGCGAGGCGCCGCGTTTTCTCGAGATCCTCGAGCCCGCCTTCCACTGCCTGGTGATGGGCGACACGAACACCGAGAACATCAAGATCCTCGACACCCGCCCGCTGCTGCGCGCTCAGCGGCTGATCGAGTCCGCGGCGCCGCAGGCCGAGATCGACGCGGCGCTCGAGGCCGTGACCGCGGAAACCCTCGGCATCAAGTTCCTCGACCCGCGGTCCATCGGCTTCAAGAGCGACGGCGGCAACACGCGCGACGACGCGATGTACGACAACAAGCCCTGGCACAACTCCATCGGCCACTACGACGAGATCCACTTCGAGCAGTTCAACCTGCGGGTGGAGGCGGCCGAAGGCGCGACGCCCCGGGTGGACGTCACGTTCATCGAGGGCAACCCGTATCAGTGGGCGTACCGCGTGCGCGACGTCGTCGAGCGCGGGAACACCGTCGATACCGCGGCGCCCCGCGGCATGGAGGACTACTTCCGGCCGGTGATGACCGCGGCCCTCGGGCTCGACGACCCGGAATCCACCTACCTCAGGGACGATCCGTACTGGCTGATCCGCTTCGTGTTCATGATGGGGCAGCACTTCACCGCGATGCCGCCCTTCCACTTCCAGAAAGAGCTCGACGACACCCTCACCGACACCTACCAGACCCAGCGCCGCCCGGTCGCCATCTACTGCGAGGGCATCAAGTGGCTGAACTGGGCCCTGCAGATGTTGGAAGGCACCCGGACCGAATTCCTCGGCTTTCCGGTGGAAGGAGCCTCAGCATGACCACGCTCTCCCGCTCGCTCTCGGTTCCGGTGCACGGGCTGGCCGAGCTGACGACCGAAACCCGCGTGATCGCCACGCCGTGGAGCCGCATGGTGCGCGGCATAGGCCTCGGACAGCACCCGATCGGCTACGACCCCGAAGCCGCCGCCCGCATCCGCCACGCGTTCGCCCTCCTCGAAGCCAAGGGCGTCGAGGCCAACCCCTACAGCCGCTTCGCCCGACTGCTCGCGGAGTTCGTACTCGAGGTCGTAGATCCCGACCAGGACCCGGAGCGCCCGGAGACGGCGCGGCTGCTGGCCACCGTCACGGCCGCCGCGCGCGCGGTGCCCAACCCGTACTTCCGGGTCATGGCCGGCTGCATCACCATGGACGCCTGCGCCAAACTCGGCCTCGACCCGGCGCTGCTGACCGACGGTGCGACCGATTTCGCGGCCGAAGTCCTGTCCGACGTCGACACGATCGAGGCCGACCGGATCGAGGACGAGAACGCCGGCCGCCACGGCCACTACGAGAAGCTCTCCGCCTACAGCGCCGTGTTCCTGGCCCTCGGCCAACTCGGCCTGCGCGACCGGTTGGTGAGCGGACCGCGCGACCACGTCGGCGCGGCCCTGGGCCTGCTCGAGAAGATCCCGGCGCCCTTCTTCCGCGGCCGCGGCGGCTCCATGCTGCTCTCCACCGTCTCCCTGCTCGGATACGACGCGACCGAGCCCGGCCGGGACCACCGCGAAGAAGTGCTCGACTACCTCGACCGAGCGGACGAGATCGGCAACCCGCCGGCCTTCCCGCAGCCGATGTCCGAGGCGTTCGTGAAGATCTACCCGCTGCTCACCATGCTCAACGCGACAGCCATGAGCGTGAACCCGGACGCCTACCTCGACCACGGCCGCGACCGGCTGGCGCAGGCGAAGGAGCTGTTCGCCGGCCTCACCCCGGTCGAGAGCACGCACATGGGCCTGTACTACATCATCGCCCTGCACAACCTGGGCAAGCGCGAAGAGCAACTCCCGGACCTCGGCGGATTCGTCGAAACCATCGTCGGCCACGCGGACCGCATCGACCCCGGCTCGGACTACTTCCGCAACGGCATCGCGTACTCCTACATCATCCAGACCGCCATGCTCACCGGCCGGATGGACCTGATCGACGACGACCTGCTGCGCCGCTTCGTCGCCGGCTTCCCCGACCTGGACCGCACCGACGACGACCGCGTCAACCGCCCCTATCCCTTCGCCTACGCCCTGAACGTACTCGCCGAAATCGGCGCCGACCGCCTCCTGTTCGAACCCAACGACGCCTACGCCGGCGCCACCCCCCTCGCCTGGGTCATCGACCGCCTCTCCCCGGCCGCCCGCGCCGAGCCCCGCCTCTACATGCTCCACCACGCCCTCATCAGCTACAGCCTGCGCCTGCGCGACCCCCGGCGCGGCGAGACGGCACTGTTCCGGAAGTTCGGCGAGGCGCGCTTCGGCGGGCAGGGCTGAGCTGGTGTGGGAGCGCGGCTCCC
>FSXZ01001292.1_pt1 | contig 15781 bp, 16 predicted proteins | sample 1638121 | NCBI WGS metagenome assembly FSXZ01 (sample SAMEA3914788, study PRJEB12502) | metagenome | biome: forest; material: soil | place: Canada | collected 2011-07-03 | depth 0.1 m
GTCAACCACCCCTACGGCGGCGACCTGAGCTGGACCGCGCCGATGCAGCGGCGGCCGCCGCTGCTCGAGGTATGGCACTGGAGCTGGCTGGACCCGCGCTGGACGATCCCGCTGAGCTGGTGGCTGGCCTGGGACCCCTCGGCCATCCCGGTCGGCGGCAGCGACTGGCACCGGCCGGGCTCCGACGCCCCGCCGGGTGCCCCGACCACCTGGGTCGAGGCGGAGTCCCGCGACCCGGCGGCGGTCCTGGCCGCGCTCGCCGCGGGCCGGACGGCGGTGTCGGCCGGGCGCGACGGCCCGGTCCTGCTCCGGGTCGGCGACGAGCTGGTGGCCAGCGCGGCCGACGGGACGATCCTGGCCGGGCCGGAGGGCCCGAAGGCCCGGGTCCGCGGGCCGCTGGCCAAGTTCCCCGCCGCCCCCGGTTACCACCGGCTGGTCGACTCCGCCGGCGGCACCCTGGCCCTGACCGGCTGAGCCGCCGGGCGGCGCACCCGCCCGGCGGCCGGGCCGCGGGACCGCTCCCCCGCCCCGGGCGCCCCCGCGGCCCGGGGCGGCGCGCTCAGAACACCTTGAGCTGCTGGGCGGCTTCCAGGCTGGCGGCGTCGCCGGTGAATGTGACCCCGGGCTCGCGCCAGCTCGCGCGCTGGGTGATCGAGTTCAGGAACTCCGGTGCCCCGCAGGTCACCCGGGCGCGCACCGCGCCGGTGCCGGCCGTTATGGTCCGGGCGGCCGGCCCGGAGATGACGAACTCGATGGCGCCGTCGAAGGTGCTCAGCACCCCGGCGTTCTGCTGCGGCAGCGCGGGCGCCACCCAGTCCAGGGCGGAGGCCAGGCGCAGCTCGCCCGCGGGCGGCGGCGGCCCGGCCAGCGGCCCGCGCGGCGCGAACAGGTCGGCCCGGATGTGCACGTAGTGGTCGAAGCTGAAGGCGGCCGGGATCAGTGACAGCGGGTAGGTCCCGAGGTCCCCGAGCGGGAGCTCGTCCGCCAGCCCGTCGAAGGTGGCCAGGATCCCCAGCGCCTGGCTGCTGACCGACGCGTAGTCGGCCAGGACCTGGGCCGGGCTCAGCCCGCGGCGGCTCTCGACGTAGACGTCCTGGGCCCGCTCGGTCGGCAGCCCGGTGACGTCGGGCAGCTGCGTCGGGTCGACGACGGCCCAGTACAGCGCGCCCAGGTGCGCCACCAGGTCCTGTACCGACCAGCCGGGACATCCGCTCTCGGACTTCCAGTCGGCCTCGTCCAGCTGAGCGCCGATATCGAGCAGGGCCGCCCGGTCCGCGCTGAGGGCATCGATGACGTTCGTCATTGTGGTGCTCCTTGAGATAGTGTTGCTATGTGAGATACCTGGACTATACGGAGACCGGGGACGCGCTGGCAAGTGCCTTTCGCGCCGGGCCCCTGGTAGCCCGCGTCCGGCCGGCGTGACCGCGATGGAAGCGGGTGATGTTGCGCCGGCGGCCGGCGGCGGCTACATATGGGGCGTGCCAGATGCTGACCGCCGGACGTCGCTGCGGGCCGAGCAGGTCGCCCAGACCCGGGGCGCGCTGCTGGCCGCGGGCCGGCGGCTGTTCGGCCGCGACGGCTTTGCCGCGACCTCCGTGGAGGACCTGGCCCGGGAGGCGCGGGTCACGACCGGGGCGCTGTACCACCACTTCGCGACCAAGACGATGCTCTTCGAGGCCGTCTTCGAGCAGGCCCATGCCGAGCTGATGGCCGCCTCGGCGCAGGCGGCGGAGGGCGCGACCAGCGGCACCGAGATCCTGTCCCGCGGCTTCGAGAAGTTCCTGGACGCCGTGCTCCAGCCCGACCTGCAGCAGATCATCATCATCGACGCGCCGGCCGTCCTGGGGCTGGCCCGGTTCACCGAGCTGGACGAGCGCCATGCCTACCCCGACATCGTCGCCATCCTCAAGTTCGCGGTGAACGCCGGCGAGCTGCGAGTCGACGACCCCGAGACGGTGGCGCGCCTGCTGCTGGGCGCGCTGACCCGCGGCGGCATGCTGATCGCCAACTCCGCCGACCCGCGCCAGGCCCGCGACGCGGTGGCCGCGGCCATCCGCGCCCTGCTGGGCGGCCTGGCCGCCCCGCAGGCCAGCTAGCCGGGCGGGGGGAGCCGGCCGGGCGTGGTGACGCCGGCCTCATAGGCGAACACGACGAGCTGGGCCCGGTCGCGTCCGCCGAGCTTGCTCAGCAGCCGGCTGACGTGCGTCTTGACCGTGGGGATGCTGAGGTACAGGCGGCCGGCGATCTCGGCGTTGGACAGCCCGGCCGCGACCTGGACGAGCACTTCCCGCTCGCGCTCGGTGAGCAGCCCGAGCGCCGCGCCCGGCGCCGGCCCGGGCCGGGGGCTGCGCGCGAACTCGGCAATCAGGCGGCGGGTGATGCTGGGCGTCAGCAGGGCATCACCGCCGGCGATGACCCGGATGGCGTCCAGCAGCTGTTCGGGCGGGGTGTCCTTGAGCAAGAACCCGCTGGCCCCCGAGCGCAGCGCCTCGAAGACGTGCTCGTCCTCGTCGAAGGTGGTCACGATGAGGATGCGGGGCGGGCGGCCGTCGCCGTCACCGTCACCGTCCAGGATGACCCTGGTCGCCTCCAGCCCGGGCATGATGGGCATCCGGATGTCCATCAGCACGACGTCCGGCTGCAGGGCGCGGGCCTGGCGCACCGCCTGGATGCCATCCGCGGCCTCGCCGACGACGTGCAGGTCCGGCGCGGAGTCGACCAGCACCCGGAACCCGGCCCGGACGAGGGCCTCGTCGTCGGCGATCAGCACCCGGATCCCGTCCCCCGGCGGGCCGCCGGGGCTAGTCATGGCCGGCCCCGTCATCGCCGGCACCGCCGCCAGGGACACCACTGTCGGGAACGCCACTGCCGGGAACGCCACTGTCAGGGGCACCGCCGTCAGGGGCACCGCGCCGCCGGACGGGCAGCCGCGCGACCACCTCGAACCCGCGCCCGGCCCGGGCGCCGGCCGTGAGCGAGCCGCCGAGTAGCGCGGCCCGCTCCCGCATGCCGGTCAGCCCGAATCCGCCCGCGCCGTCCGGCCCGGCCGCGGGCGCGCGCCCGGCCCCGTCGTCCGTGACGCTGAGGATGAGGTGGTCGGGGCCGTGCTCGACCGCGACCCGGGTGCGGGCCCCGGGGGCGTGCTTCATGACGTTGGTCAGCGCCTCCTGGGCGATGCGGTAGGCCGACAGCTCGACCGCCGCCCCGTAGCGGCGGGGCGATCCCGTGCACTGGTAGGAGACCTCCAGCCCGCCGCCGCGCAGCTCGCCGATCAGCGCGGGGAGGTCGCCGAGCGCCGGGGCCGCCGTCTCCCCGGCGCTCACGGGGTCCCGGGTCTGGCGCAGGATCCGGCGGAGCTCGCCGAGGGCCGAGCGGCTGGCCGACTCGATGGCAGCCAGCGCGGACCGGGCCTCCTCGGGCTGCTCGTCCAGCAGCAGCCGGGCCACGCCGGACCGCACCGCGATGGCGCTCAGGCTGTGCGACACCACGTCGTGCACGTCGCGGGACAGGCGCAGCCGCTCCTCGGCCCGGGCCCGGGCCTCGCGGTCCGCTTCCCGGTGCCGCGCCTGCGCTTCCAGCTGCTGCCGGTAGCCGCGCCGCACCCGGGCCATGTCGCCGGCGATCCAGGCCGGGATGACGGCGAGCAGCTGGACCGCGTCCTGGCCCTGGCCCGGGTGCAGGTGCAGGCCCAGCGGCAGCACCGCCCAGGTGATCAGCCCGGCTGCGCTCGCCGCCGCCAGCGAGGCCCGGCGGCCGCACCGGTCGGCGGCGGTGAAGACGGCGATCGCGAGGTTGGGGCCGGCGTTGCTGACGTACGGGGTGAACCGCACGCCGGCCAGCGTGGCGGCCACGAGGACCGCGGTGACCAGGGCCACCGTCGCCAGCGGCCACCGCCGCCGGACGATCAGCGGCGCCGCGGCCAGGACCCCGAAGGCGGCCACGGCCGGCCGCGAGCCGATCCCGGACACCGCGCCGGCCAGGACGGGGATCGTCAGGGCCGCGAAGCAGGCGGCGGCGATGACACCGTCCACGGCATCGGGCGCGGCCCGGCGGCGCAGGCCGCGCAGGCGGCTCAGGCGGCGGCCCAGGCCGGCCAGCCACGGCGGCCACGCCTGCCCGGCCGGCTCCAGCCCTATCCCCATACCCCGACCGTAGCCCGGCCGCGGGGCTCCGGGATCGGCCTGGAGTCGCGAGCGTTCCTCATCCTGGAGAATGACCGGAGGGCCGGCCGCGCCCCGAGGATGACGGTGATTCGGGACTTCCGCCCGACGCGCCGGGGCGGCCCGGGCGGCCAGCGTGGACGCATGAACACTTTGCCCCGCCGGGTCCGCCAGCAGATGTCTGTGTCCCTGACCGCCCTGGCCGCGTCGGTCTTCGCCGCCGGCGTCGTGATCGGCCTGATCGAGTACCTGGACCGGTCGCCGGTCCGGGAGAAGTTCGTCCCCGGCAGCTCGGCCTGGTGGCCGCAGCTCGGCGTGGCCGTGGCGGCCTGCGGCCTGCTGGCCCTGGGCCAGTGGCGGCACCGGCGGCGGTTCGGCCGCGGCAGCGGGCGGCTGTGGCTGCTCGCGCCGCTCGGCCAGTCTGCCGCCCGGCGCGTGGCCCGGACCTGCTCCGCGGCCCCGGGCCGGGCGGCGGCCGCGCTGCTGCCGTCCGCGCTGTTCCTCTACGGATTCTGGCGCGCGGGCAAGCAGGTGATCGGCGGCCTGGACCCGAACGCCACCGTCAACGCGTGGGGCGGGCCCACCTACATCGGCGCCATGGCCTGCCACTACCTCGACCTGCTGGTCCTCATGGCGCTGGCCGCCTGGCTCATCGACAAGCTGCTTTCGCCGGACCCGCGGGCCGGGGCCAGCTCCGTGACCGCGGCCGGCCGGCCGCGGCAGGCGGCGGGAAACCGATCGTGATCATGAAGGACGACCCGCCCCGGGCGAGCCCGGGGCGGGTCTTTGCCGTCGGGCGCGGCGCCGCGTTACCCGCGGCGCCAGCCCGGCAGGGTGCGCGCCCCGAGCGACAGGCCCGCCGCGATGACCACCTGGACCGCGACCACCACGAGGAACCCGTCGCGCATCCCGACGCCGTCGCCGGCCAGCGCGATGAACAGGCTGCCCAGGGTGGCCACGCCCAGCGCCAGGGCGACCTGCTGGGTCGTGGTCAGCACGCCGCTGGCCGCCCCGGCCGAGGCCGGGGGCACCTCAGACAGCACGACGCCGAACAGCGGGCTCATGACCAGCCCCTGTCCCAGCCCGGCCACCACCATGCCCGGCGCCAGCAGCAGGACCGGCACGTGCGGCCAGGCGGCCAGGACCGTCGCGCCGATGATGAGCAGCCCCGCGGCCTGGGCGATCGCGCCCGCGGCGAGGACCCGGGCGCCGAACCGGCGCAGCAGCCGGGACGTGGACAGCGAGGCGAGCAGGAAGGCCGCGGCCATGGGCGCGAGCCCGGCCCCGGCGGCCAGCGCGCTGTCGTGCAGCCCCTGCTGCACGAGCAGGGCGTAGCTGAACATGAAGGCGCCGAATCCGGCGAAGAACGGCAGCGCCAGGCTCAGCCCGCTGCGCATGCTGCGGTGGGCCAGCAGCGACGGCGGGACGAGCGGGACCCGGCCGCTGCGCTCGATGCGGACCTCGACCGCCGCGAACGCGGCCAGGGCCAGCGGCGCTACCGCCAGCAGTGCGATCGTCCAGGCCGGCCAGCGCAGCGCGGGCCCCTCGGTCAGCGGGATGAGCAGGGCCAGGACGGTGACGCCGAGCAGGACCGTGCCGTGGTAATCGACCCGGGCGGCGTGACCGGACCGGCTCTCCGGGACGTGCCGCCGGGCCAGGATCAGGCCGGTCACGCCGATCGGGACATTGACCAGGAAGATCGGCCGCCAGCCGGTGCCGTCGATGTTGGCCGACACCAGCAGGCCGCCGAGCAGCTGGCCGACCACCGCGGCCAGGCCGCCGGTCGCGCCGTACCGGGCCAGGGCGCGGGCGCGGCGCTGGCCCTGGGTGGCGGCCTGGATGGTCGACAGGACCTGCGGCACCATCAGCGCGGCCGACGCGCCCTGGGCTGCCCGCGCCGCGACCAGGACCAGCGCGCTCGGGGCCAGGCCGCAGGCCAGCGACGTCAGGGTAAACGCGGCCATCCCGGCCAGGAACAGCCGGCGGCGGCCGAACGCGTCGCCGAGCCGGCCGCCCACCACTAGGAGCAGCGCGTACGCCGAGGCGTAGGCCGAGACGACCAGCTCCAGGAGCGGCGCGCTCGCGTGCAGGTCCCGGTCGATGGTGGGCAGCGCCACGTTGACGATGAAGAAGTCGACCATGGGCAGCAGGACGCCGACCAGGATGATGGCCAGCCCGGTCCCGGTCAGCGCGGTCCCCGCGGCCGGAGGGGCAGGAGAGGCCGGGCGGGCGGCAGAGGCGGGGCGAGCCGGTGGTGCGGGAGAAACAACAGGACGTGGAGCGGTGTTCAGTTGCGAGGACATGCACCCAGCGTGGCCCGGATTCTTAGCCAGGTACTAGAGCCTGCTTATACGGGTACTAGCGCTACCTGGCAACAGCAGTGAACATAGGTGATACTAGTAGTCATGAGCACCCAGCCAGTGGCCCAGGCCCCGCGGCGGCGGGAGCTGGCCGCCTTCCTGCGCAGCCGCCGGGAGCGGATCTCCCCGGAGGAGGCCGGCCTGCCGCCGGCCCCGCGGCGCCGGACCCCGGGGCTGCGCCGCGAGGAGGTCGCGACCCTGGCGGGCGTGGGCGTGACCTGGTACACGTGGCTGGAGCAGGGCCGGGACATCAACGCCTCGCCCCAGGTCCTGGGCGCTGTCGCGCGGACCCTGGCCCTCGACCCGCATGAGCGCGAGCACCTGTTCCGGCTGGCCGAGGTGGCCGACGCCAGCCCGGAGGCCGAGTGCCAGTCGCTGCCCCCGACCACCCAGCTGCTGCTGGGCAAGCTGGACCCGTACCCGGCCATGGTCCGCAACGGCCGGTTCGACACGCTCGGCTTCAACCGGTCCTACGAGCGGATGGTCGGGAACCTGTCCGGGCTGCCGTTCGAGGACCGGAACACCCTGTGGCGGGCCTTCACCAGCCCGTCCGTGCGGGCCGCGATCGTCGACTGGCCCCAGCAGGTCCGGCGCCTGGTGGCGGAGTACCGGGCCGCGATGGCCGAGCACGTGGCCGACCCGGCCTGGAAGTGCCTGGTCACCCGGCTGCTGGAGGCCTCGCCCGAGTTCGCCGAACTGTGGGGGCGGCATGAGGTGGCGGCCCCGGAGAACCGGACCAAGCACTGGCTGCACCCGGAGGTCGGGCTGCTCCGCCTGAACTACACCCACCTGTGGCTCGGCCAGCGGCTGAACTGCCGGCTGATCACCTACACCCCGGCTGACGACGAGACCGCGGCCCGGCTGGAGCACCTGAGCCTGCTCGACCCGGCGCCCCTGGAGCTCACGCCGGCGTGATGCGGAAGACCGGGTAGCCGGGGGCGATGGCCAGGAGCTGCTCGTCGGTGGCGTCCGGGCCGACGCCGTCGAAGAAGATGCCGACCTCCATCTTCCAGTTGCGCAGGTAGGCCCGGAGCAGCTCGGGCTTGTCGGAGTCGGCCAGCTCGACCGCGGTGAACCGCTCCACCCGGCGGCCGATGTGCAGCTCTCCGCCCCCGGCGGCGCGCAGGTTGCGCACCCACTGGGTCTGGCCGCGCGGTGCGACCAGGTAGCTGCCGCCCGCATGGCGCAGCGGGTTGACCGGCGTCATCCGCCACTCGCCGCTGGTCCGCCCGCGGACCCACAGGACCCGGCTCCCCTTGAGGCTGAGCCCGGCCCTGGCCAGGGCCGCGACCAGCGAGTTGAAGAAGCCGTTCGTGATCCGCCCCAGCGTGGTGGCGGGCCTGACGTAGCGGCTGGGCTCCGGGGTGGCGTGCTCGGTCATGGCTGCTCCTTCGGTTCCTTCGGTCCGGCCGGCCAGCCGGCCGCTCAGCTCGAGAGCGGTGCTCTCGCTTAAGATCAGTGTTCACCGTCGGGCCGCAGAAGTCAAGAGCACTGCTCTCTAATTTGAACGCTGCTCTCCGAAGTGGCACACTGTCAGCCATGAGGCAGCGGCACCAGGCGGCGGACACCCGGCGGCGGGCGTGAGGGCCACAGCCCGGCAGCGGGCGCGGGCCGAGATCACCGCGGAGATCAAGGACGAGGCCCGGCGGCAGCTGGCCGCCACCGGCGCGCAGCTCTCGCTGCGGGCGGTGGCCCGCGAGCTGGGCATGGTCTCGTCCGCCCTGTACCGGTACTTCCCCAGCCGCGATGACCTGCTGACGGCCCTGATCATCGACGCCTACGACGCCCTGGCGCTGACCGCCGAGGAGGCCGACGCGGCCGCGGCGGCCGTGCCCGGGTCCGGCGCCCGGGACCGCTGGCGGGCCTGCTGCCACGCGATCCGCGGCTGGGCCCGGGCCCACCCGCACGAGTACGCCCTCATCTACGGCTCCCCCGTGCCGGGCTATCACGCCCCGCAGGAGACCGTCGCGCACGCCGCCCGGGTCGCCACCGCCCTCGCCATCCTGCTCACCGGCGCCGCCGGGGCCGGCTCCGGCGAGCGGCTGCCGGGGCAGCTGGCGGGTCAGGCCGGGCTGCTGGCCGACGCCGTGGCCCCCGGCGTGCCCGCCGACGTCGTGGCCCGCGGGCTGATCGCCTGGACCCAGCTCTTCGGCATGATCAGCTTCGAGCTGTTCGGCCAGCTGGTCGGCAGCGCCGACCCGGCCGATGACTTCTTCGGCTTCGCCATCGAGCAGACCGCCGACCTGGTCGGCCTCCCGGCGAGCTGAGCCGCCTGCCCGGATCGGCCACAATGGCAGGGCACCGGCACCCGGGAGGACCCATGGCCAGAATGAACCGCTGGGCAATAACGCTGCCCCTGCACGGCCTGCCCCTCAGCGAGCAGCGGGAGCTCGTCACCGCGCTGCCCGTCCTCGGCTACACCGATGCGTGGTCGAGCGAGCTGGCCGGGACGGACGCGTTCTCGCCGCTTGTGCTGGCGTCGCAGTGGGCGCCGGAACTGCGGCTGGGCACGGCCATCGCCGGGATCTTCACCCGCGCGCCCGTCGCGCTGGCGCTCAGCGCCGGCACGCTGGCCCAGCTGGCTCCCGGCCGGTTTGTGCTGGGCCTCGGCACGTCCTCGCAGGTCGCGGTGGAGCAGTGGAACGGCATCCCGTTCACCCGGCCGCTGCAGCGGTCGCGGGACATGCTGCGGTTCCTGCGCGCGGCGCTGGCCGGGGAGAAGGTCACCCGGCAGTACGAGACGTTCTCGGTGAACGGGTTCCGCCTGGACCCGGCGCCCGAGGTACCGCCGGCCCTGGCCCTGGCCGCGCTGCGGCCGGGGATGATCAGGGTGGCCGTCCGGGAGGCCGACGCGGTCATCACCAACTGGCTGGCGCCCGCGGACGTGCCCCGGGTCCGCTCGGTGGCCGGCGAGGACGTCGAGCTGCTGGCGCGGGTGTTCGTCTGCCCGACCACCGACACCGACGTGGCCCGGGCCGTCGGCCGCCGGGTGGTGGCCGCGTACCTGACGGTGCCGGCCTACGCGGCGTTCCACGAGTGGCTCGGCCGCGGTGAGCTGCTGGCGCCGATGCAGAAGGCGTGGGCGGCGGGCGACCGGCGCGGCGCGCTGGAGGCCCTGCCCGACGAGGTGATCGACGACCTGATCGTGCACGGCCCGCTGGAGTACTGCCGGGAGCGGGTGGCGGAGTTTCACGCGGCCGGCCTGGACACCCCGATCATGCAGCTGCTGCCCGCCCCCGGCGCGGACCTGGCCACCTCGCTGCGCAAGCTGGCCCCGGCCTGACCGCCCGGCCCGGCCTACCAGCTGCTGGGGATGTCCTGGCCGTACCAGGCCCGGAGGATCTGGTGCGCGATGGAGACCGGGGCCGGCAGCCGGATCGTGCCGCGGGCGATGGCCTCGCCGAGCTCGGCCCGGCTGTACCAGTGGGCCTCGGTGATCTCGTCGTCGTCGGTGCGCAGCTCCAGGTCGCCGACGGCCTCGGCCCGGAAGCCGAGCATCAGGCTCTGCGGCATCGGCCAGGGCTGGCTGCCGAGGAAGCGGACCCGGTCGACGGCGAGGCCGACCTCCTCGCTCACCTCGCGGACCACGGCCTGCTCGGCGGACTCCCCCGCCTCCACGAAGCCCGCCAGGATGGAGACGCGGGTGGCCGGCCAGGCCGCGTTCCGGGCCAGGAGGGCGCGGTCGCTGGGATCGGTGACCAGGACGATCATGGCCGGGTCGACGCGGGGGAACTCGTCGGTGCCCTCGACCGTGCAGCGGCGGGCGTGCCCGGAGGACACCGGCACGCTGGGCTCGCCGCAGTTAGGGCAGAAGTGATGGGTGTCGTGGAAGTTGGCCAGCGCCACGGCGTGCGTCATGAGCCCGGCGTCGCGGTTGCTCAGCAGCGGGCCGGCCTCCCGCAGCGGGGCCGGGCGGACCCCGGCGGCGCCGCCGGGCAGGGCGGCCGGGTCGGGCAGCGGGCCGTCGACACCGAAGAAGATCGTGCCGTCGGCGGCCACGCCGAGCAGGAACTGGACGCCGTCCGGCGCCTGGCCGGGCCGGATGAAGGCCAGCTCGGCGCCGCCGCCCGTTTCCCGGAGCAGGGCCTGGCCCTTCTGGACCACCACGACGCGGGTGTCCGGGCTCGCCCAGGCTTCGGCCAGCCAGGCGTCGTCGGCGCGCTTCAGGCCGGACCGGTCAACCTCGCCCCGCGACAGCACCAGCTCGCCCAGCTCGCCGCCGGTCCGCGTGGTGTCCGGCACCGCGGTGTCCGGCGGCTCGGTGGTCTCGGCGCTCACCGGGACGCCGCGTTGTGTTCGATGGGGCCGCGCACGTCCATGGGCATCCTTGTCTGTCAGTCCTGTCCCTGCTGGAAACTCTAACTGCCGCCCGGACCGGGACTCGGGCGGGCAACCGGGGCCAGGCGGCCAGGGCGCTAGTCGCCGACCGGCGCGGGCGCGCGGGCCGGGGCCGCGTCCCGGCTGGCCAGCCAGCCGGCCTCGGCCTCTCCCATCGGGGTGGACGGGGCGGCCCGGGTGAACGGCCAGATCTCCTCGGCGATGGCCCGCCAGTTGGCCGTCGCCTTGATGTCGCCGAGCAGCGCGAACAGGCCCAGGTTGATGCGCTGCAGGATGACGTAGGACCGCGGGATGCTGGCGTACTGCGCCACCGGCCGGCGGACGTCGAAGAACCGCCGGACCACGGCCGAGGCGTAGTCACCGGTCACCCTGATCACCTTGGACTCGCGCACCAGCTCGTAGAACAGGGCCAGGTCGGCCACGATGTCCTCGGTGCTCAGCGGCGCGCCCGGCGTGATGAAGCCGGCCTCTTCCAGGCCGGCCCGGAACTCCTCCGGCTGGTCGCTCACGCACAGCGTCCGGACCATGTCCATGAGCGGCTGCAGGTCCGCGGCGCTGAAGTACTTCACCAGGCCGAAGTCCAGGAACGTGACCCGGCCCTGCCCGTGGAACAGGTAGTTGCCCGGGTGCGGGTCGCCGTTGAAGGCGTGCAGCTCGTACAGGCTGCGGAAGACGAAGCGGTAGATGGTCTCCCCGGCCAGGTCCCGTTCTTCCTGGGACCACGTCTGCAGGTCGGCGAACCGGGCGCCGTCCGACAGCTCGGTCGTGACCACCCGGCGGGTCGACAGCTCGTCGATGACGGCCGGGATGATGATCGTCGGGTGGCCCTGGTAGTAGGCGGCGATCAGCCGCTGGTTGCTGGCCTCCCGGCGGTAGTCCAGCTCCTCCAGCACCCGCTCCCGGAGCTCCGCGAGCAGCGCGTCGACGTCCTGGTGCGGGGCGGTGATCTTGAGCATCCGGCGCAGCAGGGCGACGTTGTCCAGGTCGGCGGCCATTGTCTCGGCCACGCCGGGGTACTGGACCTTGACCGCGACGGCCCGGCCGTCGCGGGTGATGGCCCGGTGCACCTGGCCGATCGAGGCCGCCGCGATGGGCTCGGGGTCCCACTGCGCGAACACGGCCTCGGGCGGCTGGCCCAGCTCCTCGGTGATGACCTGGGCGGCCAGCTCCGGGCTCATGGGCGGGATGCTGTCCTGCAGCCGGCTCAGCGTCCGGCGGACCGGCGGGGCCAGCCCGTCATCCACGTAGCTGGCCATCTGGCCCAGCTTGACCAGCACCCCCTTCATGGTGCCCAGCGTCGCGGTGACGTCCTGCGCGGTCTGCAGGGCGAGGTCGTTGCGGAGCCGCTCCCGGTTCTCGCCGGCCGCCGCGAACAGCCGCGGCGCGCTGCTGGCGTAGCGGGCGCCGCCCCGGATGACCAGTGCCGCGGTCGACAGGCCGCGGGTGAAGCGCAGCGCGCCGACCCGCCGGCGGACGAGGGCGGCGGCCACCGCGGCGGCCGCCGCCGTGCCGGCCACGCCGACGGCCAGGGTGCGGTAGCTGCGCTTCCGGTTCGGGCGGCGGCTCATGCGCGCTGCGCGGCGCGGATCCGGAGCGCGACCCGCTGCCGGGCTTCCAGGACGCCGGGCTCCCCCAGGTAGACGACGTCGAGGACGCCGAGCGCCTGCCGGATCTCCTCCTGGCGGGCCGGGGTCAGCGGCGGGGCCGCGTAGCCGTAGAGGTCCCGGGCCCAGGCCGGCAGCGACGCCACGGCGCCGTCCCGGACGTCCTGCCAGATCTCGGCCAGGTCCTCGTCCAGGCCGGGCGGGTCGAGCAGGTAGGCCATGGACTCCGCGGCCGCCGGGGTGGCGCGCAAGACGGGCCGGACGCTCTCGATGTACGCGCCGAGCTCGGCGGTGCCGCGCGGGACCTGGTCCGCGGGGACGCCCAGGAGCTCGGCCGCGATGGCCATCTCGGCCACGTAGCGGTCTGCGTCGGCGGGCGTTAGCCCGGCGCCGAACAGGTCGGCGGCCGCGATGGCCGAGTCGACGAGCGCGGCATGCACCCACAGCAGCAGCGCCGGGTCGCCCGCCGCGTAGTCCTGGCCGGTCACGGTGTCGGTGCCGGTCACGCGCTCGTGGATGCGCCGGACCCGGGCCGCCGCCCGCTCCACCGCGGCCCGCTCGCCGAAGGTCACCGTGGTCGTGTAAGCCGTCGTCGCGGCCAGCCGGCCGACCGGGTCCTGGCGCCAGTCGCTGTGCTGGTCGACGCCCGCCATGGCCAGCGGGTGCAGCGCCTGGAGCAGCAGCGCGCGCAGCCCGCCGACGATCCCGGACAGGTCCCCCGACAGCCGCCAGGCCACGCTGCCCGGCCCGAAGAAGCCGTCATCGGCCGGGTCCTCGGGAATGGCGGACGCCTGCGCCGCCGCGGCCCGCTCGACCAGCCCGACCGCCGCCGCGTACCGGTCCGGGTCGTAAGCGGGGGCCGCGGGAAGCTGACCAGATCCGTCATGTGGGCTCATCTCTTCACGCTACCTACCGCCCGCCGCTGCCCGGCCCGCCGCCGGCGGGCTAGCCGCCGAACCAGCCGGGGACGTCCAGGCGGAAGACGTCCTCGCCGGTCACCGTGCGGAGGTCGTCCTCCAGCGCGCGCAGTCGGCCGGGGCCGATGGCCTGCGCCCAGCGGGCGCGCAGGTCATCGAAGATCGCGGCCGAGCGGGCCAGGGCGTCTAGCGCCTGCGGGGTCAGCCGGACAACCTTGCGCCGGGCATCGGCCGGGTCGGCGGCGCGCTGCAGGTAGCCGAGCTGCTCCAGGGCGTCGACCGTCTTGCCCGCGGCCTGCTTGGAGATCCCCAGCCGGCGGCCCAGGCCGGCCGCGGTCGTGCCGTCGAGGCCGACCGCCTGCAGGACGAAGCCGTGCATGGGACGCAGGTGCGGGTGCCCCTGCCGCGCCAGCTCGGCGTGCACCCCGTCGATCAGGGTGCGGAAGCCCAGGAACAGCCGCAGCGGCAGCTCGAAGCCCGGCGGGTCCGCGGAGTCAGTTGACACGATCGACAACCTGGTTTACGTTTTCGACAACCATGTTGTCCATGTTAGGAGATCCCGCCATGACCGTCACCCAGACCCCCGCCCGCGCCGGCGGCCCCGCCGCCAGCACCGTCATCCGGGACGCCGACAGCCGCCGGACCCAGGTGCCCAGCGGCCTGGTCACGACCCTGGCCTCCCCCGCCCAGGGCGGCTCCGGGCTGGTCGTGTGGCGGATGGACATCGCCCCCGGCGCGGCCGGGCCGGCGCACGCCTACGACACCGAGCAGGTCTGGACGGTGATCGCCGGCCAGGCCACCGTCGAGCTGGACGGCGGCCCGGTCACCGTCGGCGCCGGCGACACCCTGGTCATCCCGGCCGGGGCGACCCGCCAGATGATCGCCGGCCCGCGGGACGGCGTCTCCGCGATCAGCGTCACGCCAGCCGGCCCGCACGCCTACTCCCCGGCCCCCATCCAGGTCGGGCCGCACTGCGCCACCCCGGCCGGCGACAAGCTCATCCCGGCCTGGGTCGTCTAGCCCCGCCCGCCGCCCGCCCGCGCCGCGGTGGACGGCAGGCGCGGGGTGACGGCCCGGATGAGGACCAGCGCCCAGGTACGGAACGGCTTCCACGGCTCGGCCAGCTCACGGAGCCGGGCCGGGGTGGCCGGGCCGCCCAGGCCGTAGAGCTCCCCGGCCAGGGCCAGTCCCCGGGCCTCGCCGGCGGGCAGGACGTCGGCGAAGCCCGTCGCCCGGATCACGATGAGCTCGCTGTAGAACGGCCCGATGCCGCTGATGACCCGCACCTGCGCGGCGGCCTGCTCCGGGCCGAGGGCCATCAGCCGGCCCGGGTCGAGGAGCCCGTCCAGGGCCGCGCGGGCCACCCCGTGCAGCCGCTCGATCTTCTCCGGCGGCACGCCCGGGAAGGACTCGACGCCCAGCAGGGCCTCCGGCGCGGGGAAGGCGGGCAGCTGCTGGCCGGCCAGGTCGAAGGACGCGCCGTGGGCCTGGCCCAGCCGGTCGCGGACCGGGCGCATCTGGCGGGCCGACCGCCGGGCGCTCAGCACCGACCAGGCCGCCGCCTCGTAGGGCGAGTAGAACAGCGGCGGCCGCAGGCCCGGCGCGGCGGCCTGCAGGCGGCCGATGACCGGATCGCGCTCGCCGACAGCCAGGAAATCCTGCCCGTCGTAGTCGAGCGACAGGACCCGCTCCACCTGCCGCTGGACGGCGGCCAGGTCCAGGTCGTCCCCGTAGGCCACGGCGTGCACGGCCCCGCGGTCGTCCTGGCGGAGCTCGACCCCGGCGTACCGGGCGTAGCCGTCCACGCCGAACGCGAGCCGCATCACGCCGTCCCAGCGGCTGTCATCGCGCTGGCCGAATCCGAACGTGGCCGACTCCTGGAGCGAGAACGGCCCCCGCGGCGTGATGACAAACGACTGGCCGCCTGACGGCTGAGCAGGCACTGGCCCTCCCCCGGCTTGGTTGCGCTAGCCCCGAGCCTCCCACCCGGGCCCGACATTCCCGGTACATTCCCGGCCCGCCGGCGTCCTGGTCCGCACTCCCGGCCCGCCGGCGTCCCGGTCCGCACTCCGGCCCGCCGGGTATCGCGGCACCGGGCGGCGGCCCGCCCCGGCCCGGCCGCCGGGCCGTCAGGATCGGGCAGGCGGCGGTGCGAGCGTGTAGCTGACCTCGACCTGGTCCGCGGAGCGGTTGGCGGTGAGGGCGACGCTGTCGCCGGGCAGCAGGGCGTGGTCGTCGATGAGCGGGTCGCCGGCGGCGGTGAAGCTGACGCGGTGGCTGAGCAGGGCCAGGGCGCCCGCCGGGCGGCCGAGGTCGCGGGCGTCGGCCGGGCTCAGGGCCGTGGGGGTGATCGTCTCGCTGGCCCGCGCGACGGCCAGGCCGCGGTCGGCCAGCAGCGTGTA
>FSXZ01000433.1_pt1 | contig 15754 bp, 13 predicted proteins | sample 1638121 | NCBI WGS metagenome assembly FSXZ01 (sample SAMEA3914788, study PRJEB12502) | metagenome | biome: forest; material: soil | place: Canada | collected 2011-07-03 | depth 0.1 m
GCTCATAACGGGCTCGATCCTTCCAAAAGATCAAGCCTGGATCAACTCCGGTACGCTTCACCTTTGACTTCAATCTTGAAACCCCAACCCACCCACCCACGCAACGGGTGGGTGGGCGGCCAGACTCCCCGCGGGCTCGCCGCAGCGAGCCCACGCGCCAACCAGAACAGCTCGTCCTGGACCAACCAGGTCGATGGCGGTTCGGCTACCTGACTGACCAGATGATCTGACGCGTGCACACAAAAGCCTCCAGGCCCTGGAGAAGGGCACCAGGGCCTGGATAGCGGCGTAGAACGAGGACCCAAGCCGCTCGTCTGGAAGAAGTCCAGCGACGACGTCCTCAGCTCAGTCGCCCAAAATATGAAGAGAATTCAGACGCGGCACACTAGTCGAGAATCACGTCGCTCAGCGCCTCGAGGTCGACCGGCGAGCGCCCCGGGAAGGTCACGAAGCGCGGGCGCGGCCACAGCTCCCACATGCCGAACTCGTGCTCAAGCGGCTCGAGCGGCTCGGGCGCGCGCTCCGCGTCCTCGTCGTCGCACCCGTGCCGCGCCTTGGGGCGCGGGTCATCAGCAAAGCCGTTCATCGGATTCTTCTCTCGCTCGTGACAGAGGATTGGCACTCGCGGGCGAGACCCGCGGCGGCGCGCGGCGGTACCGGCCGCGGGCACGCGTGGCCCGCGGGGTGGTGCCCGCGCGGACGCGGATCTCTCAATCCGTCACGTACGACTGACGCACTTGCCCAGCAGCACCGGCGGTCCCCCGCCGCCACCGCCTGTCTGTCCCGCCGCGATCCCGGGGGCGCCGGCGCGCTGCGGGCTCACCTCGGTAGCGGTCGGCGCAGCGCCGTGGGCGGCGGTGACGCGCTCGCTCGCGCTCTCGATCCGCGGATTCTGCGGCGGCTGCTGCCGATCCTTGCAGTGCTCGGGGCCGCTCAGCACACCGGCGGCCGACCATGCGGACCGCGCGGCCGTACCCGTCACCGTACCCGTGCCCGTCACCGTCGCCATACCGGTACCCGTACCCGTACCCGTCGCCGCACCGGGACCCGTACCCATGCCCGTGCCCGTCACCATCGCCGCACCCGTACCGGTACCCGGCGCCGCACCGGGGCCCGTGCCCATGCCCGTGCCCGTCACCATCGCCGCACCCGTACCGGTACCCGGCGCCGCACCAGGGCCCGTGCCCATGCCCGTGCCCGTGCCCGTCACCATCGCCGCACCCGTACCCGTCGCCGTACCGGGACCCGTGCCCGTGCCCGTCACCATCGCCGCACCCGTACCTGTACCCGTACCCGTCGCCATCGCCGACTGTGGCCACGGTGCCGGGGCGGGCGCCGGGTGGGCACCGGCGGACTGCTGTTCGAGGCAGCATGCTGACGCGGCTGACACCCCTCCCACCACGAGCGCCAGCGCGAGCAGGCACAGTGCGGTGAAGGTCGATCGGCGGGCCGGTCCGCGACGTATCGGCGTGTCGCGGTGATGCCCGCGCCCGCCCATAGCCGCCCCCTCGTCGCTCACCCTCCTCGATCACCACCCACGATACGCGCTAGTGCGCAATGGGTCACCAGACTTGGCCGAGTCCGGGCCGTCTCCGGGCGGCCTGCCCTCGCGCAGACGGTGTTCGAGGTCGCATACCCGGCGTCGCTCACGCCGGGCACCGGGCTTGTCGCCCAATGCCGTCAAGGCGGTGCCGAGTGCGGTGCGCGCTTGGATCTCTTCGAGCGGAGCGTTCGCCTGCTGCGCGCATTCGATCGCGGTGCGCAGGTGCGCGCAGGCCTCGACGTCCTGCCCGGCCCGCACGAGCAACTGCGCGATGACGATCTCGAGCCGGGCGGCACGTTGCGCGTCCCGCACCTCCACCAGCAACGCCCGCGCCTCTCGCACCAAGGCGTTCGCCGCGTCGGGGTCGTGCGCGCCGTGGACGGCGGCCAGCGCGGTGAGGGTGTCTACCCAGCCCTCGCGGTCGCCCAGCGTCTCGTAGAGCTTCAACGCGGTCCGCAGCGACGCCGCGGCGGCCGCGGGCTCGTCGGCCCGGTGGCTGAGGATCCCGGCGTTGAGCGCGATGGCGGCGAGGTGCTGGGGGCCGCGATGCTGTTGGGCGGCCTGCTCGGCCAGGGCGAGATAACGGCGGGCCGCGTCGTCCGCGCCGAGTAATCGGTACATCTCGGCGAGGTTGACCAGGACGTCGCAGGCAAGGGACGCGTCGTCCAACTGCTCGACTATCTCGAGCGCGCGGTGCGCGACCGCGAACGCGTCGGTGTACCAGTTCTGCTGGAACAGCACGATCGCGCGATGGTAGTCGGCGTAGACGCGGCCGCGGGTGTGCCCGACCTCGCGATAGAGGGCCTCGCTCGCCTCGAAGCTGGCGCCGGCTTGCTCGAACTGCTCGGCCCGCCGCTGGATCCGGCCGAGTTCGTGCAACGCGTCGGCCTCGCTTCTGCGGTCCTGCTGAACGCGCCAGGATCCGAGCGCGATCGCCATGCACTGCGTCGCTTCGTCCAGCCGGTGGGCTCGCACGTACGCCGAGCCGAGGTAGTGGTGGAGCTGGGCGAACTCGGGATCCGCGGCGCCTGCCTGGCCGGCCGTGACGGCGTCGAGGGCGCGGGTGAGCAGTTCGATGGCCTGCGGCCACAGGCCCCGTCGATCCAGATACAGCGCCATGACGCAGGCCATCACGCCGGCATACCGGTACGGCGCGGCCGCGTCGGTGTGGTCGGCCACGATCAGCAGGTTGGCGGCCTCGGTCTCCAGCCACGCATCGGCGGCCGCGGCCTGCTCGAACGGGGGCTCCGCGAGCAGCGGACTGTCCGGGATCGGGACGGCGATCCGGCGATGCGGCCGCGCGGCCCGCTCCGCCCGCGCCGCCGTGGCCAGGTAGAAGCGGACCATCCGGTCGATCGCGGCGGCGAGTTCGGCCTCGTCGTCCTCGCGCACCGCCCGGCTGGCCGCGAAGGCGCGCAGCAGGTTGTGCAGACGGTAGCGGTGCCGGCTGACCTCCTCGACCAGATGTTGTTCGACCAAGGTCTCGAGCAGCAGGTCGACCGTCCCGTGATCCTCTCCGACGAGCGCCGCCACCGCGTACACCCCGATCTCCGGCGTGGGCTGGCTGGCCACCAGGCGCAGTACCGCGCGATGGGCCGGCGCCAGCATCTGATAGGAGAGTTCGAATGCGCGGTACACGGGTGCGGAGAGCTGGTCGGGCCGGGCGACCGAGACCGAGTTCTCCAAGCGCTCGACGAGGTCGGTCAGGGACCAGGTCGGGTGCGCACGCAGCAGGTCGGCGGCCATCGCGACGGCGAGCGGCAGGCCTCCGCAGTGCGCTGCGAAGCGCCGCAGCTGCCTGGCCTGCTGCGGAAACCGGCGGCCGGTGACGCGCACGAGCAGGCGTACGGCGGCGAGTCCGGTGAGCGCTCCGACCGTGATCTGCCGCGCGCCCGGCAGATGCGCCAGGCGTCTGCGGGAGGTCACCAGGACGACCGCGCCGGGAGTGACCGGCATGAGGTCGGCGAACTGCTCGGCGCTGTCGACGTCGTCGAAGTAGATCAGCAGGCGCAGGCCGTTGATGCGCCGGCGCCACAGGGCGAGGAGTTCGTCCGCGGAGTCGGCGCCCGCCAGATCCTTGGTCGCGGTCCCGAGCGCACCGAGCAGCAGCACCACGGCCGTGCGCAGATCGAGCGGGGCCTGGCGCGGATCGTGGGTGCGGAAGTCCAGTTGCAGCGCGCCGTCCGGGCACTGCGGAGCCAGTTGGTGCGCCGCCCGCAGGGCCAGCGAGGTCTTGCCGATCCCCGGCATCCCGTCGATCGCGATCAGCGCGATTCCCGCGGGGGTGGCGAGTTCCCGGACCACGGCCGCGGTGAGCTCGCGCAGCACCGCGTCCCGGCCGATCAGGTACGGCGGGTCCCGGTCGAGCGTGTTCGGCGCGAGCGCCCCGCGCCGCGCCAGAGCGGCGATCGGGCGGGTGGCGGCCAGTTCGCCGCGCAGGATCGCCTGGTGCAGCGCCAGCAGTTCGCGCCGCGGATCGACCCCGAGTTCGTCGCGCAATCGGCCCCGGACCGCGCGGTACACCTCGAGCGCCTCGTCCTCCCGGCCGACGTCGGCCAGCGCGGTCATGAGCAGTTCGATCGCGCCCTGATCGATCCGTCCGGTGCGGGTGAAGTCGGTCAGCTCGCTGATCGCGTTCTCGCGGTAGGCCTCGATCTGCAGGTCAAGGCCGATTCGGTCGAGCAGCGCGCCGCGGCGGCGTTCGAGCAGGCCGTGGCGCACGGCCTGGGCCCAGCGGCTGCTCAGCCCTTCGAGCGGTTCGCCGCGCCAGAGCGATTCGGCCTGACGCAGCAGTTCGCCGGCCCGGTGCGGATCCCGGTTCGTCGAGGCCTGACGCGCGCGGGCGAGCAGATGGTTGAACCGCCCGACGTCGACGTGGTCCGGGTCCACGTCGAGCCGGTATCCGCCGGACGCGCTGTTGGTGATGACGCCGAGCTCGTCCCCGGCCGCCTCCAGCCGTTTGCGCAGTCTGGACACGTAGACGTGGAGGGTCTCGCGGGTGCGCATCGGCATCTGTTCGTCCCAGACGCGCTCGGCCAGTGTCTGCAGCGAGACGTACCGCCCGGATTCGAGCAGCAGGGCGGCCAGGATCGCCTGGATCTTCGACGGGCCGACCGAGTGGCTCTGGTCCCGCACCCATACGTCGACGCCGCCGAGTACGCGGAAGAAGATCAAGATCCCTCCTCGCCAGCCGCGCCGGTTCGCGGACACGGTTCCTGCGCCTCTTATGCATACGCAGACGAATTCAGGCGTGCAACAGTGCAGCGGCAAATGCGCTTGCACACGTTCGCATATCAGAGCTCAGTTTTAATACACGAGGCCTATTTCCGGATGCATAGAGCATCAAACAGTCGGCTGCCACCGCAGGACACAGCCGAGTTCGAGCGTCCAGGCCGCGAGTACGAGCAACCGTGGATGCAATTGCGAACGCTCGAATTGAGCCAATGACCACGCGGAAACCCCCACCCCGGAAGCCACCGCGTCCAGGGTTTTTCGGCTGCGCCGGCGGGCGTCGCGCAGCACCGCGACGAGCGCCCGGATCTCCTCATTCTCCCGCGGCTCGCCGGGAATCGGGGGCACCTGGGCCACCCGGGCCACCCCGTCCGCCCCCACCAGGACCAGTCGCAGTTCCAAGGCCCGTCCGACCTTGATCAGATTGCGCAGGGACGGGATCCGGCGCCCGGTCTCCCAGCTGGCCAGGGTGGCCAGCTCCACTCCGGCGGCGGCGGCGAGCGCCTCCTGGGTGGGCCCGGCCGCCAGCCGCGCCTCGCGCAGCCGTGTCACCCAGTCGGCCGCCAGCACCCACGGTTCGGCCGCGTCCGTCGAATCAACCAATTTAAATAGCAGCCCTTGTCGCCTAGAACCTCCGGCCACGCCGAGCGAACCGGCGTCGAATTCCGCCGACCACACGCAACCGTCCACGAGCCGAAAGGCCGGTTCCGACATCAAACCCCTGTCGGGCACGGACTTCAAGGGCGAGGCCGTTCTGTACAGAACTGTCGTCCGAATCGAACCTCTCCACGCGCTATTGCGAACCCTGACTCACCACCACTGGGCATGGCGACAAACCCCGACCACGACCCACCATTTTCTGATATACCATCAGCGCACATCTCGTAGGCGGTCCGCGTGGAGATACGAAGGAGACACATCATGAGAAAGATCTCGTTGCGTGGCCTGGTGATCGGGAGCACACTTCTGGGCGCGCTCACCGCGACGACCGCCGTGACCGGGCCGGCCTGGGCCGGGACGGCACCGGCGAAGGCCCCCGCGGCCTTCGCCGCGGCCGGCCCCACGGTGCGCTCCGACTGGGTCGACAACCCGGCGGAGTAACCCCCGGTACCCGACGACGGCCCGCCCCGGTCTCCCGGAGCGGGCCGTCGCCCGCGCTAGCCGTCAGCCGTCAGCCGTCAGCCGAACGGTCAGTCGATCGGCATCTCGAACTCGCCGTGGAAGACGCCCAGTTCGAAGGCCTCCCACTCGCCGCGCTCGAACACGAGCACGGGGCCGTCCGGGTTCTTACCGTCGCGCACCATCGCCCGCCCCTCGGCGAACCGCACCTCCACACAGTTCGGCGGATTCGCGTCGCTGAAGGTGCTTTTGCACCATCCCCGATTCCCTCGACACATAGCTTCTGATTCTCCTTGGGTCCACCCTCCGCGATCACCGGCGCCTGGTTCGTCGGTCGGGCTCGCGCCGTGTGTCGCGCCCGGTCGAGTACCTCATTCCACAGCGGGCTTTCATCCGGCTTACACGGCGCTTGCCGCCGGGCTTGCACCCGGCGGGCTGGACTTGCCCGGATTGCGGTTAGGTCACCGATTTGCCGGGAAGTCAATCGCGGGAGGGCGGAGGCGTGGGTATGGCGCAGGACGAGCACGGGCACGGGGGTGTCGAGGCGGCGGGGTCCGGCGGGTCGAGGGTCTCCTCCACCCTCTCCGGCTCCGCCCAGCAGGTGATCCAGGGCCGTGACATCTCCGGCGGGGTGCACTTCCACGGACCGGGACGGCCCGAGGGGGTGGTGCCGCGCCAGCTTCCGGCCGACGTGCGCGGGTTCGTCGGGCGCGAGGACGAACTGCGGCGGCTGCACGCCGCGCTGGCGCAGCCGGCCGCCGAAGCGACCTCAGTGCTCGTACTCGTGGGCACGGCCGGGGTCGGCAAGAGCGCGCTCGCCGTACGCTTCGCCCACCGCGTTCGCGAGCGCTTCGGCGGCGGGCAGCTGTTCGTCAACCTCCGCGGCTATGACAGCGTACGTCCGCTCGATCCCGGGGCCGTGCTCGGCCGCTTCCTGCACGCCGTCGGGGTGCCGGCCGACCAGGTTCCGGCGGGGCTGGAGGAGCAGGCAGCGCTCTACCGCTCGGTGGTGGCGGAACGGCGCGTGCTGGTGGTGCTGGACAATGCCGCCACCGTCGGGCAGGTACGCCCGCTGCTGCCCGGGGGCTCCGGCTGCCTGGTCCTGGTCACCAGCCGCAACCGGCTCTCCGGACTGGCGGCGCGGGACGGGGCGGTGCGGATCCCGGTGAATCTGCTGGCGGAGCCGGACGCGGTGGAGCTGGTGGTCGCGGCCACGGCCGGCTACCGCAGCGGGGATCCGGCGCAGGCGCTGGCGGAGTTGGCCCGGCTGTGCGCCCGGCTGCCGCTCGCCCTGCGGATCGCGGCCGAGCGGGCCGCTGCCCGGCCGCTGATGCCGCTGCAGACGCTGATCGCCCAGCTGCGCGGGGAATCCTCGTTATGGCAGGCCCTTTCCACCGAAGACGAAACGGAGTCAGACGCGGTGCGTGCGGTGTTCGCCTGGTCCTACCGCGCCCTGCCGCAACAGGCGGCCCGCGCGTTCCGCCTCCTCGGGCTCTTCCCGGGGACGTATATCAGCACCGGCTGCGCGGCGGCGCTGCTGGACGAGCCGCTCGAACGGGCGGCCGGCCTGCTCGACACCCTGGCCGGAGCCCACCTGATCGAGCAGCGCGGTCCGGCGGTCTATCAGTTCCACGACCTGCTGCGCGCCTTCGCGGTGGATCAGGCGCGGCTGGTGGACGACGAGGGCCGGCGGCGGGACGCGCTGACCCGGGTGGTGCGGTGGTACCTGCTCAGCGCGCACGCGGCCGGCCAGGCGATCGAGAGCCTGCGGCCCGGCGTGCTCACCGTCGAGCCGCGCTCCGACGCCGACGTCGTCCCGGCGGCCATCGCCGACCGCGGCGACGCGGCGCAGTGGTACCGGACCGAACAGGAGAACCTGCCGCCGCTCGTGCGCGCGGCGAGCGCGGCGGGCCTGGACCGGGAGGTATGGCAGCTGGTGGTGACTCTCGGGCCGTTGCACGCCACGGCGGGCAGCGTGGGCGAGTGGCTGGAGACGGCCGAGATCGGGCTGGAGGCGGCGCACCGGCTCGGCGACCGCACGGCCGAAGCCCACGTGCAGCTGACCCGCGCGACCGCGCTGACCCAGACCGGCCAGGCCACGGCCGCCGCGCGCGCACTCGGCGCGGCCCGGGAGATCTTTGCCGGGGCCGCCGATCTGCCGGGGCTGATCGACGCCGAGAACCGGCTCGGCCTGCTGCACCGCTCCGGCCGTGAGCTGGCCGAGGCAGAGTCCTGTTTCCGCCGGGTCGCGGATCTGGCCGAGGACGCGGGCCTGCCGGTCTGGCGGGCCCTGGCCCTGGAGAACCTCGCCGACGCGGCGGAGGCCGGCGGCCTGGACGCCGAGGCCGGGAGCCGGGCCGAGCAGTGCCTCGGCCTGTTGCGCGAGGCCGCCGCGAATCCGCATATGGTGGTCGGCCCACTGCTGGTCCTCGCGCGGGTGGAGCGCAAGGCGGGCCGGCTCGAGCAGGCCGCCGGGCGCCTGGCCGAAGCCGCGGCCGCCTTGGCGGACGCGAGCGCCAACCGCTGGCTCGAATACGCGGTCTGTTTCGAGGCCGCGGCCCAGGATCTCGCCCTCGGCCGACTCGAGGAAGCGCTCGAAGGCTGTTGGCGATGTCTGAGTCTCGCCCGCTCGCTCGGCGACCGGCGGCGCGAGGCGCGCGCCCTGACCGCGCTCGCCCAGGCCCTGCTGCGGCTCGGGCGCCTCGACGACGCCGTCCAGTTCGCCCGCACCGCCGCCGCCTCGGCCCGCGATGACGCCACCGGGTTCGACCTAGCCGGCGCCCTCGGCCTGCTCGCCCAGGCGCTGGCCGCGGACCGCCAGGACGCGGCCGCGGCCCGGGCCCGCGCCGAGGCGGCCGCGCTGCTCGAGGCCTATCCGGATCCGGCCGCCCAAGCCCTGCGCGAGAGCCTGGCCGCGCCTGACCGGGCCTGAGGCGGCGCCGGCTGCGGTCGCGGCGCCGGCAGCGGTTCGCGGAACGTCAGGGTCGTGATTCCGTCGGCCGTGTCCAGCCGGACCTGCTCGACCAGGGACCGGAGCAGGACCCAGCCGATCTCCTCGGGCGTGGGGCCGCGGTAGGCTGCGCGGCCGCGCACCGCGATGCACAGATGATCGTCCTGCCGCTCGAAGCGCAGCCGGAGCCTCGCCTCGGCGACGCCCTCGGCGGCCGCGCCCGCCGGGGCGGCCAACAGCAGCGCGCAGGCCTCGTTCACCGCGAGCCGAAGTTCGGCCAGCCTGCTGATCGGCAGGCCCAGCTGCCCGGCCACGTGCAGGGTGGCGAGCCGGGCCAGGCCGAGCGAATCGGCTTGCCCGGACAGGGCCAGTTCGGCCAGGAGTTCCGGGGCCGGACCGCACCCGTGCGCCGGAGCGGGCGCACGGGCCGATCCCTCGTGCGTACGGGTCGGTCCGTCCTGGGCACCGGTGCGCATACAACGGCCTCCTCGGCTTCCGTGGGCGTGGTGCCGTCGGATAACCGGTCCCGGCCGGGATAAACCGGAGCCTTATGAAAATAAGCGTTGATACCACTCTTTCGGACGGTTTCGGCCGCGGCTCAGCCGAAGGCGCGCACCACCGCGGCCATGTCCACCTCGTCGGCGTCCCCGGACTCGCGCGCGGCGGCCTCGAAGCAGCCGCGCAGCGCGCCGATCAGCCGGGCGTCCCCCGCCACGTCTTCGGTGGCGCGCTCGATCAGCCCCGCGTCCTTGATCGCGCCGGCCAGGCTGAACGCCGGGGCGAAGTCCCCGGCGAGCATCGCCGCGCCCTTGAGCTGCGCGTAGGCGCAGTCCATCGGGCCGCCCGCGATGGTCTCGAGGAACAGCTTCGGCTCCACTCCGAGCCGGCCGGCCAGCCCGACGCTCTGGGCGGTGGCGGCGGTGACCGAGAGCACCCAGGCGTTCAGGGTGAGCTTGAGTCGATGCCCGTCGCCCGGCCGCTCGCCGACCCAGACCGTGCGCGCGCCGATCGCCGCGAAGACCGGGGCGACGCGTTCGCGGACCTCGGCCGGGGCGCCGGCCAGCAGGGTCAACTGTCCCTTCTCAGCGGGCGCGCGGGTGCCGAGCACCGGGGCGTCGACGTAGGCCACGCCGTGGCTTTCAGCCAGCCGGGCCAGATGGTCGGTGGCATCGAGGCCCACCGTCGCGCACTGGGCCCACACGACCGCGGCGTCGAGCGTGCCGAGCAGCGGAGCCATCACCTGCTCCACCGCGTCGGCGTCGAAGAGCATGGTCAGCACGACGTCCGCGCCGCGCACGGCGGCGGCCGGATACGCGGCGAACTCGATCCGGTCGCCCACGAGCGCCCGCGCCCGCTCCGCCGTGCGGTTCCACACCCGCACGTCCAGTCCGGCGCGAGCCAGGCTGCGCGCCATCCCCGAGCCCATCAGTCCCGTGCCGAGCACTGCCACCGTCGTCACGATCCGCCTCCTTGCGATCCGCGCGAGTTGCGTCCGTCCCACATCCGACTCCGGCCGCCGACGGATCGCAACTCGGCGCGCGCTCAACCGCCGGAGCTCGCGGCCGGTTTCACCCGCTCCCGCGCGGCCGGGCGCGACCGGGCCCACGGCGGCAGCACGCAGCAGCAGACGAGCGCGGCGCTCGCGGCCGCGCCGGAGAGGTCCACCGCGATCTGGTGCGGCGTCGTCAGCGTGCCGAGGGCGGTGAACAAGGCCTCGAATCTGGAGATCCAGATCGACAGGACCTTCTCGCCGAGGGCGAGCGCGCCGAGAACGAGCACCCAGTACGCCCGGGTTCGCCGGGTCCAGCCGCCCAGTTGCCAGCCCACCGCCCCCACCAGCGAGACCAGGCCGAGCAGCCCGGCGGCATAGGTGACCCCGACCCCGCCGTCCACCAGCGAGCCCGGCGGGACCACTCGGGCGGGGATGCGGCCGATGAAGGTGTCCAGCGGCGCCAGCACGCCGAGGCCGAGGCCGTATCCGGCGGCGAACAGGGTGAGCAGGTCGAGGCCGCGCGGCAGTGCCGGTGCGATGATCAGGGCGGTGAAAGACAGCACCAGCAGGTAGATCCAGCTGTCCGCATGCGCGTAGGCGAGTTCGAAGCCGAGGCGGCGCCGCGGCGAGTCGTCGTCCGCGGGCACCAGGGTCCACGGCGTGAACAGCGAGATGATCATCGTCAAAGTGCTGAGGGCGGCGCAACCCACGGCCCCGCCGGGAAGCCCGGCCAGCGCGATCCGCGGGCTCGACCGCTCCGGCGGTGCGTCGCGCACGCGCAGGCCCCAGCCGCCGCCGCCGTGCGATCCGCCGAGTCCGCGCGGCCCGAGCCGCCGGGCCCGCGGGATCCGCCCCAGGATCCAGGTCGGCTGCGGGTCCGGTTCCAGCAGCCTGGTCACCAGCAGCCGGGTCGGGGCGTTGAGCGTGCCGTCCTCGGCGGACAGGGTCCGCAGGCGCAGCCCGACCAGGCGCGCGAGCACCACGGCGGCCGACTCCGGGCGCCGGTCGGGGTCCCGTTCGAGCAGCCAGTCGACGAGTGTGGCGAGCTCCAGGCCCACGGCCGCGTGCACCGAGCCGACGGCCCGGGCGGGTTCGGCCCGTTTGCGTTCGAGCAGCGCGGCGCCGGCCAGATCCGCGAACGGCCGCTCGCCGGTGAGCATCGTGAACAGCACGCCGCCGAGGGCGTAGAGGTCGCAGCGTTCGTCGACGGGTCCGGGCCCGAACTGCTCCGGCGCGCCGTACTCAGGCGTACCGCCCTGGATCGGCCGCGGTGCCCGGCCGCGGGTGGCGATGCTGAAATCCAGCAGCTTCACCCGGCCGTCCGGGGTGATCATGACGTTGTTCGGCTTGAGGTCCCGGTGGACCACGCCCGCGGCGTGCGCGGCCGCCAACGCCTCGCCCAGTCCGATCGCGATCTCCAGCGCCTGGGGCTCGGGCAGCGGCGCGCCACCCTTCAGCCGCTGCGCCAGGGTGTGGCCCGGCACCCGCTCCAGGACGAGTCCGAGGACGTCCTCGCTCTTGATCCGGTCGTGGATGGTCACCACGTTCGGATGGTCCACCAGCGCGGTGGCAGTGCCCTCATGCTCGAACCGCCGGAGCTGCTCGTCGTGGCGCCCGTCCCGGTACAGCGGGAAGAGCTTGAGCACGACCTCCCGGCCGAGCAGGGCGTCGCGGGCCGTCCACACCTCGCACGCGTCGCCCAGCCCGAGGCGCTCGAGCAATGTATAGCGTGCGGCGAGCTGATCGCCCGGCCTCATCCCCACCCGCTCCGTCACCCGAGTAAGCGTACGGATTCAGGTCGGGGACCCCTCCCCGGCGGGGCCCACCGCGGCCCGCCGCGGCACAGGAGCGCGCCGAGAGTTAGCGTTTTCCTCTCGCCCCGCAACACTTTCTCGACCACCCCTCCGGGAATGAGCCGAGCATGGCCACCGTCTCCGCCCTCGCCGTCCTGCCCGGCCGGGTGCCGCATTACAGCGGCGCCGCGGAGGTGACCGGATCGCTCATCTTCCTCGTTCTGGTGGGGGCGGTCGCGCTGCGGGTGCTGCGACGCCGGCGGCGGTGACGGCCCGACGCGCCCGACTTACGGCATGACGGATCGAAATACAAGTCTTGGACGGACGTCCTGCGGTTTCCTAAGGTGCTGTCGGCAGCCCTGCCGCGGTCGAACCCCTGGCAGGACACGATCGAGACCCGTTGAGGAGAGCTCGAACCATGAACACGCACATCGGAGTGCCGCGAGAGCGCCTGGCCGGCGAGACACGCGTGGCGGCGACTCCGCGGACCGTGGAGCAGTTGCGCGCCCTCGGATACGAAGTGATCATCGAACAAGACGCGGGGGCGCTCTCGTCCTTTCCGGACGAGGCGTACGCCGCGGCCGGAGCGCGGATCGGCGGCCCGGACGAGGTCTGGGCCGCCGAGGTCGTCCTGAAGGTGAACGCCCCGGACGCGGCCGAGATCGAGGGCATGCACGAGGGACTCACCCTGGTCTCGCTGCTCGCCCCCGGCCTGAACCCCGAGCTCGTCGAGACCCTCGCGACCAAGCCGGTCACGGTCCTGGCGATGGACGCGGTGCCGCGCATCTCGCGCGCGCAGTCGCTGGACGTGCTCAGCTCCATGGCCAACATCGCCGGATACCGGGCCGTGATCGAGGCGGCGCACGTATTCGGGCGCTTCTTCACCGGCCAGGTCACCGCCGCGGGCAAGGTGCCCCCGGCCACGGTGCTGGTGGCCGGGGCGGGCGTGGCCGGGCTCGCGGCCATCGGCGCGGCCAGCAGCCTGGGCGCGATCGTGCGCGCCACCGACCCGCGCCCGGAGGTGGCCGACCAGGTCAAGTCGCTGGGCGGGGAGTTCCTCGGGGTGCAGTCGGTGGAGGCCGAGGTGAGCGCGAGCGGCTACGCCAAGGAGATGTCCGAGGACTACAACACCCTCGCCGCCCGGCTCTACGCCGCGCAGGCGCCGGAGGTGGACATCATCGTGACCACGGCGCTGATCCCGGGGCGGCCCGCGCCGCGCCTGATCACGGCCGAGATGGTGGCCTCGATGAAGTCCGGCAGCGTCATCGTGGACATGGCGGCGGCGCAGGGCGGCAACGTGGCCGGCACCCGGGCCGGCGAGGTGGTCACCACCGAGAACGGCGTGACGATCATCGGATACACCGACCTGGCCGGGCGGCTGCCCGCGCAGGCCTCGCAGCTCTACGGCACGAACCTGGTCAACCTGATGAAGCTGCTGACCCCGGGCAAGGACGGCACGCTCGTGCTCGACCTCGACGACGTGGTCCAGCGCGGCATCACGGTGGTGCGCGGCGGCGAGAAGCTGTGGCCGCCGCCCCCGGTGCAGGTCTCGGCCGCCGCCGCGGCGGCGCCCGCGGCGGTCCGGCCGGCCAAGCCGGAGAAGCAGCCGATGTCGGGCACCCGGAAGCTGACCCTGACCGGGATCGGGGTGGCCGCGCTCTGGCTGGTCAACGCCTTCGCCCCGCAGCCGCTCCCGGAGCATTTCACGGTGCTGATGCTGGCCACCGTGATCGGCTACTACGTCATCGGGAAGGTGCACCACGCGCTGCACACGCCGCTGATGTCGGTGACCAACGCGATCTCCGGGATCATCGTGGTGGGCGCGATGCTGCAGATCGGGAGCGGCAGCACGATCGTGCGGGTGCTCTCCTTCGTGGCGATCCTGCTCGCCTCCATCAACATCTTCGGCGGTTTCGCCGTGACCCGCCGCATGCTCGGCATGTTCTCGAAGGGCTGATCCGTGACCGCGCAGAGCATCGCCGACGCCGCGTACATCGTCGCGGCCCTCCTGTTCATCCTCACCCTGGCCGGGCTCTCCCGGCACGAGACCTCCCGCCAGGGCATCGTCTTCGGCATCGCCGGCATGGCGATCGCGCTCGCCGCGACCGTGGGCGTGGCGGTGCAGAACGCCGCCGCGATCGCGGTCACCCTGCTGGTCGTGGCGGTGGCCTGCGGCGCGGTGATCGGGCTGTGGCGGGCCCGGGTCGTCGAGATGACCGGCATGCCGGAACTCATCGCCCTGCTGCACAGCTTCGTGGGCCTGGCCGCCGTGCTGGTCGGCTGGGACGGGTTCTACTCGGTCGAGCACGACGGCGCGCAGACCGAGTTCGCCGGATCCCTGCTGCACATCCACCACGCCGAGGTGTTCATCGGCGTCTTCATCGGCGCCGTCACCTTCACCGGCTCGATCGTGGCCAACCTCAAGCTCTCGGCCCGGATCAAGTCGGCGCCGCTGATGCTGCCGGGCAAGAACCTGCTGAACCTGGGCGCGCTGGCCGCGTTCGCGATCCTGACCGGGTTCTTCGTCGCCTCGCCGAGCCTGGGCCTGCTGGTCGCGGTGACGGTGGTGGCGCTCGCGCTGGGCTGGCACCTGGTGGCCTCGATCGGCGGCGGCGACATGCCGGTGGTGGTCTCGATGCTCAACAGCTACTCCGGCTGGGCGGCCGCGGCCTCCGGCTTCCTGCTCAACAACAATCTGTTGATCATCACGGGCGCGCTGGTCGGCTCCTCCGGCGCGTACCTGTCCTACATCATGTGCCAGGCGATGAACCGCTCGTTCATCTCGGTGATCGCGGGCGGCTTCGGCATCGAGGCGGCCAGCGGGACGGAGACCGACTACGGCGACTATCGCGAAGTCACCGCGCAGGAGGCGGCCTCGCTGCTGACGAACGCGAAGTCGGTCGTGATCACGCCCGGCTACGGGATGGCGGTGGCCCAGGCACAGTATCCGGTGGCGGAACTGACCAAGCGGCTGCGCGAGCGCGGCATCGAGGTGCGCTTCGGCATCCACCCGGTGGCCGGCCGGCTGCCCGGGCATATGAACGTGCTGCTGGCCGAGGCGAAGGTGCCCTATGACATCGTGCTGGAGATGGACGAGATCAACGACGACTTCGCCGAGACCTCCGTGGTCCTGGTGATCGGCGCCAACGACACCGTCAACCCGGCCGCGGCCGAGGACCCGAGCTCGCCCATCGCGGGCATGCCGGTGCTGCGGGTCTGGGAGGCGGCCGACGTGATCGTGTTCAAGCGGTCGATGGCCGCGGGCTACGCCGGGGTGCAGAACCCGCTGTTCTTCCGCGACAACGCCCAGATGCTCTTCGGCGACGCGAAGTCGATGGTCGAGGAGGTGCTGCGGGCGATCTGAGCCGCGGTCACGACGCGGGGCGCGCTGGGGATCGCGGCTCGCCCCGCGTGCTGCCCGCCGACGCGGAGCCCTCAGCCCAGCCGGACCGGCGGGAGCGCGAGCGGGAGGTTCGGGTGGCGAAGAAGCGCGCCGGGTCGGCGTAGAAGAACTCTTCATCGTAGGGGCGCCGATCGCACCGCGTCGCTCCCCGTGCCGCCGTAGGACGCCCGGCGCGGCCCCCGCCATCGGATCTCCCGGTATCAGAGCTCGCCCAGCAGCACCC
>FSXZ01000552.1_pt1 | contig 15745 bp, 7 predicted proteins | sample 1638121 | NCBI WGS metagenome assembly FSXZ01 (sample SAMEA3914788, study PRJEB12502) | metagenome | biome: forest; material: soil | place: Canada | collected 2011-07-03 | depth 0.1 m
CCGGGCCCGGCTTCGGGCGCCGGGTGGTCCACGGCCCGCGCGAGCCCGAAGTCGATCACGCGGGGACCGTCCGGGGCCATCAGGATGTTCGAGGGCTTGAGATCCCGGTGGACCACGCCGGCCGCGTGCACCGAGCCGAGCGCCTCGGCCAGCCCCGCCGCGAGACGACGCAGCGGTTCACCGCGCAGCGGGCCTTGCCGGTCGACCGTCTCGGCCAGTGTCGGAGCGTCTACGAACGCCGTGGCCAGCCAGGGCAGCGGGTCGTGTGCGTCATAGTCGAGCACGGGCGCGGTGAACGCGCCGCTGACCCGTTGCGCGGCGGCGCATTCGATCCCGAACCGTTCGCGGAACCTGGGATCGTGCACGAACTCCTCATGCATCCGTTTCACCGCGACCAGTCGGCCGCCCGGCGAGCGCGCCAGGTAGACCTGCCCCATGCCGCCCGATCCCAGCCTCCGCAAGACGGTGTACCGCCCGATCCGACGGCCGGGGAGCTCACCGACGGGTGTCATGATCTTGCCTTGAAGGCGTAGAGCGTGGTCTGCGAGGCCGCGTAGACCACGTCGCCGGAGACGGTCACCGGCCACGCGGGCGCAGCGTCGTACGGGCTCGGCGAACCGCGGTGGGCCCACAGGGGCCTTCCGTCGCCACTGTCGAGGACGAGGAAGCCGGGGTCCTTCGCGGCGGCCGCGCCTGAGCCGTTCGACGGGCCGTCGAACGGAATGACCAGGATCTGTTCCGAGGCCCAAGTGCCGTTGCCGAGATCGGGGACGCCGAATCGGGCGGCGGTGGAGGGCTGCACCGGGGCCTGGTAGACCCAGAGTGTTCGGCCGCTGCGTGCGTCGAACGCCGCGATCTCCTGCGACGAGGTGCCGATGCTGAAGACGGTGGACCCGACCGTGGCGACCGGCGTGTACGCGCCCGTGCTCCACAGCCGCCGTCCCGTCGCCGGATCGAGGGCGAGGGTTCCGGCCGTGATCGAATCGGCGGGGTTCGCGGCGGTCAGTTGGCCGGAGACGATCAGCGCGTCGGCGGCGGGCCACAGATAACCGCTGTCGCCGAAGTAGCCGGGGGCCTTCCACTGGGTGGACCCCGTGGTGAGCGCGACGCCGTAGACGTAGCCGGCGCCGTAGAGGTACCACCGCTCGTCGTCGGCGACGATGTTGGTGGGCGTATCGCTCGGATCGGGGATGGTCCACTTCCCGTTGCCGCTCGTCATGTCGAAAGCCGTCAGGCCGCTGACGTAGGCGTTGTTCTCCCAGACCGTGGTCAACGCGAGCACGAGACCGCCCGCGGCGCAATCGACCTGAAGCAGGAATTCGACGTCGACGATGAGGTCGAGCGCGACCTCGCCGCCGGAGCCGAGCCCGACGAGTATGGGGGCGCCGGATTCGCTGCTGTCGGAATCGGCGGTGCCGAGGAGCAGACCGCCGGAGACGCAGTACCACTGGGGTTGCGGGAACCGCGAGTCCGGCGCGGCGTCTGCCGCATTCCATCGTTGGCTCCCGTCCGCGGCGTCGAAGGCCAGAACGGTCTGCGCACCGTGGACGTCGTAGCTGGACGAACTCCACAGGACCGCGTCGCCGAGCATTTGGACCGTGCCGCCCAGCGGCGCGTCGGCGGGCGAGGCCGTCCACAGCGGCTGAGGGCCTCGCGGCAACGAGATCACGCTCGGGGCGGCAACGGCCCGGAGGGGCCGGGCCTCCGATGCCGCGGAAGTGGCCTTGGACGCGGCGGGAACCGGGGAACCCTCGCTCCTGCCGGTGACGAGCGCCACCGCCCCGGCGGTGCCCGCGAACAGGACGGCGGCCGCTGCAGTCCGCAGCGAGGTGCGCCGGGTGAGCCCGGAGCCCGCGGCGGGGGCGTCGGCGGGCGAAGCGGCGCCGGGCACCGGCGGGCGATCTGTCGGCCCTGCGAGCGCTTGGGCTTCGGGACCGGTCGCCGAGGCGCCGTCGGTCACGGCGGTGCCGGTATCGGTGGTGTCGGTATCGGTGGTGCCGGTTGCCGAGGCGCCGTCGGTCACGGCGCCGTCGGTCACGGCGCCGTCGGTCACGGTGGTGCCGGTGTCGGTGGTACGGGCGCTGATGTCGCGGACGTCCGTGGTGCCTGCCTCGCGACAGCCCTCGGTATCGCTGTGCGCGGGGAGCGGCGGAGGCGTCGGCTCGCTCCGCCATCCGTTCGGCGCCAGATCCGTCAGGAGCTGCGCGGGGCTTGGACGAGTGCCCGGCTCCTTGCCGAGGCAGGCCGCGAGCGACTCCCGCATCGACTCCGGCACGGCACTTAAATCAGGCTCCTCATAAAGCGTCCGGTACACCAGCGCCGCCGGGGAGCCCTCGCCGAAGGGTCCGCGTCCGCCGGCCGCGAAGACCAGTACGGCGCCGAGCGCGAACACATCGCAGGCGAATCCGGGCTCGACGCCCGGCGCGATCTGCTCCGGGGCGGCGTAGCCGGCGCTGCCCGAGGCCCCGGCCGAAAGAGCGGCGACGTCGAAGCCCTCCACTCCCCTACTGATCCCGAAGTCGATGACCCGGGGCCCGCCCGCCGACATCAGGACGTTGCTCGGCTTCAGGTCGCGATGCACAACGCCTGCCAGGTGGATCGCCACCAGCGCCTCGGCCAGCCCCGCGCCGAGTTCCCGCAACCGCGTCTCGTTCATCGACCCGGAGGCCCTGACGAGCTGCTCCAGTGTCGGACCCCTGATATAGGCCGTGGCCAGCCAGGGCGTCGCGGCGTACGGATCGGCGTCGACGACCGGGGCGGTGAACGCGCCCACCACCGCCCGTGCCGCAGCCGTCTCCGCCGCAAAGCGCCCCCGGTACGCCGTGTCGCGCGCCAAGCCCCGCCGCAGCACCTTCACCGCCACGTCGAACCCGCCGGGGGAGCGTGCCAGGTACACCCGCCCCATTCCGCCCGACCCGAGTTCGCGCAGCACACGGTACGGTCCGATGTACTGTCCCGGGGACGGCGTGTCCGCGCTCATCGTCCGGACCCTTCGAACCCGCAGACGCTCTCCCCCGAGCTCGCGAACACGCCGGCGCCGGAGACGAGGACCTGCCAGGGAAACGAGGGGCCGGAGTCCGGCGGCAAGGTGTAACCGCCCAACCGCCGCCCGCTCGCCGGGTCGAGCACCACGAAGCCGAGCACCGGGTCCGGTGAGCCCGCGCCCCGGCTGACGGGCACCGCGACCATCTCCGCCGAGGCGAACTCGCACGGCGCCGGGAACGCACCCAACGGGCTGAGTTCCAGATCCGGGTTCGTGTATCGCCACTTCACCGCTCCGGTGGCCGGGTTCAGCGACCAGGCCGAAGTCGACCCGTCGACGAAGAACACCGCGCCTCCCGCGGCCGCAAGCAGGTTGAAGTAGGGCCCTGACGCGCTCTGCGCCTCCAGTGCATCGGACTGCCCCCATGCACTCTCACCCTCGGTCGGCCAGTTCTGCCGGGTGGACCACACAATCCGACCGGTGGCCGGATCCATGGCCGTCACGTGCATCGCGGCGGCGAGCAGCACGCCGCCCGTCAGCATCAGATTCGTGGGCAGCTGCGTCTCGACGGTGCCCGCGGTGTGCCAGAGCCGGGAGCCGTCCGACAGGTTCAGCGCGTACGTGTCAGGGCCGTCCTGGATGAAGCACCGCGTGGAGTCCGCGGCCACGGCAGTGGTGACGTAGTAATCCTGCGTGCCGGGATTGCTCAGCGTCCAGCTCCACGGGGACAGTCCCGAGGTGAGATCGAGCGCCATCACATCGCTGAGCTGGGTGCCGTCACCCAGGGCGAACAATCCCGTGGATCCGGAGCTCGTGCAGAAGCCGAGGCTCGCGTTCGCCGGGTAGCTGCTCATACCCACCGCGGACGTCACCACTCCGGCTGCGTTCACCGTGAGGAGCGCGCTCTGGCCCGTCTCGTCGGTCCCCCAGCCGTAGAGCTCCGACTCGGAGAAACCGCAGGGGCGGAAGTCCTGCTGCGACACGGGTCCGCCCACCGCCGCCGATCCGTCGTTCTGCCCCGAGCAGCTCCACAGCAGATCGCCGGTGGACGGCGAGTACGCATGCGCGCCCTGCTCCCACGCGATGACCAGGGTGGTGCCGAGGGAGGCGAGGGTGGCGCCGGTCACCGCATCCGACACGGACGCGGTCCAGGCGGGATTCGTCGGCGGCACCCCGGCCTGCTGTGCCGGATTTCCACCGCCCGCCCTGCCGAAGCCGTTCGCCAGGGCGAGCCCGCCTCCCGCCAGGGCGAGCGCCCCGGACGCGCCCCCGGCCAGGCCCAGCAGCCTGCGGCGGCTTAGCTGCCGAGCCTGCGGACCAGGCGCGATAAGCGCCGGGCGCTCGGGCTCGACCGATCCGGCAGCCGAGATGGGAGACGGCGCGGGAAACGGCGCGGGAGGCGAGGCGGGAGTCGATGGGGCCGGGGCGGGCGACCGGCCGGCCAGTGCGGCCGTCACCCTCTCGAGCGATCGCAGCTCGGCCGAGAGCCCCGGGAACATCAGCGTATCCAGGTCCGTCGGGCCGAGCGTCTCCAGGAGATCGGCCGTCGAGGGACGGGCCGCCGGGTCCTTCTCCAAGCAGGCGGCTATCACCGGGCGCAGGCTCGCCGGTACACCGTCGAGGCGTGGTACGTCGCGCACCACGCGCCGCACGATCTCGTCCAGGCGATCCGCCGCGAACGGGCCCCTGCCCGTGGCGGCGAAGACCAGCACGGCTCCGAGGGCGAACACGTCCATGGCGGGGCCCGGCTCGCTGCCGGAGGCGACCTGTTCCGGCGACATGTACCCCGCTGTGCCGAGCACGGCGCCAGTTCGGGTGACCCGGGTGCCGTCCAGGGAGCGGCTGATGCCGAAGTCGATGACCAGCGGTCCGGAGGCCGTGAGAAGCACGTTGGCCGGCTTGAGGTCGCGGTGCACGAGGCCTGAGGCGTGAATCGACCCGATCGCTTCGGCGAGCACCGTCGCCAGGGCGCGCACCGCCGGGTCCGAGAGCCGGCCGAAGCGCAAGACGGCGCTGTGCAGGGTGACCGAGGGTACATAGAGGACGGCCAGCCAGGGGACGTCCGCATCCGGATCGGCCTCGAGTACCGGCGCCGTGAACACACCGGCCACCGAACGCACGGCCCGGGCCTCGCGCTTGAACCTCGCGCGGAACTCCTCGTCCCTGGCGTACTCGTCGTGTACCACCTTCACCGCGACCAAGCGCCGTCCCGGCGAGAGGCCGAGGTAGACCCGGCCCATGCCGCCCTCACCGAGCAGGCCGAGCACGCGATAGTCACCGACCGCGGCCGGATCCTCGGTGTTCAGCGGCCCGATCCCGGTGCGCCTGACCTGTTCCACCCCCGAGCCCTCCCGGCTCTCCAGCAACGCTCCATTCATTGCAGGGTACTGCGGCACGGCGCGGGACCGGTCCCCGCCGCACCCGACTGGAGCGACTCCATGTTCGGCGCAACTACACGGCATCGCTATGGCGCGTCAGGCTGCGGGGCTGTTGCTGTACTTTCCTGCTGTACTTCCGCCAGCCGCAGTTCCGCTGGTCGACCGTCCTCGCTGACCTTTGCCACCTCGTAGGTACCGGACAGCCCGCCTGGGCCTGGTGCCAGCGCAAACCCTGACTGCCGCCCGAGCTCATCGATGGCATAGCCCGTCTGGCCGGCCAAAGGGCCATCCAGATGGATGGCGGAGGTGAACTCAGGCAGGTGCACGACGTGATCAAGCCCGAACTGTACGGCAAGTACCTCGTCCCCCGCGGCAGCATCGACCATCACCATCCGGCCACCCGGCAGGAAAAATCGCCTACAGCCGTCGCTGGTCAGCGGGCCCGCCGGCCAATGATCCGACGTTGACTGTCATCACATCATTCTGACAGGCACAGCCTTCGTGCGCTGGGCTGAAGCCCACAGAGCGGAGCTGCTCGGATCTTCCCCCCGGTCCTCACACCACCCCGGCAGACGTGACCATCTTTTCAGCGGCGAACCCCTGCCGCACGGCCCGCCTGACTGCTCGCGAGGCGGGCCTGATGCGGCTGATGGCGCCCACGATTCGTCAGGTCGGATGCGCCCAGACGACAGGCGGCGTTCAGAAAGCGAGCCCTCTGAGTGCGTGAAATCCGAGTGCTGCTGCGCCGATAAGGCCTGCGTCGGCGCGAAGATGCGCGGTGGAGACGGCGATTTCGCGGGTGAACGGCAGGGTCGCGTAGCAAACGAGCGCGGCGCGCAGCGGCGGAAAGAGGACGTCGTGAGCTTGGGCCACCCCGCCGCCGATCACCACGATTTCGATCTCGACCAGGGCAGCGGTCGCGGCGATCGCCGCGGCAAGAGCCTGCCCCGCACGGTTGAACGCGGCCACGGCGGCGAGCTCGCCCGCACGCGCGTCGTCGGCCACGGCGGCGGCGGAGCGGTCCGGTCCGGCGGGCTTCCATCCGGCGTTCAGAGCGCTGCGGACGATCGCCGGTCCGCTGGCGAGGCGCTCGAGGCAGCCGCGGCTTCCGCACGGGCACGGCTCGCCGTCCAGGTCGACGCTGATGTGGCCGAGGTGCCCGGCGTTGCCGGTCGGCCCGGGGTAGACGACGCCGTCGAGGATGAGCCCACCACCGACTCCCGTGGACACGACCATGCAGAGCGCGTTGCGATGCCCTCGCGCAGCTCCGAGCCAGTGTTCGGCCGCGGCTACCGCGACCGCGTCGCCGGAGAGCGAGACCGGCAGGGCTCTGGCGGCGTGATGGCTGCGGACATGCTCGAGCAGGGGGAAGTCACGCCAGCCCGGGATGTTGACCGGACTCACGGTTCCGCGGCCGATGTCAATGGGTCCCGCGCTGCCGATCGCGACACCGCCCGCCGCGCTCCAGGCTGGTGCGGTGGATAGTTCGTCGAGGACTTGGTTGACGGCCGCCATGACGGTGCTCGCGTCTCCGACGCTCGGGGTCGGCCGGAACGCTCGCGCGAGGACCTGACCGGTGTCCTCGACGAGTGCTGCCGCAATCTTCGTGCCGCCGATATCGAGTGCTGCGATCACTCGTGGCGTGCGCAGTACCTGCGGGGCTGGGATTCGGCCGTCCGTCTGCGCGAGCGCCGGCAACCCGGGCCGCACCGGCGGCAGCGGGCCGTCCGTTCCCGAGGGTCGGATGATGAGTGCACGGGTTCCGGCCACCGCCTGGTCGGTCGCATCGTGCGGAAGATTCATGGCAGTTTTCCTCGAGGTTGTGCGCAAGGCGCAGAGTGCTGGGATCAGTTCAAATGCCTGCTTCGTCAATCCACGCGCGACCCTTCGAAGCAGGCGGCGCCCCGCTCGCCTGACGTGGCGAACGCGGCGCCGCCCGTTCCCGGACGCCGATGCGGCGCCCCCGCGGACCGCTCAGGTGCTACAGGTCAAACCGGTGAGCGAACTCGGTGGCGTGCCGCTTGCCTGCAGGCCGAAGGTGGTGGATCCGCCTGCCGAAAGCGAGCCGTTGTAGCTCAGGTTCGATGCATCGACCGCGGCGCCGGTTTGGGCGTCGCTCGCGTTCCAGATGTCGGTGACGGTCTGCGATCCGGGCCAGGAGTAGCTCACCTTCCAGGCGGTGATCGGCGAGGATCCCGCGGTGACGGTGAAGCCGAGCTGGAAGGCGCCGGACCAGGAGTCGGTCAGCGACCAGCTCACCGAGCATCCCGCGCCGGAGCCGGAACCGCCGGAGGGCGAGCCGCTCGGCGAAGCGGATGCCGACGTGGACGCCGAGGCGGTCGGCGACGCGCTCGGTGGCGCGCTGGCCGGGGCACTCGGACTCGGCGAGCCGCTGCCGCCGGTCAGCACGACGATCGACTCGGCCGGCACAGCGACCGTCGAGCCGGACAGGGTGCTTTGCACGACGGCCGGGTCGGCGTCGTCGTACACGTACTCCTTCTCGGAGGAGCTGTTCAGGCCCAGGCTCGCGGTGGTGAGCGAGTAGGCGTTCGACGGATCGGAGTTGACCAGCATCACGTCGTAGCCGCCCGAGGACGGCGTGGAGTAATACCCGTAAATGCTGGAGTCGGCCGTCGAGAGGGTGCCGACGGTCGCGCCCTTGCTCGCGACCAGCGAGGCGAGTTCGTACCCGTAGTACGGCGGGTAGGGCGTGTCCATGCTCGGCTCCCCGCTGGATGCCGAGGAGAACATGCCGAAGTCGGCTGTCGGCGTGCCGTAGTTGTGCGTGTCCCACCAGTCCACACTCTGTGCTCCGTAGGAGAGCCACTCGAGGTCTGTGGCGGCGGCGTACAGGGCACCGACCGGCTCCTCGTTCCAGGCGTTGGCCGTCTGGGAGATGTTGGTCTCGCCGACCACGAAGTAGGCGCTCGGGTCGTAGGTCGTCAGGGCGGTGTGGATCTCGGTGGCGGCGGCGGGGATGTTGCCGACCGTGGCAAGGAGCGACTGAACGGTCTCGGTGGGGGTGCCGTCGACCGGGTACCAGTGCACATCGGCGCAATCGATGTCCGCAGCGTCGGCCTGCAGGATCGTGTCGTTCCAGCTCTGCCAGCCGGAGACTCCGGAGCCGGGTGCCAGGCTGCCGTCCATCGCGTAGTCGTAGCAGATCTGCGCGTTCGAGTCGGCGGCCTTCATCGCCTGCATGTAAGTCAGGGCGTTGGTGGCATACGAGCTGGCGGTGTGGGGGTCGGAGTGGGTGTCGGTCTCCCAGGACCCGTACTCCTCGTTGCCGATCTCCCACAGGGCCACGTTCTGCGCGGCCGTCTTCGACTGGGTCACCCACGCCGCGGCGTCGGCGGCGGTGTCGGAACCGTAGTCGACGGTCACGAACTTCTGACCATCGCTGATCGCGTCGACCTGGCTGGAGTACTGGGCGAAGTCGAGCGGCTCGGTGCTGCCGCTGACCGCGTTGGTCTGCCACAGGTACTGGTCGGCGGTGGAGCCGCCGGGGTAACGCACCAGGCCGGTGTCGGCGGACGAAAGGTCGGTGGCGATCGCCGAGTCGGCGAAGTTGCTGTCCCAGGCCGCGGTGTTGATCCCGAGGGGGTCGAGCGAGCCGTTGAGCGTGGCGCTCGTGCCGGTGGCAGCGGGCGCGGTCGGGGCGCTGAGGACGACGAATCCGCCGGCGCCGGCCGCGGTCAGGGTCAGCGCCAGGGCGGGGCCGGCCCATCGCCGGGTTGGAGAGGGATGGCGCATTTATTCACACGCTCCTTCGAGTGCGAACGAAATGTGCTGACTTAATCGGTTAAGTCATTGGGTTTGGATGTGCCCGCCGCCTGGAGGGTACTGAGCTTCCGGCGTTCGCTTTACCGATTAAGTACCGGTGACGGTACACCGCTGTTCGTCGGTGTCAACCCCTGCCTCGGGCGCCCGTGCGGGGGCGCCCGAGGCAAGGAGTCCTCGCGGGAAGAATCGGGCTGCGCGTGATGCGGTCAGGGCTTATTCCAGGCGCAGCACGGCCACGCCGTACGGTGCGAGCACTATGGCGTCCTGGCCCAGAGGAAGGGCGATGCCTGCGGCCAGGACGGGTTTGACACTCACCTCGTGGTCCGCCTGGCTCACCAGCCAGGCGTAGCGGGTGCCGTCTTCGTGTTCGAGGATGTCCGCGGCAACGCGCGGGTCCTCGATCCTGATCGGGCGTTCGACGCCGGCTGCGTCGGCGAGGGCGTCGTAGAGTTCGCGGGTGGGATCGGGGTTGACCCGGGGGGTTCCGGCCGCGAGGTGTTCGAGCGGATAGGTGCACAGGATCAGGGAGCCTGCGCCGATCCGGTGGCGCAGTAGGGCGGGGCGCCCCTGATCGTCGACGGCGAGGACCTCGGCACCGGCGGCGGTGACCGGGAGCATGGCGCGGGCGCAGGGCGCGTGGGCCGGCGGGGTGCGGAAGGTCAGTGTCGCCCCGGCCGCCAGGGTGGCGAAATCCTGGGTGAAGGTGAAAGTGAAAGTTTCCTCGATCGGGTCGGTCAACCCGTAGATCAGTTCGTGGTGAACGCCGAAGACGGTGTTGAGGGTGTTGTGCCAGGCGCCGCGCTGGTTTGTGTGGGCGCCGGGGTTGTAGGAGGCGTAGACGGTGGCGCCGGCCTCGGCGAGTTCGGCCAGTTCGCCCCAGGTGGGGCTGAGCAGTTGCTTGGCCGAGGGCACCAGGTAGAGCTTCGCACCCGGGCTGGGCGCTGGGATCCCTTCGCTCTCGCGCACGATGGCGAGTGGCAGGTCGGCAAGGCGCGCGCTCACGTAGGCCTGACGCAGCGCGTCGTGTACGGCCGGACCGTCCGCGGACTCGGTGAAGGGATAGTGGGTGTCGAGGAAGGACGAGACGATCAGGGCGGCCTCGGCCTCGGTGCGGTGCAGGTGGGCGAAGTCGATTTCGCCCAGCAGCGCGGCGAACTCGCGAACCTCGCGCAGGGCCGGTTTGGGGGTGCCGGTGACGTCGGTCAGGCCGAAGTGCAGTTCGAAGGGGTGGTGGCGGTAGGGGTCCTGGTGGGCGAGGTTGTCGTAGTCGGTGTTGTTCCATGCGCCCCAGCCGGTGGCGCCGGCCAGCAGGGTGTTGTGCAGTACCTGCCGGTAGTAGTGGGCGGCGTTCTCGTCGGAGACGAAGTCGGAGGTGACACCGAACTCCTCGAGCACCACCGGCTTGCCGAAGGAGCCGGCAAGCTCGCAGGTGAACGCGGCGGTGTAGTGCTGGCGGACCGGGTCATCACCCATCGGGTAGCAGTGCGGCCCGATGAAGTCGCACAGCACCGCGGTGTCGGCCAGGCGGAATCCGTTGTCCCGGCCGGACACCTCCAGACCCCAGGCGCCGTCACCGAGGGAGACGGGTTGGCCGGCGCCGGCCTCGCGCAAGGCGGTGACGATCAGTTGGGCCCAGGAAGCGATCGCCTCGCGCGGCGCCGTGCCTCCGTAGAGCGGCATCTCGTTGGTCACCAGCCATGCCGCCACCGCCGGGTGGGCGGCGTAGCGCCGGGCCATCTCTCCGGCGAACCAGGCCTGCCGGGCGACCATCCACACATCCCGATACAGGTCGCGGCCGGCGCGCCAGGACGGGTCGAAGTTCTGTCCGGACATGTGCCCGACGAACAGCGTGGGGATGGTGCAAAGCCCTGCTTCCGTGTGCAGGTCCAGGAAACTCGCGTACGCCGCGGCGGCCTTCTCGTCGATACGGTCGGGTTCGGGCATGAAATCGGGCCAGAAGAAGAACGAGCGGGTGAAGGTCAGCCCGTGCTCGCGCAGGACGGCCAACTCTTCGCGCACGAGGTCGGCGTCGAAGCTGCGCCACATGAGCGGGCCGCCGGCTCGGGACCAGAAGTTCACGCCGATCCACGGCGCGGTGTTTTCGCCTGGGCCGGCGAGTCGCGGGGAGGGACGGTGCATGGGTCAGGGCCTTTCGTCAGGGCGCGGGTGTCTCGAGTCCGGCGCAGCGATGGTGCGTGATCGGGGCCGGGCCTGGCGCGCGGCGGCCCGGGAGCGCAGCGCGTCGGCAGGCTTTTCGGGGGCCGGGTTATCCGGCCGCGGCCATCGCCGCTGCGTGGGCGGCCAACTGCCGGGCGAGGTTCACGGTCGGGTTGGTCGGGTCGTTGAACCACATCACGCGATAGCCGTCGTAGTCCGGGTAGAACGAGCCGTCGTCGACCCGTGAGGTCAGCAGCCAGAACTGGTCGCCGGCGCCGCCGCTGGCCAGGACCGCGCCGGTCCACGCGGCGTACCCGGCGTCCCGGGTCGCCTCGTCGGTGATCACGGAGCCGTCGACGGAGAGTCCGTACTCCTCGATCACTACCGGCTTGCCGGCAGCGGCGCCGTCCGCGAGGTGGTTCTCGATCCACGTGGTGCCCCAGGCGACCGGGTCGGTGCCGTCGTTCGAGGGCGTCTCACCCCAGGACTGCGGATAGAGGTGGACGGTGCCGTAGTCGATGGTGGGCACGGCGATGAAGTCGCGCCACCGGTCGCCCTCGTAATTCGAGTACGGATAGTCACTGTTGTCCGCATCGCCGTAGAAGCCTTCATCGCCGACGGCGACAAGTTGCCGCGGCGCCAACCCCTTGATATAGGCGCCCATCTCCGTGATCCAGCCGAGCAGCGCCACACCGGTCTTGTCCGAGCGGCTGCGCGGTTCGTTGGCCAGCTCGAACGTCATGATCGTCGGGTCGTCGCAGTAGCGCAGGCCCGTGTACTTGTTGAACCGCTGGGTCACGTAGCGGGCATAGGCTTTGTAGCAGTCCTTGATCGACTCGGTGGTGTAGAACTTGTCGTGGTTGACCGCGGCGCCGTAGCTGTCGTCGGGCAGGTTCAGGAACCAGGTGACGTACTGGGCCATGCCACCGTAGTCCGGCCAGTTGTTCACCAGCGCCAAAACCAGGCGGATGCCGAGTTGCCCCGCCTTCCAGATCGCATAGTCGAGCGCGTCGAAGGCTGCATCGTCGTATACGTAGGGCTCCGGTTGCAGCGCGGTGTAGCTCGATGATGTGCCGTCCGCGAATGCCCAGGCCCGCACGACCGGCAGACCCATGGCGTGGATGTCGTCGAGCGCGTTGTCGATCATGTAATGCGATTGTTGATGCAGGTAGTAGCAGTTCGTGCCGCCGAAGCGGAACGCGGTGCCGTCCACGGTGAAGCCGCTGCCGCGAGTCTTGACGAACGCCCCGGGCCCTGCCCCCGGTCCGAAGCCCCGGCCCGCAGCCGAGCCGGTGGCGCTCGCCGCCGAGGCCCCGGGCGCACCGCTCGCGAGCGCGAGGCCGGTGGCCCCGGCCGCAGTCCCCACGAGCACCGAGCGCCTGGTGGAACCGGTTCCGGGTATGTACGCTTCCTTGCGCATATCACGACCGTCTCAGGGAGTTGGGTGGATGGTGCGGCAGGTGGTGCGCGCGAGTGGGAGCCGCGGGCGAGCTCGAGTGCCCGCCACTGGGCCGTCGGGGGATCAGCCAAGCACTTTACCGGTTTAGTGTCAATAAGTGCGGCGCGCTACCCTGTCGGGCAGGATCGGGCGGCCCTCCGGGCCGGGATGAACGAAGGAGGGCGGCCAGTGACCACCGCAGAAGGATCGCCACGGCGGCCGACGATCGCCGACATCGCGGCGCGCGCCGGGTTGACCAAGGCGGCGGTCTCGTTCGCGCTCAACAACCAGCCCGGCGTCTCGAAGGCGACCCGCGAGCGGGTGCTGGCGATCGCGCGGGAGATCGGCTGGCAGCCCAACAGCGCGGCGCGCGCACTGACCGACGGACGGGCCGGAGCGTTCGGCCTGGTGATCGACCGTCCAGCCGGGGTCCTGGGGGCGGAGCCGTTCTTCATGCAGTTGATCGCGGGCATCCAGGGCGAGCTCGCGGCGGCGCACACGGCGCTGCTGTTCACGGTGGCCGAGGACAGGGCGGCGGAGATCGAGCTGTACCGCAGCTGGTGGGGACAACGGCGGGTGGACGGCGTGCTGGTGGTGGACCTGCACGTGAATGACCCGCGCATCGCGGCACTCGAGGAGCTGGGGTTGCCGGCGGTGGTGGTCGGCGCGCCCGAGGGCTCCGGGTCGCTGCCGGCGGTGTGGACCGACGAGCCCGCCGGGGCGCGCACGATCGTGGGGCACTTCGCCGAGCTCGGCCACCAGCGCATCGCGCACGTGACCGGAATGTCCGACCTCTGGCACACGCGGCTGCGTGCCCAGGCCCTGGAGAAGGAGGCCAAGGCCGCAGGAATCGCGGTGGTGGAGGTCTCAGCGGACTACACCGCCGAGGGCGGCGCGCGCGCAACTCGCTCCCTGTTGCGTCGCCGGGTCCGTCCCACCGCCGTCATCTACGACAACGACCTGATGGCGATCTCCGGGCTCGGGGCCGCCCAGCGCCTAGGGATCGAGGTGCCCGGGCAGCTGACGATCGCCGCGTGGGACGACTCAGCATTATGCCAACTCGTCCACCCGTCGCTCACCGCCCTGAGCCACGATGTCGCCGGCTACGGCGCGCACGCAGCGCGCAGCCTGCTCGAACGCGCCGGCGGCGCAAACCCCGGCGACCAGCCGGAACCCGCACCCACTCTTTCGGTGCGCGACTCGAGCGCACCGCCGAGCCGGAGGGCTTGACACTTAACCGGTTCATTGGCAGCATCCCGTGCACCGGCGGTCCGGCTTCGCGTCGAGACCCGGAAGCTTCGCTGTTGCACGGCGCGATCGACGTCGGCCCGCGGCGGATGCCGGGGTGCACGGTCCGTGCTCCGCACGGTGGGCGCATCCCGTAATGCTCACTCTGAGACTCCCGATGAAGCGAGGCGCACGACGATGAGCGGTACCCGGCGGGTCATACCCGCCCTGTTCATGGCAGGCGTGCTCACGGCCGCCCTCACGGCCTGCAGCGGTTCCGGATCCGGCACCGGGGGTTCAGCCTCCGGCCCGAACGGGGTGGTCACCGTGACCACCGGGGCCGCCACCGCGTTCGTGGCGGACTTCAACCCGTTCTCCCCGAACGACAACGATCAGACCAATGGCATGATTTACGAGCCGCTCGACTACTTCGACACGGTCGACAGCAGCCAGGTCGATCCGTGGCTGGCTACCAGCTACAGCTGGGGGGCGGGCGGGAGCTCGCTGACCTTCCAGCTGCGACACGGGGTGACCTGGAGCGACGGGCAGCCGTTCACCAGCGCCGACGTTGCCTTCACGTTCGACAAGATGATCAGCACGCCGACGCCGTACAACGAGTACGACCTACCGATCACGGGCGTGAAGACCAGCGGCGAGTACTCGGTCACCTTGAGCTTCTCGAAGCCCGTCTACAGCGACCTGTACTACATCGCCGGCAAGGTCGACATCCTGCCCGAGCACATCTGGAAGTCGGTGTCCGACCCCTCGACGTTCCTGAACTCCAAGCCGGTAGGCACCGGGGCGTTCGAGGTCTCCTCGGTCACCCCGCAGGTGGCCACCTTCACCGCGAATCCGCACTATTACATGCCGGGTTACCCGAAGATCAAGACGGTGCGGTTCCTGTCCTACAGCGGGAACACGGCCTCGAATGCGGCGATCGAATCAGGGCAGTTGGACTGGGGAGGCAACTACATCCCGAACATCCAGCAGAACTACCTGGATAAGAACCCGAAGTTCCAGCTGGTGAACATACCGCTTTCCATCGCGTTCTTCGTGCCCAACCTCAAAACGGGGCCCACGGCGCAGCTTCCGGTCCGTCAGGCGATCAGCGAGGCGCTGGGCCGCTCGTTCATCAGCCAGAGCGTATATGACGGGCAGGCCCCTGCCACCAACCCCGAAGCGCTGCTGACCCCGAACTACGCCGGCCAGATCGCCTCCTCCCTGCCGGCGCAGATCAACGGGTCGGCGGACGTCTCCCAGGCCGAGTCGACGCTCAAGACGGCCGGGTACACGATGGGCTCGAACGGTACCTTCAAAGACCCTTCCGGAAAGCCCCTGAACGTCACCATCCAGGTGATCTCCGGCTACAGCGACTACGTGCAGATCGTGCAGATCGCGCAGCAGGAGCTCAAATCGGCCGGCATCAACCTCGAAGTGGAGAGCGAGTCCTACCAGCAGTTCACCAACAACCAGGACAACGGCGACTTCCAGCTGCTGATCGACAACTTCGGCTACACCCCGAGCGCCTACTCCTACTACTACAACCTGCTCGACTCCACGCTCGCGCCGAAGTCCGGCACCCCGGACACGGTGGGCAACTTCGGCGGCTACGCCAACCCCAAGGTCGACGCGGACCTGGCCGCGATCGCCGCGACCACCGACACCGCGACGCAGAACACCGCGTTCGCCGACATCGAGCAGCAGTTCGTCGACGACGTACCGGACATCCCGCTGTTCGAGCAGCAGAACGAGCAGGAGTTCGACGGCGCCGCCGTGACC
>FSXZ01002438.1_pt1 | contig 15733 bp, 13 predicted proteins | sample 1638121 | NCBI WGS metagenome assembly FSXZ01 (sample SAMEA3914788, study PRJEB12502) | metagenome | biome: forest; material: soil | place: Canada | collected 2011-07-03 | depth 0.1 m
ACGCTGCAGCAGCCTGACACCCGAAACCGCACACCAGCCGAGCCGCCGAGCGACCCGGCCAGTTCAGCACGCCCTGAGCTTGGAGTATTTTCCGGTTAGCTCTTGAGCACCTGGATGAGTACCGGGCCGCTTGCGCTGCCGCGTTCCTCGGACAGGTAGTGCTCCGGCATGACGACCATCTTCCTCAAGCGATAGCAAGCGAGCGCCCTAACCGCGCGACGGTTCATCCTGACCGGGGCTGTCGAAGTCGTAGACACGCCGCTCCTGGCCGTCGATCAATTCATAATCGCCCGTCAGGTGGAAGCGAACGAGAGTGCCGCCTTTGGCTTGGCGCTCGATCACGGCTGCGGCCTCGCCTTCGTCCACGAGCCGCGCCTCCGCGTCGCCGACCAGTTCCGGGCCGCCCCTCAGGAAGACCGGGAAGACGGCGCTGACCTCGCGGGGAGCGTCGCGCAACGGGTGGTTCAGCGAGTGGTGCATGATGCGCCTCCTGCACCGCGACGAGTTCGGCGGTGGGCCCCATCCGGGGGCGCACGCCGTACGCACCGGGGACGGCGCCGTTGACGGCGGGACTGACCGTCGGCCTCGCGGCCTCGTCGCTCGTGCCGCCCGGCCTCCAGCTCCATTATGCTCCGCGGGTCAGCGCGGGGCAGGGTCGAGCGTCCTGGATCTGCCGGGGCTGGAGACCGAGGGCGTAGACCGTCGGGCGCCGATCAGCCGTGGTGGCGGTGGTGCGGCCGCAGCATCCGGCTCTTCGTCGGCCCTGCGCGAAAGCGCGGACGGCGGCATTTCCGCGGCCACCCGAACGGCCGATTGTGGATCTCGTGCAGGTACCGAAAGAGCAGTACCGATCCCGGGCGGTGGCGTGGCGAAATCGGCGCGTGTAGCCCCGCCGACCCAAGCCGAGTGCCTCGCCAGGGCTACCATCGCCTGGCAGCTCGCGGCCGAGCGCGGCTGGATGGTGCCGGCGTACACGCTTGCGCCCAACGCCGACAGCCACCTTGGACGCCAAGGGCGCGACCCACGAAGTCGAGCGAGCTCAAGTCAAGGCAGGGACCGGATACTGACCGCCGCTGCCGCCGGCTGCGCGCGAAGACGTCGTCGACCGATGTGTCGCCGCCGGTGCTGGGCCGAACGGATGTCCGGAGGAGGGCCTTCGGCGCGTCGGGATCGGGATGGGGCAGAACGGGTCTGATCATGATCGTGTGGAGGGCCGTGAAACCCGCGCCGGCGTGTCCAAGGAGATGAGCCGGATCGGGGACGGCGCCGGGGCGTTGGACGCGCCCGCCCTCGGATTCGCGGCGCGCACCGCCGGAGCGATGCTGCTCATCGGCGGATCCGTTGCCTTCGCGTGGTCTGTCGCCATCGCCAACGGAGTGGCCGGGCCCGACGTGCAGTGGCGGACCGCCGTGTTCGTCGTCAGCGTGTTGGGCGTCGGCCTCGGCGCTGGACTGATGCTGCTGGGCCGGCATGTGCCGCCTTGGCTGCTGTTCGCGTTTCCGTCGGTGGCCGCGGCGCTGATCTGCGCTCCGCCGCTGGCATCGCATCAGTCGACGCCGGCGGGCTCGATCCTGCTGGTCTGGCCGATCCTGTTCGCAGGCTACCTGCTGCCCGAGCGCGTGGCGTGGGTCACGCTGGGAGTGGCGCTCGGTCTGCTGCTGGCGCTGGCGCTGCGGAATGAGACGAATGGCTCTGCCGCGTCGTGCGTCGAGGTCGGCGCGTCGTTGTGCGCGGGCCTCTCCATCACCGTGCACCTGCGCCGGAACAACAGGGCTCTGATCAGCGCGTTGCGACGGGAGGCCCGGACCGACCCGCTGACCGGCCTGGCCAACCGCCGGGCATTCGACGACCTGCTGGAGCGCGAGTTCGCCCTGTGGGAACGGCATGGCGATCCGCTGGCCCTGCTCGCGATCGACATCGATCATTTCAAGCATCTGAACGACCGTGCCGGGCACCCGGCCGGCGACGCCGCGCTGGCCGCCCTGGCCGCCGTCCTGACCGCGCAGGTGCGGCGCGGCGACTTCGTGGCACGCACCGGCGGAGAGGAGTTCGCCGTGCTGCTCACGGACTGCCCGACCGACGTGGCCGAGGGGCGGGCACGTGCCCTGCGGGCCGGCGTCGCCGACGACTCCGCCGCGTGGCCGAACCCGATCACCGTCAGCATCGGCGTGGCCACGCTTCCCGACCACGCCGGTACCCCGGTCCAGCTCGTCACCGCCGCCGACACCGCGCTGTACGCCGCGAAAGCCGCGGGACGCAACACCGTCGCCACCGCCTGATCATGCCGTCGCGGTGGCGCTCGCTCGTCCGGGCCGCCCCGTCCAGCGGTGCCTGGCACACCATCAGACCGGGCGACCGGCTCGGTGCGCCTCGACGGCCGGCAGCTCGTGGAGCCGCATGCGCCGAAGACGACGCGGCTGGGCGCGGCATAGTACGTATATCTCCGTAGATGACCAGGTATGAGTTACCTTACTGCCATGATCGATCCGCTGGGCGGTCCGCGACCGTCAGGCGGCAGAGACGGCCTGCGCCGGTTCGGCGCTGCCCGTGATAGTCCGCCCGGCCGGGGCGGTGGTCGTCGGCCCCGCATGCTCCCGGCCGGCCGCGGGCGGCCGGTCCCAGCCGGTGCGAACGGAGCGATCGAGCCTGTGGGAGGCATCTGGTGAACGCGGGTAACCCGTCGGGCTCGGGGGCGGCCGCGCCCGCGCCCGACCCCACGGCGGCGGTGCGCAGTCGGGGTTATGTGGTGCTGTTGGTGATCGCGGCGCTGCTCGGCGTTCCGCTGGCGGCCGGCGCGTGGGGGTTCTTGCAGGCCGTCGCCCAGATCGAGACAGCCGTCTACACCGATCTGCCGCGCGGGCTCGGCTTCCACGGGGAACCCTTGTGGTGGCCGTTGCTTCCGCTCGCGGTGGCCGGGGTCCTGGTGGCCGCCACGATCCGCTTCCTGCCCGGGACCGCGGGGCATGAGCCGTCCGGAGGATTCAAGACCTCAGGCCCCTCCGTCTCGCGCGACCTGCCGGGCATCCTGATCGCGGCTCTGGCCTCGATCAGCCTGGGGGCCGTGATCGGGCCGGAGGCTCCGCTCATCGCGCTCGGCGGCGGGGTCGCGGCCTACGTCGTACGACTGCTCAAACCGTCGGCGGACCCGAAAGCCATCTCGATCGCCGCGGCGGCCGGCAGTTTCGCGGCGATCAGTACCCTGCTGGGTTCTCCGCTGCTGGGCGCGTTCCTGCTGATGGAGGCTTCAGGGCTCGGCGGCGTCATGCTGGACGTCGCCCTGCTGCCCGGCCTGCTGGCCGCCGGGATCGGAGCGCTGGTGTTCACCGGCCTTGACTCGTGGTCCGGGCTTTCCTCCAGCGCGCTGACCATCCCGAACCTTCCGGTGGCCGCCCAGCCGACGTTCGCGGAGTTCGGCTGGGCGCTGGTGATCGGCGCGGCGGCGGCCGGAGCGGGTCACGTGATCAAGCGGTGCGCCGTGTTCCTACAGCTTCACGTCGCGCGACGCAGGATGCTGTGGACACCGGTGGCAGGCCTCGCCGTCGCCGGTCTGGCGATCGCCTATGCGCAGGGGACGGGGAAGGGGACCGACGACGTGCTCTTCTCCGGGCAGTCCGACCTGGGGCCGCTGATCAGCCACAGCGCGCAGTACACCGTCGGCGCGCTGGTCCTGCTGCTGGCGTGCAAGGGCCTCGCGTACAGCGTGTCGCTCTCCGCGTTCCGGGGAGGCCCGATCTTCCCGTCGATGTTCCTGGGCGCGGCCGGCGGGATGGCGATGTCGCACCTGGCCGGGATGGCGCTCATCCCCGGTGTCGCGATGGGCATCGGGGCCCTGGCCGACGCGATACTGACCCTCCCGCTCACCTCCGTGCTGCTGGCGACCCTGCTCCTCGGCAAGGACGGCATCACGGTCATGCCGCTCGTCATCGTCGCGGTCGTGGTCTCGCACGTGATCACGATCGTCCTCGCCGCGCCCGCTTCGGGCCGGGCACGCGGTTCCCAGGACGCGGGGCCCGGCGCCGAACGGCCCGCGAGCAACCCTTAGCTCGCGGGGACGAGCTGCGCTCCCTGCACGGGACACACGGAGAACGATGGAGCATCGACGCGGTGAAATTCTTCATCGACGGAACCGTGGAGGGCGGCACGGCTTGGCTGGAGTGGGCGGACTGCCACGGGCAGAGCACTGACTCGTTCTGATACGACCCGGCCGACTTCACCCGGGCGGTCCGGCGATCGGCCGAGGCCGGGATCCAGACCGCGACGCACGCGATCGGCGACGCCGGAGTCCGACACGTGCTCGACGCCCTCGAGGGAGCCCGACCCACTCCGCCTACACCCATGCCGACCACAGCGATGAGTGGTCGACGCGGGTGGGCCCGGGAGGCTCCCGGGCACCGACACCCCACCCGTGCTGCCCGCGCAGGCTCTCAGCGGGCTGATGGCGCTGGAGGGCATGACCAGCCACGCCGCCTACGCCACCGGTCAAGAGCACATCATGGGCCGGATAGCCCCCGGCTACCCGAAGCGTCAGTCCGGGTGCGAGGGCGGGCGTAGCGCGTCGACGATGAGGTCGAGCAGGCGTGCGACCTGCTCGGGTGTCTCCTCGGTAGCTTCCCTGGCTGTCGACAGGAGAACCCCGAGCAGGAGGGTGGTGACGTCCGTCGCGGCGACATCGTGGCGCAATGTGCCCGATTCCGCGCCTGCCTTGACGATCGCCGCGATCTCGGCGGTGATGCGATCGCGGGTGGGCGGGGTGATGCGCCCGGCGGCCCAGCCAGCCCGCAGCGAATCGATCACCCCGTGCTTGGTCGCGCTGAATTGCGCATAACGCTCCATCCATGCACGCAGCGCCTCGGCGGGAGGGAGCTGTTCGAGCAGGTGCCGGGCGCTGCTGGTGACGTCGTCGAGTTCAGCGGCGTAGACGGCTTCGACGAGCGTTTCCCGGGTGGGGAAGTGGCGGTAGAGCGTGCCGATGCCGACCCCGGCGCCCTGGGCGATGCTCTCGAGCGGGACGGTGGGCCCGCTTTCGGTGAAGGCGGCACGCGCGGCGGCGATGAGGCTCTCGCGGTTGCGTCGTGCGTGGGCGCGCAACGGGCGTGCGCCGGCGCCTTGGCCGGCTGCGGTAACGCCGGTGGGCGGCGGCTCCGGCGGAGTCATAACGGAGGAACCTCCGGTAGTGCTACGGTGGACTTAGCGGAGGAACCTCCGCTATTGCATTCTCGCACAGACGGGAGTCCAGCGATGCCCACCGACCTTCCCTCTTCCGACGCCGGCACCGACACCCACCCCGCGGCCCCCGACGTCGCGCGCCCCGGCGGCCCGGGCCGGCTCGCCGGTCGCACCGTTGCCCGCGTCGGCTACGGCGCGATGCAGCTCGCCCGTCCCGGCATCGAACGCGCCGCCGCGGTCGCCTTGCTGCGCCGTGCGGTCGAACTCGGCGTCGACCACGTCGACACCGCGCAGTTCTACGGCCACGGAATCGTCAACGAGCTGATCGCCGAGGCGCTGCGCCCCGAAGACGGCGTCGTGATCGTGAGTAAGGTCGGGGCCGAGCCCGACCCCGGCGGCCCGCGCCCGCTGCGTTCCGCACAGCGGCCCGAGCAGCTGCGCGCCGGAGTCGAGGCCAACCTGAAGACCCTCGGCATCGAGCAGATCCCGGTGGTGAACCTGCGGCGCATGGACACCGGCCCCGGGCTGCGGCCGAGCGGCGACCAGGTGGTGGACCTCGATGACCAGCTCGCGGTGATGACGGCGATGCGCGAGGAAGGCAAGATCGGCGCGATCGGCCTGAGCAGCGTGACGCTCGAGGTGCTGCGCCGGGCGCTGCCGGCCGGCGTCGTGTGCGTGCAGAACTCCTACAGCCTGCTCAACCGCGCGGATGAGGACATGCTCGAGCTCTGCGTCGAGCAGGACATCGCCTGGGTGCCCTACTTCCCGCTCGGCGGCGCCTTCCCGGGCATGCCGAAGGTGACCGACGAGCCGGCCGTGCGCGCGGCCGCCGAATCCCTCGGCTCCAGCCCGTCCCAGGTCGGCCTGGCCTGGCTGCTCGCGCACGCTCCGAACGTCCTGCTGATCCCCGGGACGGCCGGCCTCGGGCACCTGGAGGAGAACGTCGCCGCCGGCACGGTCGTCCTCGACGACACGACACGCGCGGCCCTCGACACCGTACCGCCGCGCCGGGGGCAGATCCCCGGCGCATGATGACCTCGTATACGGCCACCCGCCAGTCGGCCTGAACCGCCCGGCCTGGCGAATTCGAAAGGCACGTTTTTCAGTGAAGATCATCGCTCTCGAGGAGCACTTCGCCGATCCGGAGCTCAGCCGTGCCGCGGCACCCGCCGCGAACGCGCTCAGCCCGGACTTCGGGATCGCCTTCGCCCCGGGAAGCGGCCTGCCCTACTCGCCGCCCGCCGAGGTGCTGACGGACCTGGCCGAGGGGCGGATCGCCGCCATGGACGCCGGCGGTATCAGCATGCAGGTACTTTCCTGCCTCGGCGCCCAACAGGTGCCGGCCGACCTCGCCCCCGCACTGGTGCGTGCGGCCAACGACAAGTCCGCCGCCGCGGTGCGCGCCTACCCCGAGCGGTTCGCCGCGTTCGCCTCCCTGCCCACCGCGGCACCGCAGGCCGCCGCGGACGAACTCGAGCGCTGCGTCAGCGAGCACGGGTTCGTCGGCACCATGATCTTCGGCCGCACCGACGGGGAGTTCCTCGACGCCCCGCGCTTCGACCCGATCCTGGCGAAGGCCGCCGCGCTGGACGTGCCGCTCTTCCTGCACCCGGGTGTACCGCCGCGCGAGGTCACCGACGCCAACTACGCGGCCGGGCTCTCACCCGTGGTCTCCACCCGCCTGCAGACCGCTGCCTGGGGCTGGCATCAGGAGACTGCGGTGCACTTCCTGCACCTGGTCCACTCCGGAGTGTTCGACCGCTACCCGGACCTGCAGATCATCCTCGGCCACTGGGGCGAGATGATCCCGTTCTACCTCGACCGCGTCGACGAGGCGCTTCCCCCCGCCGCCACCGGGCTCGAGCGCTCGTTCCGCGAGTACTTCCGGGAGAACGTCTACATCGCGCCCAGCGGCCTGTTCAGCCAGGCTCAGCTCCGATACTGCCTGGAGACGGTGCCCCTCGAACGTATCGTGTTCGCCGTCGACTACCCGTTCATCGGCAACGAAGGGGTCCTGCCGTTCTTCGAGAGCGCCGACATCCCCGAAGAGTCCAAGCACAAGATCGCGCACGAGAACGCAGAGCGTCTGCTGAGGCTGTGACGCCCTGAATACGCGGCCCCGGCGCCGGCCGGTCGCTCTCGATACGAGACAGCGAAGCGGCTGCGCGGATGCTGCCGCGGTGGAGGTCCACGGCAGTCCGCACGCCACGTGAACCCTGCGCGAGCGGGCTGCACCGCGGCTGAGCGCTTTCCCTGCACACCATCCCGTGCCGGCAACTCCTACCAGCGCATTCAGCGCCCGCGAGGCCGCCGCGTTGGAGCGCCTGGATCAGACGGCGGCGGCGCTCGAGGCGGCTGCGGCCGAGGATGCGCAGGCATTGCCGACGAGGACGAGCGTGCGCGGGTCGCTGACGGCCTGAGGCTTCTCGCCGAGCAGCACGCGGTGAGCAGTGAGGGCAGTGGTGGTCTCAGCGGCAACCGCTTCGTCGGCCCAACGGTGTTCCAGTACGGACATCACAACCGTCAGCAGAACAATTTCGGCGCCCCCTCGTGACGCCCTCCGATCCAGCACCGGGACAGACATTCCACGGCCCGGCCGCAGTGCAGGGCGGCCAGTATATTCATCAGATCAACTACTTCAACAGGTCCGTACCTTCCTCGCGAATCGACGAATTAGCCGACCGGTTAGCCGACCGGCTGGCCCATGATGTCGAAACTCACTGGGAGGCGGAAGCCGGGTATCGGCAGATTCTGTCCCCTGCTCCGCTACCGATACGGTGGAAGCTGTCGGAACGCAGAATCGCCAACGATGTGCGTGGCGCCACGGGAGAGACAAGCGGCTGCGCCCTTCGATTCTGCAAGCGCTGGCCCCGGCGAACTTCCGCGTGCTCCTGCTCTCCCGTCCCTCCGAAGCCGTGCTGGCCGCCAAGAAGCAACGCCTCGAAGGCGCGGTCGCGTTGGAGATCGGAGCGGTAGCCCCAGAGCACGCGGTCAACTACCTGCTGGGCGCCTTCCCGTCCCCTCCGCCGCGCGGTTCGAACGTGCTGTCCCAACGACTGCTGGACCGTCCCGACAGCGTGTCGGCAAAGGCGCTCGAGAACCCCCTGCTGATCGGCTTACTGCGTGAGGCCTACGGTGCGAACGACCCGGTCGACGAACTGACGGATGAGCAGCGCTTTCCCACCGTCGGCTCGATCCGGGACCACCTGCTCGACCACGCGGTGACCGCCGCTTACGCTCCGATTCCAGGGCATCCCCGTCCGCGTTACACCCCCGAGGCCGCGGAACGTGCTCTGCGTTACCTCGCTCACCGGCTCGCGAAGGAAGAAACCAAGGACCTGGAGTGGTGACGGATCCGCACCTGGGCATCCGCCGACGACCGGGCCACGGAAGTCGGCCTGGCGGCCGGAGTACTCCAAAGCGTCTTGTGCCTCATCCCGTTGAATCTGCTTCTTCCCCGCTCTTCTTGGGCGCACCAGCACAGTGGATACTGCGCCTTCCTCCTCGGTGCCGTTGCCGCAGTCATGAGCAGGGAACTCGTCCTGCACTCCGAGGAGCGGCACACGCTCCCGGTCGCCGGATGGCGCGACATCTTCACATCGCGCAACACGGCACGGGGACTGGCGGTCGGTGTGGGGACGGGCGTGTTGTACTGGGCCTCATTCGGCGTTTGGTTCGCGGCGCTCGGGCGCGACTGGGCGCCTCGACCGCCTGGCCTCGTGGCATATACGAGCGCCTCGCTCGCCGTCGCACTCGGAACAGTGCTGGCCATGGGGCGGGCCCCGGAGCTCGTAGCCGGCACACCCTTCGGCTGGGGCGCCGCGCGCAGATTCGACGAGGCCAGGGAGACGATCAACCCACCTGCGCTGATCAGCACACGATCCGTGGGGCCGGTGGAGGTATGGCGCTACCACACCAGGCAGATGGTGGGGCTCGGCATGCTGGTCGCCTTCGCGATGGCACTGTTCGCCGAAGCCTTCGCGACGGTGTGGTTCGGCCTGCGGATCGGGATCACACTCGGCCTCGTTACCGGGATCTGGATCCTCATTCGCAACCTCCTCGTCATCAACCTGGGGACAGCCACCGCCATCACCGCGCTACAACTCGCAGCCACACAAGGTACTCCGCTCCGGCCGCTCTCGTTCCTGGAGGACGCGCGGCGAAGAAATCTGCTACGCACAAACGGCGCGGCTTATCAGTTCCGACACTCGCTCCTATTAAAAAGGCTTTCCCTGGATGGTGCGCCACAGTCATGAGAAAGTTTCCCAAGACCCTGCTATGGAGTCCGCAAGGATGGGTTCGTCCAGGTGGCCGTGAACGGTCAGCGGCGTCTGGTGGCAAGGATGAGGAGGAACTGGCCGCCGCCCGCCTCGATGTCGGCGGTCACCGGCAGTCCCGGTACCAGTCGGGAGAACCGGTCCGTCAGCCAGTCCGCCGCATCCTGGGCGTCCTGCCTGGTAGAGCAGCGGCCCACCACCTCGCGGCCGCCTTTGCGCTCCAGCCTGTCGGCGACGGTGATCAGCGGAGCGGGTTCGCCCACGTACAGGCGCTCCGGCCAGGCGATGACCACCTTGACCGCGCCTTTGCGGGTATTGCACCCGCGGTGCGCCAACCGCTCGGCGACCTTGGCTTTCCGGTCGGCGGTTCGGCTGTCGACGCTGGGGGCCCGCGGGTCGTTTACCGACATGTCCGGGTCGACCGGTTCGTCGCACACCCAGCACCGCCAGCCGTCGCGCGCGGCCACATCATCGAGGAGACTCACCCGAGCAGACTAGCCTGCCCGGCCGCCACCCCTGTGTATCGGGGCTCGCCAAGTCTTTGCTCCCGGACCCGGTGCACAGTGCTCGTCCACCTGGCCCGCCAGGGCTGGTGGGCGGCGGTTCTGGTGACGAAAGTACCCCTCGGCTCGCCACCTGGCGTCGGCGGCGAGCCCGGCTACCGCTCGCGGGCTTCTGCGGGCGAAACCTACTGCGGTGGGAGCTGCGCGCCGGTGATCTCGGCGAGTCGGGCGAGCAGCGTGTCCTGCTGCGTCTCGTCCAGCGCTTCCGGGTTGGCCGTCAGGGTGCGGCGGTGCTTGAGGTAGCGGCCTGATCGGGTCGCCTCGGCCTCCTCGCCCGTGGCGAGCCATACCGAAGTGTCAGCACCCTGTTCGATCGTGTCGGTGGCGGCGGGGCCGCCCATCCGCGTCTTGATCCAGCCCGGGTCGACGGCGTTGACGATCGTGTCGGGCCAGCGGCGCGCGACGGCGAAGGCGAGCATGACGTCGTAGAGCTTCGAGTCGCTGTAGGCCTGCATCCCGTCCCAGCTGCGACTGCTGAACTGCAGGTCGTCCCAGTGCACCTCGCCGTTCTCCTGGAGGCCCGAGGTCAGGTACACCAGGCGGGCCGGGCGCGGGATGAGCGCGGTGAGCAGGTAGGGCGCGACCACGTTGATCTGGAAGATGCGCTCGAGGCCGTCCTGGGTGACGGACCGCTCGGGCACGCCGCCGCCGACGCCCGCGTTGTGGATGACAGCGTCGAACGGCCCGTGGTGCCCGGCCTGTTCGGCGAGCTCGCGGGTCTCTGCCAGGGAGCTGAGGTCCCCGACGAGGATTCCGGCGGCGTCCGGCAGCGCGGCCCGGGCGTCGGCGGCACGGGCGGCATCGCGCGCGTGCAGCACGACTTTGTGCCCGGCCGCGATGAGGGTGGCGGCGGTCTCCAGGCCGATGCCCTGGGTCGAGCCGGTGACGAGGATGCTGGTCACGATGTGTCTTCTCCTGGATGAGCAGTGATGGTTCTGGTGAGGCCTTGACTTCAGGCTCGGCCTCAGTGGGCGGTCCAGCCGCCGTCGCCGACGAGGGTGTGCCCGGTGACGAGGGAGGCCGCGGACAAGTGGTTCTCCTTCGTCTGCGCCACACGAGGTGGGATCGGCGGCGATACGTCGAGGGGTCCGGCCGGGCGAACCGGCCGGACCCCTCGTCTTACGTGTCCGCGCGGCCAATGCAGCGCAGGATTCGCGTTCTGCCGGCCGGTCGCGTCGGTCGGCCAACCGGGCTGAGTATAAGTGGTGCAGTCCCCGGAGCGCACTCCGCCGGCCCGCAGGTCGAGACCGGCACCCGGCGAATTGCACCAGTCGCCTGAGAAGCGGTGACCCCCGTTCTCCTGGCTGCCGAGTAGGATTGCGCAGTTCGGGGCCCGTGCGTTGACAGCGCCGAGACGGGAGAGGAACGACGGTGCTCAGGTGTGAAGCCGACGGTGTGCGCTGGTGGTTCGAGCGCAATGCGTTGCTAGGTAGGGACTCGGAAGCACTCGCGCTGCCATCGCTCTCGGTCCGCTTCGTCTCCGTGGGCTCGCCCGCGGCCTTCGTTCGGCGAGTGCGTGAGGCCATCGAAGTCGTCGAGAGCTTCGATTCCTTCGCCGCCGTCGGTGCCCGGCGTGCGACGGTCAACGGGAGCTTCGGCGCGTTCGATCACGATGCCGGTCCGTGGGAACCGGAGCGCTTCGAACGCATCGCCGCACGCGTGGCCGAGCCCGGCGGGCAGGGAATGGGCCTGTACTGGCGCGCGACCTCGGCGAGGTCCGACCGGCCGGACGGCTGGTTCTGGGAGGACGCGATCGGTCTCTACGCGTGCACGGACGCCCTGGGCACCGATGACACACCCGGTGACGACCTGTGCTGGGAATGGTGGCTGATCGCGGCCGAGGGCATGTACGCGGGCGACGGGCTCGATGCCGCGTCAGCCGAATGGCTGCGGTTGTTGAAGGCCGTCGGCGGTTGGCCCGAGGTGCGCTGGGGTGCGGTGGTGTACGACTGCAGCAAGTACCGGGAGCCGACTCCCTTCGAGCAATACTTCGAGCTGCAAGCCGATCCTCGCGGCAGCGATCGCGCGGCTCGAGGGTACTACTGGGCGAACTTGCTGACTGAAGGTCATCTCGAGCAGTACGGCGGCATCGAGCGCCTCGCCGATGCCTGCGCGGCCGTCGAGGTGGCCTGTGAGCCGGTTCCGGGACGTGATTCGGCCGTCATCCGGAGCAGTCAGCCGATCACCGCGTTCGACGATGCCCAGCTCATGCGGATGCGTGACGCACTTGCTCCCGTCCTGCCAGATGTCGCCTATCGATACTATGCCGGCCCCCCGCTACGCCTCCTCAAGGTGCCCGGAACTGCGTTCAAGAGGGTTCCGCCGGACATCGAGATCCCCTGGTTCGAGGACGACTCCCCGCTGCCACCGAACTCCGGGACCGCCCGTCGACTCGTTCTCGACGTGTGACCAGGCAGTTACTCGACACGCTGCGCGCTTGATCAACGATCCATCCGAAAGCGTGACGGGACGACTCCGTAGGCCCCGGCGACGTTGTTGCACATTTCCGAGCCCCACAGGCTGTTCGGGCGAGGCCTGAGCACCTTGAGAACCGCCTGCTCCGTGAACTCCGGCGAGTAGTACCTACGCGAGGCCCCGGAGGCGGATGTGGACGCGTTCCACGTCCGCGTTCATGCCGAGCTGCTGGTAGAGCTCCAGAGCCTGGCGTAGGTGTGCTGTTCCCTGGGAGGTGTCGCCGGCGGTCAGGTGGTGGTCGGCGATGCCTTCGAGGGAGATCGCTTCGTCGTCGGGTTTGTTCAGTTCCTGGTTCATCGTCAGGGCCTGCTGGTAGAGGGCAAGGGCGCGGCGGCGGTCGCCCGCTGTGGCGATGGCGGCGGCGTAGTGGTTCAACACCCAGGCCTCGTTGCTGCGCTCACCGATCTCGCGGTAGATCTGCAGGGCCCGGGTGAGGGCGTCATCGGCGCCGGGATGGTCACCGGTCAGCTGTCGTACTCGCCCCAAGTCGGTGAGGGCGTAGGCCTCGCCGCCTCGGTGCCCGATCTCGCGGTAGGTCTCCAGGGCACGGGTGAGGGCGTCATCGGCGCCGGGATAGTCGCCGGTCAGCTGCCTTACTCGCCCCAGGTCGGTGAGGGCGGTGGCCTCGCCGCCTCGGTGCCCGATCTCGCGGTAGATCTGCAGGGCCCGGGTGAGGGCGTCATCGGCGCCGGGATAGTCGCCGGTCAGCTGCCGTACCCGTCCCAGTGCGTTCAGGGCGGTGGCCTCGCCGTCGCGGTGGCCGATCGCGCGGTAGATCTCCAGAGCCTGGGCGAGGGCGTCATCGGCCGCGGGATAGTCCCCGGTCTGGTGCCGCACCCGGCCCAGGTCGGTCAGGGCGGTGGCCTGGCCGAGGCGGTGGCCGGTCTCGCGGTAGACCTCCAGAGCCCGCATGAAGGCGTCACCGGCCCCGCCGTTATCCCCGGTCAACTGCCGCACGCGCCCCAACGCGTTCAGGGCGGTGGCCTGGCCGAGGCGGTGGCCGATCTCGCGGTAGATCTCCAGAGCCCGGGTGAGGGCGTCGTCGGCCGCGGGATAGTCGCCGGTCTGCTGCCGTACGTGCCCCAGGTCGGTCAGGGCGGTGGCCTGGCCGAGGCGGTCGCCGATCTCGCGGTAGATCTCCAGAGCCCGGACGAAGACGTCACCGGCCACGAGATAGTCCCCGGTTTGGTGGCGCGCACGGCCCAGATCGGTCAGGGCGGTGGCGTGGGCGGCGGGTTGGCCCAGGCGTTCGGCGGTCTCGGCGGCAGTGCGGTGCACGTCCAGGGCGCGCATCCAAGGGCCGTCGGTATGAAGGATGTCAGCCAGCCCTGCGGCCAGTGCGACGGTGTGGCCGTCGAGGTGATGAGTGTGGGCGTAGGTGAAGGCGGCGTCGAGGTTGGCCTGCTCGGTGCGCAGCCAGTCCCGGGCGACATCCGGATCACGCAGGTCGGGCACGTGAACCGGGACAGGCCCGCTCGGCTCGGGCTGCGGAAAAAGGGAGATGACGCGCGTGGCGCTCTGAGCGGACTCGGCGTAGTAGCGCAGCAACCTGCCCAGGGCGCGCTCGGGCTCAGGGTCGAGGGTGGCGGACCGAGCGTGGGCGTAGGCGCGGATCAGGTCGTGCATCCTGTAGCGGTCGGCGGCCGGTTCGCTCAGCAGGTGATGGTCGACCAGGCCTTGCAGCAGCCGTTCGGCGTCGGCCGGGTCGCTGTCCAGCAGCGCGGCGGCGGCGTGGGCGTCGATGTCCGGCCCGGGGGCCAGGCCCAGGCGGCGCAGCAGGCCCTGCTGATCACTGCTCAGGGTCTGATATGAAAGATCGAACACGGCAGTCAGGTCCCGCTCGCCGTCGGTGAACGGGCCCAAGTCCAGCGGCGCGGCGCGCAACTTGTCGGCCAGGTGTCCCAGCGTCCAGGCCGGACGGTGGCGGATCAGGGCCGCGGCGATCCGCAGGGCCAGCGGCAGGCACCCGCACAACTCGGCGATCAGCTCCCACCCCGGATCATCGGCCGGCACCCGCCCGGGCTCGACCAGGGCGCGCAGCAGCGCGACCGCGTCGGGTACCGGCAGGACGTCGAGTGTCACGGTGCGGGCCTCGTCCAGGGCTTTGAGGCGCCTGCGGCTGGTGACCAGCACCAGGCACCCGGCATCTCCCGGGATCAGGGGCCTCACCTGTGCCTCGGAGGCGGCGTTGTCCAGCAGAACCAGGGTCCTGGTGCCCGCCAGGCGGTCACGGTAGGCCGCGGCCCGGGCGTCCGGCTGGGCCGGGATCCTCCCGGGCGGGACGCCGAGCGACGCCAGGACGGAGGCCAGCGCGTCAGCCGGATCGCGCGGAGCCATGCCCCGAGTGAAGCCGTGCAGGTCCACGAACAACTGTCCGTCCGGAAACCGATCCGAAAGCAGGTGTGCGGCCCGCACGGCCAGAGCGGACTTGCCTACCCCGGCCATCCCGTCGATCGCCGAGATCACCACCGTGGACCCTCTGTCTGACGCCGCACCGATTGCGCCGACGATCGCCTGCAGCTCCCGCTCCCGGCCCGTGAACGTGGCCAGATCCGCAGGCAGCTGGCGCAGTGCCCTCGCCGAGCCGGCGGACTTGGCCCCGGCATGAACGCGGAACCACGCGGTGCGCCACACATGGACCTCGATCTCGTCCAGGCCGAGCGCTCGCACGACGGCCAGAACCAGATCGAGGTCGAGCCGCCGACGATCGGGCTGGAAGAGGTGCGCCAAGGTCGTGTGGCTCAGCACTCGCGGTGGGCGCAGCAACGGCCCGGCCTTCTTGGCCAGCGTCCGCAGCGATGGGTTCCCGGCCCAGATCCGTAACCGCTGCAGCGACTGGACGAACTCGTCGAGGTCGGAACATTGCGATGAATCTGGTTGCGTGCTCTGCGACTGCTCCATGAGTACCCCCCGTTTCGCGGCCCAGGCTGCCGGCCGCATGTACGAAGTTGTACAAGAAACGGGCGTTCGCAGTCCAGGAGCGCTGGAATGGGGACTGACGCGAGCGACTGGCCTCGCACTTCGGCGCACGCTCGAAGTTCTTGGCGGATGACGCAGCGAATTCCTCAGCACGATTCTTCATCGCTTCAAGGAGGAAAATCATGAGACTGAACCAACTGGGCTCCAGCATCGCCATGATAGGCCTCGGCCTCGGTGTTTCGGTGCTTGCCGCCCCTGCGGCCAACGCGGCCACCGTCAATGCGGCGGACGGCACGGCCATACACCAGATCACCAGCAGCACCAGCAGCACCA
>FSXZ01002063.1_pt1 | contig 15732 bp, 10 predicted proteins | sample 1638121 | NCBI WGS metagenome assembly FSXZ01 (sample SAMEA3914788, study PRJEB12502) | metagenome | biome: forest; material: soil | place: Canada | collected 2011-07-03 | depth 0.1 m
GAGAGCCCGTTGCCGGGAAAGCCGGCACGGCGGGTTCGGAGGGAGGCAGCGCGGAAAAGGACCTTCAAAAGGCACCTCGCCGCGCTGCCGACCCTACAGGACCTGACCGAGCGCCAGCACGACAAGCTGACCTGGATCGCGAAGACCGACCCGCGACTGTGGCGCGCCTACCTGCTTAAAGAGGGCCTGCGCCACGTCTTCAAGACCAAGGGCGAAGCCGGACGCGACGCCCTGGACCGGTGGCTGTCATGGGCGTCGCGCTGCCGCATACCCGCGTTCACCGACCTGGCCCGCAAGATCAAACGCCACCGCGCCGAGATCGACAACGCCCTGAACCACGGCCTGTCCAACGCCCTGATCGAGTCGATGAACACCAAGATCCGCAGGATCGCCCGCACGGCATACGGCTTCGCGGACCCGCAAGCCCTGATAGCCCTGGCCCTCCTCGCGCACGGCGGCTACCGACCCGAACTACCACGCCGAACCACCCACAGATGAGTCAGAAGAGCCAGAAAAGCCTCGTCACCAGTTGAACCGTGGATGCTCGCACTCGGATGATCCCGTGCGCCGCGGGCTCGGGCCCCACTAAAGTCGTTCCTCGTGACGGATACCGACCACTTTCTTCCCGGCTGGAGCGACGACACCGAGGTTCGCGAGACCGCGCACGCGGCCTTGTCGAACCTGGTCGCCGTGCTGGACCTGGCAGGCCAGGGTCAGATCAAGTGCAGTGAGAAGACCAGGCGTCCGACCGCGGCGAGCGTGGCAGCGGTCGCGCGAGTGCTGCAAGGCGGCGACTTCTACCGCGATGAGAGTCTCGGGCCGATCGCCGCGTTCGCGTGGCCGCTGCTGGTCCAGGCCGGCGGTCTCGCTCAGATGAACGGCACCCGCCTGGACCCGACCACCCGCGGCCGGGCCGTCATGGCCGCCCCGACGTACCCGGCCCTGGCGGGCCTGTGGGGCAAGTGGCAGGCCAAGGCCCTGATCGACGAGTTCTCGAGGGTTGAGGCGATCAAGGGCCAGCGCAAGGCGGCTACTCTGACCGCTCCGCAGAGACGGCGTACCGGCGTCGCGCTCGGGCTTGCCGACCTGCCGGTGGGCGAGTGGATCGAGACCGACATGGCGTTCCGCAGGCTTCGACGTCATCCGGAACTCAAGATCGCCCGCGGCGAGCGGGCTGTGTGGAACCTGTACCTGGAGGACGCACAGTACGGCTCGATGGGCTATGACGGGTTCGGCAGCTGGGAGGTGCTCGAAGGCCGTTACGCGCTGTGCGTGATGTTCGAATACGCCGCGACGCTCGGGCTGCTCGATGTCGCCTACCGCGATCCCGAAGACGCGCGCAAGGACTTCCGCCACCTGTGGGGCGCCGACGACTACGGATACCTCTCCCGTTACGACGGCCTTGTCGCGGTGCGCGTCAACGCCCTCGGCGCGGCCGTCCTGCACACACGCCCCGCCGAAGACCTCGCCCTCCCTGCGGCCGCCCCTGCCGCCACGCACTCCGGCGGCCCGCGGACCGCGCGGTCCGCGCGTGTCCCGGCCCCGGCGCCGACGCGCACGGAGACGCGAAGCAAGGCGGACCGGGCGATCGTTGCGGCCTTGGCCGACGCCACCGCGCTGCGCGTGTTCGCGGCCGTGATCCCCGTAGCTGGACCCGACCAACCCGACCAGTCTCACCCAGGAACAATCTCCATCCACTACATCACGGTGACCGGCATCGCCAAGACCACGGGGCTCGCACGCGAAGCGATCGACGAGGCGGTGGCACGGCTCGCTGCGGCAGGGGTGCTGACCTGCGACGGTGATCCCGAACGCGGATGGCGCCTCAGCCCGAACGCGTTCACGCCGTGAGCCGACCGAAGACCTGCACAGCACGCATGCTCCAGTGATGCCGGATTCCGGCTCCGGCGACGATCACGTGACGTGTGTTCACGCAACATGAGTATCTGCGCCCTCAGAAGGTCGACAGGGCCCCGGCGAGTTCCGATCAGCGGTTTGTGTCTGTTTGCTGCTTCTGCGTCATAGTTCGTAGAAGGTCGAGGACGCGGTTGGCCTGGTGGGTGTGGTGGCGGCGGGCGTGCGCGATGTCCGCGTGTCCGGTGGCGCGGAAGGCGTCTATGGCCAGGTCGCGCAGGGTCGAGAGGTTCTGCGGGGCGTGGCCTGTGCGGATCTGGGGGTCGTCTTCGCGGAAGGTGACGTCCAGGACGTGATGCCGCGCCTCGCACGACCAGTGGCCCTGTTCGATCTCGGCTAGGTCGACAGGACCGGCTTCCTGGCTGTTTAGGCTGGTGATCGCGTAGACGATCTGGCGGGTCTCGGTGCCCTTGCCGTTGATCGGGCGGCGGTGGCGTTGGGTGATGGTGACCTGCTTCGCTCCGGGGAAGTCGATCCCGTGGGCGTCGGCGGCTCGAAGCACTCGGCGGGTGATGCGCCCGTGGCCTCGCTCGCTCCACGAGTGTGAGCGCCCGGTGGTTGCCGCGTCTGGGCCGGTGAGCAGGATCTGTGCGAGTTTGCCGAACAGGGTTGGCTGATTGCCCTTGACCACCAGCAGGTAGTGTCCTCCGGCATCGACGATCGCCTGGGCTGTGGCGCGGTAGGTGTGGGCGGCGTCCGCGGTCAGCACGGCGCCGTCGAGCTCGATCCGGGCGATGTGTCCGCGCAGTTCGGGCGTCTCGTTCGTCTTTCCGTCGACGCTGATCCGGCTGGTCACATGCCCGGTCGCGTGGTCGATGACGACCACCAGGTGCGTGCGTTGATGGCGGGTGCGCCCGGAACCGCGCAGCGTCTTGCCGTCCGCGGCCAGCACCGCGCGGGCCCGGGGCGTGCGTGCGGCGGTCGCTTTCGCACGCCGACGCGCTTCGCGTTCCGCTCGGAGATTTCCGGCATCCCGGCCTTCTCCAGCCGGTGGGCAGCGTAACGGCCGACCGCCTCCAGCAGTTCGCCGGGATCGACGGCGGCAAGCACCGTGCGAAACGTCTTCTCGCTCGGCACCCTGATCCTGCCGGTGTAGCGGCCCCGGAGCAGCCCGAACCGCTCCAGCTGGTCCTCGGCCAGATCAGCGGTCCACTGTGCGATCGCGGTGAAGCCATTCGCGTCGCACGTCACCGCGCACACCGCGAGCGCGAGCACCGCGGGCAGCGGATAGTGGCGGCCGAAGCGCTTACGTGGATCGGCGACGTGCGCGAGCGCGGCCAGCAGGTTGCCGGCCGCGGCCTCCACGACCTCGGCGGCAGGCCTACCGGCCAGGCGCTTGATCTCGGAGGACACGGAAACGGGCACAGGACCTCCACACTCGGCGACCTCACGTAATTACCGGTTCTGCGATCCTGCGTCCACATCTGATCCCACGCGCGCCCTCCTGCATGCGGCCGACCTGATGGGGCGTCATGATGCGCCTACCGGGGCCCTGATACCCTCCGAGGGTGCGACGCGACCGAACCCGGCAGCTTCTCGACCGCTTCCAGGCTTGGCTGTCGGACAAGGACGTGGATGAGCTTTTCGAGCCGGCGGAATTCCTGCTGATCGGGCGACGCGACTACAGCCTGTCGCAGGATCCGACGTACTGGCGTAGCGGCGATGTCCATGCGCTGCTCCTGGTGATCGCGCCGGAACGGCTGACCGATCCCGGCTTCGTGGCCACCCGCGGTGCCGCGGGCCTCGAAGCGTTCCTGCGGTTCCTGGACGAGACCGGCCGACTGCATCCGGCCAGCGCGAAAACCACGGCGCTGCTCAAGGAGCTTGCACGGGCCGCGGCCAAGATGGCGCCCGCGATGACCGACCGCTCCCGCTGGGGTATGGCCAAGACCCTCTACACAGCCATGCTGGCCGACGGTGTCGCCCTGGGTGACGAAACCGGCGCCCAGGACTGGTTCGCTGCGTTCAACGCGGCCGACGACCAGCATCGCCACGCCGTGCTCGAGGCTGTTTTGCCCAGGCAACCGGAACTACACGACGCCCACTTCGTTGCCCGGGACGGGACCGTCGCCGCGGTACGCCGTGACCAACTCGACCAGCTCACCCCGGCACACCTCCCGCCCCAGTTGCACGTTGCCCAACCACGCACCTACCGGGCAGTGCGCCTGCGCCCCGAGACCGAACTCGCCATGCACGCCACCCGGAGCCTGACGCTGCGTCGAGCCGTTGCGCTGGCCGAGTGGATGCGCCCGGGACGCGCGGTGACCAAGAAGGGCCACCTGCTCGACAAGGACGTCACCGCCGCAGCCGGATACCTTACAGACCACTGCGAGATCCCGTGCTCGGAGTTGGTGCTGACCTCCGAGGTACTGCCGATCGCGACCGCCATGGAGTGCATCGAGATCCGGCGCGGCAGCCTCACGACAGGCGAGCGACTGAACGAGTTGACCACCGTGCTGTCCGGCGATGCCTGCACCACAGACACCCTCTCGTACTGGCTCGAGGCACTCGACTGCATCATTCGGCCGGAGCGAGCGCCCGTCCGCGACAAACACCTGGCGAAGCTCGACCCGCTCATCGAGCAACTCGAACCGATCCCCGGATGGGCCCTGGAAGCTCTCTACGCCGCCGGACGCCCACTGACCTGGGAAGAGCTGATGTCCCAGACGCTCGCCGACTCGGAATTCGACGGTGCCCACAACGACCCGTTGCTCTGGCTGCTCATCAGCACCGGCACTCGCACCAGACTGCATGCCGCGATGCGTCACGGCGCGATCAGCGCGACCTGGGACGAGGCGGGACTCGCGGCGCTGGACGAGCCAACCCGAGACACGGCCCGGCGGCTGACCGAACACGGCAGCGAACCCTGGCAGATGCTCGAACTACCCGGCTTGACCCTCGCCTTGACCCCGCTCGGCACCTGGGGCATGCGCGAGAACCTACACGCCGAAGGCAACATCACCCCGATCAAGAAATAGACGCCACCCGGCCGCTCCCCGACACGCGCGACAACATGCCTCGCCCCCAGAACCACCCACCCGCCAGGCGCTTCACCTGGCTATCAAACCACGCGTAAACCCCGACACCGCCCGTACGTGGCGACACGTCACGAACCGGAAGTCGCCGGGGCCCTGGAAGGTCGAAGGCCGAATAGTTGCTTACCTCCACGCCTCAATGACCTGGCCGGGACCCCACGTCACATCGACCTCGCTGTCGGCTGGAAGGTCTGTGCCGGAAAGGCTGGCGATGACGGTTCCGGTATGTCCTGGTTCGCATCCGGGGACCAGGACGGCCGCGGCGTGGTGGGTGGTGAGGTCGTGGCGGTCGAAGGGCGTGCCGAGCCATTTGATGGAGCCGGTGAAGTAGATGTGGCGGGCCGTGGGGGAGTGGTCGGCGCCGACCAGGTCGATCTCGGGGTCGAAGCGTCGGTTCCACCAGCCGCCGACCGCTGCGACCTCCGGCCAGGGCAGCGCCCCGGCTGCCGCGGCGAGTTCGAGTGCGTCGCGTACGAGCGGTTCGACGGCTCTGCCGCGGTAGCTGTGCCAGCGTCGTTCGATCAGCCGGTAGGCGGCTTCGGTGCGTCCTCGGCGCACCAGGTCCTCGGCTTGGCGCAGGGCGGCGAGGTAGAAGCGCAGGCTCGGGTCGGCGATCCGGTACAGCGCCGGTTTGCCCGGCTGTGTGGACAGGGGATTGTCGATCTGGAGGACGTGTTTGTCCTCGGTGAGCCGGTGCAGCAGGGGGGAGAGGCTGCCGGAGGGGATCGCGCCTTCACGCCCGCCGGCTGCGGCGGCGATGTTCGCGTGGGTCCGCTCGCCCGCGCCGACCGCCTCGAGCACGCGTCGGGCCTGGTCCGGCTGGGGGAACTCGGCGAGCAGCGAGGCCCCGGGAACGGAGAAGACCGCGGAGGCGGGGTCGGCGCACTCCCGCTCGAGGAACACGGATGTGGGCATCGCGTCGGGCCAGGCGCGCAGGATGCCCGGGAGCCCCCCGGACACCAAGTGCGCGTCGATCGCGTCGGCCCCGGTCAGGCCGAGGGCGTCGCCGGTCTCCGCGGGGTTGAGCGGGCCGAGAACGAAATCGTCCGCGCGCCCGTAGAACGGCTGATCGTAAGCGGTCAGCCGCTGCATCATGTGCAGGTCGCTGCCCAGGAGAAGCAGCAGGACCGGGCGGGGGGAGAGCAGTCGGTCCCATGCGGTCTGCAGCGCTCCGTCGAACAGCCCGTCCTGCTCGGCCAGCCACGGCAGCTCGTCGAGCACGACGACACCGGGGGAGTCCGGCAGGGCGCCGGCCAGTACGCGTAGCGCGTCCGGCCAGTTTCCGGTCTCCAGGTCGGGGACCAGGCCCGGGTCGCGTGGTAGGGGCGAGTCCCGCAGTTCGCGGGTGAACGAGGCGACCGCTTCGACCGGGGAGGCCCCCTTGGTCGCGGTGAAGTAGAAGTACGGCACGCCTGCGCGGTCGCAGAACTCCTGGACCAGCCGTGACTTGCCCACCTGGCGGCGCCCACGGATCGCCAGCGCGACGCCGCCATCACCGCCGCGGACTCGCGAGAGCCGCTTGTCCAACAGCGCCAACTCCCGGACACGCCCCACGAACCCGACCGCCACAAGCCACCCCAATCGTGTAGCTAGCATCTATATAGATTCATGCTACATCAGAGTGTGCGCCTGGCCACACGTACATGCCGAGTACGCTCCGTAGCCAACGTGTGGCGAAAGTGGGCTCGCCGGAAGTCGGCATGCATAACGTTTAGGAACCATGAATGCTCCACTGCGAGCCTCTGAGCTGCAGCTTTACGCCTTCTCGCGGGCTGGCGCGAGCCGAGTTGGATGCAAAACTAACCACGGAAAGTAACTAGCATGGGAATAAGCTTGATCCTAGAGCAGCATCCTGGTCGCTCGTGGCAGCATTTCAGCAGTTCAGAGGCATGCAAGCTTGTACTTGCCTTGATTGCTCAGGGTTACGATGCATAATCTCTCTTGTGGCTGGTGGGGGACAGTGACCTGCGATTATTCATAGGCCACTGGCTCCCACCTTGCAGGACGCTGCATTCTCGTGCGGATCACTGCGGATCTCTGCCGTCTGCTACCGAGTTTCGTGCGGCATCTTCCCCAGATTTTCCCCATTGCAGAGGCCTGATATGTGGCCATCCCGCAAGGATGCCACCTGGACACTTTCGCGGAGCTGGCGTGTTGGACAGGCAATCGAAGCGTGAAGCTCCTCCAAGATCGCGGCCGGAACGCCGGGATTGACGCGCGCCTGCTCGCCCGCGTCGGCTGCGGCGCGCTGGGGCAGGCGGGACCCCGGTCTGCTCGCTGCGCCAGTGCTGCGCCGTATACGCTGCCTGCCGAGAATTCCTGTCAGAAGCCGGCCGTATCGTGAGAACGTGTCGAACTCCTCGCGTATATGGTCCGCGGCGCCGTCGTTGGGAGGGGCTCTGCTATGGGCGGAGTTCTCGGCCGTCTGTCCGGCCGCCACGGCCACCGCACCGACACCCGGGGGTCGGCCTTGTCGGCCAGGGCCAGTTGGGGCTTCTGCTCGGCCCGATCGCGCCGGGGGCCCGGCGAGAGCCAACCGGGCCCCCGGGTGGAACTGCGCGGGGAGCGCAGGTCGTTGGGGCGGCAGAGGAGGCGAGTATGAGTGCTGCGGTTCCGGCCGGCCCTGCTCAGGCGGGTCCTGGTGCCGGCGCAGGTTCAAGGAAGGCGCCGGTCGGTGTAGGGGTCCCAATAGCCGCATGTCAGACAACTCATTCAATGCTAAAGTCCGACGGTGTCTGTAGAGAACCCTCATGGCGATGATCCGCCCGAACCCCTCCCCGGGCCCACGACCGAACCCGGATCCATACCAGGCGACAGCGGGGCGCTGCGGCCGCCTCCCACCGGCGTATGGCCGCCGCCCTCCGCCGGCCACGGCCCGGTGCCGCCACCGGCGGCGAAGCGGACGCGCAGGGCGGTGATCGTGTCCATAGCCTTCGGCATTGTCGGAGCCGTCTCGTTCGTACTCCTCGGTGGGACCTCGAGTTCTGGCGGCCTCGCAAACGCCGTGGCGGCCACGCCACCGCCCGGGGCAGCCGAGGTGGCCGTCCCGGCCTCCGCCGGCGCGCTGAGCCTGATGACCGGATCGGCCGGCCGGCAGGTGACGTCGGCGATACAGAAGGCTGACGAGGGTGTTCCGGACCTCACGCACGCCGAGTTCGGCGCATACTCCCTGGCCGGATCGACCGCGAACTTCGGCAACCTCACGCTCGTCCCGCTCGACGAGGTCCGCGACTTCGCCCGGATGTACCAGGCCATGGGCGCTGCTGCATCCCTGGCCGCCATGGCACCCACGAACGTGGGCTCTGACTCCGTCATCGGGAGCGTGACCATGCCCGGTGGGGCCATGACCTGCGGATTGGCCTCTGGAGACGGCAACACGCTACGGGCTTGCTACTGGATCGACGCCTCGGAGTTCGGCATTCTCGCGCTGCCGCCGTCTACGAGCGTTGCGCAGGCGTCGGCTTGCGCCGACGCCGTCTGGAGCGCCTCCGAGACCGGCTGAGCGGGCCTACCGGCCTGAGCGTCCTTCAACCGGCAGCACGCGCGGGGGGCCGGGCTGAGGGATGGGCCCGGCCGCCCGGTGGCGCAGGACGTGATCGCCGGTCGAGACGGGTCGGCGCCCGGGGCGCGGGAGTGGGGATCCGGCCCCGCTATGAGGCGCCACGGGGCCCGGCCGTCGGCGGCCGGTCGCCGCGGCTTCGAGCCGGGCGGGCGGAGGGCGGCGTTGCCGGGAGCCAGCGCAGGTAGATCTTTTCAATCTCGCGTTGGCGGAACTGTTTACCCGACCGGGGATCCGGGGGCACGGTGCGGCCGTGGTCCGTGGCGATGCGGAAGAACCGATCGCTGCTCGTGCCCGCAGGATCGATCACCAGCGCGCTCAGCAGAGGCCGCGGGGGGTTCGCGGGGCGATGGTCGGCCGCGGTGAGGATCTCGCTGCGCCGCCGGCGGTCGGCCACAGCCAGATCTTCGCGGCACATCTTCGCGCACAGCGCACGCCAGCTCAGCGGCCGCCGCTCGCGCGCCGCCTCGATCAGCGCCTGCTCGGCCAGGCGCCCGAGGCTCGCGATGTCCTCGACCGGTTGCGCCGGCGCGCTCGGCGCCGGGGTCGGCGGCGGGGCGCTCCAGAGCGTGTGGACCGCTTCGGCCTGGGTCGGGTCGGCGCCGAGCGGGTTGTGCCGGGTGCCGAGTTCGGCCAACCGCGCTTGGCATGCCTGGCCGCGTGCGATCAGGTCGGCGAGGTATCGGGCGCTGCGCGGATATGCGGTGAAGGCGCAGCGCAGCAGGCCGGAGACTTCGGCCGCCTCGGCGAGGGCGGCCTCGAGGGGCGCGCCGTGCTCGTCGCGGCTCTGTCGGATGTGGGCGGCCGGGCGCTTCTTCGGCGCCGGGGCCGGCGGAGACCACGCGGGCGCCGCAGGCCCCGGCCCGTGGCTGTACCCGGGTGCGGGGCTCTACGGGCGGTTCACCGCGGCGGCGCGCGGGGGTCTGGACGAGTCCGGCCGCGTCGATCTCGCATGCCTCGAGCCGGTCCCAGACCGGCGGGGCGAACGGGCGATGCGATCCGATCTCCACCCGGCGTTACGGCACCGCCCGGGTCCCCGCGCTCTGGCAGCGCACCAGTGGCGCCCCGGCCCCGGGATCCAGGCCGGCGCCTGGCGAGGGAGGCAGGAACCAGGTGATGTGGGCGCCGTCGCGCGCCGCCTGGGACTCGGCCTCGGCGCGCTCGGGCAAGTTCGGGGCGCTCAGGTGGAACCGGAGCCGGACGCCCGCCTCCAGCAGGAACTCGACGACCGCGTCCCGGCCGGTGCCGTGAAGATCGCCGTTGGCGCCGTGCCCGTGCTCGGCGAGCCAGGAGGCCACTGCCCGCCGCAGGTAGAGGTGATCCGCGCTGTGGGCGCCGCGGCTGCAGGCGCTCGGCCCGTCGGGGTCGGCCAGGTGAGCGAAGTGGCAGGCCCGGTCCGCATACCGCTTCGTCGTCAGCGGCCTGTCACAACCGCCCAGGAGGATGCCGCAGAAGAAGCCCGCGTCCGCGTGGTGGATGCGGAACTCGTCGAGGTCACGGTGATCTTCGGGAAGGATCACCGGTAGGTCCGCGTCCGGGCCGCCGACCACAGCGGTCTGTACCAGCCTTCTGTCCATGTCCCTCCCTCGCCGTCCCATCCCCATGCTACGTTCGCGCACCGGCGAACCCTGATGCGCCGGACTGGGACCGGGGCGCACGGCCGGCAAGGCCCTCTCTCCGGTCTCCCTATCGGCGGCACGAACCTCGTCAAGGGGCGGGGCAGGGGGCCACTACGTTCCGCGATCGATGCTGTCAGCAACCGGAACCCCACGGCACCGACCTGTGACTTGAGTCGACTGGGCGATTCGACCGCTGCGCGGCCGTACCCTGGATCGGCCGGAGCGCGCGGAGCGGGTCGGCGGGAGGGAGACGGGCCATGGATGTCGGCTTGTGGGCGGGGGTGGTCGGCGCCGCCGCCGGGGTGATCGCCGTGCCGATCGCCTGGTACTACGGACACCGCACCGCGGCTCCCGGCAAGCCGCGGGTCGAGGTGCGGGTAGTCGGCGAGTATGTGACCTATGAACTGCCGAGTGGTGGGCTGAAGATGGCTCAGTTCGTGACAGTGAAGGCCTACAACGTCGGCGACCGCCCGGTGACGATCACCGAATGGGGCGTGGAGCTGCCCGGCGGCAGCGGCAATCGCGCGTCTTTCACAAGTCCGAAAAGCCTGCAGACCCAGATTCCGTGCCGCCTGGAACCGGGCGACGTCCCCGCCAGGTTCTTCATCCTCGCCGACGACGTCTCCCGCCTCCAGCAGCATCACCCTGATGTTCCCTACGAGCGGATGACGGGTTACGTCCAACTCGCTGACGACACCCGCGTCTACGCCGGCAGCGGCGTCCCCATGTATCCCGGCAGACGGAACGGGGAGAGCTGAGGGGAGCCTCTGGGCCAGCGGGAGGAGCCAACGGCTCCTGCCCTCGACAATCGTCCCCATACGGTTAGCACCAACGCTTCGGACAACGACACCCCGGGTCGCGCCACCGGTGGGGAAGGCATCGGGGCTGGTGGGCCGTTCGTCGTGCCCCGTGACGGTTCCTCATCACTGTGGCGCCCCGCATCGGAGTGCGGGGCCGCCACGGCGAAGGCCGGACCCCTGCGGCCAACAGGAAGGTCCTGGGCTTGCGTGCTCGCCAAGACCATTTCGACGAAGCATGCGGGGACGAGCCAAGGGCCCGTCCGCGGACCATACTTCGGCATCGTCGCGGGGCGGGCAAGGACAGGATCAATAGCTCGGACGGACCCGGACGAGGCCCGGACAGCCGGCATCCTCGTGAGCTGCGGTTTCATGGGACATGGCATTTGATCCCACAGGCCGGCCGCTGTGGCCGGCCGTGGGGCGATCTTGGCTGTTGCGGCTTGGATCTAATTCGACTCCGCGAACCCATGGCGGGCAGCCGCATTTTCATGAAAGCTAATGACGCGTCAGTTCGCGCGTGCACGGCGGCCAACCGTGCACGGTTCAACGGGAGCTGGCGAAGCCAAGACCACATCGTCGAAACCGGAGCGACCTATGTCCATGGTCAAACCACGGCGCCGCCACATGTACGACGGCGCAACGATCCTCGTGATCGTCCTGGTCGGACTCATCGTCCTGCGCTGGCAGGGCGCGCCCATCGCGGCCGCAGCCACGGCTGTCGTCGCGGTGACCGGTGCGGCCGCCGCGTACTGCCGCCGCACCGACCCGCCATCGCCGGCGCCGCGCGCCTAAAGACGACGCGGCATATGGGAACCCGCGGACGTGGGCGCCCTGAAGCTCAAGTCGACCCGGAGGCAGGGCCGGTCCAGGCCTTCGCCTCCGGGTTGAGGCAGCTGCGCAAGAGCGCGGGGCTTACCTACAAACAGCTCTCGGTCGACACTCACTACGCCTCCAACACCCTCTCCCAGGCTGCGGACGGCAAGCGGCTGCCGTCGAGGGAGGTGACGCGTGCGTTCGTAGAAGCCTGCGGCGGCGACTGGCAGGAGTGGGAGGCCCGGCGCCGGCAGGTGCTGAGCCGGCTCGGCCAAGACGGATCGCAGCCCGGCACGGGCGAGCCGGCAGTCTCCAGCCCGGACGCGCGGCAGGATCCGGCGCGCCCCGGGGCGCCGGAGCCGTCCTTGCTGCTACCGCTGGCCGGCCCGGAGGCCGGCGCCGTCCGCTTCTTCGCGCAGGCCTCGCTGGAGGGCGCGGGTCCGGCCGAGCCCCCTGCACTGCCCGAGGGCGGCGCGTCTTCGGGCACCGCCCAGACGATCGCCCGGCCCGAGGCGATCTCGTCGCCGGCGCAACTCGCGGCCGCCCTGAGCGAACTGCGCGAACGATCCAGGCTTACCGTGCGCGAGCTCGCCCGGCTGTGCGAGCTGCCGACGGCGACCGTCGGCGGCTACCTGACCGGCGCGCACCTTCCCACACCGAAGATCGCCGACTCCGGGTTCATGTTCCTGCTTGAGGCGCTCGGAGTACGCGGAGGCGACCTTGAGGCGTGGCGCGAGGCCGTCGAGCGGGTCCGGGTCGAGCGCAGAGGGGCCGCGGCCAACGAGGCGCCCTACCGCGGCCTGGCACCCTTCGGGCCGCAGGACGCCGCGTGGTTCTTCGGCCGCGAGGCGCTGGTCGAACAGCTCCTCCAGCGTGCTGCGGACCGGCGTGCCGTGGGTGCGCCGCTGGTCGTGGTGGGCCCGTCGGGAGTGGGCAAGTCCTCGGTGCTCGGAGCCGGCCTGATCCCGCGGCTGGCGAGAGACGCGCCGGCGATCCTGCTCACCCCCGGCCGCTCACCGCTCGAAGCACTCGAGCAGGCCCTCGCCATGGACATGCGGTGGCTCGTGATCGACCAGTTCGAGGAGCTGTTCACCCAAGAGATCCCCGCCGAGCAGAAGGCTGCGTTCATCGACGCGGTCCTCGCCACAGCCAGGGGCGGGGGCAACGACCGCCTCGATGGAGGTAGCGCGGGGATCGGCGTCGTCATCGGATTGCGCGCCGACTTCTACGCCGAGGCGGTGGCCCATCCGCAGTTGGCGGACGTGCTCCAGGACGGGCAGGTGGTGGTCGGATCCATGACCGAGCGGGAGTTGGGCGAAGCGATCGTGCGCCCCGCCCGCCAGGCTGGGTTGAGCGTCGAGGCCGGGCTGGTCGAACTGCTCCTGCGCGACCTAGCCACGGGGCGCGCGGAGACCAGCGCCCTACCGCTGCTCTCCCATGCACTATTGACCACCTGGCAGCAGCGTCGGGGCACCACCCTGACCGTGTCTGCCTACCTGGATACCGGCGGGATCGCGCACGCCATCGCGCAGTCGGCCGACAACGCGTTCAGCGCGCTGACCGGCGAGCGACAGGAGTTGGCGCACAGGATCTTCCTGCACCTGGTCCGGATCGCCGACGGCTCCCCGGACACCATCCGGCGCGTGGAGGTGGCCGAACTGCGCGAGGCCGTCGGCGAAGGCGTGACTGAGATCCTCGCGTTCTTCGTCGAGCGCAGGCTGCTGACCGTGGATGCGGACTTCGTCCAGATCTCGCACGAGGCGTTGATCGGCTCGTGGCCCCGGCTGCAGGCATGGCTCGCCGAGGACCGCGCGGCCCTGCTCGCCCACCGCCGGATCGCCGAGCAGGCCGACACATGGATCTTCGCCGGTCGCGAGCCGTCCATGCTGTTGCGCGGCTCGGCGCTGAGCATCGCGCGGGACGTGCTGCGGCGCTCGCACGGCCACGGCACCGCCCAGGCGGGGCTACGGGAGATCGAGCATGACTACATCACCGCGTCCCTCAAAGCGCAGAGACGTTCGACAAGGCTGCGCCGCCTGATCGTCTCCTGGCTCGTCATCATGACCGTGCTGGCCGTCGCAGCCTCGGGCGTGGCCCTGCACCAGCTCGGGTCCAGCGACGCCCAAGCCCAGCAGACCGAGTCGAGCCTGCTGGTCAACGAGGCCGAAAGCCTGCGCAAGACGGACCCGACGCTCGCGGCGCAACTGAGCCTCGCCGCCTACAGCCTCGGTGCGAACTTCTACTCGCGCTCAGCGCTGCTCGAGTCGAGCGACACTGCGCAGGCCGGCAGCGTCGTCACCGGCACCTCGATCGTCGACGGACTCGTCTCCTCGCCCGACGGTCGGATCGAGGCCGCGCTCGATGCGGACGCGAGCGTGCGCCTATGGAACATCGCCGACCCGCAACGGCCCGCGCTGCTCGGCTCGTTTCGAGTGCCCTCGACTGCCTCAGCCGTGCCACTGGCGATCGCCATGAGCCCGGACGGCCGGATGCTCGCGGTCTCCTGGGGCGGCGCCATCGCGGTGTGGAACATCGCCGACCCGGCGGCGCCGAGGAGAATCACGACCCTGGGCGCGTCGGCATCCCCGCAGGTAATCGACCTCGCATTCAGCCCCGACGGCACCGAACTCGCAGGAGGAACCACAGGAGGGAGCGTCCTGATTTACCGCGTCAGCAGCCGCGGCGGCACGCCGGCGTTCCTGGCTCTGCAACCTCTCGCCGCCTCGCAGACCGCCGGCGTGTCAAGCCTCGCCTTCGCCCCGGACGCACGCACGCTGGCGGTCGGCATCGACGACGGCCACCTCGCGCTGTGGAACATCGCCGACCCCGCGGCGCCCGTCCTCGACGCGGCGCCCGTCTCCCTCGGCAGCCCTGTGTCGGCTCTGGCCTACAGCCCCGACGGGCACACCCTCGCCACAGGCACCCACGCAGGGCAGATCCGGTTTTGGACCGCGACCGCGGCCGGCACGGTTCAGGTGGCAAGCCCCACGCTGGCCGAGTCCGCCAGCTGGGTCAACTCGCTGCAGTTCAGCCCCGACGGCACCGAACTGGCCGTCGGCGACAGCGCCGACACCGCCCAGGTGTGGAACGCCAGGACGCACACGCCGATCACACAACTGCCGCACCCCGGGCCGGTCAGCGCCGTCGGCTGGGACGGAGCGCACGCCCTGGTGACCGGCTGCGCAGACGGAGAGCTACGCCTCTGGCAAATCCCGGTTCCGCAACTTCCGGGAAACGGCCCTGTCAACGCCGTGGTCTACTCGCCGGACGGCACCGTCATGGCCGTCGCCGGCTCCTCGAGCATCCAGCTCTGGGACGCACCCGACGAGACGCCGATCGGGACGGCGTTCGGGCCGGCGGATGAGACGGCGGAGACCATGGCCATCACTGGAGCGAAGCTGCTCGCCGCAGGGTTCTCCGACGGCAGCGTGCGATTCTGGGACATCGCCGACCCCGCGCACCCTCGAGCGCTCGGGGTATTCGGGCCCCGGCCGGACAGCACCGTGAACTCGGTCGCCTTCAACCCGACAGGAACCCTCGCGGCAGCAGCCACCGACAACGGGTCCGTGTACGTGATCAACCTCGCCGATCCCGCCCACCCGGCCGTCATCGCCACACTCGACCTCTCAACCACGCAGCCCGCAAGCGTCGCATTCAGCCCGGACGGCGACACCCTCGCCACAGCGGGCAACACGACCACGCTCTGGCAGGTCAACGGCCCGACCCTCCGTCTCACCACCACTCTCGCCATGCCGGGCTCCGCCACCAGCATCGCCTTCAACAAGACCGGCACGGCCCTGGCGGCAGGGTCCACCAACGGAGAGGTCTACCTGTGGGACACAGCCGACCCCGCACACCCCGCACCGGTAGGCCATGCGCAAACCGAATCCGCAGGATCCGTCTCCGCACTCGCATTCAGCCCCGACGGCGCGCAACTCGCGAGCGCCGAGTCCGACGGGAGCTTGTGGATCCTCGACACCGCCGATCTGAGC
>FSXZ01002796.1_pt1 | contig 15667 bp, 15 predicted proteins | sample 1638121 | NCBI WGS metagenome assembly FSXZ01 (sample SAMEA3914788, study PRJEB12502) | metagenome | biome: forest; material: soil | place: Canada | collected 2011-07-03 | depth 0.1 m
CCGTCGGTCCGTCGGTCCGTCGGTCCGTCGGTCCGTCGGTCCGTCGGTCCGTCGGTGATCATTGTATCGGTGTCCCGGGGGTTGGTGTGGGAGGCGCGCCGCATGTTCCGCGCGAAGATCGGCCATTACCTTATCCGATCGGGCCCGCTCGGCGGGCAGGGCGGGGCGTATGACCGGTGCCGTTTCTTGGGCGATCACCGGCCTGGGTGCGGGCGGCAGACGGGATTGATGCGGACCAGCCGGGCGAGCGGGCGGAGAGCACTCGGCTCAGTGTGCCTCCGACGCAGGTCCGGCCTCGTGGAGGGCTTGGTTCCTGATCGTGGGGTCGAGCGCGTCGCGAACCTCGTCCGCTGTGAGCCGATCGCGAGCGAACACGCTTACGGTGGGAGCAAGCACCTGTGTCACGGGCGTGCGTGACGGCAGCCCGGTCCGCGACGGATGCGCACGGGGCGCACCGGTCCACAATCGGTGCCCGAGGCCGGCTTCGATGGGATGCTGGGCGAAAGGCTGGCACGAGAATGGGAGCGAGCTGATGGGTCGCAAGCCGACGACGGACGCCTCAGAGCCGCCCGGGCCCCGCCTGCACCGCAACACCCTGTGGGAGGGCGCCTGCCTTGAGGTAGCGCTCCAGGTGAATCTCGGCGGCGAACCGTGCCGACCGTGGATCACGTGGTTCGCGGACTGCGGAACCCAGGTGGTGGTGGGCGCTGGGATCACCCCACGGCGCCCGTCACGCGAGTCGATTCTCGCCGCGCTGCAGACGGCCGTCTCGCGCACCGGACGGTTCGCCGCGGCAGGCGGAGTTCCCGCACGCATCCGCATGGACCACGCTCAGGAAGCGCTCGCGCGCACCGTCCGCGAGGCGATGACCGCTCTCGAGGTGGAGTTCGTCGATCCGCCCTTCTACGCGCCCGACGTCAAGGAGGTGGTCGAAACGCTCCACGACGCCCTCGAGCGCGATCTGTTCACCCGCTTCCCGCGCGGCATCGACGCTAGGGCTACAGCGCGCGACGCGTCGCCCGCCGTGACTTTCGGGGCGTTTCACGCCGCGGTTCTCGAGTGGATTGAGGGCTGGAACACCGGGCACGACGCACGACCCGGCAGACTCAGCCCGCTCGAGGCCTGGAACGCGGACCCTGCGCTGATTACCGATGCCACCTCGCCCGACCTTGTTACTTTCATGACAGCTTCGAGTGGCAGGGAAAGTACCGTCACCACTCACGGCATCATCTACGGCGGCATGCTCTACAGCGAGGCGTGGATGGCCGGCCGGGTCGGACAGGTCGTCAAAGTCCGCTCGCTACCGCTGCAGTGCGAGCAGATCGAGGTGTACACGAGCGAGGGCGACGAGCGCCTCGGCTCGGCGTATCGGCTTGATCCGCCAACGGGGGCCACTGCCCTGGCGTAGGTGCGCACGCGGCGCAATCGCGCCGAGCCTGGGCATTGACCGCGTGAAGCCGTCACGGGCCAGCGCGTGCGAGGCGTTGACTACCCAGAAGGCCAACGACCCGTGACCTGGGTCGGGATTGCGCGTCCGCGGTCGACATGGTCTCGTTCGGTAGCGGCCAAAGAACGCTGAGGTAAGCCCGGCTGGGAGCCGGGCACGGAGAGATCGCCCACTGAGCATCGACGGAATCCCGATCCCTTGCCGTTGCGCAGCAGGGACGGGCCGCGCGGCCCGTCCCTGCTTGAGTGGCTGCCGAGCCGTTACAGTATGAGCGGGCCGCCGCCGCGGCCCGAGGCGAGGGTCGCGACAGGGACGTAGCGCGCGATGCTGGGCGCGTCGTCCCATTCGTACACCGTGACCTCGAGCGTGTTCAACGTGCGGCCGAGGAGCACCGCGATCGGGAACGGGACGCGCAGGAACAGGTGGACGCGCCGGGTCGCGGCCTGCGCCGCGTGTGCCCGGATGCGGCTGGCGAGATCCGCGACCACGGCGCTGCCGGCGGTCGCCGGGATCGGGCGACGGCGGCGCGGGGTAAGCCGGAACGCGGCTGCGAATTCTCCCGGGTGGTGCGCGAGGTGGGCTGTGAAGGTATCGACGGGGGGCTGGCTCGGAACGAGATCGACGTACACCGCGATCGGCGAGCCCTGCGCGCCGGCGCCGTCTGCCTCTACCTGCTCGTCTGCCAGCGTGATGCGCGGCGCCGGTCGCGTCCCGGGCTCACCCCACACCGTGCCGGTCTGGTCCTCGACGGTGACCTGCCACGGCGAGGTCTCCGGGACGGCGGTGCCGAGCGCGAGGGCGATGCTCAGGTGCGCGCCGCCACGCACGTGCACACCGTCTGCGCCCGCTAGCCCGAGGAGGCGAGGCAGGTCGGTGAGGAACGCCCCGAACTGGGGCCAGATCTCGGGATCGGGCGTGCGCTGTCCGGCGCGCGGCGGGCGGGTGCGCACGGCCAAGGCGACCTCCGACGGCGTGCCGCGCGGGTCGAGGCGGGTCTGCAGGTCCAGGTCGATCATGGTGCGGCCCTCGGGGCGCAGGGCCTGCATCCGCTGTGAGACGATCTCGCGGGCGAGCACGGCGATCTGCTCGCCCGTGAACATCGGGTACTGCTTGAAGCGCTGCAGTGTGCCGGCGGGCTGCAGGAGCAGCCTGTCCGGCGCGGCGTAGTCCAGGTGCGCGCCGGTTCCAGCCTCTGCGGATGGTCTCGTGATGCTGCCGACGGCGAAGGTGAAGGCCGGGTCGGGCTCGAGCGCGAGCAGTCCGGGCAGTTCGATCTCGCGTACGACGGTGGAGTACTCGATGTCGGGGGTGACCAGGAGCACCGCGCCGGACAGCCCGGAGCCGAGTGCCTCCTGCAGGCGTCGGGCGGTGTCGCCCGGTGGGAGGTCGGTGATGTCGTGCCAGACCGGGACCCCGGTCGAGCGCAGCGCCCAGGCCAGCGCGGCGGCCAGGTCGCTGCCGTCGGAGGTGCGGTAGCTGATGAAGACCGGGGCGAGCGGGCTGACCCTGGCCGGCGGCGTACCAGGAGTTGCGGCGTGGGATGTCATGGCGCGGTGTCCTTCTCGGGGAGCCGGGCGTGCAGCGGCGCCGCGTGCACGCCAGCCGCGGTGACCAGCCATCCGGTCAGCACGGGACGACGGAATCCGGCGGCCCGGTCGGGGGTGACGATGACGGCGAGGAACACGGCGAAGTCCAGTTCCGCATCGGCCAGCAGCCGCCGGTAGCTGGTCAGATCCGTGGAGCTGGGTCGTGCCGGTCCCTCGGGGTGGGTGTGCCATTCGCCGATCCAGAGGCTCTCGTCGGTGTAGAACGCGAGGTCGGCTGCGGCCTGCGCGTGCTGCACGTCGCGCCGGAAGATCGTCGTACGGCGTACGGCCGCCGGTCCTGGGTCGATGCCGTGCACGACATCCAGGATCGGACGGGGGCGTTGGGGGCCGTGGCCGAGCAGGATTCCGCCGGTCTCGCGACCGTCAGCGGATTCGCCGGCGTAACGCGTGATCGCGATCCGTGCGGTGTCGGTCACCGTCACGGCCGGAATACGGCCGTAGGCGTGCGCCGTCGGATGGCGGCCTGGTCGCGTGTGCGGATCCATGGCAGTGTTCTACCCCTGTGCTTGCGTCGGCGCTTGTCGGGTGGCTTCGGGCTCGCACGTCGGGCAGCCCGCGATCGGTGCTCCGAGTTCGAGCCAGCGCTGGTCGGCCGCGTGGCGCAGATCGGCGGGCGGCGGCAGGTCGGTGTGCGGGCGCAGCGCGAGCAGCAGGTGGTCGCCGGGAAGGATCTGGTCGTGGTAGCCGGCGCGTTCGAGCAGCGTGGCAACGGCGATCTTGGCTGCGAGCTGGCCGACCAGGTGAAGATCGCTGGGGACGGCGGTCATCGGCCTGTGCTCGCCGCCTTGTCCGTACGCAGCGTCGAGGAACGGCTCCGGGTCGAAGCTGCCGAGTTCGGCGAGCCGTTGGCGCTGGCAGGACAGGCAGCCGATCGTGGGCCAGGGCCGAAGGCGCAGGATCTCGCCGATCTCTCCGTCCTCCAGGACGCACGCGAGGATCGCGGGGATGTTCGCCCTGCGAGCCAGATGGCTGACGACGCGCCGCGGTGTCACCCCGTCGGCGGCGCACAGCACGAGGTCGCAGTCCTCGAACAGGGGTCGGATGCGGTCCGCGTCGGCTACCACGTTCAGTTCGAGCGGTTCCGCGTTGATCTCGGGCCATGTGCGGCGCAGTTGGTCGGCGAGCCCGTCGATCTTGGCGCGGCCCAGGTCGCGGGCGGTGAGGTGATGGCGGACGAGGTTGTGCGAGAGCAGCCGGTCCGGGTCGATGAGGCTGAGGGTGCCGACGCCGTAACCGGCGAGTGCGTTCGCCGCGACGGCTCCGATGCTGCCGACGCCGATCACCGCCACCCGGGTGTCGCGCACGTCTTGGACCGGCCATCCGGGTTCGAGCTGTGCCCATCCGAGGCCCGGGTGGGCCAGTTCGTCCAGAGCGGCCGGTTCGGCCTGGTGCTGGTCGACCCACCAGGCGTTGAACAACGGCTGCTCACCGGGGGCGACGATCAGGATGAACCTGGGCCTGTCGGCCGGCAGGTCGAGCCGGCCGTGGGTGACCAGTTCGCGGAAGCGCTCGGTGGGCATCCCGACCGAGCGCAGCCTGCAGTCGATCCACGCGGTGTGCAGCGCGGGCTCGCCCCGATGCCAGTCGCCCGAGTACGGCTCGGCATCGGAGACGGCCAGCGGATGCGATGTGGGTAGGCCGAGCGCCGTGGGCATCATCACCACCTCGCCCTCGCTCACCCCGATGATGCCCGCGAGCCGTTCGGGCCGCGACACCTTGAGGTTCAGGTGCCCCCAGCCGCTAGCGGTCCGCGCGATACGCTCGGCGGCCGCCCGGGGCAGGAGCGCGAGCCACGTGTTCACGACGCGGCCGGCCTCTCGCTCTCGGGGCCGCGGTTCGCCCCGGCGCTGCTGATCAGTGCGTCGAGGGACGTGTCCGTGCCGACTCCGATGCTGGTCATCGACTTGATCTGGCCGTTGGAGAACAGCAGGTACTCCACGAACCAACCGGCCGCCTTGGCCACGAGTTCGGCGGCGGGCTCCCGCCCGCTCCAGGCCGCCGGGCTCTGCAGCAGGCACAGGCTCCCGTCGCCGTTCACGTGCCAGGCGTGATCGAGCCGGTGGGCGAGCTCGGGTTCCGGATCCAGGGCCCACAGACTTGGCGGTGCCACCGGGAACGCGTGGCCGTAGACGACGCGGACCAGCAGCCGCCGCCCGGCGAGCAGGTCGCCGAGGCCGTCGGGAGCGGCACGGTCGAAGGGCCACGGCGGAACCGGGCCCTGCCAGTAGCCCGCTCCCTCGGGGTGCCACTCCAGGTCGGGCGCGAGCGTGGCCATCGCCGTGCGCTCACGGTCGAGCAGGCCCGGTTCCTGCTCCCACCAGGTCCGGGCGCGCGCGGCGAGGCTCGCACTCGTGATCGCGTTGACCACGGCCTTAGCCCTGCGGGATGTCGCGGATGCGGCGCGGCCGGACTGCGGGCGCCGCGGCGGGGACGAACGTGCTCGACGAGCGCGCGGCGGCGGGCCGGGGGAACTCGTCGCCGAACACGTCGCCCCACAGCGCCAGCGCCCGGTCGAGGTCCCCGGCGCTCTCGGCGTCCACAGCCCGGTTCGCCAGATCGGCGGCGTTCCTCAGCGACTGGCGTGCCGCGTTCACGTCGAGATCGGGCTGGATCTGCCCGCAATGGCCCGCCGGGTCAAACACCCCGTTCATCACGTCGTCGGCCGCGGCTGTGAAGAAGCGGGCCAAGGCCTGCGCGCGGCCGTCCTCCACCGGGAGGTTGCGCAGCGCGAGCACCTCCATCGCCAAGGACTTCATCTCCAGCGTGACGGAGTTCTTGCGCCACCACTTCAGCTCGCGCACGAGCGGGACGAAGTCCGACCACTCCGCCTGCCGCTCGGCGACCCGCGTGATCAGATACTCGGGATCGGCGGTGATCCAGCGCGAGTTGTGCCGCTCGGGCAGCAGCAGCGTCCCGTCCTGCTGCCGCAGCGCCGGGGCTACCTCGACCGCGAACGGGTTCTCCCCTTCGGGGTCGTCCAGGAAGCACTTGACCACGTGGTTGCGCTTCGAGGTCAAGCGCACCTCCCGTGCCGCTGTGCCGCTGGTCGCGCCGAGTTCGCGCATCACCCGACCCGCCAGGTAGGTCAGGGCGCCGTCGGCCGACTCGCCGGGCTTGCCCCACTCCGGGTGCTCCTCGTCGGCGAACTCGACGATCAGGTCCACGTCGTGGATCGGGTCGAGCTGGGTGGCTCGGGCCAGGGATCCCGACGGGATCACGCGCACCACATCGGCCAGCGGTGTCAGACCGTCCTGGAACAGGTTGCGTCGGCGGCGTGCCTCCGTCACGGAGTCCGGGTCGGCGTTGACGATGGTCTGGAACTGGGTGAAGGCCGTGCTGACCTGCATTGCGGTCCCCCTTCCCGGGAGCGAGCGGATGAGTCCGCGAAGCGGACAAAACGGACCCGAGGTTGCACATGTGCAACCCTGCGTCTAGTGTGCAACTGCAGGTTAGCCGGTTGCTTTCATTCGTGCAACCAGTCATCACAAGTGCAAGGAGCGTCATGGTAGACCGCGCACCGGGCGAACGGGGATCGTTCGACGCGCCCGCCTTCTTCGCCGCCCTCGACGCCGAGCGCGCGGCGCGCGGCAAGAACTGGAAGCAGGTGTCCGAGCAGGCGGGAGTGAGCCAGTCGACGCTGACCCGCCTCGCCCAGGGCAAGCGCCCGGACGTCGACAGCCTCGCCGCGCTCGTCGACTGGGCCGGGCTGAAGGCCGACGACTACGTCATGCGCGTGCATCAGGCCGAATCGGCCAATCCGCTGGCGATGATCTCCACGTACCTCAAAAGCGACCGGAACCTGACGCCCGCGGCCGCGGCCGCCCTGGAGAAAGTCGTCAAGGCCACCTACGAGGCGCTGCGCCAAGACCACGAGGACTGACGATGGCGTTGCGGCACGGCTTCAAGGCCCAGGCCGAGCGCATCGCGGCCGAGGTGCGCGAGGAGTTGGGAATCAAGCTCGATGCGCGGCTCTCCCCGCGCGCGCTCGCGGAGCACCTGGAGATCCCGGTGCTGCACCTGTCTGACCTGCCCGAGGTCGCGCCGATGATCAGCGGCATCGGCGACGCGGTGACCGTCCTGCAGGGCGCCGAGCAGAGCGCCCTGTCCGCCGTCACCGTCTTCTTCGGCACGATCCGCGCGATCGCGCACAACGACGCGCACTCCCCGGCGCGCCAGGCCAGCGATCTAGCCCACGAACTCGCCCACGGCCTGCTGCTCCACGTTCCGGCGCCGGCCCTGGACGAGCGCGGCTGCCGCCTGTGGAACCAGGAGATCGAAGACGAAGCCGACTGGCTCGGCGCGACCCTGCTCATCCCCGGGCCGGCCGCGCGCGCGGCGGCTCGGGGCCGCTTGAGCCACGAGCAGATCGCCGAGAAGTTCGGCTGCAGTATCGAAATGGCCCGTTGGCGCATGAACATGACAGGCGCCCGACGGATCCTGATGTCTGCTCGCGGATAGGTCTCTAGTGCTCCGGCCCGCACGAGGACTCCCCATGAGCGAGGATGGCTCAGGGTCGGGGAAGCGATCTTCGAGTAGATGGGGAGAGTTGAATGATCGCGCTCGATGGCCCAGGTCAGACTTACTCGTGAACACCCCGCCGACTGGTGCGCGTGTAGAGGCGAGTCTACGGCGAGCGCGATTGTCGCAGGCGTATGACACGATCAGCGTATGACCACCGTCAGTGCGCGGCCGTCTCGCGGCACGGGTTTCGCGGTGCGCCGGCTGAGCTCGGGAACGCTCCAGGTCTACCGCCAGGCCTATCAGCGCTCGCTCGAGGAGACGGCGCAGGGCGTTGCGATCATCGAAGCCGACGCTCGCGGACACGACGGGCTCGAGTGGCTCGAGCGCGGTGCCGTCCGGCTTGGGCAGGCCCGCGACTGGAAGGCCCGCGGCGCCGCCCGCAGCGCTGCGGCGGGCGCGCTCGCGGCACGGCTGTTCGCCTACGCGCCGATACCTGCGCTCCCGCTCGTCGCACTCGCTCTGGCGAGCACCCCGGGTGTGAGCGCGTGCATCAGCGTCGTCGTCGTGCTCGAGGCGCTCGTGGTGGCCGCGGCGCCGGTCGCGGCCAGGCTCGCGCGCGGCACGACGCCGAATGCGGCGATGCTGATACCCCCCGTGCTCCTCGGAGTCTTCGCCTGGTGGGACTTCGGCGCAACGCACGGGCACAGGTACGGCACGGACGGCGGGCACGCACTGTTCGCATACCTCGGGCTACCGGTGGTCGCGGTCTACCTGCTGCTTGTCTTCCCACTGCTCGGGCTGATCGTGATGACCTCCGCCGACGAGATCGGCGGATACGTGCGGCACGCCGACCTCGACGCCGTCATGGTGCTCCTGACGATCGCAGGCGCCGTCGAGCACCGAGGACGACTCAAGAGCTCACTGCAGGAGACGAAGACCGACGACGCCGTGATCGACAAGCGGTTCACCTCCCGCGTCACCGTGCAGTTGCGCTGGCTCGCCCATACCGGCAGGTGGCTAGAGCGCAGCGCACGGGCAGGCGTCGTCGAAACCGAGGCGGCGAGCAGCCTGTCGCGGACACTGTCCGGATATTTCGAACGCCGCCGGTTCGATCTGCGCCACAGCACCGACCTGTCCCTTATCGCCGGGCGTCTCGGCACCGAGTGCTCCGCGCTGGCCCGGGCGTTGCTCGTGGGCCGCTGGGACGATCTCGAGCAGGTCGCGCTCCAGGCCGGACCCGCGATCCGCACGAGCGCAACCGAGCGCGCCACCGAGGCCCTCCTCGAACTAGAGGCTGCGCTCGCCCGGATGAGCTCGTTCATCAAGTCCGCGCTCGGCGTGCTCATCGTGCTCCTGCTGATCTTCGCACTGCTTGGCGACCGCCACGGATGGATCACCTGGCTCACCGCGCACCTGACGTAGCGCCGGAACGCCGGGTGCGCCCGTCGCGAGGCGGATCATCGCGTGGCGCGCCGGCTGCACCGCCACACCGCCGGGCCGCGGCAGAGACGGCGCAAAGGCTGCCGGCGCAATCTCGGACTATCGACGGTGGACCACCTCGGCGAGACGGCCGGCTACAATCGGAGGCTCTCGTGGGGTTGATCAAGGAGTCCGTGGCCGGTACCTGACGGTGCCGACTCAGCCGGTTGCGTCGCCGAGCATGACAGGATCCGTCCCTGGCAGCCTGCCGGGGCAGTGAACCCTCTCGTCGCGTCACGATGCTCGCCGAGCGCCCTGCAGGCGGGCATCGCCTGTGGCATGGGGGCGCGCGGCGCTGAGCACGAGTAGTTCCGGGCCGGTGAGCCCGGGGTGCGTGCGGCCGTTGCCCGGCTCGGGAGCGTGCGATCCGCCGCGGATGAGGATCAGCGCCATCGGGGTCGTCGCCTGCACCCACAGCCATTCGAGGTACCCGCGGGTCTCCTCGGACAGTTGCTGGACGCAGTCGCAGATCAGCACACGGAAATCGCTGCGCAGGGCTCGGGTGATCTGTTGGTCGCGTCCGGCGAGGCCGCGGTGCGCCTGCTCGCGTACGCCCAGGGCCTCGAGCAGAACCCACCGGATCTCCCCGGAGGCCGCCCTGGGCCGCAGGCGCGCACGTGCCGAGATCCGCAATCCGAGCGCCTGCGGACTCACCCCGGTCTCGGCGAACGTGCCGGCCCCACCCCGGATCTCGATCTTCGCCAGCGCGTGTTCCTCGATGCTCGCCTGGAGCGAGCACGCGAGGTCCGCGCCTGGCTCACCGGCGGGTGCGGGCCGAAGGATCATGCCGTTCTTCAGGTGGCACTGGAGGTGAGCCGTCATGTGAGCCGTCATGGCCGTGTCTCCCGGTTGTCGATGGCGTGGTGCCCCGGCCGGCCGACGGCGCCCGGCGCGATGCCGCACGGGCGGCCGTGAACTCGGCGCCGCCGTCTTAAGGTTCTTATCTTCCCTGTTCGGGGCCTTCCGGTGTGTGGTGCCGGCGCCGGGGCGCCGGCCACGGACGGGTCAGGGTCCGGGGGCATCGGGCAGGTCACCGGATGTGGTTGCCCCGGCCCCGGGTGCGGGATGTGCAGCACCGCGCGGGGGCGGCGGGGGTTGCGCCTGCTCGTCGTCGAAGGAGATCGCCACGTGGCCACCGTCCCCCGAGCCTGCCCACAGGTCGTCGGGCGGTGGAAGCGAGGGCGGGTCCGGGCGGCGGGGCACGGCTTCGGCGACCGGTGCCGGACAGAACCCGAGGGCGAAGAAGAGGTCGGGGTGCGCCGCGAGGCTCGGCCCGGCGTGCGCGGTCATCGCATCGAGCACGAGGACGCCTCGCTCGAGCAAGTCGGCGTCCTGCGGGGTGATGGTGTCGGCGAGCTTGGAGGAATCCGGGTCGGTCAGACGCTCCCTGATCAGATCGAGCGCCCGCGAGGCCTCTGCCACGGCGAGCCCGGTGCGCATCTGCCCCCGGCGTATCAGCAGCGTGAGGGTCTCGTGCGGGATCTGCTGCTCTCGCACGGCCAGCTGCACCTCTCGCCCGAGCCGGACCAGGCACACGGCGGTACCGTCCAGCCGAGCTTGGAGGTGCTCGAGCGTGCGTTCGAGGCGCGTGAGGCTCCAGCCGAGTATCTCGGCCAACTCGAATCGGTCACACAGGCCGATCAGGTGCAAGGCGGACTCAAGCAGGCGCACGTCGGGCCCGGGCCCTTCCTCGGGAACCTCCGGCAGGTTCACGGCACGTGCCCCAACTCCGGCTCGCGTTGGCGCGGGCCGTGCAACGGATCGGCGACGAACCAGCACCTGGCCTTCACATGCCAGGCCGCGGGCGGGACGAGGAACGGGGTGTCGCTGTAGGGCGTCTGGGCGGGAGCGGCCACCCCGCACGCGCGCGCGTCCTGTTCCAGCGTCCCGGGGACCACGCCCTCCGCGCCGCGCGGTCCGACCAGCAGCCGCGCCTGGTCCTGCGCGCCGCAAAGGCGCCGGAACGTACGCGTGGCCAGCAGTAGCGGGCGTGCGGCGGGCGGAATCGCGAAACACCCGTTGGCCCGCACGGCCTCGGCGCGCACCCCGACCGACGCCATCCGCAGATGCCCGAGCTGCGCGAGGGGTACTCCTGCAGCCAAGGTGATGGCGAGGGCGGCGGCGTGGACCGGGTTCGGCAGGTATTCGCCGAGGCGCTGGCACAGGCCGGACTCGAGTGCCGTCCCGGTCAGTCCCGGTCCCTCCGCGGTGCGCAGGTCGCGCGGGACGGACAGCAGCATTCCGTGCAGCAGGAACCCGGCCTGTGCGCCGCGTATCCGTGTGAGGCTCGCCTCAGGGCTCGGGCAGTCGGCAACCAGCGCGGACAAGAACACCTGCAGGCCGGGCAGGTCGCGCCATTCGTAGGGGTAGCGCGGGTAGCGGCCGAAGCTGGGCCGCTCGCGTCCGACGCACAGCAGGGCGGTGATCACCGACCGGGCCGGGGTCAGCCCGAACGTGTCCGAGGTATAGCCGCGGACCGCAGCCGATTCGCGGGGGCTGAGGTAGCGCGGCATGACCTCGGGGGCGAGCAGCGGATCATCGGGGGTTGCCTCTGCGTACTCCCGCTGCCCGGCCAGCCAGGCGCAGGCCGCCTCCTTTCCGTAGCGGTATTGCGCATCGGCCGCGGCGAACTCGGGGTCGGACAACCCGCGCCACGCATCGGCGCGAAACCGGGTCACCGCGGTGCGCGGGACGATCGGGAACGACTCGGGCACCGGCGGGGCTGGGAGCTCCTCGTCCTGATCGTCGAGGTCGAGGTCGGCGGGTCGGGGCCGGAGCAGTTCGACCACCCGCGTCAGATCGTCGGTGATCGTGTGCTCGACGCCGGCCAGCGGCCTGTTCACGTCCACGGGCACATCAGCACAATGGCAGAACATCAGCAGTCGCACGCCGGTGGTGTACTGGAAGTTCAGCAGCCGCTCCCAGTGTGCGCGGCGCAGCAGGTGCGCGCGCAGCACCGCGACCGTGCGGATCCGGTAGGCGATCGTCCAGGCGGCGCCCGCGCGCCAGGCGGGCTCCTCGGCCTTGATCCCGGAGGTGTCGGTGACCCGGTCGGCGCGCTTGCCGAGCGCGATGAGCACGTCCCTGGCCAGGACGGCGGTCTCAAGCCGGCCGGGGGTGGGGTGGATGGTCATCACCCCCGCGCCGATGCGGTGCGCGGCGAGCGCCTGCCGGGTGAAGGCGGCATCGTCGTTCGGGTCGAGCACGACGATGACCCCCGGCGGCCTCATGACACCCCGCCCGGACACACCCCGACCCGGCGTGTGCTCGCGCCGAGGTGGACGGTGGCGGCCCCGGCCGCATGCCCACGCGGGCGGTTCGGCGGCTTTCGAGGGTTCACGAGCCGCCCTCCATCGTCGAGAACGTCCATTCGATCAGCTCCCGGGAAACCTTCGGCTCGGGCTTGAGGGCCAGCCCGTCGAGGACCTTGCGGGTCACCAGCGCCCAGGCCCGCCAGTTGCCGTGCGCAGCGAGATTATCCACGTATTCGACGTCTTCATCGCTCGCCTTCTGCCATATTGGGTGGAACACGCGGATGGCGGCGAGGACCTCGTCGATGTCCATGGGGCGAAACGCGAGCCAACTGTAGATGCGCGAGCGCAGCATCGGCTCGCGGCGCAGCACCTCGTAGCAGTTCCCACCGCCGCAGAACACGATCGAGATGCGGGTGTCGCGGTCATCCCACAGATACCGCCAATACTCGAAGCACTCGCGGGAAAGCTGCTGCGCCTCGTCGCACACCAGCACCCGGAAGCGACGCGAGAGCGCCGATTTGAGCACGGCGTCGAATTCGACCGGACGCCGTGGCGCGGTGCCCGGCAGACCGAGGCCGCGGAAGAGTTCGTGCCGGATATCGCGCGGGGTCGGCCGGGAGCGGAACTGGATGCGCAGGGTCTCTCTCGGCGCGATGGCCCGCAGCGCGGCGTTGACCGCGTAGGTCTTGCCCAGTCCCGCGTCGCCGTGCACGCACGCCATCGCCCGCGCCTTGATCACCTCGCGCAGTCGGTCGCGGGTCGCGAGCAGCGCCGGGGTGCCCACCAACGACGCCCCTGCGAGCGAGGTGAACTGGTCATCGGCCTCAGCGGTGAATCCGATCGGCGCCAGCCCGGTACTCACAGGGCCTCGGGCCTTTCCTGGTCCGTCGTGCGTGGCAGCGGCCGGGCCCAGCCCTCCTCGGGCGGGCTGAGCGGAATGTAGTCCGGGCGGGCGTGGCGGCGCAGGTCCTCGGTCTCGGCGCGACGCAGTTCGGCGTCGGCCTCGGCGTTGGTGAGCGAGTCGAGCGCCACCGGCGGTCCGGGTTTCGTGGCCGCGGCGAATCGGGTGTTGCGCTTCTTCTCCGCCGCGACCGCCTGGCGCCGCAGCCGCGCCGCGCGCGACCTGCGCACCCGGATGACCTCGGCGACCTTCTCCGGCGGGGCGGCATCGGATTTATAGGCCGGGCCCAGATAGCGGCCGGTGGCCGCGTCGAACACTTCAATCTTGTCGGTGTGGTGCGGCATGTGCCGCAGCCGTACCGAGGTACCGACCATCCCGATCAGACCGGCCCCCACATACTCCGCGTTCTTCCAGGCCACCCCTTTCGTGCTGATCTTGCGGACCCTGCCGTCGTCTTTCAGGGTCAGGTGCGCCAGTTGCTCTGGCGGGGGCTCGAACACCGGGGTCGGATCGCTCAGCCACGCCTGCGCGGGAGTGCATCCGCCGAGTTCTTTCATCGTATGCTCGGTGTTCCACTCGCGCGTCCAGTCGAGGAACTTCTCGACGAACACCTCGAACGGCAGCGCCGGCTGATCGGGGTCGACCGGTTTCCCGTTCAGGGTGGTCGGCCGGTGGGTGAAGCGGGGCAGCGTCGCGAAGAACATCTTCTCGACGATGTTGTTCATTCCCTCGACGGTCCCTTTGAGGTAGGAGCCGTACGGGGGCAGCTTCACCACGGGCACCCCGAAGGCGCGCAGCGACTCGGAGACCACATCCGAGAGAAAGTCCTTGCCCCGGTCGATGCGCACCCGGCCGGGCAGCCCGCCGATCGGCCCGTAGGGCTCCTGCGTGGAGATCGCGGCGCCGAGCGTGGCCATGATGGACTCGCTGCTCGGCTTCGGCACGGTCACCGCGGACCCGGCGATCGCGCACGTGTGCGTGTCGATGAACCATGTGATCCACGGCTTGTAGAGCCGGCCGCGTACCAGCACCTCGACCGGCGCCTCGACGTGGTCGCCTTCCCAGGCGTCGTTACGGTGCGTCGGCGGCCGGCGCCAGAACACGTCGTATTTCCGCCGTTCGCGCTCGCCCTTGCGCATCCCGGCCCGGTCCCCGGGGCTGATCTGCTGGCGGGCGGCGCGCTGCACCGTGACCAGGGAAGGCAACTGCATATCGGGCTCGGTGCGCAGCTCCCGGTAGAGCGAGGCGACCGACCCGCGGTGGTAGGTCAGGCGCTCGAGCAGGGCGGGGGTGAAGACGAACGAGGGTTTCTGGAGCGGGCCGAACCGGTCCTCCTCGAGCGCGGCCTGCAGCCAGCGGTGGATCGTGCGTTCGCTGACTTCCAGCAGTTCGGCGTACATGGCGATGTGGTCGCTCGAGGCCTGTCCTTGGCGGGAGAGCGCGGCCAGCCTGCGCATCGCCATGCCGCGCTTGTCAGGGTTGGCTCCGGGCTGAGCCGACGGCTGCTGGTTGGATCGCTCCTCGGATATCAAGGCTACTCCACGGGGCGGCAGTTTCCGACCGAGACCCGATCGCGTGGCGCCGGGCAGTCTCGAGCGAGAATCGGCTGACTACCGTTCAAGCTCACCGTGACGCAGGCAGCTGTGAAGGGCCCTTCGCTCGAACCGGTGAAGCCGCGCCAGGCAACGCCATACCGTACGTCCGCTAGCAAATTCGTGTATTGACAGCAATGAACTGTGGCTTGACGAGCGTGACACACACATCGCTGACACGGGGTGACGCTTCGGCAGATCCTGCCGGGTAGGTCGTTGGCTGACGGTCAACGCCCGGGGGCCCCACCCACCAGGCTGCCGATCGCTCCGGTGTCCGGCGGCCCGCGGCAGCCCGCCCGTGAGGCCATCGCAAATAGCGGGCCAGGTGCCAAAAAAGCCGTAGTGATCTGGGTCGTAGGCGTTGTGCCCCCGGTCAACGGACCGCACGGTGATCTCGAAGGCGTCGAATTGGCCGTCGGAGTAATCGGCCCCGCCGTCTCCGAGCATCTGCGCCAACTCGTGTCTTGGCGCCCAGGCATGGGTGTCTGTGCGCCTTGAGCACAAGGTCACCGCCTCCATCGGCACCTCTGCCGGACCAGGTGACTCTGTAGCCGAGCGCGAGGGCCAGTTCACCGCACGAGCAGCTCGAGCCCCTCGCCATCGGCGGACGGCTCGCAGAAATCCAGCATTCTTGCCCACACTCCGGCCGTTCTCTGTACTGGGGGCAAGCGTACGCGGGGCGGCTTCACCCCGGCCGTGGCATAGGCGCGAACTACTGCGCGCCGCGCTGCAGCGCGGACTCGGTCAGCAGCTCGACCAGCTCACCCGCAGCGATCTCGGCACGCATATGGACGAGCTGACCGCAGATGCTCTTCGCCGGCCTGGTCCACACGCAAAAGCCCGCCGACGAACTTGCACGGCAGTTCGCCCAGGCCCCGGACGACCTCGCCGAGGCCCGGCTCGGCCTGCGCCGGATGACCCGGGAG
>FSXZ01001774.1_pt1 | contig 15654 bp, 14 predicted proteins | sample 1638121 | NCBI WGS metagenome assembly FSXZ01 (sample SAMEA3914788, study PRJEB12502) | metagenome | biome: forest; material: soil | place: Canada | collected 2011-07-03 | depth 0.1 m
CATCAGCTCGAGGAAGTAGTGGTCCTTGCCGAAGATGTCCTGGTACGCCGAGGCCGCCTTGACCGCCTCGTCGAACTGGCCGAGCCGCAGCCGGGTCTGTACCTCGCCGGAGGGGCACCCGGTGGTGGCCACGATGCCCTCGGCGTGCTGGGAGATCAGCTCCCGGTCCATCCGGGGCGCCTTGTAGAAGCCTTCGAACGAGGCGATCGAGGAGATCTTGAACAGGTTGCGCAGGCCGGTCGCGTTGATCGACTGCATCGTGATGTGGGTGTAGGCGCCGCGCCCGGAGACGTCCTTGCCGCCCTCTTCCTCGTCGTCCCCGCCGGAGCCCGGCCGGGACGGACCGCCCCAGAACACCGGCTTCTTGGTGAACCGGGACTCCGGTGCGACGTACGCCTCGATGCCGATGATCGGCTTGATCTCGGCGCCCGCGGCCCGGGCGTCCTTGGCCGACTTCCACAGGTCGTAGGCGCCGAACATATTGCCGTGGTCGGACATCCCGATCGCCGGCATCCCGAGCCGCGCCGCCTCCGCGACCAGCGGCTTCATCTTGGCCGCACCGTCCAGCTTGGAGTATTCGGTGTGGACGTGCAGGTGGACGAAGGAGTCGGAAGACACGGTCGGAGAGCTCCGTTCGTTCGTGGCTGACGCGGGCCGGAGCTCTACTTTAATGCGTCGGGCCCCGGCTCCGGGCGCGGCTCTCGCGATGCGTGGCCGACCTGGCGAGGCGGTGGGCACGCCGTGGCGCAGGGCGACGGATTAGCATTCCGGGCGTGAGCGACGATGCCGCCGAGGTGCCCGCCGACGTCGACTGGGTGACCCGGGTCGAGAACGTACGCAGGTGGGTCCGGCACGGCGAACGCGCCCCGCACAAGCCGCTGCTCCTGCTCTACGCGCTCGGCCGATTCCAGGCCGACGGCGGCGCACCGATGCCGTTCTCCACGGCCGAGGCGCAGCTCGACCGACTGCTCAGAGAGTTCGGGCCGCCCCGCCCGACCAGTGCGGGCTACCCCTTCCACCACCTGACCGGCGACGGGCTGTGGGTGGTGCGCACGCGGTCCGGCGGCCCGAGCCCGGGCCCGAACCTCGGCACGCTGCGCGGCAGCGGAGCCGCGGGCAGCCTCACGCCCGCGCTGCTCACAGCGCTGCGCAGCGACTCCCACCTGCTCGCGCAACTCGCCCGCACCCTGCTGGACGCGAACTTCGAACCCTCACTCCACCCCGACATCTGCGCCCTCGCCGGACTCGACCTCGAAGCCGCCGAGACCGCGGCCCCGCCCCCCGGAACACCGCGCCGGCGCACCGCCGAGTTCCGCGGCAAGATCCTGGAAGCGTACGAATACCGCTGCGCGTTCTGCGGCTACGACGGCGCGCTCGGCGCCCTCCCCGTCGCCCTCGACGCGGCGCACGTGCGGTGGTGGGCGATGCAGGGCCCGGACGAGGTGGACAACGGCGTCTGCCTGTGCAGCCTGCACCACAAGCTGTTCGACAAGGGCGTGCTCGGGGTGACGCAGGACTGGACCATCACCGTGTCGAGCACCTTCGTGGGCCGCTCCCCCGCCGCGCGCGACCAGGTACTCTCCCTGGCCCGGCGCCCGGCGTACCGGCCGCAGGCGCTGTATCCGACGCCGAAGCCGGAACACATCGCCTGGCACACCCGGCAGGTCTTCCGCGCCCCGGCGCGGCGGCCGGAGGCAGAGCGGCCGGAGGCGGCGGGGATCGGGGTGGGGGCGTAGCTGTGGTGGCGGCCGCATTGCCACACGCCGCAGTCCGGAACCCTCCCGGCTCAGACCAGGCTCTTGAACAGGTGCACGTCCTCGGCCCCGCCGGGAATCCCGAGCGTCCGCCCCGTCTCCACGTAGCCGTGCCGCTGATAGAACGCCGGCGCCTGGAACGTGAACGAGGACACGCACACCCGGTCACACCCGTAGCGCCGCGCCTCCTCCTCGGCCGCCAGCAGGATCTTCGTCCCCCACCCGTCCTGCCGGCTCTCCGCCCGCACCCACAGCATGCTGATACCGCACAGCCCGGCCCAGTACCAGGCCGTCAACCCGCCGACGATCTCCCCCGCCTCGTCGACCACCTTGACCGAGAAGTGACCCTGATCCGCCGAACTCGTCCCCGTCGCGGCGAAGTTGTACGCGTCGAGCCCCGCGTCCAACACCGCCGCGAGCCCCGCGTCCCGCCCGCCGACCGTCAGCCGCGGCCCGCCCTGATCACTCGTCATGGCGGGAGTATGCCAGCACCGGCCAATTCACGCCCTGGGATTGGCCCTCCGATATTCCGCCAACTCGGCGCTGATCACCTCGCGCATCCCGCCCAGCCCCGAGGCCCTGCGCCCACCCGCCCGCGCGGACTGCCCCGGCAGCGAGAACGCGGCCGGTTCGGGCCGAGGGTCCGGTTGAGCGTCCGACCGGGCTTCCGACTGCCCGGTCGCCTGCGGTTCGGTCATGGCGTCACGCTCGGCTTTCACGTCGTCCCGCCGGTGTCGGGGTTGGTATTCGAGGAGCACTTCCTGCAGAACGATTTGACCGATTTGAGGTCACTCGGCAGTTCGCCGAGCGACCTCGCGCCCGCCCGGGTCCCGCCGCTGGGGCGGCCGCGTCCAGCGGCCGTCGCAGCGTGCCCGCACACGTGATGCCTCCTCGCCGCCACCCCTCCCACCAGCGCGTATCGCGAAGAGCGTCGAAAGCATCGCAACTCTCTGCTAGCGTTCACTGAGTCAACCACAGCACGCGGGAATGAGCGGACAGGGAAACCACGGTCGTGAGTATCCAGATAGCGGTCTTAGAGGCTGATCCGCTGCGAGCAGAGCGCCTGACCCGCAGCCTCAACCGCGCGCTCGATTCCGTGGAAGGCATCGCCGTCGACTACGCGGCAACCCCGAGCCGTCCGGTTGAGCACGCGAAGGGGGGCGTGATGCAGGACGTGCTCGCAGTGTCCATCACCGGCGTGTGGCCCGTGGCCGCGGCCCTGCTCGCCGATGCCCTCAAGTCGTGGCTGCACCGTGAGCACGGAAGCCGGGTGCGTATCTCAGTCGGCTGGGACCATGTCGAGATCGACGGCGACCCCACTCCCGAGCAGGCGAAGCTGCTGCTCACACTGCTGGAACGACAGGCAGACGAGTGAACTCCGGCGGCCGCAGGCTCGCGCTGCTGATCGGAGTAGAGCACTACCGGTCGAGTGCACTGACGAATCTGCCCAGCGCATCGGCCGACGTCAGGGAACTCGGCAGGGTATTGGCCGACCCGGGCATCGGGCGGTTCGACGAAGTGGTCGACGATGTCGGGCCCGCCGCCGACAGCGAGTCCATCCGAGTGCGCATTGAGGAGTTCCTCCGGCGCTGCCAGCCGTCCGACTTCGTCGTGCTGTACATCAGCGGTCATGGCGAGCGGGCCCGGCGCACGGACGGTGAGCTGCACTTCCTCGCCTCGGACAGCGACCCGACCCGACTGGCGGACGCCTCCGTCCCCGCTTCGTTCATCAATGAGCAGTTGGAGGCGTGCCGGGCTCGCCAGAAGGTCGCGATCTTCGACTGCTGCATGAGCGGGGGCTACGCGCTCGGCCTCAGAACCCGTGACGCGAAGTCGGCCGCGCCGCAGGATCAACGAGGGCAAGACGGCCTGATCGACACCGAGGGCGTCTATATCATGTGCTCCTCGCGATTGTCCGAGTCTTCATTCGCCGGCAAGACCGAGAATGAGCCCTCGCAATTCACCGGCGCACTCGTCAAGGGGCTCAAGACCGGTGAAGCCGACGCCAACATGGACGGCATCGTCGATATGGACGAGCTGTTCTCGTATGTCAGTGATCGGATGCGCACTCTGGATGCGGATACCCGACAGAACCCGACCAAGTCCGCCCTGCAAGTCAGCGGGGAACTCGTACTCGCCTACACGGCACGCCGTCGGCGGCGCCCGCGTCCCCAGGACCAACGGTCCGGCCCCGCGGAGCTCGCCGGGAGAACGCAGCCGTCCGGGACCGTGGCCGCAGGCTCACCCTCGTGGCCCACGCTGATCGAGTACTACCGGCAAGCCGTATTGGCCGAGAAGACCGAGACTCGCCTCCTCGACGCCAGACCGGGGGCGGGCGGCTACGTCTGCGTACCCGGGCCAGAGCGGTTGCTGAGCGGAAGCCTCGACGAAGAGGCCGGTATCCCGGCACCCGTCGAGGCGGCGGGACTGATAACTGCCGCGCGCAGCGCCCACAAAGACCTGGTCTACGGCTATCCCGTGGTCGTTCTTCACCAATCCGGTGGGGAACGCAGACCGCAGTTCGCCCCGCTACTGGTCCGCCAGATCAAGATCGTCGAAACCAGTTCGGGTATCCGTCTCGAGCCCTACGGCGCGGCGCAGGTCAATCCCGCTCTCGCCCAAGAGCTGCTCGAGCCGGACCAGGCCCTCCAGGTCGCCGCCTCCTATCGCCCCACCTGGCTGGCCGGCGGCCTCCGGGAGATGGCACGGGATATCAGATTCCTGCTCACCGACGCGTTCGAGCTCGCGGAGGTCGAGCCGCTGCGGCCCGAAGCACTCTGCGCCGCCATCGACGTGGCGACCCCCACCGACGGCGCCCGGAACGCAGCCGTATTGATGCAGGCCCCCGATGACGGCATGACCGCGCGCCTCCTCAAGGACCTCGGCGCCATCGCGGCCAAGCACAAAGACATCCCGCACACCGCGCTCGGAGCACTGCTCGACGGGCGGGTGGCCGGGGCGCCTGCCACCTCCGTTCCCCTCCCGGTCACGATCGGCCAGGCGAACGAGGCGCAGTTGGCCGTCCTCAGCGAGGCGCTGAGCAGCAGGGTCACGGTGGCGACCGGCCCTCCCGGTACCGGGAAGAGCGAGCTCATCGCGAACCTCGCCGCAACCGCAGTGGCCGCCGGCCTCAGCGTGTTGGTCGCGTCGACCAACAACCAAGCGGTCGACGAGGTCTGGCACCGCTGCGAGGCCAGGGTGCCCGGTCTGATCGTGCGTACCGGCAACCGGGACTACCGGCCGAAAGAGCGCGAGTCGCTCGCCGCATTGCTCGCTCTGGCCTCCTGCGCGCGGTCGAGCAGTACTACTACGCACGCCGCCGCACACGCCAGAGCCGTGCGCCAAGCCGTCGAGGCTCGTCTCGCCTGCACTGCCAAGGCCGCCTGGGAGCAGCACATGCTCGAACAGGGCCGCGCACGCGCCAAGGCAGAGGCGAGCTTTCGCGAGCTCGGTGCGCAGCGCCCTACGCTCATCGACACGAGCGAGGTGACAGAGCTGGAGCATGTGACGTCCAAGGCCACGAAGGCGGCGAACGCCAGATTCCTCGGAAGACGGCGGCGCAGACGGCTGCTCGAGCACGCCGGAGTGCTCGTGAAATCCGAGCTGCACGCTGAGGCCTGCCGTCGCCTGGCCGCTCTCGCCGCGGCCGAGCACGGCTGGCGCCTGCGGAAGGACGAGGCGCACCGCGACGACGCCGCGCTGGCGACGGCCGTCGAACAGTCGGAGGCGGACGCCCGCGACACCAGTCTCGCGCTGATGGCGGATCAGGTGGCCGATGGCGCTCGGTCCGGGCAACGGCTCATCCATGAGTTGCTGTTCGCCCTGCAGAGCGGTCCGGGCAATCGCCAGGGGCGCAATGAGTGGAGCATCTACCGGGAACTGCTCCCGAAGGTGCGCGGCTGGGCCGTGAGCGCGCTGTCCGCGCGGAATTTCCCCCTGGACGCCGGACTCTTCGATCTCGTGATCATCGACGAGGCAAGCCAGTGCTCGCTCGCCGCCACGCTCCCCCTGCTGTTCCGGGCCAAAGCGGCCCTGATCATCGGTGATCCGATGCAGCTGCGCCATATCGCGGGTTTGCGCCCCGACCAGGACGGCGCGGTCGCCGAGCTGTGCGGAATCGACCCGGCCTGGCTCGCCGAGCGCAAGCTGACCCACACGCGCCACTCCACCTTCGACGCCTGGGAGGCCCTGCGCGGAAGCAGTCTCCTTCTCGACGAGCACTACCGCTGCCATCCGCACATCGCCGCCATCGCGGACGCGATGTTCTACGCGCCGCGGGGTCAGCGGCTCACGGTACTCACCGACGTCGCACGGTTGCGCCCGATCCCAGGACCGGACCGACCGCGCATCGCCTGGGATCCCCTCGCCGCCGGTAAGGCCGAGCCGGGTCCCGGCCGTAAATCCTGGATCAACCGAGCTGAGGCCGCCCACGCGGTCAGGCGGGCCGAATGGCTGCTCGGGGCCCTGCCACCGGACGCGACCGTCGGTATCGTGACCCCGTTCCGCCCACAGGCGAATCTGATCAAGGCCTTGCTCGGACAGAATGCCGCCCGGGTGCGGGTGGGCACGGTACACACCTTCCAGGGCGGGGAATGCGACGCCATGATCTTCTCTCTGGTGGCCACGGAGAGCATGGAGCCCGGCGGCCGCCGCTTCTTCGACCGGGACGAGAACCTGTGGAACGTGGCCATCACCCGCGCCAAGGCGATGCTGCTGGTCATCGGGGACCGCGCGTTCTGGGATCGGCACGGCGCACTCGGCGGCAAGCTCGCGGCCCGGATCGACGCCGTCCGCGAGCACGCCTCCCGCTGGCGGCATCCGGACGATGTCAGGGATCTCCTCTATGACCGGCTCACCGGCATCGGTGCCAAGGATCTGGAGCTCGGTGTCTCCGCCGGCGGTTACGCCGTGGACGCCCGCTTCACGGTGGACGACGCCCGGCCGCTGGGGATCATCCTCGATCTGGACCATCCCGAGCAGCCGTCCGGGGGCAAGATCCTGCGTCAACAGGTCAAACGGGCCGGGCTCATCTCCGCCGCGGACACCGCGCTCACCGTGCGGCGCCTGCCCGGCTGGCTCCTCTACGCCTCGGATGAGGAGCTCATCGAGGCGATCAGAGTCGAGCCCGTCGGCCGCAAACCGGCCTGGATGAGCTCCGTGGCGACCGGAAGTTGAGGCCCGCGACCGCGCGCGACGCGATTCGACCACGCTCTGTACGCAGGCGTGTCATTCGCGTAAGATCGGCGGCGCCTTATGACATGATATTCACTCAGGTGGGGGTTTGGCATGGTGTACACAGCTGAGATCAGCAGGTCGAATCCGGGCTGCTTCGTCTTCCTCGTCGACCAGTCGGCTTCGATGTCGGACGCGATCGGTGGAAGCGAGATCCCGCAACGTAAGGCCGACGTCGTGTCCGATGCGATCAATCGGTTGCTCACCGAACTCTCGATCAAGTGCGCGAAGGAAGAGGGAGTCCGCGACTACTTCCACGTCGCGGTCGTGGGCTACGGCCACCGCTTCGGCTCGGCCTACGGCGGTACGCTCGCCGGCCGGGACCTGGTCCCGCTGAGCGAAGTGGCCGACAATCCGGCAGAGGTGCAGGAGCGCGTCAAGAAGGTGCCCGACGGTGCGGGCGGGCTCGTGGAGACGAAGGCGAGCTTCCCGATCTGGATGTATCCGACCGCCAGTGGCGGCACACCCATGGTCGCGGCACTGCGGCATGCGCACCGGTTGGTCTCGGGCTGGCTGGAATCCCATCCCGGCGGCTTCCCCCCGATCGTCTTGAACCTCTCGGACGGCGAGTCCACCGATGGCGACCCTTCGGCCGCCGCTGCCGAACTCACGACCCTGTTCAGTGCGGACGGCGGTGTGCTGCTGTTCAATCTGCACGTCTCATCCGTCGGTGGCGCCTCCGTGGAGTTCCCCGACTCCGATCTCGCGCTCACCGATCCGCACGCCAAGCTGCTGTTCGCGATCTCGAGCCCGCTGCCCGAGCACATGCGCACCTATGCGGGTTCGCAGGGGAAGCGGGTGAGCGAGGCGACGCGCGGATTCGTGTACAACGCGGACATCAGCGCGGTGGTCCAGTTCCTCGACATCGGCACCCGCGCCAGCGATCTGCGGTGAGGTCCCCCGCATTCGTCGTGCGGTATCTGGTTCCCAAACAGGGGCATCGACCCGAGCAGTGCGAAGACGCTCTCGTCGTGGTCCCCGAGTCCGACCCCGCCGACGAGATCGACCAGAAGATCGTCGCGGCGGTCTGTGACGGGGCCTCAGAGAGCCTGCTGGCCCGAGACTGGGCCGAGATGCTCGCCCGACATCTCGCCGAACCGCGCCTCGGCCCGGGCGTCCAGCGGATCGCCTCGGCCGTCGCGTCTGCGGCGGAGGAGTGGCACACGTGGCTGGAAGGGTACGTCGAGCGGCGTGAAACCGCGGGCAAACCCCTGGCCTGGTACGAGCAGCCCGGCCTCGATCGCGGAGCGCACGCGACTCTGCTGAGGGTGGCTCTCGATCCTCCCCCGGCCGACCCGCGGATGATCGACGACGAGCTGATGCGATTGGCGCAGGCGGTCACCGCGGCGGAAAGTCCCGGCTGGCATTGGCATGCGGCCGCGTTGGGTGACACCTGCCTCTTCCACGTGCGCGACAACCGCTTGCTCCGCGCCTTCCCGATCGAGGACTCCGCGGAGTTCGGCACGAATCCGTCGCTGGCCGGCAGTCGGAACGCCGACCGCGCCGTTCTCGCCAAACACGTCGCGATCGCGGAGGGACGGTGCGAGTCAGGCGACCAGGTCTATCTGGCGACGGACGCGTTGGCCGCCTGGTTCTTACGGCAGGCCGAAGTCGGCGCGAGCCCGTGGGCCGTTCTGCGGGAATTCGCCGGCCGCGACGTTCAAGAGTTCGACGCCTTCATCGCGGCGGAGCGCGCCGCGGGCAGCCTGCGCAACGACGACGTAGCCTTCGTCCACATCGACATCGGATGATCGCGGTGAGCCGAACGAACTTCCCCAGTGGCGGCGAATACGCCGCGGCCGTGCAGAACCCGGGCGTGTCCTTCTCGGATGCCGACCTGCGCGGCGCAACCACCGAACTGACCAGACTCGGTATGCCCCGAGCCATCTCGGGCAACTTCGCGTCGGTCTTCGCGCTCACCGCCGCCGATGGTAGGCGGTACGCCGTCAAGTGCTTCACCCGCGACGTACCCGATCAACGAGAGCGGTACGAGGCGATAAGCCGCCACCTGGCCGCGGTGGCACCGAGCCGGCTGTCCCAGCCGTGGAAGATGGACTTCGAATTCCTGCCCGAGGAGATACTCGTCAGCGGGCGCCGCTGGCCCGTGATGAAGATGGCCTGGGTGGAGGGCATCCCGCTGGATCGGTGGCTGGACGCCCACCAGCACGACGGCCTCTCCATCCGGGCTCTGGCGGACCGATTCGCCGCGCTCGTCGGCGATCTGGAAAGCCTGAAGATCGCGCATGGCGACCTCCAGCACGGCAATCTCCTGGTCGCCTCGGACAACACCCTCCGGCTGGTGGACTACGACGGCATGTTCGTCCCGGAACTCGCCGCCCGGGCCGCGGCCGAACTGGGCCATCGCCACTACCAGGCGCCGACGCGCGGCACGCAGGACTTCGGCGAGAAGGTCGACCGCTTCTCCGCCTGGGTCATCTATCTCTCGCTCACCGCGCTGGCCGTCGAGCCCACGCTGTGGCGTTTCCTGCGCAAGCCCGACGACGAGCACCTGCTCACGTCAGACGCGGACTACCAGTCACCGGCCGGGTCCTGGCGGCTGGATCAGATCGCCTCGGTCAGCCCGGAAATCAAGGGCATAGCCGAACTGGTTCGGCACTACGCGCAGGCGCCGCTGGACGCCATTCCGGCACTCGTGCCTCTCCCCCGAGCGAAGCCGCCCGCGTCACCGGGGTCTCCCGGCTCATCGGCGACCCGCACGGTCACCGTGAACGGCACGGCTCCGGTATCGCCGGGACGGCCCGCGTGGCTCGATACCCACCTCACCGCGAACGAAGGCGTCGAGCCGAAGGCCCACTACGCCGGACGGAGCACCCTGGACCGGGTCGTCGCGGCCATCGTGGCCCTCTCTGTCTGTGTGTCCGTCGGAAACGCTTTCATCGACTTCTTCGCGGCCGCCGACGAAGTCGGTGCCTTCGCACTCTGCGTCTGGCTGATAGGCCGAGGCCGCCGCAGCAGGCCGGAATGGCGCGAGGCCAAAGCCGCCCGCAAGTCCCGCCAGGCACAACTCAAGGGTCTCGCCGGCGCCGCCGCGACGATGAAGCGGATGACGGCCGAATTCGAGCGCGATGACGCGCGACTGGCCAAAGAGCTCAACGAGATTCAGCAAGCACGGGCCAACGTGGAGACCACGCGTAGCCGGGAGCACACCGCGATCGACAAGCGTGCCGCCGACGCCGCCGCCCGAATCGGCCAACGACTGCGCACCGCCGAATCGGCGAAGCAGCAGTCGGCCGCGGACGAACTGCGGCGCCTGATAGACGCACACGTCTTCGCCGAGCTGCACCGCCACACCATCGTCGCCGAGGTCGGGAACATCAGCGGTCTCGGACCCGCCGCCGCGCGCAATCTGGCCGGCTACGGCATCGTCAGCGCGGCCGACGTGCGGGTGAGTCTGGTCCAGGGCAGCGGCGCCTACAACACGCGGATGGCCGTCTTCCAGCTCCCCAACGGCCGGAGCACACGTATCGAGGGGATCGGCGAGAAGAAGGCCACGGCGCTGCAGAGCTGGTGCGACGGTATTGCCCAGCGGAGTCGGCGCACCGCACCTAAGGCACTGCCGCCGGCCCGGCAGATGCAGTTGGACCAGCAGCACAAGACATTGATCGATCGCCTCCATGCCGAACGCGACACCATAGAGAGCAGCGCCCGCAGCGGGAAAGAGACCGTCAACCGCCGCCTGGCCGCCGACATCGTCGCTCTCGACGATCGAAAGCGCCGCACGGAGTCGGAGCGAGCGGTCGGCCACGCCGCACATCAACGCAACAGCACACAGGTACGGGCGGACGCTCTTGAATACGAGCGGGTGGCTCGCGCTGCCGAGCTAGAACGGCAGGCACAGCGCCACCTCAACTACTTTCACTATCTGCGCTTCAGCCTATTCGGCTTCTGACAGGGGGCTACGTGTCTCGACGCCGCAAATCCGATCTTGAAATCGCGCTGGCAATCCTCACCGCGATCGTCGCCGCCGTCGTGCGGGCACCCACCCTCCTGCTGATCCCCTGTCTGCTCACGGCCTGGGCGGGCCTGACTGAGATCGGCCATGATCCGGTCGGCGGCACGGTCATGGCCCTGGCCAGCCTGGGCGCGGCCGGAGCGCTCGGCAGCTGGCGCTGGCGCCGCTTCCAGCGGATCAGGGCCGAAGAGGCCGAGGCCGCACGGCTTTACGCCATTCGCGCCACCGAGATCGCCGCCTACCAGACGATGAACCCCACGGAGTTCGAGCAGGCGCTCGGGTACTTGTGTACACGAGACGGCTGCACGGACGTCCAGGTCGTGGGCCGCTCCGGAGACCTCGGCGCCGACGTCATCGCCGTGACACCCACGGGCCTGAGACTGGTGATCCAAGCCAAGCGCTACCGAATCGGCAACCGGGTCTCCGGGCCAGACCTGCAACGCTTCGGCGGGACCTGCTTCACCATCCACGGAGCGGGAGTCGCCGCCGTCGTCACGACCAGCGACTTCACCGGACAGGCCCGCGCCTACGCACAGCGCGCCGGCATTCGACTCTTCGACGAAGACGCACTGGCCGGATGGGCATCGCGCACCGGCCCGGCGCCGTGGATGTAGTGGTCAACCCCGCCGTGCCCAACGCGACCGCCGGCGAACAACGCCCCCGCCATCATGACCGCGGACGCTGTCGGGCGCCCGACGCTGCTCCGCTACGCCGAGGAGGCGCCACCCGGCTCACTCACGCCCGAAGCGGCGGGACGGTCGGCATCTCGATGGCGTTCTCGATGTCCTCGGCGGTCAGCCGGAATGCCGCCGGGTAGGCGTCCGGCTGGGTGCGGCGGGCCGGCTCGGTGGTGCGCCAGGTGTAGAGGCAGCGGTCGCACTGGAAGACGTCCCACGCGCCGGGGACCGGGGAGGTCGTCAGGTGCGTGAGGCGTTCGTGCGCGCAGCGGGGGCAGATGGAGGGGGCGGTGGCGGACACGGGTGGTCTCCTCGTCTGGGGTGGGTTCGGGATGCGTCTCAGGGTGCGTTCGGGGCGCGGTTGGTGGCGCGGCCGGGGTGCGGCTGGATGCGGTGCGTGGGGCTCAGCGCTCGGCGATCAGCTTCTGCAGTTTCACGATCCACTCCTGCGTCTCCGGCAGGTCCTTGACCGGGGTGGCGAAGTTGCCGCGCCGGTCCGGGTCGACCGGGGTGGTCGCGTCGATGATCATTTTGCTGATGATCCCGGCCGGTGAGGCCGCGGGGGCGAGTTCGACCACGGGGAGGTTCGGCATGATCATCACGTCGTCCCTGGGGTTGACCTTCGCGGACAGCGCCCACATGACCTGCGGCAGGTTGAACGGGTCCACGTCCTCGTCGACGAGGATGACCTGGGCGACGTAGCCGAGGCCGTGCGGAGTCGTCATCGCCCGCATGCCGACCGCCTTGGCGAAGCCGCCGTACCGCTTCTTCGTCGAGATGATCACCAACAGGCCGTGCGTGTACATGGCGTTGACCGCCTGCACCTCGGGGAACTCGGCCTTGAGCTGCTTGAGCAGCGGCACGGAGGTGTTGGGTCCGACCAGGTAGTCGCACTCGGTCCAGGGCATGCCGAGGTAGAGGGACTCGAACACCGGGGCGGTGCGGTAGGAGATCCGGGTGATCTTGACCACGGGCATCCGGCGTCCGCCGGAGTAGTTCCCGGTGAACTCGCCGAACGGGCCCTCGATCTGGCGGGTGCGCGACTCGAAGTAGCCCTCGATGACGACCTCGGAGCCCCAGGGCACGTCGAGCCCGGTGGCCGGCGCGGTCGCCAGCGGCATCGGCTCGCCGCGCAGCGCGCCCGCCATCTCGTACTCGCTCTGGTCGTAGGCCATCGGCATCCCGGCCACGATCGGCATCACCGGATCGTTGCCGAGCGTGATCGCCACGGGCAGGTCCTCGCCCCTCTCCTCCGCCATGCGCAGGTGCTGGGCGATGTCGTGCATGGGTACGGGCTGGAAGGCCAGGCGGTCCTTGCCGAGGACCTCGATCCGGTAGGTGCCGACGTTCTGCTTGCCGAAGTTCTCCGGGTCCTGCGGGTCGCGGGAGACGACCGCGGCCTTGTCGAAGTAGAAGCCGCCGTCGCCGTCGTTGAGGCGGAACAGCGGCAGCAGCTTGAAGACGTCGATGTCCTCGCCCGCCATGGTGTTCTCGCGCCAGGGCGCGTCCTCGCGGCGGACCGGGGCGACCGGGAACTCGTCCCAGCGCCGGGCGAACTCGGCAACCTGCTCCTTGACCGCGGTGTTCTTGGGCAGGCCGAGGGCGAGGGCGTGGTTGGCCCAGGAGCCGTGCACGTTCATGGCGATGCGCGCGTCGGTGAAGCCGTGGACATTGTCGAACCAGAGCGCCGGGGCGTTCTCGCCGATGCGCCCGGCCGCGTTCGCGGCGGCCGCGATATCCGGTTCCGGCCGGACCTGCTCGGTGATGCGCAGGAGCTGGCCCTCCTGCTCCAGGGTGGCCAGGAAACTGCGCAGGTCGTCGTGGGCCATGAGCGGGGACTCCTTTGATGCGGGTGGGCCGGGGTGGCTCTGGGTGCGGGTGTGGGTGCGGGTACTGATACCGACGTCAGGCGACGGGGGTGCGGCCGGCCGCGGCCTCGCGGGCCTCGCGCATGCCGGCCCAGCGCTTGGCGGCCGGGGCGGGCAGGTCGAACTGGTCGAGGATGCGGGCCACGATGTGGTCGACGACGTCGTCCACCGACTCCGGCCGGTTGTAGAAGGCGGGCATGGGCGGCACGATCCGTGCTCCCATCCGGGAGAGCGCGAGCATGTTCTCGAGGTGGATCTCGCTCAACGGGGTCTCGCGGGGGACGAGGACGAGCTTGCGGCGCTCCTTGAGCACGACGTCCGCGGCGCGGCCGACGAGCCCTTCGCCGTAGCCGACGCGGATGCCGGCCAGGGTCTTCATCGAGCACGGGACGATCACCATGCCCTCGGTGCGGAAAGAACCGGAGGACACGGCCGCGCCCTGGTCCTCGGGCGCGTACACGACGTCGGCGAGCGCGTGCACGGACCGCACCGATCGGCCGGTCTCGAGCTCGATCGTGCTGCGGGCCCACCGGGAGAGCACCAGATGGGTCTCGATCTCGGGCAGCTCGGCCAGGTTCTCCAGCAGCCGCACGCCGAGGACGGCCCCGGTCGCTCCGGTCATCGCCACGATCAGCCGCATACCAGCCACCTCTCCACCTGCCACGTCCACGTCTACCCCGCCACGTCTTGTCCTTTTCCGGCCTCGGACCGGCGTCCTGGTCCACGCTAAGTGCCGTACCAGGCATGATTCGGGTAGAATTTTGACTTGCTATGGGTAAAAACGGACATCCGCGCATCCCGGACCTGCGCTACCGGGCCGCCGTCGGCTCGCCGCCCGGGGCCGAGGTGCTCAATCTCGCCGACCTGCCCGAGCGTGCCCGGCGCCACGGAAACGACCCGTACCGGCCGAAGCGCCCCGCGTTCCACCAGCTCCTCGCGGTACGCGGCGGGAGCTGCACCGTGACGGTGGACTTCACCGCGCACCGGCTCGGCGCCGGGGACTGGCTGTGGATCCGGCCCGGCCAAGTGCAGCAGTGGGGCACCGACCTGGCGCACGCGCAGGGCCTGCTCGTCCTGTTCGAGCCCGGCTTCCTCGACGCCGGAACGTTGCGAGCCGCCGCGCCGGGCCTTCCGTACACCGAGGGCCCGACGCGCCTGAGCGGTGCAAGAGCGCGCGGGGTGGAGCGCGCGCTGGACCACGTGCTCGCGGAGTACGCCGACCTGCCGGAACTCCCCGTCGAGCTCTACCTCCGGACACTGAGACACCTGGTCTCGGTGCTGGTGCTGAGGCTGGGCGCGGTCCTCGGCGAACAGCGCCCCGAGGCGACGCCGACGACGGCGTTCGTACGCTTCCACGACGCGGTGGAACGCGACTTCGCCACCACCCGCCGCGTCGACGAGTACGCCGCCGCTCTCGGCTACAACCCGCGCACCCTCACCCGCGCCACGATGGCGGCGGCCGGCGTGACGGCGAAGAAGTACATCGACGATCGCGTCCTGCTGGAAGCCAAGCGGCTCCTCGCCCACGACACGGACTCCGCCGCAGCCGTCGCCCGCACCCTAGGCTTCGCAGACCCGAGCGACTTCACCAAGTTCTTCCGCGTCCGCACGGGTACAACCCCCGCCGCCTTCCGAGCCGCAGCGCAAGGGCTCTGACCCTTCGGCGTGGGCTGAGGCTCAGGTCTGGCAGGTGAGTAAGTAAGAGAGCTGGGCATCCATCAAAGGTTGCCCAGCCGGGCGCCGTGCTCGAGGTACGCGGTCTCACCCTTGACCTTGGCCTCGATGGCGGCATGCACCCTGCGGGCCAGGCACGGGATGAGGAGCCGGTCGAGCTCGCCGCGGTGATGATAGGCGTACCGGTCGACCTCGACTCCGTCTACGCGGATCGCGCGCTTCTGCGCGGCAGTGAGCTCGCCGCCGTCGAAGACGAAGAGGACCTTGTCCCCTTCGCTCTCATTCGGTGCCCAGTCGACAACGAGCAGGTCACCGAAAGGGAGCGGAGTGCCGAGCTCTTCGTTGATCTCGCGCCGCAGGGCTGATGTCGGGCTCTTCTCGGCGGCCTGATCCTGCGATGGGAGTGACACGGCGTGAGTCCCTTCCGGCAACGCGGATCCGGCCGGTTTCGGATGGCCTCAGCACACAGCCCCAAC
>FSXZ01000881.1_pt1 | contig 15630 bp, 14 predicted proteins | sample 1638121 | NCBI WGS metagenome assembly FSXZ01 (sample SAMEA3914788, study PRJEB12502) | metagenome | biome: forest; material: soil | place: Canada | collected 2011-07-03 | depth 0.1 m
GTCGCAGACCTCGGTGCAGGTGTATGTGCACGGTTGGTATGCGCAGCCGACGTATTACGCGGATGACCTGGCGTTGACCGGGCCGGCCGGGGCGTCGAGCTCGGCGAGTGCTTCGGCCTCGGCCACGCATTCGGCCACTCCGTCTCCGTCCGCCTCCGCTTCCGCCTCGGCGAGCGCGTCGGCCTCCGCGAGCGCCTCCGCCTCCGCGAGCCCGACCAGCACCGTGACCAGCCCGCCCAGCGGACTGAACTGGAAGGTCGCGCCCTACATCGACATCACCGCGTCCACCCCGACCCTGCTGCAGATCGAGCAGGCCACCGGGCAGAAGACGTTCACCCTCGCCTTCCTGCTCGGCAGCAGCGCGGGCTGCGTGCCGGAGTGGGGCGGCACCATCGCGCTGACCGACTCGCGCATCATCGGCGAGATCGACGCGCTGCGGGCGGCGGGCGGTGACGTCGCGGTGTCCTTCGGCGGCGCCGAGGGACCGTACCTGGAGACGACCTGCTCCGGCGAGTCGGCGCTCGAGGCCGCGTACCAGACCGTGGTGAGCACCCTGAAGGTCACCCACCTCGACTTCGACATGGAGGCGGCCACCGACACCTCCGAGGTCAACCAGGCCATCGCGCAGTTGCAGGCGGCCAACCCCGGCGTCGTCGTCTCCTACACCCTGGAAGTCCAGGCGGCCACCTACGGACTGACCCCGGCGCTCGGCGTGCAGGTGCTGCAGAACGCCGTCTCCGAGGGCGTGAAGGTCGGCATCGTCAACCCGATGACCATGGACTTCGCCCCCGACGGGGACTGGGGCACCAGCGTGATCGAGGCGGCCGAGGCCACCGAGGCGCAGATGGCCACGATCTGGCCGAGCGACACCAGCGCGCAGCTGTACGCGATGCTCGGGGTCACCCCGATGATCGGCGACAACGACACCGGACCGGTGTTCACCATCGCCGACGCGCAGGAACTGGTCTCCTGGGCCCAGTCCGAGCACATCGGCCGGCTGGCCTTCTGGTCCGAGGGCCGGGACAACGGCGGCTGCCCGAGCGGCGGGGTCTCCCCGACCTGTAGCGGGATCTCCCAGTCCAGCTTCCAGTTCACCTCGATCTTCGCCGGATTCACCGGCTGAGTTCGTCCGTGATCCCCGGCTGATCCGCGGCTGAGCTGTGCGGATGCGGGCCGGTCGAGATTCGGGATTCCCGCGGCGGCGACGTATCCTGCCGGTATGCGCGTGCGACCCCTGCTCGACTGGCCCGACGCCGCGACCACGGCCGTCGTCGCGGAACCGGTGGGCCTGCCCGGCGGCGCCCTCGACGCGGTGGTCCGGATCCTCGAGACGGGCCCGGTCGTGGTGCTCAGCGGCGCCGGACTGTCCACCGAGTCCGGTATCCCGGACTACCGCGGCGCGACCGGGACGCTGCGCCGGCACACGCCCATGACCTACCAGGAGTTCGTCTCCAGCGAGGCCGGCCGCCGCCGCTACTGGGCCCGCAGCCATCTCGGCTGGCGCACCATCACCGGTGCCCGGCCGAACGCGGGCCACGCGGCGGTCGCCGCCCTCGGCACCAGCGGCCACGTCGCGGGCGTGATCACGCAGAACGTGGACGGCCTGCACGCGGCGGCGGGCACCCGCGACCCGATCGAACTGCACGGCTCACTCGCCCAGGTGATCTGCCTGGACTGTCAGACCGTGAGCACCCGCGAGGCCCTGGACCTCAGGCTGCGCCGGGCCAACCCGGACTTCCGCGACGCGGTGGCCGCGAGCCGGATCAACCCGGACGGCGACGTCGAACTCGACGACGCGGCCGTGGCCGAGTTCGACTTCGTCCCCTGCGACGTGTGCGGCGGGACGCTCAAACCGGACGTGGTCTTCTTCGGCGAGAACGTGCCCAAGGCCAAGGTGACCCGGTGCTACGAGCTGGTGGACCGCGCGCACGCGCTGCTGGTGCTCGGCTCGTCCCTGACCGTCATGTCGGGCCTGCGCTTCGTCAAGTACGCGGCGAAGGCGGGCAAGCCGGTCGCGATCGTCAACCAGGGCCCCACCCGCGGCGACGCCCACGCGGCGGTGCGCCTCGAGGCACCGCTCGGCCCGACGCTGACCACGCTGGCCGAGCGCCTCCGCGGCTGATCCGCGGCCGGCCCCGCGCCGCCAGCCCCGCTCAGTCCCGCTCAGCCCTGCGCGTACCAGGTGTCCGTGCGGCCCTCGAGGTGGCGCCGGACGTAGCGCTCGTGCCGGTCCGGCAGTGAGGGCAGGTCCGCGGGCGCGAACCAGCCCACGTCCACCGACTCGTCGTCGTTCACCCGCGCCTGGCCGGACACGAACCGGCACAGGAACGCCACGTCCATGTACACGGCCTGATCCCCGTTCTGATGGCGCACGCGCGGGGTGGACTCCACCGCGATCACCCGCTCGATCTCGGCCACCACGCCGGTCTCCTCGAGAATCTCGCGCAGGATCCCGGCCGCCGGCTGCTCGCCCGGTTCCAGGCCGCCGGTCACCAGCGTCCAGCGGAGGTTGTCGGCCCGGCGCACCAGCAGGATCCGGTCCTCCTGGTCCAGCACCAGGCCGACGGCCCCGGGCAGCCACAGCAGATCCCGGCCGATCTTCTCCCGCAGGGCCAGGACGAACTCGGGAATCGGCACCGCGCGGACCTCCGGGATGAACGGGAGTATGACAATCTTGCCGGGAACGGAAAAGATCGATCTCGTCCTGAGGAGAGTAACGTGCCTGCCCACACTCGCGAGCGCTTCGGCGCCCTGCCGGACGGTACCGCGGTGGAGCGCTGGACCCTGACCGACGAGACGACCGGGGCGCGAGCCGCGGTGCTCGGGTACGGCGCGGTGCTGCAGTCGCTGTATCTGCCCGACGCCGCCGGGCGTGTCGCGAACGTCGTGCTCGGCTTCGAGAACCTGCCCGACTATCTGGAGCGCAGCCCGTTCTTCGGCTGCGTGGTGGGGCGCTTCGCCAACCGGATCGCCGGCGGCGTCTTCGAGCTCGACGACACGGTCTACCGGCTGCCGGTCAACGACGGCCCGCGGCCGAACACGCTGCACGGCGGCGCGCCCGGATTCGGCGCCCGGATGTGGCAGGGCGTGGCCGAGGACGTGGACGGCGGGGCCGCGGTCACGCTCTCCCGGATCAGCCCGGACGGTGAGGAGGGCTTCCCCGGCGAGCTGCGGGTGAGTGTCCGCTACACCCTCGCGCACGGCCGCCTGACCCTGGACTACCGGGCCGAGACCAGCGCGCCGACCGTGGTCAACCTGACCAACCACGCGCACTTCAACCTGGCCGGGGACGGCGAGACCTCGGTGCTGGGCCACGAGCTGAGCATCGAGGCCGACACCTACCTCCCGGTCGACAGTGTGCTGATCCCGCTCGAGGCCGAGGCCCCGGTGGCCGACACCCCGTTCGACTTCCGCACCCCGGTCGCCGTCGGCGCGCGGCTGCAGGACCCGCACCCGCAGCTGCGCCTGGCCGACGGATACGACCACTGCTACGTGCTGCGGGGCGGGCGCACCGCCGAGCCGCGCCCGTTCGCGGTGCTGCGCGACCCGGACAGCGGCCGCGTGCTGCGCCTGGCCACGACCGAGCCCGGCGTGCAGGTCTACTCCTGCAACAACTTCGACGGCTCGCTGGTGGGCACGTCCGGGAAGGCCTACGGTCCCTACGCGGGCATCGCCCTGGAGACCCAGCACTTCCCGGACGCGCCCCATCGTCCGCACTACCCCTCGACCGTGCTGCGCCCGGGTGAGCTGTTCAGCTCGACCACCGTGCTCGCATTCGGCGGCGTCGAGGCCTGATCCGGACGCACGGGCTCACCGACCGGCCCACTCCTCGGCCAGCAGCTCGAAGGAGCGGACCCGGTCGGCGTGCTCGTGCGTGATCGTGGTGACGATCAGCTCGTCGGCTCCGGTGGCCTCGCGCAGGATCTCGAGCTGGTCGGCCACGGACTTGGCGGTGCCGACGAACCGGGTCTCCAGCCGGTCGCCCACCAGCGCCTGATCCGCCTCCGACCACGGGTAGGCGCGCGCGTCGGCCGGCGTCGGGTACGCGATCGCGCCCTCCGCGGTGCGGATGCTGCGCACCCACGGGCCGTAGCCCTCGGCCAGCTCGCGCGCCTTCTCCTCGGTCGGCGCGACGACGACGTCCGCCGAGACGCTCACGTGCGGCTCGGCCACGCCCTCGGCGTGCTCGGCCGGCTTGAACGCGGCCCGGTAGCCCTCCACCGCTTCGAGCACGGTGGCCGGGCTGACATGGTAGTTCGCCGCGAAACGCAGGCCATTGCGACCGGCCACCGAGGCGCTCTCGCCGCCGCTGCTGCCGAGGATCCACAGCTGGAGCTGCCCGCCCTCGCCCGGCACCACGTGCGCCTCGACCCCTTCGGGCGAGCGGTAGGTGCCGCGCAGCAGGGCCAGGATCACGTCGATCTGCTCGCCATAGTCCGGGGACACCGCCTGCGGCTGCTGGAGCAGCTCCTTGATCAGGCCGAAGCGCGGCGAGCCGAGGAGCGAGCGGAAGTCGAAGCCGGACGGGATGAGCAGGCCGTTGTCGGTGGTGAAGGGCTGGCGGCGGGAGAGCTCGCCCACCGGCGCGGGCGCGGGTCCGGCGGCGCCGGGCTTGGGCCCGGCCCCGCCGGAGCGGCCCAGACCCAGGTCGATCCGGCCCGGGTAGAGGGCGTCGAGCAGGCCGAACTCCTCCACCGTCGACAGGGCCGTGCGATGGCCGAGCTGCACCGCGCCGGCGCCGAGCCGGATGCTCGAGGTGGACCCGGCCACCAGCGCGATCACCACCGCCGGGGAGGTGCCGGCCACGCCCGGATTCAGGTGGTGCTCGGCGAACCAGTAGCGCTGGTAGCCGAACTCCTCGGCGCGCCGGGCCAGATCGATGCTGTTGCGCAGCGCCTCGGCCGCGTTCGAGCCAGCGCTGATCGGGACGAGGTCGAGGATGGCCAGCGGGGCGGGACTCATGCGGGGATGCCTTCCGGGGTCGGGGTGGCGGTCCCGGCCGACCGGGCCCGGCCCTCCGTGGAACGCTGGAGCGGGCGCAGGCCCAGGTGCTCGCGCAGGGTCGTGCCCTCGTACTCGGTGCGGAAGGAACCCTTCTCCTGCAACAGCGGCACCACCTTGTCGGCGAACTCGGCCATACCGTCCGGGGTGATGTGCGGCACCAGGACGAAGCCGTCCGCGGCATCGGACTGGACGAAGTCGTCGAGCGTGTCGGCGATGGTGCGCGCGGAGCCGATGAAGTTCTGCCGCCCGGTGACCTCGATGATCAGTTCCCGGATGGAGTAGTTCTTGCGCTCGGCCAGTTCCCGCCACTCGCGCGCGGTCTCCAGCGGGTCGCGGTGCATCCGCACGCTGGCCCGGCCGCGCGCGACGGTGTGCTCGCCGAGATCGGGGTCGATCTCCGGCAGCGGGCCGTCCGGATCGTAGGAGCTCAGGTCGCGGTTCCACAGCTGCTCCAGGAACCGGATCGCGCTCTGGCCGCTGACCTGCTGGTAGCGGATCTCCTTGGCCAGTTCCTGCGCCTCGGCGTCGGTGTCGCCGAGCACGAAGGTGGCCGCGGGCAGCACCTTGAGCTGGTCCCGGTCCCGGCCGTACTTCGCCATCCGGCCCTTGACGTCCGCGTAGAACGCCTGACCGGCGTCCTTCGTGCCGTGCCGGCTGAAGATGGCGTCCGCCTCGGCGGCGGCGAACTCGCGGCCCTCGTCCGAGTCCCCGGCCTGCAGGATCACCGGCCGGCCCTGCGGGGAGCGCGGCACGTTGAAGTTGCCCTCGATGTCGAAGAACGCGTCGTGCACCGAGAAGCGGCCCGGGTCCGGCTCGGTCAGGAACTGCCCGGTGGCCTTGTCGCCGGCGATCTCGTCGCCGTGCCAGGAGTCGAACAGGGTCTGGGTGGCGTGCAGGAAGCTGCGGGCCCGCTCGTAGCGCTGGTCCGAGGCGAGGAAGCCGCCGCGGCGGAAGTTCTCCCCGGTGAACGCGTCCCAGGAGGTGACCACGTTCCACGCGGCCCGCCCGGCCGAGAGGTGGTCGAGGCTGGCGAACTGCCGGGCCACCTCGTACGGCTCGTTGAAGGTGGAGTTGATGGTGCCGGCCAGGCCGAGCCGGTCGGTGACGGCGGCGAGCGCGGCCAGCACGGTGAAGGTGTCCGGGCGCCCGACGACGTCGAGGTCGTAGATCGCGCCGTTCTGCTCGCGCAGCCGCAGTCCCTCGGCCAGGAACAGGAAGTCGAACTTGGCCCGCTCCGCGATCTGGGCGAAGCGGCGGAAGGACTCGAACTGGATATGGCTGCCGGAGCGTGGATCGCTCCAGACGGTGGTGTTGTTCACGCCGGGGAAGTGCGCGGCGAGATGGATCTGCTTGCGGGGCTGGACGGGCTGGTCCTCGGTGCTCACGACGGTCTCCTGTGACTCAGGTCAGGCTGCTGCTACGGCGGGCGCGCCGGGCGCGGCGTATCGGTTCGCGGGGCGGTCCAGGCCGAGGTGGCCGCGCAGCGTGTCCGCGGTGTAGGCCTGCCGGAACAGGCCGAGCTCGCGCAGCCGCGGGACGAGCCGGTGCGTGATCGCCTCGAGGTCGTGCGGGACCGCGGCCGGGCGCAGCCGGAAGCCGTCGAGGCCGTACTGCGCCCAGAGCGCGAGCTGTTCGGCCAGTTCGTCCGGCGATCCGACGAACACGGGGGCGTCGGAGCGGTAGGGCTCCCCGGCCGCCTCGTCCAGCCGCTCCTTGCGCGCGAACGCCGCCTTCGGATCCTCGTCGAGGAAGACCACGAACTCACCGAAGACCAGCAGCGGCCGCTCGGCCCGGCCCGCGGCCGCCTGCGCGTCCCGCAGCTCGGCCAGGATCGGCTCGATGCCGCCGGTGGACTGCGGGGTGACCAGCACCACGTCGGCCGCGCGCGCGGCGAAGGCGTAGGCGTCGCCCTGATGCGCGAGCGCCACCACCGGGGGCTGGCCCTGCGGCGGCCGCGGTGTGATCGAGGGCCCGCGCACGCTGAAGTCCGGCCCGGTGAAGTCGATGTAGTGCAGCTTCTCCCGGTCGATGAAGCGGCCGGTGGCCGCGTCCCGGATCTCGGCGTCGTCCTCCCAGCTGTCCCACAGCCGGCGCACCACCTCGACGTGGTCGGCCGCCTCGCGGAACAGCTCCGGGTACGCCGCCGGCTCGCGGCGGCCGAAGAGCGGGGCCTCGTTGCGCGGCGCGCCGGGTATCGGGATCTCGCTCAGCGCGCCGAGCCGGGGGCGCCAACCGGCCCGGCCGGTGCTCGCGAAATCGAGTGTGGCCAGCACCTTCGAGACGTGGAACGGCTCGGTGTGGGCCGTGGTGATGGTCGGCACCAGGCCGATGTGCCGGGTCAGCGGGGCCACCCGGGCCGCGATCAGCGCGGCGTCGAGCCGGCCGCGCACCTGGCCGTCCGGCTGGAGCGGGAACCCGTCCTCGAGCGTGACGAAGTCGAGCTGCGCGGCCTCGGCCCGGCGCACCTGGTCGAGCCAGTAGTCGGCGCCGAACAGGCCGGCCGCCGCCACGGCGTCGGCCTCGCGCCACGCGGACGGATGCCAGCCGGCGCCGTCGAGCGCGACGGCGAGATGGATCTGCTGCTGGGTCATGAGAGTACGTACCCTGTCTTGTTCGGGTGTCGTCGTGGATCGGGATCGAAGGCGGCCGCGGCGGCTCAGCCGGCGGCCAGGCGCCGGTACCGGCTGCCGTGGAAGATCAGCGGCGGGGTCTGCGGATCGGTGCCCAGGCCGTGCACGGTCAGCAGCACGATCTCGTGGTCCCCGGCCCGGATCTCGCGCTCGATCGAGCAGTCGAACCAGGCGCTGGCGTGGTCGAGCAGCACCGCGCCGTCCTCGGTCGGATGCCAGGAGAGCCCGGCGAACCGGTCGATGCCGCGCGAGGCCAGCCGGCGGCTGGCCGCCTCCTGCTCGTGGCTCAGTACACTGACTCCGAGCCGGGCGGCCCGGCGCAGCAGCGGCCAGGTCTCCGAGGTCGTGGCCACGCACACCGAGACCAGCGGTGGATCGAGCGAGACCGAGGTGAAGGAGTTGGCCGCCATGCCCACCGGCACCCCGTCCACCAGGGCGGCCAGCGCGGTCACCCCGGTCGGGAAGGCGCCGAGCACGTGCCGCAGCGTCGCCGGGTCCACCTCGAGCTCCGCCGTGACGCTCACGCGGCACCGCCCTGGGCGGCCCGGGCGGAGCGGAAGGCCAGCGCCGCGGCGATCCGGGGCCGCGCGCTGGTGAGCCAGGGCTCGTACGCGGCCGGGTCCTCGTACCCGCCGTCCAGCACGTACAGCGCGCTGCTCGGCACCGAGGCGCCGAGCTCGACCAGCACCGGGCGCAGGAACACCTCGGGCGCCAGTGCGTGTCCCGGACCCGCGCCCAGCATCAGCGGCGCCGCCACCACGCCCTCGAGCGCCCGGGACGGGAACCGGTCCAGGAACAGCTTGAGCAGGCCGGTGTACGTGGCCTTATACGTGGGGCTGGCGAAGACGACCAGGTCCAGGCCGCTGATCGTCTCCACGGCCTGACTCACCTCGGCGTCGGACCAGTCCAGCAGCCCGGCGCCGAACGCGGCGAGGTCCACCGCGGGCTCGGGCGAGCGGCCGGTCAGCTCGGCCACCACGCGGGCGGCGGCCTGGAAGGTGCGGGAGGCGGGCTTCGGGTTGCCCACCACGATGCCGGCCCGGGCACCGGCCAGCACCGTGGCGGGATCGAGCGGATCAGGGGCGGGGCTATGTGGTTCGGTCACAGGATTCTCGCTCACGGAAGAGTCCTCGCCGCGCCGGCGGACCGGCGGGGGAGGCGGACGGGCGGAGGATATGGGGGGCGGAAGGAGACGGGGGCCGGGCCGGTTCCGGGGCGGCGCGAGCGCTCGCGCCGCCGGGCCGACCGGAAGTCGGGGAGTCGGAGGTGCGAGCGGCGACGGGGATGCGGATCGCTCCGTCGCGGGCGGCCGCGGCGCCGCCGGGCGGGCGGGGGACGGGCCGGAACGGGAAGGTGCCGACGGGGCCGGGCACAGTGCCCCGGGCGGGTTCAGCTCAGCGACACAGGGCGCTGCAGACGCGCGCGAAGTCCACGTGGCGACGGACCACCAGGCGCGGCGTGATCGGGGTGCTGCGAAGAAGGAAACGACGCATCTCCCGCTCACCTCCGCTCTCGAAGTCCCCTCGGAAATGCCGTCCGCATTCGAAACTAGACACTGCGTGCCGGGCCTGTCAATCAACGTCCATCCGCCGAACCCTGGAACGCGCTTGACACCCCGTCGAGCCCGTCCCTATCGTCAAGCCGAGGTCAGCCCGTCCGTGGGGCTGCGTACGCCGGACCGAAAACGAAGGAGGGACCCGCCGATGTCACCGCGACCGCAGGCGCTGCGGGCCCGCTTCTCCGGCCTGCTCGTGGCCCGCCGCCACGTGGATCTGCTGCGCGTCAACAGCGCCCTGTGTAGCTGAGCAACCGAGTATTCGACCTCGAGTCGACGCCCGCCGCGCGGGCCGGTCGGCCGGGTCCGGAACCGCTCCATCTCAGCCCTCGAATTGAACACACAGGGGACACATTCCATGACCCTCACCGAAGCGGACCTCCTCGATGCCCGACTGGTTCCGCCACGCCGACCCGGCCGCTGGATCTCCGGCGCCCTGACCCTGCTGTTGGCCGCGATGCTCGGGCACGCGCTGCTGACCAACTCCCGGTTCCAGTGGAACGTGGTCGGCAGCTACCTGACCGAGTCCACCGTCGTCGGCGGGCTCGAACTCACCCTCTGGCTCACCGCCGCGACCATGTCGACCGGCTTCGTGCTCGGCGTCGTGCTCGCCTACCTGCGCCTGTGGGGCAGCCCCATCCCGCGCGCCTTCGCGTTCGGCTACGTGTGGCTCATCCGCTCGGTCCCGCTGCTGGTCCAGCTGCTGTTCTGGTACGAACTCGCCTCGCTCTACCCGAAGCTGTCCCTGGGCATCCCGTTCGGACCCTCCTTCGCCACCACCGACACCGCGCACCTGTTCTCCGGCGAGGTCGCCGCGTTCCTCACGCTCACCCTGGACGTGGCCGCGTTCTCCTCCGAGATCGTGCGCGGCGGCATCCTCTCGGTGGACCGCGGACAGTCCGAGGCGGCGGCCGCGCTCGGGCTCGGCCGGCTGCGCGTGTTCTGGCGGATCGTGCTGCCCCAGGCGATGCCCGCGATCGTGCCCGCCACCGGCAACCTGCTGATCGGCACGCTCAAATCCACCTCCCTGGTCAGCGTGATCGCGGTGGTGGACCTGCTCTACTCGGTGCAGCTGATCTACAACGCCAACTTCGAGATCGTGCCGCTGCTGCTGGTGGCCACGATCTGGTACGTCATCCTGACCACGCTGCTGTCCATCGGCCAACGCGCCGTCGAGCGCTACTACGGCCGGGGCGAAGGAGGCCGCCGATGAACGCCGTGGACGAACCGCTGCTGACGATACGCGGACTGCGCAAGAGCTTCGGCACCCACACCGTGCTGCACGGCATCGACCTCGACGTCCCGCGCGGCGGGGTGACCGTGCTGCTCGGGCCCTCCGGCTCGGGCAAGAGCACCCTGCTGCGCTGCGTCAACCGCCTCGAGAAGCCGGACGCCGGGTACGTCGCCCTCGGCGGCGAGATCATCGGCTACCGTCCGGGCCGCGCCACCGGCGGGCGCGCCGTGCTGCGGGAACTGCGCGAATCCGAGATCACCCGGCAGCGGGCCCGGATCGGCATGGTCTTCCAGCAGTTCAACCTCTTCCCCCACCGCACCGTCCTGGAGAACCTGATCGAGGCGCCGCTGGCGCTGCGTCAGGCCTCGAAGAGCCAGGCCATCGCCACGGCCCGGGAACTGCTCGACCGGGTCGGACTGGCCGGACGCGAGTCCGCCTACCCCAAGCAGCTCTCCGGCGGCCAGCAGCAGCGGGTGGCCATCGCCCGCGCCCTCGCGCTCAAGCCGGAGCTGCTGCTGTTCGACGAGCCCACCAGCGCGCTCGACCCCGAGCTGGTCGGCGAGGTGCTGCGGGTCATCAAGGACCTGGCCTCCGGCGGCATGTCCATGATCGTGGTCACCCACGAGATCGGCTTCGCCCGCGAGGTCGCCGACACGGTCGTCTTCCTCGACGGCGGCCGCGTGCTCGAGACCGGCCGGCCCGAGGACGTGCTCGGCGGCGCCACCCACGAGCGCACCCGGGCCTTCCTCGAAGCCGTGCTCTGACTCCGTCACCGCCCGGCCCCAGCTGAATCAGTTTTCTCTTTCACATCCGCCCTTCCGCGATGGAGCCTTGCCATGTCACTGCGCCCTGCCCGCGTCCTGCTGACCATCTCGTCCCTCGCCCTGCTCGCCGGGTGCGCCTCCACCACGACCGCGGCCCAGAACGCGGCCGGCCCGGGTGCCGCCTCGGCCTCGGCCGGATACCCCACCCAGGACGTCGTCTCCGCCGTCGCCGTGGACGCGAAGCTGCACGCCGCGCTGCTGGCGGCCGACCCCTCGGCCGCGAACGGGCTGATCCTCGGCACCACCTACAGCCCCGGCCTGACCGGCCTGCCGCACGACGGGGAGAACTCGGCCGGCCAGGACGTCGGCGCCGACGTGGACCTGCGCAACGCGGTCGCCAAGGTGCTCGGGATCAGCTGGACCGTGCAGAACGGCACCTTCGAGACGATCATCCCGGGTGTCCAGAACGGCAAGTACGCGGTGGGCCAGGACAACTTCGGGGTCACCGCGGCCCGGGAGAAGATCGTCGACTTCGCCACCTACCTCACCGACGGCCAGTCCCTGCTCGCCCCCTCCGACAGCAGCCTGAACAGCGTCACCAGCATCTCCCAGCTGTGCGGCCTGACCGTCGGCACCAGCCCGGGCTCCACCTTCCAGACCATCCTGACCAAGAACGCGGGCGTGTGCGCGGCGGCCGGCAAGAAGGCGTACACGGTGAAGTACTTCTCCGACAACGCCGCGATCTGGCTGGGCCTGGCCAACGGGCAGGTCGACGTCTACTTCGGCCCCACCCTCAGCCTCAAGTACGACGCGACGCACGTGGCGAACGTCAAGTTCCTGAGCCAGGTCAGCTCCACCAAGGTCGGCTTCGTGGTGGACAAGGGCTCCCCGCTGTCCGGACTGCTCGCCCAGGCCGTCAATGAGCTGATCTCCGACGGCACCTACGCGAAGATCCTGGCGAAGTGGGGCATCACCGGCAGCGGCGTGTCGACCTCCCAGGTCAATCCGCCGGCGAGCCTGTGAGTCCGTGGACGGCCGGCGCGGTGGTCACCCGCGCCGCCGTCCCGGACCTCGGCTCGGCCGCGCCGGTCGCCCAGGCGGGCCGGCGCGGCGCCAACGCGGGCGCGGTGCTGCGCACGGTGCTCCGGCACGAACCCATCGCCCGCAGCACCATCGCCCGGATCACCGGGCTCTCGCCCGCGGCGGTGACCGGCCACTGCGCCGACCTGGCGGCGGCCGGACTGCTGCGGGAGCTGCCCGAGGAGGTCCGCTCGAACGGGGCCGGGCGCCCGCACATCCCGGTCGCCCTCGACCGCACCCGCCACCTCGTCGCCGCCGTGCACATCGCGGTACCGCGCACCACCGTCGCGCTGGTCGACCTCGGCGGCCGCGTCCTGGCCGCCGACGGCGTGCCGCATCAGAGTACTGATCCCGAGGCGATCGTGCGCCGGGCCGCCGGCGCCCTGTCCGCCCTCTGCCGCGCCCACGGCGACGCCCGCCCGGTCGGCCTCGGCGTCGCCGTGGGCGGCTGGGTGGACACCGAGTCGGGGACGGTCATGGACCACCCCCGGCTCGGCTGGTCCCTCGTCCCGCTGCGCGCCCTGCTGACCGCGCACACCGGACTGCCCGTCCACGTCGACAACCATTCCCGCGCCCTGCTGCACGCCGAGATCCTGTTCGGCCAGGCCCGCGCCGCCGCGAGCGTGCTGCACGTGTTCGTCGGCAACGTCGTGGACTCCGCGTTCGCGACCCGCGGCGCGGCGCACTACGGCTCCGGATCGCAGGCGGGCGCCATCGCGCACCTGCCGGTGGAGGGCAGCGACGCGCCCTGCTCCTGCGGCCGCACCGGCTGTCTCGAGGCGACCGTCTCCGAGTCCACGCTCACCCGCCGCGCCGCCGCCCAAGGCGTGATCGCGGCGCCCGACTACCGGCTGCTGCTGGCCGCCGCCCGCGCGGGCGAGAGCGCCGCCGTCGCGCTGCTGCTGGAGCGCGCCCGCCTGGTCGGGCGCGCCGTGGCCCTGCTGATCGACGTATTCGGGCCCGAACTCGCCGTCGTGACGGACCCGGCCGCCGCGTATCTGCCCGAGGTCCTGGCCGCCCTGCGCGGCTCCACCCGGGACCACCTGCGCACCGTCCGCGAGGACGTGGACGCGATGCTCGTGCCGACCGCGTTCCCCGGCGCCGTATTGGAAACCGCGGGCGCCGCGGTGATACTCGACGCGCTCTATCGAGACCCCTTGCGGCAATCCCCGATTAATTCAGAAGATTGCAATGTTGACGGGCCGGGGGTGCGGCTGTGACGATGAATCACATGGACCGACACCACGTCAACCTGGTCAAGCGCCGGGTCATCGACCTGATGCGCGTGGGCCGTTCCTCCTGTCGCCGGTAGTTCCGGTCTTTCCCGCCACGCATTTCCGCGGGGTGCCGCGCGTCCGAAGATCCCCCCGGGCCGGCGCCCGCGATCCCCGTATCCGACGTCATGCCCCCGCGCCCTGCGCGCAGTGCCCGCTGACCCACGCGGCGCCCGGCGGACGTCCGGCGACAGCCCACCGAGGAGAACCCCGTGCACCCCCATGACGCGCGCCCCGGCATCGATCGAAGACTCCTGCTCCGCTCCGTCCTGGCCACCGGCGCGGCGCTGGGCCTGAGCTCCTGCGCCGCGGCCAAGACCGCCGGCCCCGCCCTCGCGGCCGACGCCGCGCTGCCGCAGACCGTACCGACCGGCACCAGCCTCTCCATCGCCTCCGGCCTCGGCACCACGCAGCTCGAACTCCAGCTGTCCGGCCTGATCGACGCCATCCCGTTCCACGTCTCGTCCTGGCCGAACCTGAGCGCCGGGCCCGACGTGCTCGCCGCGTTCCGCTCCGGCTCGGTGGAACTCGCCGTCAACGCCGGCATCCCGCCGATCGAAGCGCACAACCAGGGCTACGACACCCGCATCGTCGCGATCAACCAGACCCGCACCCCCACCTACGTCTTCGCCACCAGACCGCACAGCACCATCGAGTCGGTGGCCGACTTCCGCGGCAAGTCGCTCGCCTTCTCCCAGGGCCAGGCCCAGGGCGTGGTGCTGCTGCGGGCGCTGCGACAGGCCGGGATCCCGTATCAGGACGTGAACCTGGTCAACCTGACCAGCGACCAGTTCCTGGTCGCCCTGGAATCCGGCCAGGTGGACATCGCGCCGCTGGCGGTGAGTCAGCTGCCGAACTACCTCAACAGCTACCAGAAGGACGGCGCGCACTCGGTCGAGACCGGTGTCGTCGACTTCCTCACCCTGCTGTGGGCACCGGCCACGGTACTCGAGGACGCCGACAAGGCCGCCGCCATCGCCGCGTTCGTACCGCTGTGGGCCAAGGCCACGGTCTGGGTCTACGAGCACCCGGCCGCCTGGGAGCAGGACTACTACGTCAAGACCCAGGACATCTCCGCCGCCCAGGCCGCCCGGGTGGTCCAGCTCACCCCCAAGCCCTGGTTCCCGACCGACTGGAACGCCGCCATCGCGTGGGAGAAGCAGACCGTGGACCTGCTCACCGAGGGCGGCTTCATCAAGTCCTTCGACGCCACGACCCTGTTCGACCGCCGGTTCGAGCACCTCGCGGCGGCCGCGGTCCCCGCGACCTACCGGAGCTGATCCCGATGGCGGACATCCTCGTCAGACCCCTGCCACCGGAGGCCGGCGCCGGCGCCGCCGACGCGGGCACCCGGCGCCGGGCCCGGCGGCTCGGCCCCGGCCGGCGCATCCCCTTCGCCCGCGCCCTCGGCCCGGTGCTGCTGATCGCCGGCTGGTCGCTGGCCAGCGCCACCGGCCGACTCGACCCGCGGATCCTGCCCGCCCCCTGGTCGGTGGTGAACACCGGCGTCCAGCTGTGGAACTCCGGCACCCTCGGCCCGGACCTCGCCATCTCGCTGCAACGCGCCGGCGAGGGCTTCGCGATCGGCCTCGTGGCCGGCGTCGTACTCGCCCTGCTGGCCGGGCTCAGCCGCCTCGGCGCGGCCCTGATCGACGGCAACGTGCAGATCAACCGGGCCCTGCCGATCCTCGGCATGATCCCGCTGTTCATCCTCTGGCTCGGCATCGGGGAGACCTTCAAGATCACCATCATCGCGATGGCGGTCTACATCCCGATCTACATCAACCTCTCCGCCGCCCTGTCCGCGATCGACCAGCGCTACGTCGAACTCGCCGAGACCCTCGGCCTGAGCCGCGCCGAATTCCTGCGCCACGTCGTCGTCCCCGGCGCCCTGCCCGGCTTCTTCACCGGCCTGCGCCTCGGCGTCACCGGCTCCTGGCTGGCTCTCGTCGTGGTCGAAGAGGTCAACGCCACCAGCGGCCTCGGCTACCTGATGTACCAGCAGGCCACCTACGGGCTGATCGACAGCGTCGTGGTGGGCCTGGCCATCTACGGGATCTGGGGCTTCGCCTCGGACCTGATCGTCCGA
>FSXZ01002877.1_pt1 | contig 15604 bp, 11 predicted proteins | sample 1638121 | NCBI WGS metagenome assembly FSXZ01 (sample SAMEA3914788, study PRJEB12502) | metagenome | biome: forest; material: soil | place: Canada | collected 2011-07-03 | depth 0.1 m
CGGTAATGTTCGAACTGCCGCTGCCGCCGTTGAAGGCCTCGGTGGCGAGGATCTGGTAGTTGAAGGTGCCCAGCGACATCCCGTCGTTCGCCCACGCGTTGAAGAAGTTGCTGGTGGTGATGGTTCCGCCGACGCGCGAAGAGGTCCGGACGGCCCAGTACTGGTTGAAGGTCGCGGTGCCCTCGATGGAGGGCTCGTTGACGCGCTGGTCCTCGTAGATGTCGTACGTGCCGCCGTCGCTGTTGACAGTGCCCTTGTACGTCGCGCCGGAGGAGGGGTCGTAGCCGCTCCAGTCGTCGGTGATGTAGTACTCGACCAGCGGACTCGTGGTCCATCCGTAAAGCGAGAGGTAGGCGTCCCCGGACGGGTTGAAGCTGCCGGAGTAGGTGACGGGCTGGGCCGAGCCGGTGCTCGCGCCGACGCCGGCCACGAAGTCCCCGGCCCCGCTCCACGAGGTGCTGTAGCCGGCGCCCGACCCCAAGGTCATGCAGGCGGACCCGGTGCCCGAAGTGTAGAACGAGTAGTAGCTGCCGTTGCTGGTGCCGGTCTGGTTCGAGCAGATGGAAGTCGCGGCGCCGGCGGTCCCCGGCATGAGCGTCGAGACCGCCGCCAGTGCGGCGGCACAGGCGAAGCCGACGAGCCGCCGGAAGCGGCCGCGCCGGGCGCGGGCCGGACGGGCGAGGGCGAGGTTCATCGTGCGCATTTCCTCCTCGTTGAGGACGTGAGCATGTCCGGGCAGCGCGACATGACGGAACGGAGCTGTCGGTGCGTCAGCTCACGGCCCGCGCGAAACGCGGCGGAGGTCGTCCGGCCACCGTGTGGTGTGCCCTGGTGCCCAGGTCGCAGTGGGTGCCCTGGATGCCGGACGACCGGTCCGGCAGTGAGGTAAGTATTTTCTTCGCCGCGTTGGGCTGTCAAGAATTTCGGAATTGTTTCGGAAACATTCTCATGATCGATTCCTGCCAAGGCAGTAATAGCTCCACGCCACAGCCTTAGGTGATCGACCATTGCGGCGGCGGCTCGAGCCAGGGCGGCTTACTCGACCGGGATGGAGGCGATAGGTATCGAAAGTTTCGAAGGCGGACCGCCGCGGCTCAGGTCCCCGGCGGCGGGGGAGCGGTGCTGCTGCGGACGACGAGTTCGGTGGCCAGTTCGACGCGGTTGGTCATCCGGGTCCGGTCATCGCCACGGGCGAGGCCGATCACGATGCGGGCCGCGGCGGCCGCCATCTCGACGAGCGGCTGGCGCACGGTGGTCAGCGGCGGCCCGACCCAGCGCGCGGCCGGCAGGTCGTCGAAGCCGACCACGCTCAAATCCTCCGGAATGCGCAGGCCCAGGTTGCGCGCCGCCTCGTAGACGCCGAGCGCCTGCTGGTCGTTGCCCGCGAACACGGCGGTGGGCCGGTCCTCGAGTTCGAGCAGTTGTCTGCCGCACTCGTTTCCCGCTTCGTGATGGAAGTCCCCGGACCGCACCAGGCCCGGGTCGAAGGGCAGGCCCGCCGTCTCGAGCGCCGCGCGGTAGCCGTCCACGCGCGCCCTGCTGCACAGCATCCGCATGGGTCCGGCCACCACGCCGATGCGCCGATGGCCGAGTTCGATCAAGTGGCGGGTCGCGGCGAGCCCGCCCTGCCAGTTCGTCGCTCCGACGGCGGGCACGTCCGCCTCGAGGTCGCCCGCCGGGTCGATCACGGCGAACGGGATCTTGCGGGTGGTCAACTGCTCACGCTGGGCGTGGTCGAGCTTGCAGAGCACGAGCAGCACACCGGTCGGGCGCCGGGCGAGCACGCCGTCGAGCCAGGACTGGCCCGGCGTCAGGCGCCCCGCGGACTGGGACAGGACCAGGCTCAGCCCTTCCTCGTGCGCCACCTTCTCGGCGCCGCGGATCACCTCCATCGCCCACGCGCTCTCCAGTTCGTGGAAGACCAGATCGAGCAGCGGAGCCGCCTGCGGGCCACGGCGCTGGTAGCCGTACTGGCGCAACAGCAACTCGACCCGCTCGCGCGTGGCGGCGGCCACATCCGCTCGGCCGTTGAGAACCTTCGAAACAGTCGGAGCGGACACGCCCGCCGCTCGGGCGATGTCGGCGAGGGTCGCGGTCTCGCCGACCGGCTCGCCGACGGGCTCGACACTCGGCTCCGTTGGTATCGCGTATGAGGTCACGGCTCGAATGGTAACTGCCGCCGGTCATTGCGCGCCGCCCAAGATCCGGATCGTCCGGTTCGCGCCGAACTGTCGGCTCAGCCGCTCATCGTAGCCTGATACGCAGGCCCGGCTATCGAAAGTCGATTCCCTCGGCCGCCGAGACTGTCGGGCCGCGATGCGAAACCTTCGTAGCCTTCGGCGGTTCGCGGCGGAACCATCAGGGTGCGGTCGCGGGATCCGGCAGCCTCACCGAGCCTGCGGGCTCCGTCGTCGCCCTCTCCGTCGTCTCAGGCTTCCGGCGCGAACGGCCAAGGGTGAACGCGTAGAGCGCGGCGAACAGCGCGACGGCGGCGAGGACGAGAAAAGCCTCCTGGTAGGCGCCTATCGGCGGCGACGCGCCGGTGGCCGGACGTTGGTGACCGGAGCCGAAGACGAGGGCGGCACTCACGACGGTCGGCGCCAACGCCATGCCGCTCTGCCGCACCACCGAGCCGAGGGTCGCGGCCTGAGCCGAGTCGGCGCGATCGAGCGTGGTGAGCGAGGCGATGGTGGCAGGCATGAAGAACGCGCCCATCATGAGGCCGAGCAGGAACATGTAGAAGCGCAACGTCCACAGTCCGGTGTGGGCGTCGCAGGTCGCGAAGAGCAGTTCGACACCGGCCACGCCGAGCAGCCCGCATCCGATGATGGGGCCGGGGCCGATCCGTTGATAGAGGACGCCGACCAACTGCATCGTCAGCAGCACGCCGAACGCCTCGGTGAACGTCGTGCTGCCGGAGGCGAGGGCACTGTGCCCCTGTGCCTGCTGGACGAACAGGGGTACCAGGAACATCGCGCCGATCGTGGGAGTGAGTCCGAGAAGACTGACCAGGCAGGCCTTCCGGAACAGGCGGTCGGCGAACAGCCGCAGCCGGAGCGCGGGCTGGTCTGTGCGCAATTGGTGGCGTATGGCGAGGCTGAGCAGGGCCGCGCCGGCCGCCAGCGAGGCCAGAACCGGGGGTGTGGCCCATCCCTGGTCCGGGCCGGCGCAGACCCCGTACATCAGGGAGCCCATCGCGGCGGCGCTGAGCAGCAGGCCGGACAGGTCCATTCGGGCCGCGCGGCCTTCGCGGTGCTCGCCGAGGAACAGCAGCCCGAACACGACGGCTGCGACACCGACCGGCACGTTCACGTAGAAGACCCAACGCCAGTCGAGCGCCACGACGAGCGAGCCGCCGAGCAGCGGCGCGATCGCCGGGGCGAGCTGCTGGGGGATGATCATTATCCGGGAGAGGCGTATCTGCTCGTGCTGGGTGAAAGTCCGGAATATCAGCCCTTGCGAGACGGGTGTCAGGGCCCCGGCCGCGAGTCCCTGCAAGGCGCGGAAGGCGACCAGTTGCGGGAGGTTCTCGGCGGCGCCGCACAGCCCGGACGCGAGGGTGAACAACGTCAGGCCGAACAGCAGCACACGCCGCCCGTCGTGCCGTTCGAGCAGCCAGGCGGCGGCGGGGATCACCATGCCCAGGCAGACGGGATAGACCACGACGACACTGTCCAGGCGAGCGGGAGACAGGTCGAAGTGACGCGCGATCGACGGAAGTGCCACGGTGGTGATCGCACCGTCGACGATCACCATGAAGACGGTGAAGACCGCCATGATGGGGACGATGACGCGTTGGTTGCGCAGCGGGCCGGGCGCGCGGGATGACAAGCGGTCGTGAACGGACACGGTTGCTGAGTATACTCACTATGAGTGGGCTCAGAAATAAGGCGGAGGATGCGCGATGGCACGGCAACGTCATGGGAGCAGCGATGCCCTGGTGGACGAGCTCTTCGACACCACGGTGGTGTTGCGTTCCTTCGCGGAGAGCAGGCTGCGCCCGATAGGTGCCACGGTCGCCCGCCTTCGCGCGCTGCGCATGCTCGCCCGCGAGGGCGTGCCGGTGCGCATGCGCGACTTGAGCGAGATGCTGGGCATCGCGGCGCGGACGACCACCACGATCGTCGACAGCCTGGAAGCCGACGGCCTGGTAGAGCGCGTGCGGCACGTCGACGACCGCCGGGCGTTCCTGCTCACGCTGACCGATGCCGGTCGCGCTCACTGTGAGCAGGCCGAGGCGATGGACGCCCAAGCCCTCGCCGAAGCCACCGGCACACTCAGCACCGAAGAACGCGCGCAGTTGCGCGCACTGCTGGGAAAGGTCCGCGAGGCGGTCGAGCAGGCATAGTGGGGTCGCGCATGGTCCGCTGATCATCCGCCGCGGAGAGGCGACGTTCCTGGCGGATCCGGCCGCGGCCCCGGTAGCGTTGCCGGGTATGCGGATTACCTTGACGCGCGCGAGTATCAACATGGGCGACGACGGGGATGCCCCGCACTACGCCGATCTGGACGTGCCCGACGACGCGAGCCTGGACGCCGTGCTGCGGGCCGTGGACGCCATGCGGTACCACCATTTGTACGCGGGCGGCTGGACGACCTGGACCGTGTATTTCGGTTGGTCTCGCGGGGAATCGAGCCGTTCCCTCGCCGTGCTCAACCACCACCGCGTCGCTTACCTCGAGGACCCGGATTCCGGTTTGACGCAGCTCGCGGACGGCGGGCCGGTCGATCTCCATTTCGAGTGCGAAGGACGGGCGGACCCCGAGACCCTGCCCGACCGGCTGCTGAACGGCCGGAGGGTCACCGCCGTCAAGAGCTTCGAGCCCGTTGGCGAACCCGCCGGAGAATGACTCGTGCGAGCCCTTCCGGGAGGGAACGGCCCGCACGAGTACGAGCACGATGACACCCGGCCCAGCCCAGCCCGGTTCGGGCCCTTACGCGGCGCACGCTGAAGGCCGCGCTCACGCGTCGCGGGTGCGCAGCAGCGTTCCGCCGACGGCGAGCGCTGCGGCTGCCCACAGGGCGACGACGCCCAGGCCCTGCCAGGGTCCGATGGGCAGTTTGGCGAGGTCGAGCGTGGTCTGCACGCCAAGGCCCGCGGACATCGGCGCGATCTGGTTCAGGTGCCGCTGCCAGGTGGGGCTGGACACCACGTGGATCAGGATCGGAAAGACGAACAGCAGCGCAAGGACGATGCCGATGGCGCCGGCGGAGCTGCGCACGGCGGTGACGATGCCGAGGCCCAGCAGGGCGATCAGGACGAGGTAGAGCACTGTTCCGACCACCACGCGCAGCAGGGTGGCGCCGTCGCCGAACGGGGCGGCGTACCCGTTGCGGGCGGTGAAGCCGTTGTCGGGCAGCACCAGCTTCCCGACGAGGAACGAGCCGAGCACGGACAGCAGCCCGGCCGCCGCAGTGACCGCGGAGAGCACGGCCGCCTTGGCCGCGAGCACCTCGGTGCGGCGCGGCATCGTGGTGAAGGTGGTGCGGATCATGCCGGTGCTGTACTCGTTGCCGACCATCAGCACGGCCACGAGCGCGACCACGACCTGCCCGGCCATGACGCCCGTGAGGCTGAGCTTGGCGGCGTCCTGGCCGCAGCCGGCAGAGGGGCACTTGGTGGTGCCGGCGACGCCGGCCCCGATGCCCACGGTGAGCAGGATCGTGCCGAGGAGCATCCACAGGTTGCCGGTCTCGGTGCGCAGCTTGGTCCACTCGGCGCTCAGTGCGTGGCGGAAGCCCGCGTTCGTGTCGGGGCCGGCCATCAGACGTCCCTCCGCCACAGCAGCACGGCGCCGATCGCGTAGGCGGCCGCGGCGTAGGCGCACAGTACGGCGAAGCCGGCCCAGGGCGCCAGCGGGAAGTAGCCCGAAGATGGATTGTAGGTCGTGTATACCTGGCCGTATACCTTCAGGCTCTGCTGGATCGCGAATCCGGCGGCGGGGGTGACCTTCAGCAGCCAGTTCGACGCGCCGTCGGGCAGGGCGCCGGAGGTGGCCAGGATGTAGGGCAGGACCATGGCGACCACCGGGACGGCGATGGCGATGGCGGTGCGCCGCACGATGGTGCCCATACCGAGGGCGAACACGCTCGCGGCCGCCAGCAGCATGCCCATCCCGAGGATCACGCGCAGTTCGGTGGCGAACGGGACGGTGGCGACGTCGAAGCCGTTGGCCTTCGACTGCGCCTCGCCGATCGGGAGCGCGATGACGGCGGCGAGCACGCCGGCCACGAAGGACGTCGCGGTCAGCACGAGTCCCTTGGCGGCGAGGACCCGGCCGCGGCGCGGGCCGGCCGAGAGGGTGACGCCGAGCAGGCCGCGCCGGTATTCGGCCGCCATGAAGCCGGCGCCGATGACGATGACCACGATCAGTCCGGCGAAGCCGCCGACGAGGAAGTTCTCGACGGGCCGGCCGCTGGCGAAGGCGGAACCGCCGACGACGGGGGCGATGTCCCCGGCCCCGGTGACGGTGATCGAGCCGTCACCGCCCTGGTGGTAGGAGGCCGCCGTGTTCGGCAGGTAGCTGCCGGAGGTCCCGGCGTCCCGGCCGATCTGCCTGCCGGTCCACGAGCCCTGATTCCAGCCGCTGCCGACCGTCACCTGGTCGAAGGTTCCGGTGGCGACGTTCGGCACCATGCCGATGCCGGTGCCGGTCTGCGCGGCGGCCTCGGGCGTGGTGGTGAACAGGCCGACGTAGACGGTGGACGGCAGGCCGGCGAGGTTCGCCGTGCCGACCTTTGTCCACGAGCTGGCGTTGGTGGAGTCGTAGCCGGTGAGGGTGTCGCCGGAGCGGTCCAGTTTGAGCCAGCGCGGCGATCCGGTCGAGACGGACCCGGTGAGGCCCGCGGTGTCCTGGGTGTAGTCGGACTGCATTCGCACGCCGTGCGCGGCGGTGGCCATCATCGCCGCGTAGGCAGAGCCCTGATCGAGGCTCGACTTCACGATGACGCCGGCCTTGGCCCACGGGGCGAGGCCCGCGGTGGTCCCGGAGCCGGGACCGCCGGCCGCGACCACCCCGGTGAGCGAGGTGATCTCGGCGACGATGCTCCCGTCGCCGGAGAGGGGCTGGTAGACGAAGGAGAAGCTGTCGTTCACCGCCTCGCCGCCTGGTCCCACGGGCAGCGCGCCGGCGCCGCCGTTCGGGTTCGAGGCCGCGGTGCAGACGAGTCCGACCACCACGATGACGACGAGGGCGCCGACCATGCCGAACGCCCAGCCCCGGGCGGTACGGAACTTCGTCCACTCCGCGTGCAGAAGACGTCCGAAGGCTGCCGTGCCGTCCCCTGGAGGAGATGGGGACATGCCGAGGGCTCGGTTCTCGGTGAGGGTCACCGCGCCACCTCCGCCGGGATCGCGCCGTGGTACTGCACGGCGTCGCGGGTGAGCTCCATGTAGGCCTCCTCGAGGGACGCCCGGTGGGCGGACACCTCGGAGAAGGGGATGTTGTTGCGGGCGAGCAGGGACGCGATCTGCTCCGCCCGCACCCCGTCCACGGTGAGTGAGTCGCCGCCGGTCGCCATCACGGTGACGCCGGTCCCGGCGAGCAGACTCGTGGCCTGCTCGCGCGCCGAGGTGCGCAGGGTGACCCGGCCCCGGGACGCGGAGGTGAGCAGCGCCTGCACGCTCGTGTCGGCGACGACCTTGCCCCGGCCGACGACGATGAGGTGGTCCGCGGTGTCCTGCAGCTCGCTCATCAGATGGCTGGAGACGAGGACCGCCCGGCCCTCGCGGGCGAAGGTCGCGAGGAAGCCGCGCATCCAGACGATGCCTTCCGGGTCGAGGCCGTTGAGCGGTTCGTCGAGCATCAGCACCGGCGGGTCGCCGAGCAGGGCGGCCGCGATGCCGAGGCGCTGGCGCATGCCCATGGAGAAGCCGCCGGCCTTGCGCTTGGCCGCGCTCTCGATGCCGACCTGGCGGATCACCTCGTCGACTCGGGAGGCCGGGTAGCCCTGGGAGTGGGCGAGCCAGAGCAGGTGGTTGCGGGCGGTGCGGGAGGGCTGAAACGCTGAGGCGTCGATGAGGGCGCCCAGGTGGCTCAGCGGGCGGCGCAGCGAGCGATACGGCTGCCCCGTGACGAACGCGTTGCCGCGGTCCGGCCGGTCGAGGCCGAGGATGACGCGCATCATCGTGGTCTTACCTGCCCCGTTGGGGCCGACGAAGCCGGTGATCTTGCCTGCGGCGATGGTGAAATTCATGCCGTCCAGCGCTTGAGTTTGTCCGAAGCGCTTGTGCACATCGACGACTTCGACAGTCGCCGTGCTGGTGCCGATCGTCTTCTTCATGCTCCGAGAGTAGGCAGCGGGCCGGGCCGAGTCGTCACCGTTCTGAGCGAATTCCCTTGTAGCGCAGGCGAGTTACGCGAAGAGGCCGACGTCCCTCCTCAGAGGGACGCCGGAGCTCCCCCGAGCGAGCTACCTGCACGTACGACCTGCATCTGCGCGTCCGACAGCGGGTGATGTCAGAGGTCGAAATCCTCATGTCCGACCCCGGCACAGCGGCTCTGCATTCATCTGAGAGCCGGACCAGCATGCAGGCGTCAACATATATACAGGCTGCGTTGTCGTTTCCAGATTGCGCGAACCGGATCGATCTTGGTGACACGGAGCGTGGATTCTCTTCATGCCGTAATCCGCGTCTCCGTGTCGTCGGCCTGTTGTGCACGTGACGGATTGCGGATGCGCAGGTCAGCTTGCGTACTCGATCGAGCCGTTTCTACGAGTCCTGCTCGGAAGCCGCCTCAACAGGGTCGGCCCGAGGAACGCGACGCCAAGGCTCCCACTGATCAGGGCGAAGGTTGGAACGTCGAAGCGCTGGTGCCCGACGAGCGACGCCATGAGGTACGTGAGGCCGGGCACGGCGGAAGCCATCAGCGTCACCACCACAGGCGCGGTGCGCTGCATACCGATCTGCAGCACGAACAGTGGAAGGGCAGCGCCGAGCACCGCGACCGAGGCGATGAACGCAACGGTCGAACCCCTCCAGCCGCCCGAAGGTTGGCCGCCGAGCGCCAGCGTCGCCAGTGCGAACAGATAGGTGAGGTGGAAGCGGTGAGCGGTGACCTGCACCGGAGAGACGCGCAACTGCCCGAGGCGGTGTGAGAGGACGGCGATCCCGGCTGCCGAGCAGCCGGCGACCGCGGCAACCGCGATCCCGCCCAGCAGCAACGCCGGGGAATGGGCCTGGCCGGTCGAGTCCATCCGGCACCCCACGAGCAGCGCCAGCAGCAGGGCCAGCAAGCCGACGCCCACCTCCGCGGGCCGACGTGCGCCGAGAGAGCGCCGGATCGGGAAGCAGGCCAAGGCGAGCGGCCCGATGCCGGTCTCGACTGCGGAGGCCAGGGGTGCCGGGATGACCGAGAGGGACCAGTAGAAACCGAGGAACGTCACGGCGGTGGCCATGTTGAGCAGCACCATCAGGCGAAGTCGCGTACCGCGCAGCCGTTGACGCTCCCCGCTTGCGCGGAACCTGGCCACCACGCCGAACACCAGCGCCGAGGTACTGAAGGCGGTGAAGGACAGCAGCAGGCTCCCGGAGCCGGTGAGCCTGTCCGACAACAGCCCGTTCGACACGGCCTGCAAGGTGATCGCAATGCCGACGAGCAGGGACCCACCCATGGCGCACCCTAACCATCTATCTCGTTTACCGGTTGTTCCTCGGGGTGGGAGTCTTGCATGCCGATCCCGAAGAGGCAACCGGTAAACGCGATAGCCGGTGTAACCTGGCACCCACGGCCCCTGCGCGGCCACGCCTCGGGAAGGATGCGCCTGTGCTCGAACCGCCGCCATCCGCTCGACTGATCGAGGAGTTCGCGAACACGCTCAACCTCGAATACGGCACCGACGCCCTCGACACGCCCAGCCGGCTGACCGACTGGCTGCTCGCGCAGAGCCTGCTTGACGAGCGTCTTCACCTGAGTTCCGATGAGCACGGACGGTACCTTGCGCTGCGCGGTGGTATCCGAGAGCAACTTGGCGCGAATGTCGGGACGACCCCCGCGACCGATGTCGTCGAGGCAGCCGACGACGTTCTACGCGGCCTGCCGCTGCATGCAAGCGTCCAAGACGCACCGCTCACCCCGAGCCCAACGCTGTCCTCGTCACAGCGGCCGCTCGCAATCCTGGCTCTGACCTGGACTCATCTGCGTCTGACCGGCGACGCCCTACGCCTCAAACGCTGTGCAGAACACACCTGCGAACTGGTCTTCTGGGACCTGTCGAAGAACCACAGCCGCAGGTGGTGCTCGATGCGCGTGTGCGGCAACCGGGTCAAATCCCGCGCCTACGCCGCCCGCAAGGCCACCGACGCGCAGCCCCACCGCGAGGACCTCTCACCGAGAGGCCGATGACGTCCCATGGGGTGGTGTGGATCTGTTTCGGTTCTGAAGCCTCTGACGTGGGGCGAGCCATTGTGTGAGGGTCCTGCGGAACTCGCCGGGGAACCGCGGAAGGACTCACACGGAGCCGGATGATCCAGCAGGATCGCACAACTCTCCACACGGCTTACTGAACCCGGTCATGCCGACTCTGCGGGTTGAGGTCGCCAGGGACCGTCGGTGCCGGGCCTCCGGGTTTCCCCGGCGGTCCGGCACCGTTCGTCCTCGCGCCTCCGGTCGGTGCTCAGCTGCCGCCGGGGGTTGGGGCGCTTACCAGGACGATGCCGGTCGGCGCGTATCCGTCACCCGAGTTGGCGCCGTCGCCGCCGAGGTTGACGCTGCCGACCTCGGCGCCGGTCGCCGTGTCGAGCACGGTCACCACGGCCGAGCTGAGCCCGGCCACCCACAGTTGGCTTCCGTCGGGGGTGACCGCGAGCGTGTCCGGGTTGCCGGAGACGGAGATCGTGCCGGTGACCTTGTCGGTCGCGGTGCTGATCACCGAGACCGCGTTGGAGTCGCCGTCCGCCACGTAGAGGGTCTTGCCGTTGGGCGTGAGCACTGACTCCCAGGGCATCTGGCCGACGCGGATCACGTCGGTGACCCGGTTCGTCGCAGCGCTGACGACGTCCACTTCGCCCTGCTCGGTATTGGTGACGTAGAGCGTCCTGCCGTTGGCGGAGACGGTGACGCCGTGCGGATCGCCGAGCCCGTGGATCAGGGTGACGACCCGTCGGCTTGCGGCGTTGATGACGTACAGACCCTGCTGCGTCGTGACGTAGGCCGTGGAGCCGGAGGGGGAGAAGGCGATCTGCTCAGGGCCGCCGGACAGGTTGAACTGGCCCACGACGGCCTTCTTGCTCGTCGAGATCACGGTGATCGAGGACGGCGAGGACGGGTTGGTCTGCGGGCCCTCGTCGGTCACCCACAGTTGGCTGCCGTCAGGGGTCAGCGCGAGGTCCGAGGGCAGGAAGCCGACGTGGATGAGCGTCTCGGCCGGGTTGTAGTTGCTCGGGTCGAGCGTCGCGGAGTCGATGATCGCGATCGTGTCGTTGCCGTAGTTCGCGAAGTACAGGGTGCTGCCGGACACGGCGACGGCCTGCGCCGAGGACGAGTAGTTGTAGTCCCCTGAGTCGCCGGGGACCGCGGGATCGCCCACGTTGTAGGTCTGCACGACATCGCAGTCGGATGTGTCGATCGCGCTGAAGCCGTCCCAGCCGTCGTCGGCGACGTACGCCGCCCCGGCCGGGCCGCCGCAGCTGTTGGCCGCCAGGCGCAGCCCCGACGTGCTGTGCGACGTGCCGGACTGGCCGGTGTGATCGTTGGTCAGCTCGATGGTGACGCCGGCGACCGCGACGAGCGCGGCCGTGCTGAACGTGAACGCGCGGCGGCCGAGCCGGGCGAGGCCGCGACGGTTGGATTCGTGGGTTGACATGCGATCACGCTCCTGTCGCGGTCGAGGTGCTGCTCGTGTGGCGCACCGGTCGGGTGCCCGGCCCCTGGAGGGGGAACGACTGGTCGGCCCCCGGGATGGGCGGCGGCGGGAACTTCACAGACTGAGCCTCCGCCGCCTCGAGTTCGGCCGTGGTGCCGGGCAGCCGGGGCACCCGTCGGTTCGGCACGGTGCCGAGGGCCGAGGTCAGGTCGCCGACGGCCTGTCGCCGCCAGGCGGTGATGTCGGGGTTGATCACGCCGGTCACCTGTTCGAGCAGCCGGATTACCGAGGTGTGGTCGAAGGTGTCGTGGCAGACGTAGCCGCCCACCGTCCACGGCGAGACGATGATGCACGGGACTCGGAAGCCGAGGCCGATCGGGGCGCTGGCCCCGTCCACCGTGATGAATTCGCCCGCGGTGCCGGTCGGCGCGGTCGGCGGGGTGACGTGGTCGAAGAACCCGTCGTTCTCGTCGTAGATGAGGATGAAGATGGTTTTGGCCCACACGTCCGGGTTGGCCGCGATGGCGTCGATCTTGCTGGCGACGTAGTCGGCGCCCGCCGCGGGCATGTAGTCCGGGTGCTCGGACTGGAACGAGGTGGGCAGGATCCAGGACACGGTGGGCAGTTGGTCGTGCAGGGCGTCGTACTCGAACTGGCCGGGCTGGTAGAACTTCATCGCCCCCTGGTACAGCGGCGAGGAGGTCGTGGCGGCCTGGTACTGGTCGAAGTACTCGAGGACGTTGAGGCCGTAGTTGTCGACCTCCTGGTAGAGCTTCCAGGAGACGCCGGCCTGGCTCAGCAGTTCGGGGTAGGTCTTCCAGGAGAAGCCCTCGGTGGGCACGTAGTTGCTGTAGACCGGGCCGCCGGCGACCCCGTCCGGATCGACCTGGCCGGTCATCAGGTACAGCCGGTTCGGCCAGGTCGGGCCCAGCATCGAGCAGTGGTACCCGTCGCAGATGGTGAACGCGTCGGCCAGCGCCCAGTGGAACGGGATGTCGTTGCGGGTGTAGTAGGCCATCGTGTACTGCCCGGCATCGCCGTCGGCCTCGAGGTGCGAGGTGACGAAGCCGTTCATCGCCCCGTTGTTCCACGACTCGTGCTGCGGCCCCCAGCTGTGGCTGTTCGAGGGCAGCGCCTGCGCGCTGCTGCTGAGCGTGTCGGTGTGGAAGGGAAGCAGGTAGTCGTCCGGGTTGCTCGGATCGGGCTGGTAGAAGCGCGACTTCGGAACCGACGGGTCGGCGAACCCACGCACCCCCGGCATCGCGCCGAAGTAGTGGTCGAAGGACCGGTTCTCCTGCATCAGCACCACGACGTGCTCGATGTCGCCCAGGGGAGCCGGCTTCCCTGGCGAGTTGAACGACGCCGGCACCGCGTCGATCATTTTTCGGAGATTGGACGGCAGGGCGAAGGACGCGAGCACGCTGCCCCCGGCCGTCGCCATGAGCTGGCGCCTGCTGACCTCGATCGTCATATGGAACCTCTCGAAAAACGCCGAGAACGGCGCGTTGCGCGCCGCAGCGCGCGAACCACGGCTGGCCCCCGTCCGCTGGACAGCTCGCGGCGCGGCCGGGGCCGCCCGGACTAGCTGTCAGTGTTCTGTTGCAAGATCACTGTGATGTCTCGGGCCGGAGACGGTCCGGTTACGCGGAACCCGGGCAGGCGAGGCCTTCAGAAGCCGGGCCGGGTCGAACAGGGGCCGGTGCCGCGTCTGAAGTTGGCGGGCCGGGCAGCGGTGAGGCACCCGCTTGGCGGATGCGGCGATGATCGTCAGTGAAGGGCCCGACCGCACGACGTGCCTTGGAAGCAGGCCAGGGCGGCGATGGGCGGTTCAGTGCTGTTCGACGGCCGGAAGCTGCTGGACCCGCATGGCCGAGGCCGGATTCACCTACCGCCCGCGGGCCACCACCCGACCCTGGGAAACCCGGTCCCATGATGTGAGCCGACCCTGGCCCCATTACGTGAGCGCCGACGTGCGACACGGGGTCGCGCGCTTTGAGTGGCTACAAGGAGAGGAGGGCCGATCGTCGATGAGTACTTCGATGTCGGCTGTGTAGCCCGGGCCAGTGCTCAAGACCTGTCCCCTCCCGGACGTGCGTCGCTGGTAACGGCGGGGTGCGAAGCTCCGGGCGCAAGCCCAAGGGTCCCGGATTCCGTCCCGGGGCCAGGTCACGTCCGCTGCGGATGGGCCGCCGGATCGCGTCGAGTTCCGGATCGAGGCTATAGCTCGCAACGCCGCCGGGCAGCCACTTCACTGTGGTCGGCGATGCGGGCCAAAGTCCGGCGGGTCGGCGAGTCGAGGCGGCCGACCGAACTGAAGTTGATCGGCCCGAGGGCCGCAGTCGGGCCGGAGCAGCAGGTTGCCCGGGGCGGGTCCCAGCAGGTGCGCCCCGGTCAGATCGCGCTGAGCTCGATCAGCTGTTGGGTGCCGTTCGGCATGCCCGCGGCCGAGATCTCCCCGGCGCGCACGACGTCGGTGCTCTGGTCGAGCTTGCCCCAGCCGTTCCAGCTGCCGTTCGCGGCGCGGAAGTCGTCCTCGATGGCCCACTCGTGCATCGCGGCGACGATCATCGAGGACCCGTTCGGCAGCGCCGTGATGGAGGCCCGGGAGTAGTAGCCGCTGGAGGAACCGGCGGGAACGCTCCAGCCGGAGGGCTGCCAGGTGCCGTTCGCGTTGCGGACGTTGTGCTCGAGGTCGCCCGTGGAGGTGACCTCCACCAGCTGCGAGGTGCCGTTCGGCATGCCCGCGATACTCGCGTTCGACACGGTCACGCCGGGCTGGGCGAGGGTCGTCCAGCCCTGCCAACTGCCGTTCGCGTTCCGGATGTCGAGCTTCAGCGTGCCCTTGGTCGTCACCGCGAGGATCTGCGAGGACCCATTGGGCATGCCGGCGATGCTCGCCTGGGCGATGCCGGTGGATCCGGCGGGGCTGCCCCAGCCGGAGGGCTGCCAGGTGCCGTTGGCGTTGCGGATGTTGTGCTTGAGGACACCGGTGGAGGTGACCTCCACCACTTGCGAGGAACCGTTCGGCATGCCCGCGATGCCCGCGTCGATCACCGTCACGCCGGGCTGGGCGAGCTGGTTCCAGCCCTGCCAGGAGCCGGTGGTGAAACGGATGTCGTGCAGCAGCACGCCCTTGCTGTTGACGGCGACGAGCTGGCTCGAACCGTTGGGCATGGCGGTGATGTCCGCCTGGGTGAGGCCGGTGGATCCGGCGGGGGAGGCCCAGTCCTCCGGGTAGCCTGCGGGCAGAACCTCGTGGAAGAGCTCACCCCTGCTCAGCCCCGGCGTGGTGAAGTCCTTGGTCACGGACTTCGTGTTGCCCTCCTGGTCGGTGATCGTGAGCGTCACCGGGTATGTGCCGTCCTGCGAGTATTCGTGGTCGGCGGCAGTGCAGGACGAGGCCGGAACGGTGACCGGACTGCTGCCGTCGCCGAAGTTGAACGAGCACTGCGTGAGCGGGAAGGTGCCCGTGCTGCCCGTCCCGCTCGCCGAGACCTCCGCCGGACCGTCCGTGGTCAGGCTCAGCTCCGGAGCGGGATCAGGGTTCTGTGGAACATAGAAGGAGTACTGCGTCACCGCGGAGACGTTGCCCGCGGCGTCTTCCGCCTGCACGTAGAGCGTGTGCGTGCCCCAGTTGAAGGACTGGCCCGAGAGCACGAGGCTGCCGTTGCTGTTCGCGGCGGTGAACGGGCCGCCGACCCCGAGTATCTCGTCGAAGGAGTACGCGTAACCGCTCACGCCGGGTTCCGGCGCGGCCTCGGTGCTCGTCAGCGTGAAGCTGCCGGGCTCGCCGCTGTCC
>FSXZ01000822.1_pt1 | contig 15554 bp, 12 predicted proteins | sample 1638121 | NCBI WGS metagenome assembly FSXZ01 (sample SAMEA3914788, study PRJEB12502) | metagenome | biome: forest; material: soil | place: Canada | collected 2011-07-03 | depth 0.1 m
GCGGCGGCCAAGGGCAGTGCGGCGGCCGAGGGCAGTGCGGCGGCGATGCCGTCCCACAGCCGGACCCGGGCCCGCAGCGCCTGGCGCACCGTCGCGGCGCACGCGGCCCACTTCGCCTCGTCCTCGCCGCAGATCTCGGAGAGCATGTGCATCGCCATCGGGGTGTGCTGTTCGCCGTCCACCTCGATGTGCCGGGCGAGATAGTCGCGGAACGCGGTGAGCCGACCGACCCCGGCGTCGATCGCGATGACCCGGTCGAACATCTCCGGGATCAGGTCCTCGCGGCCGAAGGCGAAGGCGGCGGCCCGGCAGTGCAGCGGCGCCGTCTCGATGATCTCCCAGGTGGTGCCGACGAACGCGCGGGCCGGGGCCGGGACCGCGGCCTTCGCCAGCGCCGCCGCGACGTCCGTGCCCGCCGCGAGCAGGTCCAGGAACGCCTCGATCGGCCCGGTCTCGGCCCCGGCCTCGCGCATCGCGCCGAGGTAGAGCTCGAAGTGGCTGGTGAATCCGGCACCGAGCTCGTCGCTCTCCTCCACCAGCACGATCTCGTTGATCAGCCGCCGCGCGGTCGCGCTGCCGCGCGGCACCCAGGGCAGTTCCACACAGGTCAGGTCGCGCTGCAGGCAGGTGAGCAGGGACATGAAGTCCCAGACCGCGAACACGTGGTGCGCCATGAACACCGCGACGTCCGCCTCGTCGCGCAGGGCGTGATAGACCGGGTGTCCGGTCACCGCCTCGCGATCGGGCCCGATCTCGCGGTAGAGCCGGTCGATGCCGGGGTGTTGTCCATCCCAACGGTAGCGGGGCATATGCCACTCCAGGGCAGGGGCGCGCGACGCGCCGTCACGGGGAAAGCCGACGCCACCACGTCGACACGGGTGATTATGTCCCGCCCTGTCCGCCTCGACTAGTATCTACCCCTTGAATTGATCGGCGCGTCGCATCCGGCCGCCGGCGCCGTCGCCGCGGCGCCCGCCGGATCGGCCGGGGGGCGCGGGCACGCTCAGGTCAGCGGCCACCTCGCCCCCTTTCGCACGCGCGGCCCGGACCGGTGGACGCCGATGAAAGCGCCTCCCGCGTTTCAGGGCCTTGCGCCGCGCCGCGCATCCGCTCCGGCCGCCGCCGCGCCGCTAGGCCGGGGACCCGGGCGTCCGCAGGTATCCCTCGAGCGCTTCGACGACCAGCTGATGGTCCTCGCGCTGCGGCAGTCCGGAGACGGCGACCGTGCCGACGACGCCGACCCCGGCCACGGTGATCGGGAACGCGCCGCCGTGCGCCGCGTAGGTGTCCGGGTCGAGCCGGGAGCTCTCCTCGAAGGTGCGGCCCTTGACCGTGGCGCGCAGGCCCACCAGCAGCGAGGAACAGGCGAACCGGTCCACCGTCCGGGTCTTGCGCAGGATCCAGGCGTCGTTGTCGGCGCTGGTGCCGGGCAGCGCGTAATGGAACAGCTGCTGGCCGTTGCGCCGGATGTCGACCGTCACCGGCGCGGCCTTGGCCCGGGCCAGTTCCACCAGGGCGACGCCGAGCCGCCAGGCGTCGTCGTGGTCGAACTTCGGCAGGACCAGGCGGCGTTCCTGCTCTTCGATCCGGGCGATCTGGTCGGCGATCTCGGTCGTGTTCATCCGGTGCTCTCCTGGAATCGGGCTACTGCGGGTACCGACGCCAGGGTCGCGGCGGCTCCTGCCGAGCCTCGTCCAGGGGCGCGGCGAGATGCGCGAGCCGCGCGGCCCGGGCCGCCGTCAGGGTGATGATGGTGCGGTGGCCGCCCGCATCACACCCTTTCAGCCTAACAGATACGTGTTCCGGCGATTGGCCCGGATATGATCCGGCGTCGTGGCAACAGGTCGGGGCGCCGGGGCGCGAAACACGGCGGACGTGGTCATTCTCGGCGCGGGACCGGCCGGGCTGACGCTCGGCAATATCCTGCACGACGCCGGGATCGACTGCGTGGTGCTGGAACGCGCCGACCGCCGGCAGCTGCGCACGCGGGCGCGGGCCGGTTTCCTGGCCGCGAACACGGTCCGCATCCTCGAGCGGCACGGCCTGGCCGAGGGGCTGCGCCGCCGCGGCCGCGAGCACAGCCTGTGCGAGTTCCGCACCGAGGACGGACGCTTCGCCCTCGACTACGCCGAACTCGGCCGCGGCGAGCGGCACACGGTCTACCCGCAACAGGAACTCGTCTCCGATCTGCTGGCGCGCTTCCAGGACGGCGGCGGCCGGATCCGCTTCGAGACCGAGGCCACGGCCGTGGCCGACGCGGACGGCGAGCGGCCCTCGGTGCTCGCCCGGGACCCGGACGGGCACCCGACCCGCTGGCAGGGCCGGTACATCGCGGGCTGCGACGGGCGGCACGGCGCGGCCCGCGGCTCGCTGCCGGCCGGCTCCGTCCGCCGCCACCACGCCGACCACGGCCTGTCCTGGCTCGGGCTGCTGGCCGAGGCGCCGCCGAGCCTGCCGGCCGTGGCGTACGCGGTGCACGAGCGCGGATTCGCCGGGCATATGGCCCGCACGGCCGAGATCACCCGCTACTACCTGCAATGCGCGCGCGGCACCGCGGCCGAGGCCTGGTCGGAGGAACGCGTCTGGGACGAGTTGACGGTGCGGATGCGCGCGGCCGACTACGGCCCGCTGAATCAGGGCAGGATCATCCAGCGCGGCGTCATCGACCTCGAATCCGACGTCCTGGAACCGCTGCGGCACGGTTCGCTCTTCCTCGTCGGCGACGCCGCGAGCCTGCTCAGCCCCTCCGCCGCCAAGGGCGCGAACCTGGCCGTGCTGGAGGCCGAGCTCCTGGCCCGGGCCCTGATCGAGGAACTCGCCCGGGGCGATGCCGCGGCGCTGCGGGCCTATTCGGCCCGGTGCCTGGCCGCCATCTGGCGCGCCCAGGAGTTCTCGCACTGGATGATCCGGCTGCTGCACGACGCGCCCGGACCGGACCGGGGCTTCCAGCAGGCGCTGCGCCGCACCCGCCTCGAATCGCTGCGCACCTCGCGCAGCCGCCAGGACTGGTTCGCGGAGAACTACGTCGGCGTCTGAGCTCCACTCAGCTGACCCATCGGAATGAGGACACTGTGCTGATGACGGGGACGATCCCCGGCGATGGCGCACGCCTGCGCGTGACCGCCGACTTCGTCAGGGACCAGGACACCGCCACCCTGCTGCCGCTGCTGCTGCCCGGCCTGTCCGGGCCGGAACTCAGAGCACTGACCGAGCACTGCCGCTTCGCGCACGCGGCGCTGGCCGTCTTCCCGCCGGACCACGAGACGCTGCGGGCCGACCTGGCCGCCTGCGGACTGCCCACGAACGCGACGCCGCGGCCGAGCACGGTGGTGCGCGCCCGCGTCGCCGCGCGCTACCGGCGCGAGGAGACCCTCCTGGACGTCCGCATCCTGCGGCCGAGCCTGCTCGGCCGCGGCGGCGAACGCCGGGTGGTGGAGGTGTTCGCGCTGACCGTGCCGCCGGGATCCGCCCACGCGGACATCGCCGTCGACGAACGCGTCCGGGAGAACGAGGCCCACCTCGCCTTCGAGATCGAACGTCCCGACCCGCTGGTGCTGCACGGCCTGCGCGCCGTCTTCGCGCGGCACGGCGCGGTGGCCGAGGGCGGCGGCTACAACCCGCACGAGAACGGCACCGTCTTCTACTTCACCGCGCCCCCGGAGTCCAAGGCCGGATACCGGCGGGTCGAGCTCTACGCCCCCGGCGACCACAGCGACGTGCTCGCGCTGCACCTGGCCGAACTGCGCACGCGGCAGCCGGCCGAGGCGCTGCTGCGGCTGCTGACCGGGGCCTGGACCACCCAGGCCCTCGCGACCTTCGCCACCCTGGGCCTGCCGGACGCGATGGATCCGGAGACCGGCACCGAGCTCGAGACCCTGGCCCGGCAGGTCGGCGCGCATCCGGGCAGCCTCGCCACCCTGCTGCGCTACCTGACCATGCTCGGCGCGGTGGCACGGGACCGGACCGGTTTCCGGCTCACCCCGGTCGGCGCGCTGCTGCGCGAGGACGACCCGTACTCGATGCGCCCGCTGGCGCTGATGTACGGCGGCACCTTCTACCAGTCGTTCGCAGAACTCGGATATGCGGTGCGGACCGGGCAGGAGGCCTTCGCGCACCGCTTCGGCGAGGACCACTTCTCCTACTTCGCCCGCCGTCCCGAACTCGCCGAGCTGTTCCACCGCTCGATGGCCGCCAGCGCCCGCATGTTCGACCCGGTCCCGACCCATCCGGTGCTCACCGCGGCCGCCGCCCGCGAGTCGGCCACCGTCGTCGACGTCGCGGGCGGAAACGGCGAGCTCCTCGGCCGCGTGCTGACCGCGCACCCGCGCCTGCGCGGGGTCCTGCTCGAACGCCCGCACGCGATCGCGGCCGCCCGCACGGCGATGGCCGCGGCCGGCTGCGCGAGCCGCTGCACGTATCAGGCCGGCGACTTCGCGGACGTCCCGGCCGGCGGCGACGTCTATGTCCTGTCTCGGGTCCTGCACGACTGGGACGACGAGCGCTGCCGCGAGATCCTGCGGCACTGCGCCGCCGCGATGCCCGCCCACGCCGATCTGCTCATCCTCGAACGCGTACTGCCGACGGACGACACACCGTCCCTGGCCACCGCCTGGGACCTGCACATGATGTGCAACGTCGGCGGCCGCGAGCGCCGCGCCGACCACTACGCACGGCTGCTCGCCGACGCCGGCTTCGAGCTGCTGGACCACACGCCACTGCCGCTGGACGGCAGTCTGCTGCACGCCCGCAAGGCGGACGCGGCCTGACGGACGTACGGCTGTGGCCGCCCGGTGCGCACCGGGCGGCCGCGGCCGTACGTATCAGTGGCCTGTCGCGCTACGTGGCCAGGAAGTCCAGCAGGTCCTTGTTGAACTTCTCCTTGTCCCCCGGCACCAGCGCGATCCCGTGCGAGCCGCCCGCGTAGACCTTGAGCTCGGCGTTCGGGATGATCTTCACCGACTTGCGCCCGGTGGCGTCGATCGGCACCACCTGGTCGTCGTCCCCGTGCACGATCAGGGTCGGCACGTCGAACTTCTTCAGATCGTCGGTGAAGTCGGTGTTCGCGAACGCGTCGACGCAGGCGACCCCGCCCTGGATGGTCTCTTGCATGGCCATGGACCAGAAGGCGTCCTTGTTGCCCTCGGTGACCTTGTTGCCCTTCCGGTTGGCCCCGAAGAAGCCGACCGCGGTCTCCTTCCAGAACTGCGAGCGTTCCGCGATGATCCCGGCCTTGATCTGGTCGAAGACCGCCTGCGGCACGCCCTCGGGGTTGTTCGGGCCCTGGAGCATGAGCGGCGGGATCGCGGAGAGCAGCACCGCCGAGCGGATCCGCTCGGTGCCGTGCCGGCCGATGTAGCGGGCGAGCTCGCCGCCGCCCATCGAGTGCGCCACCAGGGTCACGTCCCGCAGGTCCAGCCCGGTGATCAGATCATTGAGGTCGTCGGCGAAGGTGTCCCAGTCGTAGCCGTCGTACACCGGCGTCGAGCGGCCGTGCCCGCGCCGGTCGTGCGCGATGCCGCGGTAGCCCGCGTCCGCGACCGCCTTGAGCTGGTCCTGCCAGGCATCGCCGTTCAGCGGCCAGCCGTGGATGAACACGACCGGGCGCCCCGAGCCCCAGTCCTTGTAGAAGATCTCGACGCCATCGCGGGTCGTGCAGAACGGCATGGTGGTGTCTCCTTCGCGTCCTGAGGAATTCCGCCGCGGTCGACGGCGGCGGCCGCGGCCGACGGCACCGCGGGCGGCCGGGACGGGATCGTCCGGCCGCTCACCACGCTAGGCGAGTGCGCGCGGGCCCGCCCCGACCGGCACCGGTTCCCGGACCCATGCGGGTGAGCGCGGAAGGCGGAACGTCAGCGGGACCGGTGGCCGACAACGCCGTGCCGCGACCTGCCGTGGAGTGCGAGAAGGACGAGTTTCACCGCGAGCAGCGCGAGCAGCACGTCGGCCGCGGCGCTCGTCCACGGGCGAGGGCCGTGCAGCGAGCCGATCAGCCCGAGATGGACGCCCACAGCCAGTACGACCACTGCGACCCAGCCGGCCCGCCGCCACCGACGCCGCGGGTCGGAGCCCACGGCGGCCGCCGCGCCGCCCACGCCCGGTTCTTCGCCATGGCCGGGCGCGTCGGAGCGGCTCCATTCGACGCACAGCCCGTCGCGCCGTCCGATCTTCGCGATGCGCGCGGAGATCGCGTCGGTGAGCCGCTCGAGCGCCCGGCCGTCTTCGGCCTCGACCCGGAGCACGAGCGCGTCAACGGTGGCTTCCAGGCTCCACGTTCCCTCGGCGAAGCGGACGACCGCGCCGCCCGGCCGTTGCTCGACCTGCTCGACCCGGGGTATTCCGGCCGCGCCGTGGCCGCCGCCGGGCCGGTGGCGCGACTGCCGCATCGCCCCGAGATGGCCGCACAACTGGTGCAGATAGCGCTCGGCCCGGTCGGTGGCGATGTGCGCGTGGCGGGTGGGCATCGACGGCCTCCTCTTTTTCGAGACAGATTGTATCGCTCACGTCAGAGTGTCACACACGCGGCGCACTGTACGATGCGGGGATGCCGAAGCTGTGGAACGCGACGATCGCCACCCACCGCGCGACGGTGCGCGAAGCGATCCTCGACTCCGCCTGGAAACTGGTGGGCGAGCGCGGGCTGAGCGCCGTGACGATGTCGCAGATCGCCGAGACCGCGGGCATCGGCCGGGCCACGCTCTACAAGTACTTCCCGGACGTCGAAACGATCCTGCTCGCCTGGCACGAACGGCAGATCAGCGAGCACCTGACGCAGCTCACTGAGATCCGCGATCAGAGCACGGATCCGGCGCAGCGCCTGCGCGCCGTCCTGACCGGCTACGCGTTCCTCTCCCGGCACCGCGGCGCCCACCCCGGCGACCTGAGCTCGTTCCTGCACGCCGGCGCCCACACCGAGCCGGCCCGACGCCACCTGCTCGACCTGGTCACCACACTGCTCGCCGAGGCCGCGCAGGCCGGAGCGGTCCGCACCGACACCGCGCCCGCGCAGCTCGCCGGCTACGCCCTGCACGCCCTCGCGGCCGCCGCCGACCTGCCCGACGAAGCCGCGGTGCTACGCCTCGTCGAACTCGTGACCGCGGGTCTGCGGCCCGCGGCCTGACCGGGCCGGGCCCGGCCGGTCCGGGTCTATCCGGCCCTATCCGGCGGATTGACGCAGTGCACTGATACCGGCGAGTACGAGATCGATCCCGGCCAGGTACTGCTCGCGGTCGTCGTGCCTGCGCACCTGATCCGCGACGGCCCGGGTGAACGGGAACTCCTCGGGGTCCAGCCCTTCCCAGTCGGTCGCGGTGGCGTCGAGGAACGCGGTCCGGCTCGCACCGGGACCGAGCTCCCGCGCGGCCGCGGAGTTCGCCGCGTTCTGCCCGGCCGCGCCGAGGATGTAGTGCATCAGCGCGGACGTGGCGACGAACCAGGCGCTCTCGGGCACCCCCAGGGCCCGCACCTGCCGGCCGACGCTCTCAAAGATCCGCAGTGTCGCCGGCAGCCGGGAGCCGCGGGAGATCTGGGCGGCGAACTGCCCGGCCAGCCAGGGATGCCGCTCGATCGCGTCGGACAGACCCAGCGCCAGGGCGCGGATCCGCTGCCGCGGGGTGGGTTCGGGTCCGCGGTGGGCGGGCGCGGTTGCGGTTGCGGAGTCGGCCGCGACTGCGGGCGAGTCGGGGTCGGCGGCCAGGGCCTCGGCCACCACGGCCTCGGTCGCGGCCTCGAGCAGTTCCCCCTTGTTCGCCACGTGGTGGTAGATCGCCCCCGGCCCGGTGGCCAGGCGCTCGGTCAGCACCCGGAAGGTGAGCCCGTCCGGACCGGCCGCGTCCAGCAACTCCACCGCGGCCGCGACGATCCGCTCCCTGGTCAGCGCGTCCGTGCGGCGCGGCGCGCGGCGGGTGGGCGAGGAGGTCATACCGCCATTTTGACAGCTCTGGAACGATGTTCCAAACTGGGTATTGGAACGGCATTCCAAAGCGACGTTCCACCGCCTCGACCGAAGGAGCCGTCATGAACACCACCCCCGCCACCGTCACCACTGTCGCCACCGCACCTACCGTCCCGACCGCAGCCACCTCGGTCACCGTGATCGGCGCCGGCCTCGGCGGGCTCACGCTCGCCTGTGTCCTGCACCGGCACGGCGTCCCGGTCACGGTCTACGAGGCCGAGTCCTCGCCCACCGCCCGCACCCAGGGCGGACTGCTCGACATCCACGAGGAGAACGGCCAGTTCGCGCTCCAGGCCGCCGGACTGTTCGAGCAGTTCCTCGACCTGGTCCAGCCCGGCGCCCAGGCGGCCCGGGTGCTCGCCCCGGACGGGAGCGTCCTGCTCGACGAGCCCGACGACGGCACCGGCAAGCGTCCCGAAGTGCACCGCGGCGACCTGCGGCGACTGCTGCTCGACGCGCTGCCCGCCGACGCGGTCCAGTGGGGCCGCAAGGTCACCGCCGTCCGCGGGCTCGGCGACGGCCGGCATGAGGTGGCCTTCGCCGACGGCACCACCGTCACCACATCCGTGCTGGTCGGTGCCGACGGCGCCTGGTCGCGGGTACGCCCGCTGCTGTCCGAGGCCAGGCCCGAGTACGTCGGCACCTCGTTCGTCGAGACGTACCTGTTCGACAGCGACGCCCGGCACCCGGACAGCGCGAAGGCCGTCGGCGGCGGGGCGATGGCCGCGACCACGCCGGGCAAGGGAATCCAGGCACACCGGGAGAGCGACGGGACCCTGCACACCTACGTCGCGCTGACCAGGCCGCTGGAGTGGTTCGCCGGGATCGACTTCACCGATCCGGCCGCGGCCGCCGCCCGGATCGCGGCCGAGTTCGACGGCTGGGCGCCGCAGCTGACCGCCCTGATCACCGACGGCGACACCCCGCCGGTGCTGCGCCGGCTCCATGCCCTGCCGTGCGGGCACCGCTGGGAGCACGTGCCGGGGGCGACGCTGCTGGGCGACGCCGCGCACCTCTCGCCGCCGAACGGCGAGGGCGCCAACCTGGCCATGTACGACGGCGCCGAGCTCGGCCGGGCCATCGCCGCCCACCCCGGCGACGTCGAGGCCGCGCTCCTCGGGTATGAGCAGGCCCTGTTCCCGCGCAACGCCGAAACCGCCGCCGAAGCCGTCCGAGACTTCGAGCTCTGCTTCGGCGAGACCGCGCCGCACGGCCTGATCAGCCTGCTGTCCGGGTCCGGGCAGGGCGAGCCGGCCGGGTGAGGGACGCGGCCCCGCCCACCGGCCGCGCCGAAGCCTGCTTCTCAGCTCTCGATTACACTCGGGACCCTTCGCATGCACTCATGCGATGAAGGATCCTTATGGGGATGATGGGGAGGATCGATGGGTCGTCGCAATCGGCTGGCAGCAGCCTTGGCACTCGCGATCATCGGCGGTTCCGGCGCGGCCGTGGCACACGCCGCGACCGCTTCGGGCACCACCTACTATGTCGACAACACCGTTTCCACCTGTTCGGACGCCGGCGTGGGGACGTCGGCCACACCGTTCTGCACCATCCAGGCCGCCTTCGGCTCGGTGGTCGCCGGCGACACCGTCGAGATCGTGGCGGGGACCTACGCGCTCCCGGCCACACTCTCCGCCTCCGGCACCGCCACCGCGCCGATCACGGTCCGGTTCGGCGCTCCCGGCACCACGACCGGCTCGGGCACGACGCCCGTGCTGAAGGTGGCCTCGGGCTCCACCCCGGCGCTGACGCTCTCCGGCGCCGACTACGTCGAGATCGACGACGCCGACGTGAGTGGGGCGGGCCCGACCGCCGTGTCGGTGGCCGACTCCTCGCACGTGACCTTCAGCGGCGGGCAGCTCTCGGCCACCGGCAGCACCACCGCGCTGAGCGTCTCCGGCTCCAGCAGCGACGTCACCGTGGAACGGGCCACGTTCCCGGACGACGCCACGGCGGTGCAGGTCGACAGCGGCGTGACCGGCACCGTGATCACCACGGACGAGGTCGAGGGCAACACCGCCGACGCCATCGTGGTGGACGGCGCGTCCGGCACCGACGTCGTGAGCAACGAGATCACCTCCTGCGACGCCGCGATCTCGGTGACGAGCGGGGCGAGCGGCACGGTCATCGAGAACAACCTCGTCACGGTCGATCCGGAGCTGACCTACCACTGCACCTCGCCGAGCCTGGTGGGCGTGGACGTCGACACCGCGTCCGCGAGCGGCAGTACGGAAAAGTACGACAGCTTCGTCCTGGACCAGGGCACCCCGATCGAATGGTCCGGTATCGATTACTCCAGCCCGAGTGCCTTCCAGGCGGCCACCGGGCAGGGCGCCGCGGACGACGTCAACACGACGACCGGGGTCGGCCTCGCCGACTACGTGGACGACGCCGATGCGAACGCGCCGGGCGAACTGTCCACCGACTTCTCCGGACACGCGCGGGTGGACGATCCGTTCGTCGCCGACACCGGCACCGGAGTCGGCTACTACGACCGCGGACTCACCGAGTATCAGGACGCCTTCGACGCGACTTTCGCCTACTGGAACACCGTCGCGGTGACTCCGCTCACCGCACAGCTGAGCTACGACATCACCTCGGGCTGGGCCCCGTGCGCCGACGAGAGCGCGACCATCGCGTGGGGTGACGGCCAAAGCACGGCCCTGTCTCCGTGCAGTGCGTCGAGCGGCGACGTGACGCACGCCTTCGCCAAGCCCAGCGACACGCCGATCGTGATCTCGGGCACGGACGGCACGGTCACCTTCAACCATGCCGAGGCCTACGCGACCGCGGCCACCGACTACGCGCCCTCCGGTCCCACCCGGATTCTCGACACCCGGCACGGGATCGGCGCACCCGCGGCCAAGGTCGCTCAGGGTGCTTCCGTGCGGGTGCAGGTGGCCGGGACCGGCTCGATCCCCGCGGACGCCGCGGCGGTCGCGGTCAACCTCACCGTGACCGACGCCACCGGCAACGGCTTCGTCGCCGCGGCGGCGGCCGGTACGTCGCAGGTCACCACGTCGAACCTGAACTATCTCCAGGGCCAGACGGTGGCCAACGCGGCCGTCGTGCCGCTCGAGGACGGTTCGATCGACATCCACAACTCCGGTACCGGCTCCGACACCGTCGATCTGATCGCCGACGTCACCGGCTACTTCAGCCCGGGCGCGAGCTCCGGCTACGCCTCGGTCACCCCCGACCGCATCCTCGACACCCGCCACGCCATCGGCGCGCCGACGGCCAAGGTCGCCGGCGACACCGGGCTGTCCCTGACCGTGGACGGCGTGGACGGCGTCCCGGCCTCCGGGGTCAGCGCGGTGGCGCTGCACGTGACGGCGGTGGACGGCTCCGCCAACGGCCTCGTCGCGCTCGAGCCGGACGGCGCGGGCGTGCCCACCACCTCCAGCCTCAACTACCTCGAGGGCCAGACCGTCTCGAACACCGTCCTGGTCCCGGTGGCCGCGGACGGCAAGGTAGAGCTCTACAACGGCGGCAGCGGCTCGGTCGACCTGATCGCCGACCTGGCCGGGTACTTCTCCGCCGACGCGACGAGCTTCTATCTGCCGCTCAGCACGCCGAGCCGCGTCCTCGACACCCGGACCAGCTCCAGCCCGCTCCCGTCCGACGCCTCGGAGCACTACTGGATCGGCAGCTCGGACGAGGTCACGGCGGTGGTGGCGAACCTGACCGCCACCGACGAGAGCGCGAACGGCGTCCTGACCGCCTACCCCGACGGCGTCTCCCAGCCCACGGTCTCCAACCTGAACTATCTCAAGGGCCAGAACGTCGCCGGAATGTCGCTGCTGGACACGAACTCCGCGGAACAGGCCGCGACGAACGTCTACAACGGCTCGACCGGAACCACCGACCTGATCATCGACACCTTCGGCTACTTCGCCACCCCCGCCTACCCGTAACCGGCCCCGCCCGATTCCGTGCGCCCGCGCGTCCCCCCGGACACGCGGGCGCACGGCCGTCAATAGGCGACATCTGCCGCTTAAGCAACACATGTTGCATAGTTCCCACCGGGAGAGTACGGTCGGGATCATGGAGGTCATCGAGGACGACGCGGCGGACCCGCGGGTGGTGCGGACGCGGCAGCGGCTGCGGACCGCGGTGCTCGCGGCGGCGGCCGAACGTCCGATCGAGCAGGTCTCGGTCTCCGACCTGGCCAAGGCCGCCGAGATCAACCGGGCCACCTTCTACAAGCACGCGGGCAGTCCGGCCGACCTGCTTCGCATGGTCCTGATTCAGGACTACGACGCCCGGCACGCGGCCTTCGTGGCCGCGGTCCAGACCCCGGGCAGCCGGCTGCCGGACGTCTGGCGCCAGGCCCTGTCCGCCCTCGCCGCGCACCTCGACCAGCACGCCGCGATCTATGAGGCGAACCTGGTCGGCGGCCGGGGCCACGCGCTGGCCCCACTGATGGCCCGGCACATCACCATGACCGTGGAGTGGCTGCTGACGGCACGCCCGCAACTGCTCCCGGCCGACACCCCGCGCGACGGCCTGACCGTGCGCGCGACCAGCCACTACATGGGCTACGGAGCCCTCGGTATCGCCGCGGCCTGGCTCCAGGAGCCCACCCCGCGCGACCCCGACCGCTTCACCGCGACCGTGCTGACCCTGCTGCCGCACTGGATTCTCGGCGGCGAGCCGGACGGCGCCGCACCAGCCCGGCCGGCCGCGGACCGCTGACCGGCCCGCGCTCGGCCCCGCACCCCCAGGAAATTCCAGAAAGAAGCACCACCGCTATGAAGGCAGCCATCACCCAGGGGCAGAACCAGGGATTCCCCGTCGAAGAGGTCGAACTCGCCGAGCCGATCGGGCGCGAGGTCGCGGTGCAGGTGAAGGCCTCCGGCCTGTGCCACTCCGACCTGACCTGGGCCACCACCGCGCTGGGCGCGCCGTTCCCGACCGTACTCGGGCACGAGGTGGCCGGCGTTGTGCGCGCCGTCGGACCGGACGTGACCGGGATGAAGCCGGGCGACCACGTGGTCGGCAGCCTGATCCAGTTCTGCGGGAACTGCGTCAACTGCCTGTCCGGCCGCACCTATCTGTGCACCGAACGCGGTTTCACCCTGCGCCGGCCGGACCAGCCGGCCCGGCTGACCTGGCGCGGCGCCCCGCTCAACCAGGGCTTCGGCCTGGCCGGGTTCGCCCAGCAGGCGCTGATCCACGAGAATCAGCTGGCTGTGATACCCGGGGCGATGCCCTGGGCCCCGGCCGCGCTGCTCGGCTGCGGCGTGCTCACCGGCGCGGGCGCGGTGCTCAACAGCGCCGGCGTGCGGACCGGCGAGTCGGTCGTGGTGCTGGGCGCGGGCGGCGTCGGCATGAACGCGCTGAGCGGGGCCAAGCTGGCCGGCGCCGGGACGATCATCGTCACCGACATCGAGGACGCCAAGCTCGAGCGGGCCAAGGCCTTCGGCGCCACCCACACCGTCAACTCCCGCACCACCGACCCGGTCGCCGCGGTCAGGGAGATCACCGGCGGCGGCGCCGACCACGTGTTCGACTTCGTCGGTGCCCGCGCCGTCACCCGGCAGGGCTTCGACATGCTCGGCAAGGGCGGCGGCCTCTACCTGGTCGGGATCACCCCCGACGGCGGGATCGAGGTCCCCGGCCTGGCCGCGCTGTCCAACGCCAGCCGGGTCCAGGGCGTCGTGATGGGCTCGTCCCACCTCAAGCGGGACATCCCGCGCTACGCCTCGCTCTACCTGCAGGGCCGGCTCAACCTCGACGACCTGGTCTCCAAGACCATCGGCCTGGCCGAGGTCGACGAGGGCTACGCGGCCCTCCAGGACGGCCACACCGCCCGCGTCGTCATCACCGACTTTTCCTGATCCACCGCCGAGGAGCCCACCATGACCCAGGCCTCTGTTTCCGACCTGACCCAGCAGTACCGCACCCTCAACCCCGCCACCGACCAGGTCCTGCACGTCTTCCCCACCGCCACCGACGCCGAGGCCGAAGCCCTGCTCGCGCGCGCCCACACCGCCTTCCAGAGCTGGCGCGGCACGCCGGTGGCCGAGCGGGTGCGGCTGTTTCGCCGCTTCGCCGAACTCGCCGACGAGCACGTGGAGGAGCTCGCCCGCCTGGTCACCCTGGAGATGGGCAAGCCGCTCGCGCAGAGCCGCGGCGAGGCGGCCGGGATCAGCCGGATGTTCCTGTACTACGCCGAGAACGGACCGGCGATGCTGGCCGACGAGGAGGTCGCCGTCCCCGGCTTCGGACGCACGGTGACCCGGCGCGAGCCGATCGGCGTGGTCCTGGGCATCGAGCCCTGGAACGTGCCGCTGTACCAGGCCATGCGCGCCACCGTGCCCAACCTGATGCTGGGCAACACCGTGCTGGTCAAGCCGGCCGAGATCTCGGCGGGCTCCACCCTGCTGCTCGGCTCGCTGTTCGCCGACGCGGGCTTCCCGGCCGACGTGTATCAGACCGCGTTGATCAGCCGGGAGCAGGTCTCCGCGTTCATCGCCGACCCGCGGGTCCGGGCGGTGACCCTGACCGGTTCCAACCGGGCCGGCTCGGCCATCGGCGAGCAGACCGGACGCGCGGTCAAGCCGGTCGTGCTCGAACTCGGCGGTTCCGACGCCTTCATCGTGCTCGACTCCGCCGACGTCGAGAAGGCCGCCGCCAACGCCGCCACGGTGCGGCTGGCGATCGGCGGCCAGGTGTGCATCTCGCCCAAGCGCGTCATCGTGACCGAGGCCGTCGCGGAGAAGTTCACCGCGGCGTACACCGCCGCCTTCGCCGGGGCGAACCTCGGCGACCCGCTCGACGCCGCCACCACCGTCGGCCCGCTCTCCAGCAGCGCCGCGGCCGACCTGCTCCAGCAGCAGTACCAGGACGCGGTGGACAAGGGCGCTACCGTACTGGTGCCCGGCGGCCGGGTGGACGGCCCCGGCGCCTTCTTCCGCCCGGCCGTGCTGACCGGCATCACCCCGCAGATGCGGCTCTACACCGAGGAGGCCTTCGGCCCGCTCGGCGTCCTCTACACCGTCCCGGACGCCGACGCCGCGGTCGAACTCGCCAACAGCTCCCCCTACGGTCTCGGCGGCACCGTCTACGCCCAGGACCTCGACGAGGCCGCCCGCGTGGCCGGCCTGCTGGACACCGGAGCCGTGGGCGTCAACCGCTGGCTCGGTGCCCCGATCCAGATCCCGTTCGGCGGCACCAAGGGCTCCGGCGTCGGCCGCGAACTCGGCCTCACCGGCATGGACGCCTTCGCCAACCACAAGACATACGCAGTCGCATAGCAATACTCAGTAAGAGGAGCGGCACCGGGCGGGCGAGCCACCACTCGCCCGCCCGGTGCTGCGTAAAACGCCTCCCGGGGACGCCGTGCCCGATGCCGCACAACTCAGTGCCCGGCGCAGACGTCCGCCAACCCAGACCCCTGTTTTCCGGAGCCGGGTTGGGCCTATCATCGGCGTGTCGTAGCCGACGACGCACGGGGAACGGTCTGGCAGCGGTCTGGCACTGATGTCGACGGGCAGGCGTAGGCGTGGAGATCGATGGGTTCAGTCTGGATCCGGGGAATCTGACTCAGGATCTGTTGCAGCTGCTGGTCGGTGAGCGGTGGCCGAACGGGGAC